>Ga0206881_10001_pt1 | contig 122851 bp, 92 predicted proteins | sample Alteio_BWOrgCont_3_FD_152867 | JGI IMG/M metagenome (GOLD analysis project Ga0206881, IMG submission 152867) | Enriched cells from forest soil in Barre Woods Harvard Forest LTER site, Petersham, Massachusetts, United States -... | ecosystem: Environmental > Terrestrial > Soil > Temperate forest >...
GGGTAGACGATTTCAAAGTCGTTGGGATTGATTTTCTTGACCGTGAGGAGCGCCTCATTTTCCCAGGCGATGAGGACGTCGCCTTCGCCGCGCTGCACGAAAAGGATCGTGGAATCGCGGGCGCCGGTGCCGAGGACCTTGACGTTGCCGTACAGGGCCTTGACGAAATCACGCGCCTTCTGCTTGTCGCCGCCCGAGGTGTTGAGGGCGTAGCCGTAAGCCGCAAGGAAATTCCAGCGTGCGCCGCCGGAGGTCTTCGGGTTCGGGGTCACGATTTCAATGCCCGGTTTGATGATGTCGGGCCAGTCCTTGATCCCCTTCGGATTACCCTTGCGCACAAGAAGCACGATGGTCGATGTGTAGGGCGAGCTGTTGTCGGGAAAACTCTTCTGCCAGTCCGGGTTGATGATATGGGCTTTGTCGACGATGGCATCGATGTCGGGCGCCAGACCCAGCGTGACGACGTCGGCCGACAGGCCTTCGATGACCGCGCGCGCCTGCTTGCCCGAACCGCCGTGCGACTGCGCGATGGTAACGTCATCGCCGGTTTGCTTCTTCCAATACGCGGTGAAGGCCTGATTGTAGTCCTGGTAGAGCTCCCGGGTGGGATCGTAGGAAACGTTCAGGAGGTTGATTTGCTTGGCCGGGGCAAAAGTCGAGCTTAAGCCCAAGGCAACAATGGCAAGAAGTAAGGTCAGGTTTTTCATATTCTTGATAATATCAATAGAGATTAGAAAGTATCTGTAATGGCGTCAAGTTTAATACATTGATTTTATTCATATGAATTTATAACTTGTTCTTTGGCAAGGTCTTTCAAAATTCAAAAAACTGGCTAGGGTCTAGCCATGCCCTACATGACTATGCTCCAGACGACCTTGCTTTTGATTTGCTCAAACGCGTTCATGACCATGGCTTGGTATGGTCATTTGAAGTATCTTAACGGCAAGACGCTTTGGATTGTCATCCTCATTTCGTGGGGAATCGCCTTCTTCGAATATTGCTTCCAAGTCCCCGCCAACCGAATCGGCTACAAGGTGCTCGACGGCTACCAGCTTAAAATCCTGCAGGAAATCATCACGCTGCTGGTTTTTGTTGTCTTCGCGAAACTGGTCCTGGGCGAAACCATGCGGTGGAACCACATGGTCAGCTTCGCTTTCCTGGCCGGCGCGGCCTGGTTCGCGTTTGCCTACAAGTCGGCGTAGGTGCTGCGCACGGCCGTATTCCCTATTAGGGCCTGTTCACACTAAAAGGTGGGTGGCCAAACCACGGCAACCCGAAGGGTGAGGGCTGCCTGGGCGCGAATCCGGCGTTGCTCGTTCGGTCGAGTAGCGCTGCGGCTACACTCCCTCGCTCGCGCCCATGCAATTCCTCACGCCATCCCGCCATTTTAGTGTGAACAGGCCCTAGGGCGAAGCATGACTGCCGTCCGCCAGGACCGCCCGTGCGCGTTCGATCAATCCGTCGCCCGCGACAGCTTGGGCTCGCAGCGAGACCAGCGCAACGCCAAGGTGTGCGCTGAGCCTAGTCGGGGTGAGGCCTTCCTCGCAGCCCCGTTCGGCGAGCACCAGATCGGCGGCGTGACCATGGAGCCAAACCCCGAGCCGCGCGGCATCAAGCGGGGCGAGCCCCTGCGCCAGCAGCGCGGCCAGGATACCGGTCAGCGTATCGCCGGAACCGCCTGTGCTCAGTCCCGGATTGCCGGTTGTGTTGATGAAAATGGGCTGGCCGGGCGCGGTCACGAGCGTCCGGGTTCCCTTGAGAATCAGTGTCACGTTATGGCGGTCCGCAAATTCACGCGCGACCGATTCACGTTCCTCCGCGCCGAAGGCACGTCCGAGCAACCGCGCCATTTCACCGGGATGCGGCGTCAGCAGGATGGGCCCTTTTGCTTCGCGCAAAAGATCGAGATTTTGCGCAAGCGCGTTAAGCGCGTCGGCATCGAGAACAACCGGGTGGCCAACGGCCAGCGCCGTCCGCAAGATTTCGGATGTTTTTCCGTCAACGCCCAGGCCCGGCCCAATGGCGAGGGCTGATGCATTTTGCACAACGGCGGGCGTCGCGCCAGCTTCGGGCCACGCGGAAACCATCGCTTCATGCGGCGATTGAGCGGCGACGATGGAATGGACCTCGGGCCGCGTGACAACGGAAAGGAGTCCCGCACCCATCGCGAGGGCCGCCTGGGCGCAGAGAGCGGGCGCGCCGGTAAAGCCGGGACTTCGGGCGATGATGACTACGCGACCGAAATCGGTTTTGTGCGAAAGTGCGCTGCGGCGTGGAAGCAAGCCGGCCAGTTCCGGCCCGACGAGGACCTGGCGCGGTGTCGAGGCGGTATGCGTGCGGCTCCACGGCACGATTTCAAGGCGACCCACCCACGCGGCAAATGTTTCCCGGATGAGCACGTTCTTGGCGAAGCCGACCGCCAGCGTCACGTCCGCGATGATGGCGCCGTCGCGATGATCGGGCACGCCGCCTTCCTCGCAGGCGGCCAGGCCGGTCGGCAGATCGAGGGCGGCAATGCGGAAAAAATTAGAGACGCGCGCGGCGTTCGTTTTCGCGACGATGCCGGCCAGCGATTCGCGCAACGGTCCGCGAGCCTGGATGCCGAGCAGCGCGTCGACGACCACGCCGTCGCTGCCGGGGAAAACGAGGTCGTCGCGCCACGGAACAATTTCGAGATTCGGGTAGGGACCGATCAGCCGGTCGAGCTGCGCGCGCGGCAACTCACCCAACTGATCTTCGGGCGCGGCGAGGACGACCTGCACCACGCGTCCGCTCTCGGCCAGGTGCCGCGCCACGACGAAGCCGTCGCCGCCGTTGTTGCCCTTGCCGGTGAGGATGAGAAAAGTTTGTGCCTGCGGATAGAGCGCCGCCAACCGCCAGGCCATGGCTTCGCCCGCCGCTTCCATCAGGGCCGTCGCGGTCACGCCCGATTGAAACGCCTCCTGTTCGCGCGCGACCATTTCTGCCTGCGAGAGAACATCCATGAGGAAGACTATACTTCGCGTGCGTGGAGCAAGCGAGCCTGAGCGGAAAACGAAGGCAGTTTGAAAAATAGGACCATTTTCCAACGACGTCGGAATCAATCGGGTGGCCCGGACAACTTGTTGTTCGGGCGCGCGAGGGACTTGTCCTTCGCGCGCAGGAGACAGCCGGGAGATTTCACTTCACCTTTCGTCGAGAGAAGCCTTGGGGTCGCCTCCTGTGGCCTTCGGCCACCCGGACAACAAGTTGTCCGGGCCACCCAAGTCATTAGGTGCGCCTTTCCTCTCGCTTCCGAATACTTGGGAACGAGGGAAAACTATATCCAAAATGTCCAACTGGATGAACTTGATCGCCGTAAGTCGTCAGTTGTCTGATAGACTCGGACAATATCTGCGGGATTAAACGGCAAAACATCGTGTCCTTCCATGGCAGCAATGTGGTTCGGGAAAACAAGCAATATCCCGGCAAGGTTCCGGCCGTCAGTCAATTCAACGGAAATCATCGCTCCATCTTGTTTAAATTCTTCAAACGGTCCGTCGCGCTCAATCAACGTCATCGGAACGTTATAACGTAGATTGGACACAGGCATGATCGGAATATGTCCGCAGCATCACAATCCAATCTCATCCGCTGAGGGAATCCGGTAGGCGATCGGCTGGCCCAGCAGGGAACGGTCGAGGAGCACGACTTCCAACCCGTCGGCGCCAAGCGTTTCCTTGAGTTTCGCCGCTTCGACCGGCACGGCGGAGAACTCGATCCCCTGGTCTTTTGTGCCACGCAGTTTGGCCCAGACCAGAAGGCGTAGCGCGGAAAGCGTCGCGGCCTTGAGAGTGGTCCGCTCCAGCGCCGGCTTCGGGTCTTGCGCGACCCAATCTTTCGTCACCTGGCGTGGTCCGCTAATCACGGTGCCATGGGCCAGTTCGGTGCCGCTTTGCGCCGTGAACGAACCGTCGTAATCGACCCGCCAGATCAAATCGTCCGCGGGCGTCGCGCCCAACTCGGCCAGAATGCCGCGAAAGAGGAGCGGCGCGGCGAAAATCTGCTCGAACGCCGCCTTGAGGGCGGGGGCGAGGTTGTAACTGACCAACCGCCGCGCCGTGACATCGCTCGGCGACCGGGCGAATCCCTCCAAGTGCGCCGCATCGATCACCGCCTGCCGCACTTTTTCGATGTCGGCAGGATGACCGAGGCTGCCGAGCGCGAGGTGATCGTAAATCTCGAAGAGCTTCGGTGTCGGCGTCTTGATGGTGAGCAGCAGCACGCCGGGATCGGCGCTGAGCGCGACGACCGGCAGGCCGGGCGCGATCTGGTCCTCGATGTATTCGCGGCGATTGGTGATCGCCTCCAGCCAGCGGTAGGGTTCTTCCGTCATTTGGGTCTAGATCACGCTCAGTTTTACCGGCACGTTGCCTTTGATCGCGTTGGAGTAAGGACAGACCGTGTGGGCCTCGTCGACCAGCGCCTCGGCTTCCGCGGCGTCGATGCCGGGGAGCTTCACTTTCAATTCCACTTCAAGGGCGAACCCGCCGCCATCCTTGGCGCCGAGGGCAACGACCGCCGTGACGCTGAAATCGGGCTCGAGCCGCTTCTTTTTCAAGCTCGCGACGTATTGGAGCGCGCTGCCGAAGCAGGCCGAATAGCCGAGGCCGAAAAGATGTTCCGGCGTTGCGCCCTCCTTACCCGCGCCGCCGAGTTCCTTCGGCAGGGCAAACTGGATGTTGACCTTGCCGTCGGAGGTTGTGCCATGACCGTCGCGCCCGCCGACGGTTGTGGCCGAAATGGTGCTGAGGATTTTCATGAATGCTCCTAGATGAGGGTTACTTTTGGGCCGCCTCGAGGGCGGTGAAACTCTCGCGCAAGCTCTCCACCGGCACGGCGCGCAGCCCCTCGCGGGTGAGGAGTTTGACCTGCGGGAAAACATGCGAGCGCCGGTCGACACCCCCGGTCGCGCTGTCCGATTCGGCGGCGACGTCGAGCAATTGCAAAGCGAGTTGCACCGCCTGTTTTTCGCTGCGCAACGAGGTCGGCTGGCCGCTCCAGCGATTGATCCATTGCAGGACGCTACGGGCCGCGGGCGAGCCCGAGCCTGACACGGCGAAATCGACCGCCTGGAACTGCGCGCCCAGCGCGTCGTAGAAGTAGAGGCTGGGCTCCGGCTGATGATGGGCGTCGCGCGCGGCCAGGATCGGCACCACCGCACCCACGCCCTGCAGCGTCATGGGCAGGTTGTCCTTGATGAGCTTGCCCAGGGCGCGGACCTTGGCGCCAAGGCTCAGCGCCTGGAGCTGGCTGCGCCGGTAATACTGAAATGAGGTCTGCAGCGTGCGCGCCATCTCGAAGGCCACGGCGGGCGATCCCGCGATGGCGATGATCGTATCGCGGTCGAGGTCGATCACCTTGTCGGCGCGGTCGTACATGATGATGTTGCCCGCGGTGGCGCGGCGATCGCCCGCGATGAGGACGCCATCTTTGTAATGGAACGAAAGCACCGTGGTCGCCTCGATTGGCGTGGGCGGCGCGGAAGCGCGCAACGTCTCAGCCGGGGCGCGGTCATTCCCGTGCAGCCGCAATAACTCCGCGAAGTCCCCGGTTCCGGTGGCGTGCGCGCCTTCCGGCCCGCCGGGGCGAGGGCCTAGGGAAATCATTGGCCGGTGCGTTGGCGATAGCGTTTGGCCTGGTCGGGGTCGACCTTGCGCATTCGCTTGAGCAGGTCGTCGACGTTGGGGCGTTCGACCTTGGGTGAGGAAGGGCCGCCGCCGGGGACGGGAGCATCGGGGCCTCCGCCGGAGGGGCGTGTTTTTTGGTTTTGATCGGGCATAAAGTAAATCTAGTTGTGGTTTAACTCAGTTCAACGGCAATCAGACGGGTTTCAAGTCCAATTCGCGGATCAGGTCCTGGATCGTCTTGGACTTGTCCATCGCGGTGATCATCTCCTCGAGGCGCATGCCGGGGAAGGCCTGGCTCATGTCGAGGCGGTACATCTGGTCGCCGACCTTGAAAACGAGGTTGTCCCATTGCGCGGTCTTCATTTCGCGCGCGAACTTGAGCACGCTGCGCCCGCGCAGATAGGCGCGCGAGGAGACCGGCGGATGTTGCACGGCGTGGATGATTTCCGCCTCGCCGATCACCCGTTTCATCTGGCCCGAAGATTCGAGCGCGTAGAAAAGACCCTCGTCGCGCTTGAGAAGATGATATTCGAGATCGAGGCTTTGGAGCCAGGGACTGTCCCACTCGATCTTCTCCTGTTCGCGGAATGCATCGAGCAACTGGCGCTTGGCGGCCCAGTCGAGCCGGTCGTGCAGGGTGAGGGGACTGCTTTCGAGCGCCTCGACGGTCTCCTTCCAGTCGGCCAGCACCTGCTTCTTCTCGGGGTGGTTGAGGTCGACTCGTTTTTCAACCCAGCGGATGAACTCGTGCTGGAGATCGACCGCGCGGATCGTCTTGCCGCTGGCAAGCGTGATCTGCCACTGGAACGATTCGTCGCGGGAAATCAGCCGGTGCGCCTCGAGCGGATCGGCCAGCGACCACCACGCCGGCGTGTCCTCGTGCTCCAGCGACTCAAGCATCAAGGCGGTCGTGCCGATCTTGAGCCATGTGGCGAATTGGGAAAGATTCGAATCACCCACGATGACGTGGAATCGCCGGAAGCGCTGCGGATCGGCATGCGGTTCGTCGCGGGTGTTGATCAGCGGTCGCCGGTTCATCGTGTCGATGCTGACCAGCTCCGAGAAGAAATCGGCGCGCTGTGAAATCTGGAAACCGCCTGTGCCCGGCGTGTTCTCGCACTCCCAGCCGACCTTGCCCGCGCCCGCGTAGAGCTGGCGCGTGACCAGGAAGGGCGTCATCGCCAGGACCAGGCGGTCCCACGGAATCACCCGCGGGATGAGGTAATTGTCATGGCAGCCGTAGGAATGGCCGCGAAAATCGGTGTTGTTCTTGTAGAGCTTCACCGTGCGACTGCCGCGTCGCGTGACCTGTCGGGCGCATTCCTCCAGCAGCCGCTCGCCCGCCTTGTCCTGCGAGATCAGATCGACCAGTGTGCCGCATTCGGGCGTCGAGTACTCGGGATGGGCGTGGTCGTTGTAAAAGCGCGCGCCGTTGCGCAGGACGAGATCGCTCTTGATTTCCTGGAAGGTCAGTTCGCGCTGCGCGTCCTGCGAATAATAATTCGCCTCGTCGGTGTCCTGCGTCAGTTCCTGCACGCGGAAGCCGCGCGCGTCGCGGTGCGGATCCTCGGTCGCGTAGTCCCAGAGATTGGCCACGCCGTGCTGCGCGGCGGAGCGGACCAGGGCGATCGACTCCTCGACGACGTCGGCTTCGGGGTCCTCCATCACCGTGATGCCCAGTTCCGTTTCGAGACCAAAGCAGATGGGCCAGGGGGGCGGGTTGGTGTGCATTAGAGCTTATCCTTAAATAACGCATGGCCGCGCCGGGAGGGCTTTTGCCTGGTGACGCGGAGTCGAGCGAGGAGCATAGCCAGAGCGCTACGTGACGAGCGAGCGACAAAGCCACCAGGCAAAAGAGCCCCGGCCCGAGAGGGTTGCTTCCTTTTTGATCTCTGGCTTTGTTGCTCACTCCTTACAGACCGCTGCGGGTATGCGTGTCGCTCGACTCCTCGCCAGAAGCCAAAAAGGACAGCAACGCGGTTCATGCGGTATTTAAGGATAAGCTCTTAGATGATGGCGGAGGCCTCGGCGCGACGCGGCTTCACCGGAGAAAGTTTCACGACATTCTCCGGATCATAGTCGACCAGCTTCAGCCAGTCCTCCGTGATGTCGTTGGGGGGAAAGATGTCGTTCTGCTTGTATTCGACGTCGAGCGCCGCAATGAAATCGCGCACGCCCAGACCGGTCGGCTCGGGCGAGGCAATTGCGCGCTTGATGGCCGTCTCCTTTGCCCGCTCGACGATTCCGGCGATGATTGCGCCGCTGACCAGGTCGCCCCGGTGCAGGTACTCGTGGCGGCCGCTGCGTAGCGTGACCTCGAGAAACCGGTTGTCCTCACGCCGGCTGAATTGCGCGTCGATCACTTTTTCGACGATCGCGTCGACCGCCTTCTGCCGGTCATCGCCATGCTCGTGGAGTAGCTCCGGATCGAGCGGCAGGTTCGGCGTGAGATAGATGCGGTAGATTTCCTCGGAGCCTTTTTTCGTCGGGCGCGAGACTTTGATTTTCCGGTCGATGCGTCCGGGGCGGAGGATGGCCGGGTCGATCATGTCGGCACGGTTGGACGCCAGGATGATGACCATCTGCTGGAGCGATTCGATGCCGTCCATCTCGGCGCAGAACATCGGCACCAGCGTGTTGAGAATACCGCTGGTCCGGCCCGCCCGGCGCGTGCCGAGAATCGATTCGGCTTCGTCAATAAAGATAAAAGGGAGGAATCCCTCCTTGGCTTTTTCGCGCGCCCGGGCAAAAAGTTCTCGCACCTGCCGTTCCGATTCGCCCACCCACATGTTGAGGATTTCGGGCCCTTTGACATGCATGAAGTACTCGCGATGGTCCACGCCCGTCCTTTCGCGCAACTGCCGCGTGAGGTTGTAGGCGGTGGCCTTGCCGAGGAGCGTCTTGCCGCAGCCGGGCGGTCCATAGAGCAGGATGCCCTTCGGGCTGGTGTGCTGGTAGGACTTGAAGAGGTCGGCGTGGAGCAGCGGCAGTTCGACCGCGTCTCGCACCGCCTGGCGCGCCTCGTCCTGGCCGCCCACCTTCTCCCACGGCAATTCGGGCACCTGCTCGAGCAGATGATCGCGCGATTGGGCGCCGGCGACGACTTCGAGCGCGACACGCTGGGAGGAATCGAGCCGCACCTCGAGGCCCGGCTTCAGCCTCTCCTTGCCCAGAGCGGTGGAACGGAGCACCAGCGTGTTGGCCAGTCCGCCTTCCTGTCCTACGCGGAGGCGCCCGTCGGGCAGCAGGTCCTGGATTTTCGCCACCGGTCCGCCGGTTTCAAAGCCGAGGTCGCCGATGACCACGTAGGCCTCGTTGAGCAGGACGCGCGTGCCGATCAGCAGCTTCGACTGGGAGAGACGCGGGTCGATCGAGCAGTAAAATTCGGTTCCGCCGTTGACGATCAGTGCCGTATCGGGCTTGGGCAGGTTCAGGAGCGTGCCGACCCGGTTCGCGGGCGAGGTCAGCTTGGTCACGGCCGCATCGAGCTTCTCGACCGCCTGGCGTGCCTGATCGTTGAGCACCTCCAGTTCCTCGATCCGGCGCCGCAGATAGCCGAGTTCGATGCGGCGCGGCGAATCGAGAGGATAAAATTGTGTCAGCAAGTCGACGAGCTGCAGCGCCGAGAGCGTGTCGAGATTCTCGTCAAGAATCGGTTCCAGGGACGGATGAGGGCCTTGCGGAGGCGAGTGGGACGGTAATGGGTGTTCGGCTTCGTCGGCGGGATGGGATTTATTCTTTCGTGCCACAAGAAAAAAGCTAGTAGCGCATTGCCGTTGCGCAAATGGATTCGGTTCCGGCGGTCTTGTGTCCGGTCATGTCGGACCTGAAAGGGATGATGACCGCTGCCTTGGCGCGGCCAGGGAATCTGCGCTGTCCGCAGACAGACGGTTGGACATGCATATGTAATGATTGGAGCAAAACGCAGGCCAACTCCAGACAAGATATTTTTCGGTTCCGGAACAAAACGAAATCCCTTGCGCGGAAATCGACTGGCCGCGAAGCTACCAACATGAACTTGTCTGTCTGGGTGCAGTATGCGTGGAAGTTGAAGAACCTGCCCGCCGATGCGCCGCCCATCGCCTCCCGGTACACGGCGGAGGCCGCCACCCTCGATGACCGGCCACTGCTCTTTGCCGCCATCAGCCGCTCTCTTTCCATGGAGCCGACTTGGAACATCGAACTGAGCGCGCGCGTGAAGCTCGCCGACGAGCTCATCAACACGGGCTTTCCCGCAGGCGAGGTCGCCTTCATCGCCATCAAGCATGGCGCGCGCGTCATTGCCGCCTCCGCCATCCGCGACTCCGGCGACAAGGTCAGCAACCTGCCGCTCGGCGTCTGCGTCCTCAACGAGTACCGTTGTCGCGGACTCGGCACCTATCTTCTCTACGAAAGCCTCCGCCGTCTGCGCGACCGCGGACTGGAGGAGGCGCGGCTGGTCACCAAAAAAGGCCTGCCCGCCGACCGCTATCTCTATCCTAAATTCGGCGGTCAGCGGGCCGTCCTCTCCGCGGTCCCCGCCTAGATTTAATAAGAGCCCGATCGTTACCCGCTTCCCCCGCCATGCCCACGCGACTTCCACGTCCCGCCGCCGGCGAGTCCGTTTCCGCGCAATGGCCGGATTTCAAGCCCGCTGCGCCCGAATTTGACCTCGTGGTCATCGGCGGTGGCAGTGCCGGTTTTGCCGCGGCGCGCACCGGGGCGGCGCTCGGCGTGCGCACGGCCGTCATCGAAGGCGGCGCCGCGATCGGCGGACTCTGCATCTTGCGCGGCTGCATGCCGTCGAAGACGCTGCTTGAATCGGCCCATCGCTGGCACGACATCCGGCGCGCGCGCGAATTCGGCCTCGTCGCCAAGGCTGTCGCCGTCAAGATGGACTGTATTCAGGCCCGCAAAAAACATCTCATCGGCGGGTTCGCCGACTACCGCCGCAGGCAGTTGCGCTCTGGAAAATTCACCTTCCTGCGCGGGCGCGCCTCTTTTCTCGATCCCCATTCGCTGCGCCTGGACCGCGGCCACATTCAGGAACTTGTCACTGCTTCTGCTTTCATTCTCGCCACCGGCTCCGTCATCACCCGCGTCCCGGTCCCCGGCCTCTGGGAAACCGGCTGCCTCGACAGCGACCGCGCGCTGGAGACCGAGGAGATTCCCCGGCGCCTCGCCGTCCTTGGCGGCGGAGTCATCGCCGTCGAGTTGGGACAATTCTTCGCCCGGGTCGGCTCCGAGACCACGATTCTGCAGCGCAGTAAAAAGATCGTCCGCACCTACGATCCCGACGTCAGCCGCGAACTCAAGCGCGCACTCAAGGCCGAAGGTGTCGATGTCCGCACCGGCGTCAAGCTTCTCGAGGTGCGTAAGACGGGCAAAGGGAAAAAAATCCTCTTCCAGCGGGGCTCGAAGCGCGAAGAGATCGTGGTCGACGAAATTCTCTACGCTATGGGCCGCAGTCCCGCGCTGGCCGGGCTCAACCTCGAAAAGGCGGGCCTCACCTTTGCCGGGGACAAACTGCCGGTCGCTGACACCATGGCCACACCGGTCCCCCATATCTTTGCTGCAGGCGACGTAACCGGTCTTCACGATGTCGTCCACATCGCCATCCAAGAAGGAGAAATCGCCGCGCGCAACGCGGTGAACCACCTGCGCGGCAATCACGAGATCCCCGAAAAAGCCAACGACCGTCTCAAGACCCTCGTTACTTTCACCGATCCCGAGATCGCGCTCGTCGGCCTGACCGAGGCCGAAGCCGCCGCGCGCGAAATCGACTATCTTGCCGCAAAGTATCCCTTCAAGGACCACGGCAAGGCGCAGATAGGCGGCTACGAATACGGTTTCGTCAAATTGATCGCCGAGAAAACCCGCGGCGAAATCATTGGCGCGGAGATTATCGGCCCCCGTGCCTCCGACCTCATCCACGAACTCATCGCCGTCATGCGCTATCGCGGCACGGTCGGCGAACTCGCCGTCATGCCCCATTACCATCCGACCCTCGCTGAGATTGTCACCTATCCCGCCGAGGAAATTGTCGGGCGATTAAATCCTGGAGGATCGTAGCAACACTTCGCTTTAACGGACACCTCTATCCGCAGGAACGCCTTATTTTTTCTTCGATTTTTTAGCCCGGACGAGCAAAAGTCATATTTGGGAAGGGATGGGCAGGGCCGGTAAGCGGTTTCTGGCATCCGAAGTGAACCGCCGAACGTATCTTGAATAACCCATGAAATCTTTAATTCTTTTGCTGAGCTTGGCCGCGGTATTCGTCTCGCCAGCGTTGGCCGCCACGCCCGCCGCCGTAAAATCGACTGAGTACAAACGCGCCGACACCAATTTCTACTGGAAGGGAGACGTTCTCAAAGTCGATCCCAACGCCATCATCATTCCCGAGGGCGGCTATACGCAGCAAAACGATTCCTATTTCATCACCGGGCGAAAGAAAGCCCGCAAGGTCGTCTACGCGCAGGTGATGAATGACTGGATCGAACCCATTACCCCGCCGAACGCCACCTCGCTCGGCGTTCCCGCCAACGTCATGCAAATCCGCGAGCCGCAGGGCGACGTCCAGGTCGCCTTTCCGTCCGCGCCCGCCACATTTCTTCCCGTTCAGGACGGCATGACCGTGGACAACGGTTCCGTCGTCAAGACCGGCGCCAACAGCACGGTCGCAGTCGTTTTCGGCGGCGTCGCTTCCGCCCGGCTCATCCCCAATTCCATAGCCGCCGTGCAGCAGGCCCTCACGCCCGGCCTCCGCTCCACGGAAATCGACCTCACCCGTGGCGCCATTTTCTCCAAAGTTGGCAAGCCGATCGGTGAAAAGGAGGATTACAGCATCCACACGCCGTTCGGCGCCGCCGTTGCGCGTGGCACCGATTTTGTTTCCGTCGCCATGCCCTCGCGCACCGATGTCTGGATCGCCCAAGGCACCGTGCAGTTGAGCCGGCCCAATGGCCCCATGGTTGGCCAGATTAGCGCCGACGGCTCCGGCCCGCTCAAAATCATTCGCTATCCCCTCATGCCCGACGCGCACGACGCCATGATGGCCAATGCCGAAACGATGACTGCCGCGATGAACTTTATCCCCATGGCCAACCAGAAGGTCAAGGAGCTCCGCGCCCGCCTTGCCCGGGGTGAAAAACTCAACGACGCCGAAATGAAATACCTGGGCTTGATCAAAAAAGTCCCGTGCCTGATGAAGCTCGTACTGGTCCCGCCGTCATCGCCAGGTACCGCCTTGGTAACTTCTCCGGCCGCCGCGGTCACCACGACGACCAACCCCGCTGCTCCTTCCAACATCACTGCATCAACCACCACCAACGCCTCGCCGGTGTTACCGGCTCCTCCGGCGCAACAGACATCCAACACGACTGTTCCCTGAATCCCGATGTTCAAGGAATTTGGGATCTTTTCTGAGACAGCGGCTTGGCAGTCGGCCCACCAGGATGATCGTTATTTTCCAACTGTTCCCAAATCATTCCGGCGTTCCCCGGGGTGATTCGGTTTGGAATCGTTCCTGCTTTTCTGCATATAGGACTGGTAACATGGAGAATGCCCCTTACTCCGCCGCACGGGCGGATGACGATCAGAAGCTCATGCTTAAAATTGCACAGGGCGACCGCGCCGCGTTCAGCGCCCTCTATGATCGCTTTTCGACTCCCCTTTACTCCCTGGCCCTGCACATGCTCGCCAATGAGGCGGAGGCGCAGGACATGCTCCAGGAAGTCTTTCTTTCCATCTGGAGCAAGGCGTCCGCCTTTCGTCCCGAGCGGGGCACAGCTTTCTCCTGGGTTGTCTCTCAACTCCGCAACCGGATTATCGACCGGCTCCGTTCCAAGCGCCGCCGCGGCGAATTGACTGAAACTTACGCCGACGATCTGACGCCCTCCGGTTCCCACTCGCCCTCATCCGCGCAAAATGTGCTTGCCACCGAATGCGCCCGGGAAGTCCGCTCCGCGCTCGAGCAGCTTGGCGAGGAGCAGAGTCAGGTGCTCCGCCTTGCCTTTTTCGAAGGACTGACCCAGTCCGAAATCGCTGAAAAACTCGAGGAACCGCTCGGCACGATCAAGGCCCGTGCTTCCCGGGGCATGGCGCGGCTGAGATCCACCCTGAGGTATTTGCGTGAGTAGTCCCCGCCTCGAAGAACTGGCCGCGCTGTACGCGCTCGACCTCCTTGATGAGGCCGGACGCCGCGAGCTTCTCGAAGCCGCCGCCCGCGACCCCGAGACGGAGCAACTCGTGCGCGAATTTGCGGAAGCCGCCGCCGCCCTTGCCCTCGACACGCTCCAAGTCGCGCCGCCGCCGGGCCTCAAGCAAGAAATCACCCGCGCCCTGTCACCCGCTGGCACAATCGTACGCTTCCCCTCCTGGGTTCCCTATGCCATCGCCGCCGGGTTCATGCTTCTCGGTTTCCTCGACACTTGGTGGATCTATTCCCTTCGCTCCGATCTGCTTGCCGCCCGGGGAAGCCTTCAGTCCCACCAATGGCAGGTCACCGAGGATTCGGAACGCCAGGGCCTCGCCGACATTCGCGTCGTTCCGCTCGACGCACATGATCCCGCCACCAAGGATACCTCTTTTGCCGCGGCCAAGATTGCCGTGGCGTGGAACGTACGGCTTCATCAAGGCATCGTCACGCTGCACAACGTTCCCCCACCGCCCGTTGGACACGATTACCAGTTGTGGGTGCTCGACCCGGGGGCGCTTGCCCCCGTCAGTGGCGGCCTCCTTGCCTCCAGCGGTGGTTCACAGAGCTTCACCGTCACTCCGCCGACCACCGAGAAGGTTGGCTTCGCCGTTTCGCTCGAACCGGCGGGCGGGCGGCCTGAACCAACCGGCCCCATTCTTTTTGCTGTCGCACCCAGTCAGTGATAGGCTAAACAAGAGAGAAGGGGTTGCCTATGGCCGTGGTCAAAAACATTTGTGTGGAAGCGATCGAGCGCCACTGTTCCAGCGGTGAGATTGGTCGTCTTGACATTAGCAACGGCAGCCAAGAGGCCCGGATTTTTACCATGCACATGTTCCTCGTTCATGCGGAGCTGTCCGGACTGGAAGGCGTGCCCGCCCTTTTTCGCATCCTCGATTTCGGCGATGTCGAAACCGTCTGGCATCCTGGCGTCACTACCGAGAATCAGAGCCTCAATCTACCGATGGAAGCGGCCAGCGTCCTCTATGCCGAGTACCTCCAGGAACGGGCCAACCTCGAGCCGCGCGAGAAGGAATACCTCGATCAGGCGTTCATCACGTCCGATTACACCGGCGCGATCGAATCGGTGCTCAAGTGCTACACGCTTTCCCTTGAGTGTGAAGAACCCGACCTCCTGCCCGGGGGCTTCACCTTCACCGACGTAAACAAGAATAGCTATGTGATCGGCAGCAGCGAGGAATGCGACATTGTTATCCGCCATCCCTCCATCGATCCCCTTCACTGCGGCGTCATCCTCGAGAACGGTTCAATTTATGTCTGGGACTTGGGCGCCCAGAATGGTCTCCGTCTGAACGGTGAGCCTACCACCGAAGGCGTCCTCAAGGTCGGCGATACCATGACTCTTGGCAACATTCACGTCCGCTGTCGCTTCCACTTGCGCCGTCCCAGCATCAACCGCTCCACGACGGTTCCGCAGCCTGCCGTTCCTACTCCCATGGCGGGCCCTCCACCGAAGGATATTCCAAAGGGCGCGATTACCTATGACAAAGTCAGCCGCCAGCTCAAAAATTCCGGCAAGGCCACGCCCTTTCTGACCAGGCTGGGTTCTATGTTTGGATCGAAAGACGGCAAGTGATACTGGAATTTTTTCACAAGAGTTTCTACCCTTCTACACAATGCACATTCTCCTGATCGATGACAGCTCCTCCACCCGCAGTCTGTTGCGCACGTTGATTAATTCCGGTCAGGCCGTCCGCCATGAGATCAGCGAGGCCGCCAGCGGCGAGGAATCCCTGCAGAAAGTCGAATCGGGCGAGATTCGGCTGCCCGACCTCATCATCATGGACATCAACATGGGTGGCATGAGCGGTTACGAATTGTGTCGCGAGTTCCGCCGGCGCCACGGCGGCGCTTCCGACCTCTATCCCTACATCATCATCGTCACAGCCAACGAAGGCGTCGACGTGATCAATCAGGCGCTCGATTGTGGAGCCAACGATTACATGCCCAAGCCGGTCAACGTGAAGGTCCTTCAGGTCCGTTTGCGCGTGGCCGAACGCCTCCTCGCCCAGGCGCAGGCCGGTGTCACCGCCGCTCCGGTGCCTGCGCCTGCAGTTCCCGCTCCGGTTCCCGTCGACAACGGTGCGGGAACCGGCGCCAGTCTCGACCCGCGCCAGGCGCTCATCGCCGAGGCCATTAATCGGTCCGATGCCCCCATGGCCCTTATCGAAGCGGGCAACATCGAATCGACGTTCAAGATTGTCTATTCCAACGTCGCGATGACTCAGACCACGCAGTTCGACGAGAACCAGCTCATTGGCAAATCACTCGCCGAGCTTGAGGCCTGGACGCCCGATTTCCTCAAGATGACCCTCGGCTATGTCGAACGCGGAGACATTCTTTCCCATGTGCCGCTCTGGAGCCTCACCCGCCAGGAAGTTCCCGTCTATCTCAGCTTCTACCCCATTCGCTCCGCCGACGAACAAGTCCGCCACTACCTCGTGATTCATCATCTTTGAGGACCGCGTCCAAAATTTGTGCGCATCGTCGTCACGGGACTCCTCGGTCAGTACGCCTTCGGTGGCGTCACTTGGGACTACATTCAGTACCTCCTGGGCTTTCGTTCCCTCGGCCACGACGTTTGGTACCTTGAGGATTCGGGCGCGTGGCCCTACGATCCGATCAAACAGACCGTCAGCGAAGATTGCTCCTATAACGTCGATTACCTCCGCGGCATGATGGACGGTTTCGGTTTCGGCGACCGCTGGGTCTACCGCAACGGCGCCGATGGCAAGTTCCACGGTGCGGGCGAGACCGCCGCGCGCGACCTCATCAAAAACGGCGATCTTCTTGTCAATGTCTCCAGCGCGGGCTGGCTCAGGGACTACGATTTTGGTGTGAAGCACCAGATGTTCATCGACGGCGACCCGATGTTCTGCCAAGTCGGCCTCCTCGACCCCAAAAACGCCGACTATGCCAAGCGCGTCCGCGCCCACGACAGCCATTTCACCTTCGGCCTCAACGTCGGCCACGCCGATTGCCTCGCGCCCGACACCGGCATCCGCTGGAAAAAGACGGTGCAGCCCATCGCGCTCGATCACTGGCCGCTCCAGAACGACGACGCGCCCGACCGCTTCACCACCGTTATGAACTGGGCCAGCTACGCGCCGATCGAGTGGCAGGGAAAGGCCTACGGCCAGAAGGACCTCGAGTTCGAGCGCTTCAAGCTCCTGCCCCGGCAGACTCCGCAGCGGCTCGAAATGGCGATGGGCCAGGGCATCGGATCGAAACGCCCCACTGAGGAACTCCGCGCCCTCGGCTGGACCATCCTCGAGGCGGGCGAAGTCCTGCCCGACCACCGCAGCTACCACGAATTTCTCCGCACCTCCAAGGCGGAATGGAGTGTCGCCAAGCACGGTTACATTGCCGCCCGTACCGGCTGGTTCAGTTGCCGCACCGCCTGCTACCTCGCCCTCGGACGCCCCGCCGTGGTGCAGGAAACCGGCTGGAGCGATTACCTTCCCGCCGGCGACGGCCTGCTCTCCTTCTCCACGCTCGAGCAAGCGGTTGCCGCCATCGCCGACATCAACGACCACTACGCCGAGCACCAAGCCGCGGCCCGTGCCATCGCCGAACAATATTTTGATGCGAAGAGGGTGTGCGCCGATTTGCTCGTGCAGGCGGGGATTGGGTAGCCTTTAGAAAAAGGGCACTATGATTTCGGTTTTTTCAACGCTTGGTGAAACTTTTGTACTTTGGAGGCGGAACATCATTCTTATTAGTTTCATTTCTTTGACGTTTAACATTCCGGCTGTTTTGCTAAACGAGTGGAATCAGAGCTTGGCAAAGTCAATGGCCGATCTGGCTGCTCCTGCCAAGGAATCACCCGAATCACTGGAAGAGCTCGAGGAGACAAATGCAAAACTGACCCATGAACTCTTTTTCGAACAAATACCTGTCAGCGTTCTTGTGATGATCGTCAATTTATTCGTTCAAGTCCTTTGCTCGGCAGGCATCTTGGGTCTCTTAAAAACTCAGACTTCACAAGAAAAGCGCTGGGACTCGATCCGAGTTACGATCAAAACTTACACATGGACATTATTTCGCGCCGAGCTCATTCTCACTCTCTTGGGTGCAGTTATAGGAATTGTTTTCGGCATAGTAATGGCTACCACCGCGACAACAATTTCCCGAAATCCTAACGCCTTTAGCTTTCTTAGTCTGATTTTCAGCGCGATCTTTCTGGTTTTCCTCAAATATGCCCTTGCCGATCCCCTCATTGTCTTGGAAAACTACGGTGCTTGGGATGCTCTGGCGCGCAGTTGGGAAATGACCAAAGACCGATTTGTCTATGTCTTGGGTTGCTATATTTTCCTTTGGTCTGGCATCTGGCTGATCGACAGGATCATGCAGTACGTCGATGACAGGCTTACAGGTACTGATTTGCTTTCTCAGGTTAGCTATGCTTTCCTCGATCCGCTCTGGATCGTGATGGCTTGGTGCATGTATCTGCGAATTAAAGCCGCCGACCAATCGCCAGACGAGCCGGTCTTGGCGGGCTAACCGCAACCTCTGCGAAAGCATCTCTTTTTGTTCTGTCATCCCGAGCTTGTCGAGGGATCAGCCACCGGAAGATCATCGCAACTCTCGGGGGAGCTGATCCTTCGACTCCGCTCAGGATGACGGATTGCTTGGAGAGCGTGCTTGGCCAAGCTCTCTAACCAATCTCCACCGGAAAAGCCTTCCGCTTCTCGAAGCGCATCACCTCGGTGTAGCCGATGTCCCGCGCCAGCGAGTAGGCGAGGTCGAATTCATAGGCGACTTCCTTCGGAGCATGGGCGTCGGAATTGATCACGATGGGGATGTGCCGCGCATGTGCCGCCGCCAGGAAATCGCGGCTTGGATAAATTTCGCGTACCTCCTTGCGCAAGCCCGCCGTGCTTACCTCCAGCGTAACGCCCGCCTCGGCGACGGCATCGAGCATCCCGTGATAGAAGCGCGAGAGATCGCCCTCGGGCCGGTGCCCGAATTTCTTCACCAGATCGGGATGGGCCAGGAAATCGAACAGGCAGCTTTCGACCATTTTCGTGTAAGCACTGAAATAGGCCGCCCAGATTTCCTCCACCGGCTGCTCGTTCCAGCGCTTCAGGTGCTTGGGATTGTCGATGTCCCAGTCGGGCGTCACGTAATGGACCGAACCGATCAGGTAATCCCAGTCGGCCGCCGCCGCAAGATTGTGCACGTGCTCCTCGTAGCCCGGAATGAAATCGCACTCGAGCCCGAGCCGGATCGGATAATGGGGAAACTCGTGCCGCGCCTCCTCGATGAGCTCCACGTAGCGCGAAAGCTGGTCCGGTGCCATCCGCCAGTCGTCGAACTGGGTCGGCATCGGGTTATGGTCCGAAAAGCCGATCTCCTCCAGTTCCGCCCGCTGCGCGGCCAGGATGTAATCGCGCGGAGCGCCCACCGCATGTCCGCACAGCGGCGTGTGCATGTGGTAGTCGGTCCTCATATCAAATAGATACTCCAGCTAAATTACATTTCCTGGTATTCCTGCAAAGTATGGTCAACGGAGAAGGTTGCTTACCGCCAGATCGATCACTTCATCGCCCCGGCCGCTCAGCACCGCCTTGAGCGCCCAAAGGTTGAAACCGACCGCCTGTTCCAGCTTGATCGTCGGCGGCATGGAAAGCTCCAGCCGGTTCACCACCACATCGACCAGCGCGGGGCCGTCGTGCTGGAAGGCTTCCACCAGGGCCGGTTTGACGTCGGTGGGATCCTCCACCCGAATGCCGTGCAGGCCCGCCGTTCTGGCCAATTCGGCGAAATTGGGGTTGTCCAGTGTGGTGCCATGACCGAGAAATCCAGCGGCTTTCATTTCGAGTTCGACAAAGCCGAGAGCGCCATTATTGAAGACCACGATCTTGACCGGAATTTTCAACTGGCGCAGGGAAAGCAGGTCGCCGAGCAGCATGGCCAGGCCGCCATCGCCGGAAAAAGTCACGACCTGACGGCCGGGAAATTCGAGTTGCGCGCCGATGGCCTGCGGCAGCGCATTGGCCATCGACCCATGATTGAACGAGCCGAGCAAGCGACGCCGGCCGTTCATCGTCAGATAGCGCGCAGCCCAGACTGTCGGCGTGCCGACGTCGCAGGAAAAGATCGCATCGGCAGTGGCAACTTCATCGACCATTTTCGCCAAGTATTGAGGATGAATTGGTTTCCTGCCGGGATGGCCGACGGCCAGGTCATTCAGCCCTTTTCGGACATCCTGATAATGGTGGACGAATTTCTTGAGATGGCCGTCGTCGGTTTTCGTTTCGAGTTTTCCCAAAACCGCGCTCAAGGTCTCCTTCACATCGCCGATCAGGCCCAGGTCGAGACGGGTCCGCCGTCCCAGATTTTCTCCGCGGCGATCGACCTGGATGATGGTCGATTTTTCCGGATAGAACTGGGTGTAGGGGAAGTCGGTACCCAGCATGAGCAGCGTATCGGCCTCCTTGATGGCGTGGTAACCCGAGGCAAAGCCGATCAGCCCGGTCAGACCTACGTCGTAGGGGTTGTCGTACTGGATATGCTCCCGTCCTCGCAGGGCCGAAACGATGGGAGACTTCAGCTTCTCCGCGACCTGCATCAATTCGGCATGCGCCCCGGCACACCCGGCTCCGCCGAGGATGGTGACCGACTTCGCCTTGTTCAACAAGTTGGCCAGCCGGGTGACTTCCTCTTCGGAGGGCCGAAGCTCCGGGCGAAGGCGCTGGATGGACGAGCTCGGCTTTCGATACTCGGTTTGTTTCAGCGCGATGTCCCCCGGAATCGCCACAACGGAGACGCCCTGTCGGGACAAAGCCGCCTGGATCGCAATCTCCAGCACCCTCGGAATCTGGCCGGGCTGCGAGACCAGTTCGCAGTAATGGCTGCAGTTGCGGAAAAGTTGATCGGGATGGGTTTCCTGAAAATAATTGCTGCCGATTTCGAGGCTGGGAATGTGCGCGGCCAGGGCCAACACCGGCACGCGGCTGCGATGGCAATCATAGAGCCCGTTGATGAGATGCATGTTGCCCGGTCCGCAGCTTCCGGCGCAGACCGCGAGTTCACCGGTCAGATGCGCCTGGGCCCCGGCGGCGAAGGCGGCCGTTTCCTCGTGGCGGACCGGGATCCAGGCGATGTCCTTGCGTTTGCCGATCACTTCGAGGATACCGTTGAGCGAATCGCCAACCACGCCATAGATCCGTTTCACGCCCGCCGCGACCAGGGTTTCGATGATGATTTCAGCCAGGCTTTTTTGCGCCATAAGAACTCCGGTAAGGTTGATCCGTCACAAACCGATTGAGAGCAGGCCAGACAGCCCGCCGGCACCCTGATGGGGCGTCGGGGTCCGGGTTGCTTTCTCCGGTTTAGTTGATGTCGTCCGACGGCTCAAGCTCGGATGCAGGGGAAATGGCAAGCCAGGCACGAAAATGGGGCGGGGATTATTTTGAAGCCGTTCCGTTGTTGATTCCGTCAAAATCTATCCAAATCCTCTCAGCAACTCCACTTGCATTCAGGGCCGCAAATCGTATCCTTGTCTTGCAGTGAAAATTCAAAATTTGCTCAAAACCTCGAGCGAATGGATTCGAGGCGAAAACGGAGGCAATCGCATTGTCTTCAGCAGCCGTCTTCGTCTGGCCCGCAATATCAACCATCATCCCTTTCCCGGTTGGGCCAAGAAGGCCGAGCGCGAGAAGGTGCTGGCCCTGGCCCAGCCCGCCGTCGCCGAACTGCCCGAGATGAAGGACGCCATCATCAACGATTCGATGGAGCACTTCACCCCACTCGAAAAGCAGGTGCTGGTGGAGCAACATTTGATCAGCCGCGAGCATGCCGCCAAGAACGCCGGCAGCGGCCTGGTCATTAGCAAGAACCGCAGCCTCAGCGTCATGATCAACGAAGAGGACCACCTCCGCATCCAGTCGTTGCGTTCCGGGCTTCAGCTCAAGGCCCTCCTCAAGACCGTCGACAAGCTCGATACGGAGCTGGAGGAACGGCTCGATTTCGCCTTTTCGCCCCAGATCGGTTATCTCACCGCCTGCCCGACGAATGTCGGCACCGGCATGCGCGCTTCCGCCATGATGCACCTGCCCGCGCTCGTGCTCGACGACCAGATCACCCAGATCATCAAGGCCGTGAACAAGATCGGTCTGGCGGTGCGTGGCCTTTACGGAGAGGGAACGGAGGCCCTCGGCAATCTCTTCCAGATTTCCAATCAGATGACTCTCGGCGAGACGGAGACACAGATCGTCGACAAGCTGACCAAAGTCATCCTGCAGGTCATGGAGCACGAGGAAAACGCCCGACAAAAGATGCTTGAGGACAAGAGCCGCATGGTCGCCGACCAAGTTGGACGCGCCTACGGGATCATGATGCATTGCTACTCCATTTCCTCCAAAGAGGTACTCAATCTGCTTTCCATGTTGCGGCTCGGAGTCGACCTCGGTCTCCTCCCCGAGGAATACCGTGCGACCATCGATGAACTGTTCATTCGCACCCAACCCGCTCATCTGCAAAAGGATTTCGAACGCAAGCTCACCACGGAAGAGCGCGATGGAATGCGCGCCGACCTTATGCGGGAACGCCTCAAAATGGTGCCCGAACCCAATACCAAGCTCCTCGTCCTCGGTAAAACGAAGGATGATGACAGGAAAAAACCATGAATAATTTTACCCCGCGCGCTCAGCAAGTCCTCGCCCTCGCCCGCAAGGAGGCCGACCGCTTCAACCACAACTATGTGGGGACGGAGCATCTGCTTCTTGGCCTGATCAAGCTCGGCCAGGGCGTCGCGGTCAATGTGCTGCAGAAACTCGGGCTCGACCTCGAGACCGTCCGCATCGAGGTGGAAAAGCAGGTCGGTTCCGGGCCCGACACCAAGATGTCGGGTAACATCCCCTACACCCCGCGTGTGAAGAAAGTCCTGGCTCTGGCAAGCAAGGAAGCCAAGGCGCTCAACCACAGCTACGTCGGTACCGAACACATTCTGCTCGGCCTGCTGCGTGAAGGTGACGGTGTGGCCGCCCGCGTGTTGAAGACGCTCGAAGTCGACATCGAACGGACCCGCAACGAGGTTCTCAAGGAACTCGACCCCAACTTCGCTTCGGGCGAAGCCGAGGGTGAGGAGGGCGAATCTTCCGCTCAGGGTGGCGGCGGCGGCCCGCAGGGCGAAGGAACCGCGGGCAAGAAGGACGTCAAGACGCCCGCGCTCAAGGCCTTTGGCCGCGACCTGACCGAACTTGCCCGCAAAGGCGAACTCGACCCCGTCATCGGACGCAAAAACGAAATCGAGCGCGTGATCCAGATTCTCTGCCGCCGCACCAAGAATAATCCCGTTCTCATCGGTGAAGCCGGCGTCGGCAAGACGGCCATCGCCGAAGGTCTCGCCCAGGAAATCGCCGTCGGCAACGTGCCCGAACTTCTTCGCGACAAGAAGGTCATCACCCTCGACCTCGCACTTATGGTTGCCGGCACCAAGTACCGCGGCCAGTTCGAGGAACGGATTAAGGCGGTGATGGAGGAAATCCGCAAGGCCCGGAACGTCATTCTTTTTATCGACGAGTTGCACACCATTGTCGGCGCCGGGTCGGCCGAGGGCGCGATGGACGCCTCCAACATCATCAAGCCGGCTCTTTCCCGCGGTGAGCTCCAGTGCATCGGTGCGACCACCCTCAACGAATTTCGCAAACACATCGAAAAGGACTCGGCGCTCGAACGCCGCTTCCAGCAGGTCATGGTCGAGGCCCCCAGCGTCGAGGAATCGATCGAAATCCTCAAGGGCCTCCGGCCCAAGTACGAGGCGCATCACAAGGCCAAGATGACCGATGAGGCCCTCGAGGCCGCGGCCAAGCTTTCCGACCGCTACCTCACCGGGCGGTTCCTCCCCGACAAGGCCATCGACGTCATGGACGAAGCCGGTTCGCGCGCCCGCATCAGCGCCACCATGCGTCCGCCCGACGTGAAAAACATCGAGGCCGAAATCGAGGAGATCAAGGGCCGCAAGGAAGCCGCCATCAAGGCCCAGGACTTTGAAAAGGCCGCCGCCCTGCGCGATTCCGAAAAGGAAGCCAAGGACAAGCTCGAGAACGTCCTCGCCGAATGGCGTCAGCGCCGCGACGAGCAGGAAGTGCTCGTCACCGACGAGGACATCCGCCACGTCGTTTCCAAATGGACCGGCGTCCCGCTTTCTCGCATGGAACAGAAGGACATGGACCGCCTGCTCCGAGTCTCCGAAGAACTCAAGGGCCGTGTCATCGGTCAGGACGAGGCCGTCTACGCCATGGGCAAGGCGCTACGCCGTTCCCGCGCCGATCTCAAGGATCCGAAGCGCCCCATCGGTTCATTTATTTTCCTCGGCCCGACCGGTGTTGGCAAGACCCACCTGGCCAAGACCCTCGCCCAATACATGTTCGGCGACGAGACCGCGCTGATCCAGATCGACATGAGCGAGTACATGGACGCCCACAACGTCTCCCGCCTCGTCGGCGCGCCTCCCGGCTACATCGGTTACGAGGAAGGTGGCCAGCTTAGCGAAAAAGTCCGCCGCCGTCCCTACAGCGTCGTCCTCTTCGATGAAATCGAAAAGGCCCACCCCGATATCTGGAATCTGCTCCTGCAGATTCTCGAGGACGGGGTGGTTACCGACAGCCTCGGGCGCAAAGTCGACTTCCGCAACACCATCATCATTATGACCTCCAACGTCGGTGCTGAGCTCATGCGCAAGAACATGGTCATGGGCTTCGGGGTCAAGACCGACGAACACAGCTACGAACAGATGAAGGAAAAAATGCTGGCCGAGGCCAAGCGGGTCTTCAAGCCCGAGTTCCTCAACCGCCTCGACGACATCATTGTCTTCCACTCTCTGACGCGCGATGACCTGACCAAGATCGTTGACATCGAGGTCGCCAAGGTCCTGACCCGGCTCAAGCCGCGCCTGATCACCTTCCGCCTGACCCCTGGTGCCATCGCTTTTCTTATTGAGAAGGGCTACGATCCCGCCTATGGCGCCCGGCCCCTGCGCCGCGCCGTGGAGCGTCACCTTGAGGATCCCATGGCTGAGGAAATTCTCCGCGGCACGATCAAGAACAGCGACTTTGTGGTCGTCGACGAGAAGGACAAGGCGCTCACCTTCACCGTTGGCGTTGATACCTCTGCTTCGGTTACGCCTTCGGCCTGAGTAGCGGAGATGTTCTTAATGTAGCTGTAGCGGCGATCGGTGCCTGTCTTGAGCAAAGCCGAAGGAACTGCTGCTACAACGTCAGTTCGTCGCAAACGAACCGATCGACGACAGCGCCGGACGGGCCGTGTGGTCGGCCAGGGCCGCTTTCCAATTGAGGAAAGGCCGCTCAAAGAAGTGCCACGAAAGGGAGGAAATCATCACCGTCAGGGCGAACAGAACCATGATGCGAATTGCGGCATAGTGGGTTTCGTCCAAGCCATAGGGAACCAGCAGCGGCGAGACCAGGATGATGATGAAAATATGGTAAACGTAGACGCCGTAGCTGATTTTTCCGAGATAGACCATCGGTGCCCAGCCCAAAAACTGCCCGCACCGGCTCGTGATTCCGTTCAGCGCCGTCACCAGCAGCCACGCCAGGAACACCGCATCGAATGACTCGGTTAGGGTCAAAAAAAGGTTTCCCTCGGGCAGCGTCATCATCGCGCGTCCGAGGAAGAAACAGGAAAACGCCACCAACGGCAGCGCGAACAGCACGATCTTCGGCAGGAACTGCATTCTCTCCAGCAGCCGCGAACGCTTCAGCCACGCCACCAGCGCGCCGACGGCGAATGAGTCGATGCACCCGAAAATTGTCACCCAGCGCGTAATCGTCGACGTCTCGGTCATGACGCAGACGATCCGGAAGACCAGTCCGAAGATAATAAAGCCGATAACGGTTGGAATGAACCACTTCCTCGGCAGGGCCAGCACCACGACCGGCCAGAGCATGTAAAATTGTTCCTGCACGGCCAGCGACCAGTAATGGGAGATCGCGTCGGGCCAGTACCCGAGGTAGGCGATGTAATTGTTCGCCTGGAATATCGCCAGCCAGAAAAAGTTTGTCCGTACTTCCTCGATGCCGAACAGGGCGCCGAGCAGCAGTGAAAGGTAAAACGGCGGCCCGATGCGCAACAGCCGTGCGAGGTAGTAACGCCCGAGATGAATGAAGCCGCCTTCGCCCGGACGGTTCATTTGCGCCTCCACTTTCCAGAGCGAAAGCGTGATGAAGTAGCCGGTCAGCACAAAGAAAAAGCGCACGCTCACCGGTCCGCACCGCAACAAGTCGGGCAGCGGCACCGCGAAATGTTCGCAAAGCACGCCCAGGATGGCGAGCGCCCGCAGGCCGTCGAGATGGGGTAGATAACCGGATTTAACTTTTGGGTCTTCCTGCCGGGAGTGGTCGAGTTCTTTTCCCGGCAACATTACAGAGGAAGATGTCATGGAAGGTTTGAATTATCCAAGCAAGTGCTATTCCGACTTAGACGACGCAGCCGGGAAAACCGTCACGAAATTTCACCAGGCCACTGTCAGTGGTTAACCTATTGTGATCACGATTTTTCCAAAATGCAGTGCCGACTCGAGATGCCGCAGCGCTTCAGGCGCCGACTCGAACGGGAAAACGCGATCGATCACCGGCTTTAATTGATGTTGCGCTATCGTTCGATTCATGTCGGCGAACATCGCCCGCGAACCGACATAAATTCCGCGCACCGTGATCGCCTTGTGCAGCATGTGCCCCGTTTGTACATCGCCCGCGATGCCGGCGAGAACACCGATGAGGCTCACATGGCCGCTGTAGCTCGTTGCCCGCAAGGTTCTTGAAAGCGTGCCCGCGCCCCCGACTTCCAAGGTCAGGTCGACCCCGCGTCCGCCGGTCAGGTCAAGCACCCGCTTTTCCCAGTCTGGCTCGGCTCGGTAATTGATCGTTTCGTCGGCGCCAAGGGCTCGCGCGCGTTTTAATTTTTCGTCGCTGCTGGAAATCAGCACGACTTTTGCGCCAACCACCTTTCCGAACTGCAGCCCGAAAAGCGAGACCCCGCCGGTTCCCTGCAAAAGCAGGGTTTGTCCCGGCTGCAGGTTCCCGGAGACAAAGAGCCCGTTCCACGCCGTCACCGCCGCGCACGGCAGTGTCGCCGCCTGCTCAAAACTCAAATGTTCCGGCGCGGGCAGGAGCGCCTCGGCCCGCACGGCAACAAACTCGCTTAATACCCCGTCCACGGCACCACCTAGTGCGCTCTCCGCTTTCACTTCATCGAGCTTTCCCTCCAGCCAGCCCGGCATGAACGGAATCACCACCCGGTCTCCCACCTTCCACGTGGAGACTCCCGACCCGACCGCAGCTACCTCGCCCGCGCCGTCCGAGAGCGGCACTCGGGGCAGCTTCATCCGCGGATTGTATTTTCCCTGCACAACCAGCAGGTCCCGGAAATTCAGGGACGCTGCCCGGATTTGCACCACCACCTCGTCTGCCGCCGGTTCAGGCACGAGCCGCTCGCTCAGCTTCAGATTTTCCAACCCGAACGTCTCACGGATTTCAAAAAGCTTCATGTGGAAGTTTAACCTCTCTTCCATGATTGCCAAATGTCTTCATGTTCCTCCTGTCTAAATTTCGGTAATTCTGCCAAAATTCTCTCGTGCTCACCGACGGATTTCTCTTTAACCATTCGATTTCTTTTTTCCCGGAATTTGACCGGCGTGAACCCCGGCTCTACCCTCTCGACATGTCCCCGAAGACCCGCCGCACCATCACAGTGAGCCTCGAAATCGTCGAAGCGGCCAAACAGCGGGGCATGAATCTGGGCGATTACATCCTCCAGCTCCACCACAACCAGCGCTCCGCCCGCATCGCCTACGTTGCCAGCATTTTCCGCGGATTCGCCCTGCTTGAAATGGCGCGCGTTCCTGTCGATCCAGCCTACTTTGAACTTGTCGACGGTTGCATGAGCGAGACCGAGGCCCGCGAGTTCCGTCTTCTCGCCTCCAGCGGTGAGGACAACGCCCTGCCCCGCGCCGCCGCCCTGTTGCTCGGCGCCGATACCCGCCGTTCCGCCGTCCAGGCTCTTCTTCTTGCCTCCCAGCGCTCGCAGGTCCTGCACGAAGGCTTCATCGAGGCGGCGCGCCTGCTCGAGGCCACCTACTACCGTTAGCCTGGGGATCCTATGACTGTTCCTGCAACGTTGCAAAAAACCGCTTTGTATGAGGCGCATCAGAAATTGGGCGCCCGCCTCGTCGAATTTGGGGGCTGGCACATGCCGGTCCAATATACTGGCATCGTCGACGAGCATAACGCCGTCCGCCAAGCCGCCGGTCTTTTCGATATTTCCCACATGGGCGAGTTTTTTATGGATGGCCCCTTCGCCGGATCGTTTCTCAACGGCCTTCTGACCAACGACGTCAACAAGCTTGCTGTCGGTCAGGGCCAGTACACTCTCATGCTCAATGAAACGGGCGGGGTGATCGACGACTTGATCCTCTATCGGCTGGGCGACACTCAATATTTCATGGTTGTCAACGCCTCCCAAATCGACGAAAATCGAAGCTGGATCGAGCAGAAGCTGAAGCTTCCTGCGGGCCAAGGCATTTTCTTTTCGGACCGTAGCGAACTCTATTCCGCTCTTGCCCTGCAAGGGCCTCGGGCCCTCGAAATTGCGCGCGCTTTTCTCGGCGCCGGCTGGCCCGAGCCCAAGCGCAACGAAATCACCCGCTACTCATGGAACTGTCAGGAAATTCTCACCGCCCGCACCGGCTACACCGGTGAAGACGGCCTCGAACTCTTCTTCGCCAACGACATCGCCGAAAACTTCTTCCTCTCGCTTCTCGAAGCGGGCAAGCCATTCGGACTGAAGCCGTGCGGCCTCGGCGCACGCGATACGCTGCGGTTGGAAGCGGGACTGCCACTCAATGGCAACGACCTCTCCGAAAAACGCAGCCCGCTCGAAGCCGGCCTCGGCTTTTTTGTCTCACTCGACAAACCGGTCGTCTTTCCCGGCAAAGAGGTGCTGTTGAGGCAAAAGGCCGAAGGCGTCACCGAAAAACTCGCCGCCTTCCGCTTGCGGGACAAAGGACCACCACCTCGTCCTCATTATCATTTGTTTCAAGGCACCACGCCGGTGGGCGAAGTCACCAGCGGCGCTCCGTCACCAACGTTGGGCTACGGCATTGGCCTGGCTTATGTGCGCGCGGATTGCGCGGAACCGGGCGCCACGCTCGAACTCGAAGTGCGCGGGGCGCGGGTTCCGGTCGAAGTGATCAAAAAGCCCTTTTACAAACGCCGGACCTAGGCCAAGATTTTGCCTCCATGAGCAATATTCCCGACCAGCTTCGCTACGCCGCTTCCCACGAATGGATCAAGGCCGACGGCGGCACAGCCACGGTTGGCATTACCGATCACGCCCAGCATGAACTCAGCGACGTTGTCTACGTCGATCTTCCCAAAGTAGGCACGCAGGTCTCGGCGGGCTCTGTCATCGCCGTGATCGAATCGGTCAAGGCCGCCTCCGACATCTACTCGCCCGTCAGCGGCGAAATCATCGAGATCAACACCGTCCTCGCCAAGAAACCCGAGTTGATCAATCAGGACCCCTACGGAGACGCCTGGCTTTTCCGCATCAAGCTCGCCGACCCTTCCGAAATCGAAACCCTCAAGGACGCCGCCGCCTACCAGGCCCAGATCGGCGATTAATTCCATGAACCGTCTTTTCACCTGGTTGGCCGGTCTGTTCGGCGTTTTTTTGATGATCTACGGCGTCATCATCGAAAGTCAGACCTTGTCCAGGAGTGGATTGGGAAGACGCGTTTATGAGGGCGAAACCTACTGGCAAAGCCAGTGGCACATTCTGTCCCGAACGCTCCGGCATGAGCAAGTTGTTCATCTTTGCATGCTGCTTATTCTCGCGGGACTCCTCATCGTGATGCTGACGTATCCACGGTCAAAGCCCCGCAAATAATCGCGCCGGACAGCCATCCTCAACCAATAAGACATTCAAAACATGCGTTTTATACTCGCGATCCATGGGGCAACCGGCTTGAGTTCACGGAGCCAGCCCGTGGGAACTCAAGTTGACCCGCCGCTCGGTATTTTCACATCTTCAATATCTTTCCAACGATGCAACCCAAGAAGCTCCCCATCCGCTGGCTGGCTCTGGGCAGCCTTGGAGTTGTCTTTGGAGATATCGGAACCTCGCCGATCTATACCCTCAGGCAGTGCATTCAGGACCATCCCGACGCCGCTCATATTTATGGGGCTGTCAGTCTCATCGTTTGGTATCTGCTGGCCATTGTCTCGGTGAAGTATGTTTATTTCCTGCTCAAGCTCAATAACCAGGGGGAAGGCGGTGTTTTTGCCCTTCTTGCCCTGGTCAAGTTGAACGCCCCGAAACAGAAATGGGTGGTCTATATACTGATTGGCGGTGCTGCGCTTCTCTATGGTGACGGCACGATTACGCCCGCCATTTCCGTTCTTTCGGCGGTGGAAGGCCTGGCTCCTCCCACCATCAATAACGTGGCGAATCCCTCCGCCTGGGCCAATCCTTGGATTGCCGCCTTTATTCTCGCCATCCTCTTTGCCATTCAGCGTTTTGGTACGGACAAAATATCGAAGGCATTTGCGCCCATCATGCTTATCTGGTTTCTGGTCATTGCCGGATTTGCTCTTCCGTCCATTTATCATCATCCGTCCATTCTTTATTCCTTGAACCCGGGTACCGGCATTTCCTTTCTTTACTGGCACCTCGGCGAAGCGATGACGATGTTGGCGAGCGTTACGCTTGCGATCACCGGCGCGGAAGCTCTCTATGCCGATCTCGGACATTTTGGCCGGCCTGCAATATCGGTAGCTTGGAATTTTATCGTCGCTCCCTGCCTGATCTTGAACTATATCGGTCAGGGTGCGCATGCGCTCAATGCGCCTCAGGATGTCGATAATCTTTTCTTTTCGCTCGCACCGGTACAATTCAGGTTTTTTCTGACTCTCATCTCCATTGCGGCTACGGTTATTGCTTCCCAGGCGTTGATCAGCGGAGCCTTCTCGCTGACCCGACAAGCGGTCAATCTCGGCTATTATCCGCGCACCACGGTCAAGCACACCAGTGCCGAGCATGAGGGGCAGATTTACCTTCCCGGCATCAACCTTCTCCTGGCCATAGGCGCCATTGGTCTGGTTTTGATTTTGAAGAAAAGCGACAACCTTGCCGATGCCTACGGCCTGGCGGTTACCGGTACCATGACCACGACCACGATAGCCTACGGCGCCATCAGTTATGCCCTGACCAAGCGCCTGCCGTGGATCGCGGGAGCTCTGCTTGTCCTTGATCTGTCCCTTTTTATCCCGAACAGCACCAAGTTCCTCACCGGCGGCTATATTCCAGTCGGTATTGGACTTGTCGCCGCCTTTGTCCTGATTGCCTGGGACCACACGCGCCGGGCGATTCGAGCCCAGTTGGTGGAACGCGTCATGCCTCTTGAGCAGTTCGCGGAGGCGACCAGAAATGTGCACCGCGTTCGCAATACGGGAATCGTTCTTTCGGCCAGTCCCAAGATTGCACCATGCAGCCTTCTTCATTGGCTCAAGATCGGGCAGGTCCTGCACGAACAGGTGATTGTCCTCACCCTGGTCGTGGCCTCTCAACCGCGCGTGAAGAAAGAGGATCGGCTGAGGGTCGTGGAACATGATTGCAATCTGTTTGGAGTTGAAGCCGATTTTGGATTTATGGAGGAGGTCGATATTTCAAAACTTGAGCCAGAACTTCGAAAAATTGTGAACGCGCCCGCAGACCGTATGCTTTACTATTTGCTTGGACGGGAAAGCCTCGTCTTCAAGAAACGGTTCAACCCATTTGCCACGGCCTACCGCTACCTTGCCGGCACGAGCCGGCCCATTGCCGAGGCCCTGCATATTCCTCCCGGTCAGGTGATTGAGATCGGCACCACCATTGAGATCTAAACGGGTGTCCGATTAGCTTAAATGAGATTAAAACGGTCTTCCCCAGCCGCGACCTTTAGCCGGTTGTATTTTTGCGGGGCTAAACCGAATAGATCGGTTTCGCGTAATTGCCCGTCGCAATCTGCTGGTCCGTCACGTCAACGCGGCGGAAGCGGAGGAAAAATCCCCACGCGCCGCCCTTGTTCAAATCCATCGCCACCGTGATGGTATGCACCCCCGCGGGCAGGGCGGCCGTCTTCGCGCTTTCGTCGGGCAGGCAAGGATTGGTCCCCTTCGGATTGCAAAAGAATGGCTTGCCATCGAGCCAGAGCCGGAACGGGCCGTCGTAGCCCATGAGGAACTCGATTTTCATTGGTTCGGGCAGCTCGATGCGCGAGGCGAAGTAGGCCTGGCCCGTCTTGATCTTCTCCCAGCGCGGACGCTCCTTGATGAAGCCATCGGAACCGTGAACCCAGACCTCGCCGCCCAAGGCGTTGACATCGGGGAGGTCGATCCGGTCAATCCGTTCTTTCGTGGCGATGACTCCGGTCGTTTTCCAGCCAGTGACAAACGGCAGCATCGCCGCCGGCTTGCGCAATAAAACCGGTCCGAAGACCGGGAGCGAAAAATCGCGGCTGTCGGTGATATTGCACCGAGGCGCAATACCGTGGCCGTAGCTGAGCGCGACCTTATCCATGGTTACGACTGACATCGAGGCAAGATGCAACCGTACCGTGTTGCCGTGGAAGGTCGTTCGGAAAATGGCCGGCACGGCCTTGCCCTCGGCGTTGAGCAGGGCGAATCCCTGGGGCTCGTCGTTGGACTTGAGGCTGTCGATTACCTGGTCGAATTTCACGTCAATGACAGGAACCACAGGGCCACCCGGCTTCTTGGGATGGGATGGCGGTGAGATGGAAACCAGTTGGGGCGGACGTTTCTCAGATTTGTTTCCGTAAACCAGTCGATCGGCCATGCGGGCCATCCGCGCGCCGAGGCGCGGAAATCCGGCCGCGCCAATATGGATGGCGTCGTCAAGGGGCAGATCGATCGCAGCGACCGTTTCAAGATTCGCGATTTTTTCCGGCAACCGGCGTTGCTGCTCCTGGATGCTGTTCCAGGCTGCGGGAGGATTGGCGCCGAAAACGCGCGCGATCTGGACGACGATCCAGGGCAGCGTGGGCTGGCGCAGATCGCTTCGCGTGGCCGCGACGAGTTTGATCATGCGTTCGGTATAATGAGGCAGTTCGCTCTCCTGCGCATCGCTTTCGCCCTGGTACCAAAGCACGCCCGCGATTGGTTGATCCGTGGCCCGCATCGAAAGCAAGAGCGAACCGTAAAGCGAACCGCCGCCCTGTTCCTTTAGTTCGGAGTCCCACTGCTTCATGCTGGTGCCGCCATGCGCGACGCAAATGAGGCCCTGCGGCACCTTGGATCGCCGCAACATTTCCCGCGCGAAAAAAATGCCGACGCCGACGCCCATGGCCGCCGTGCGGCGCAGTTTTTCGCCCTCTTCCGGCGTGCAGGGCTCCAGGGTGTGGCATGGATCGGGCGATTCCTTAAGAACATGCAGCGGATCGGTGGCCAGACGCCATTCGCGTCGCATCGAAAAGGCGCGGATGAGCGGATCGGGCTTGGCGCGGCCCGTTATGTCGCCGATGCCTTCCATGTTGCTCTGACCGGCCAGGAGCCAGACGTCGCCGACATAAAACGAGCGCAGGCGCACCACGACCTTGCCCGAGCGCAATTCGAGCCGGTAAGGCCCGCCTGCTGGAATGCCGCTCAGTTCGGCTTTGAACTCACGACCCTCGCTGGTGGCGACGACGCGGTTTTTCCAGCCCTTGAGCGTGCCCCGCGCCCCGGCTAGAGTGGCGGTGACGGGACCTGCCTCGGCGTCGCCAACGACGAGGTGTGCTGTAGCGCCCTTGGCGCCGAGACGCTGCAAAACCTGGCCTTCCGAGAGTCCGTTGAGAATTTTCATAAGTGGAGGTGGGTCGATTGAGTCGTGGTGGGTGGCATGACGAGGTGATTTAGCGGGAGGAGGAGCGGTTTTGATGGTATTCAACCAGTTCAGCCACGATTTGTTGCAAGTTTTTCGTCAAATTCCATCGCGGATAGTGTTTTTTCGCCGTTCGCAGGTCGCTGTAATAGCAGATCGTGTTGCCAGTTCGATTTTTTTCGTGATAAATCTGGCGCGTTGTCCGGCTTGTTTTCTCTTCCACCAGCTGGAATGCCTCCAGAATTGAGTACGAATTGGCCCGGCCGCCGCCGAGGTTGTAGACTTCCCCCCAGCTCGGCCATTCGTAGAAGGCATGGATGAATCGGGCAACGTCCACGGCGTGGATGATGTCCCGCACCTGCTTGCCCTTGTATCCGTGAATGGTGTAGTCCTGCTCCGTCAGGTTGGCCTGAATCACGTCCTGAAGAAAGCCGTCCGGGCCGGGCCCGGCCACGTCGCCGACGCGCAGGCAGCAGGAGGGGATATGGAAATAGCGCCCGTATTCCTGCACGAGCAAATCGGCCGCCAGCTTCGAGGTCCCGAACGGCGTGTGGGTCGAGTGGTCGACTGGAAATTCCTCTGCGATGCCCTCGGCGTAACCCGGATCGGCGAAGTGCCAGCGGGTTGCGAGCTCGCGCAGCGGGATGGTGTTGGGCCGGTCGCCGTAGACCTGGCGGGAGGAGATGTGGATAAAGGGTGATTCGGGCGCGAATCGCCGGGCGCCTTCGAGCAGGTTCAGTGTGCCGCCCGTGTTGAGATCGAATTCGTCGAAGCCCTTGGGCTCAGGCCATTCACGCCACGGACTTTCCGCCGCATGCACAATGCCATAGGGCTTCACCTCTCGCACGAACTCGACCACGGCGTCGCGCTGGCGGATGTCGAGCCCGCGTTCCTCGAGACGATGAAGCTCGAACCCGAGCTCGCCGAAAAGGCGGCAGACTTCCACCCCAATGAAACTCGCGGAACCGGTCACTAGCAGACGTTTCGGCATGCAGCCTCATTTAAGAATCTTTGTCCCGGCGTGGCGAGGGGAAAGCGCACATTGGCATACCCAGCACTCCTGGACTTGCCAAACACCGCCATGCCTTCAGCATAAGACTGACTCTTTTACATAAGAGACATCATGTAAGAGGGTGCTAAAAGGCCAATCAAGTTGAATGCACTCCTCGGGTGTCCTCTAATTTTAATCCTTGCTGTGCTTTCTGTTCCTTGGACGGTCTTCGCAATGATTTATCTTTGGTTACGTGAAAGGCGATTGCTTTGCCGTTTACGAGCCCGTCATCGGTTGTTGCCATGGAAAGAAGCTGAAAAGCATCTCGTTTGTGGTACGGGAACTTTAATTATTGAACAGGCGCATAAGCAGAGTGTTCGTCTCTGGTGGTGCTCTGACGATCTTATAGCCACAGCGCCTAGCCCAATTCAAACACTTGAAGAGTTTGGGCATGGATTATATGCGGGGCAAATCCTCACACCCTTTTGTTCAGTGGTGTTCTCAGAACTATCTTTCAGAAAATAATGGGAAGGCGTTTCTCGTTCATAGTAGCAGATTGCGTTTTCCACCCGGCCCAGTTGAGACGAATTACCTGCAAGATCTATATCCAAAAGCTAACATTGTGCAGACAGTGCTGATTTCCAAAAACGACTGACAGGACAGCCAAGGGTTTGGAGATGCAGAGCCCTCTGAATTGCATACGCACCTCCTCGACAAACCACCGGGGCGGGCTTTAATGGACAATTGCCATGACCATCATTCTCTCCAAGGATTTCGAGTTCGAGTCGGCTCAGTCGCTGCCCCAGTTTCCTGAGGGCCACAAATGCCGCAACGTCCACGGCCACAGCTTTAAGGTCACCGTCTCGGTGCGCGGTCCGGTTGACGAGGCGAGCGGCATTTTCTACGATCACGCCGCGATTTCCGACGCCATGCGCCCGATTGTCGAGCAGCTCGACCACGCTTATCTCAATGACATCCCGGGCCTCGAAAATCCGACCATCGAAAACATGTCCCGCTGGCTCTGGGACAAGCTGGCCCACCAGCTCCCCGGCCTCCACGAGATCGTCCTGCACGAAACGCCCCGTGCCCGGTGCGTTTATCGTGGGGAATGAAAGCAACCTCTTAGAAAGCGATCAGGCGATTACCCTCAGAAAGAGTAACCGCCTGATCTAGGAGGAGAATGAATGAAACTTACATAGAGTAAGACCCTGCCCTATGGGGAACGTTCAAAAGAATCGCATTTATTTTGCAACTATTTTCTCTTTGGCCAACAAACGGATCAATCCAATGAAGTCGTCTTCGGCAAGTTCGGTTGACATCCCTTTATCATAGAATGACTTAAGAGTCTTTGTAATTGGCAGATCGATCTCGCCCGCCGTCTCCAAGGCAAGGCGTAAATCTTTGTTCATGTGCTTCAGCGAGAACTGGGGCGAGAAATTGCCTGAACGGAATTTCGGCTCCTTGAGGTCCGAAAACCCGGAACGTCCGACGTTGATATGGAGGGCCTCGAAGAAAATATCGTCAGGAATGCCTTCCGTCCGCGCCAGGGTGAGGCTTTCGCTGAGCGCCTCGGCAATGACCGCGATGTTGAGGTTCATGGCCAGCTTAAGCGACGAAGCCGTGCCGACCGGGCCGATGTGGAGAAGGTGCGAGGCGAGCCGCGACAGGACGGGCCTTGCCTTCTCGATCAACTCTTTCGTGCCACCAAGATAAAAGACCGTCTTGCGCGCTTCCGCCGCCGGTTTGCTGCCGGTGAAGGGAGCTTCGAGAAAGAGCGCGCCTGTGGCCTCGATCTGAGTGGCGAATTTTTTCGTCCACGCCGCCGAAATTGTGCTCGACTGCGCGACGAATTGGTCCGGTTTTAAGTGCGGTATGATCACTTTCAGCAAATCTTCAACTGCGGGCGGGTCGGCCACCACGATGATGATCATATCCGCGCCGGTCACCGCGCGGGCGAGGTCCGGCTCGAAAAACGGGAAGTCCCGGTGGGTCCGGTTCCAGGCGCGCACGTTCAGCCCGTCGGCGTGAAGATTTTTTGCCCACGCGCTGCCAATGATGCCCAATCCGACAAGGGTCACATTTTTCATAGAGATTGGTTCTAACCTTGGCCCGTCCGATTCAATTTGCAACGACCTCTCGCGGACGGCATTATTCTGGCGGCATTCTTTCAGAGCGAAGCGTTACAACCCTGCGCCGCATCGTCGGGACCGAGGCACTCAACGCAAGTCGCTCGGCAGCAGTAGCAAGTAACTCTGCGCCACGAGTAGTGAAGTGAGAAAAAAGAAAGCGACTTCTTCCCAGGGCAGCACTCCGGCCAGTTTCACACCGGTGATCTGTTTTTCGTCGAAGAACCATGTTCCCGCCCGCACGGCGGCGAAATCGGCCAGTGTGTAGTAGGTTCCGAACGTCACCGTGACCAGTGCGAGCAACCCGACATGCTCCCAGAAAAGAAAGGGCGCCAGGACCCACTGCGCGTAAATCACGGGCAGAAACCAGGTGAGATGGACGGCGTAATTCGCGCGCGGACCTACCTTCCGGCGCAGCCAATAAAATTGCACCGCCATGATTGCCCACGGAACCACTGACGCGCCGAGGCAAAGGTAGGTGACCAACCCGGGATCGGTTTCCTGGCCGGTCTGCAGTTCCGGAAAAAAATGGAACAGTGCCCGCACCGTCAGCATTATGTTTACGCTTTGCAGGACAAAAAAAGCGTATTCCTCCAGCGGCAGGTAGCCAAGGCGAAGGCTGTACTTTTCGCGCGGGAACCCCCAGATGCCCCATTTCGCGGCAAGATTGTCCCACGGGCTCGTGAAGATGACCACCGCGAGCAGCACCAGCACGGGGGCAAGGACTTCCTCGCGCAGCCATGGCGTCGACACGTTCAAAGCCGCGAGCGCGAGCAGCAGTGGCAGATTGAAGATGAGATGAAAGCGGAAATAGGTCATTTTGGAACGGCGTTGACGTGGAACGACCGGGAGCTTGCTAAAAAAGATCTTTATTTTTAAAACGCCGTTATCCCGAGCTCGTCGAGGGATCTCTAACTATTTCCTTCAGAGGCATGCCTCGATCAGAATGGTGTGAGATTCTTCGACAAGCTCAAGATGACGACCTTTTTCGGTAAGCTTTTAGGGCGTGTCTTCAAAATAGGGCAACGCTGCGTTGTGAGTCAATTTTGGGCCGGGGTGCTTTTGCCTTCTGGCTTTGTCGCTCGCTCCTAACAGACCGCTACGGGTATGCTCATCGCTCGACTCCTTGCCCCGAAGCAAAATAGCTTTCGGCGTGACCTACGCCCATTTTTCGGACAGCCTCTAGAAAGGAAAGACCGCCTGATGAACCACATCATCTTCGAAGACTTGTTTGTGTTGGAAATGGCCAACAACCACTACGGGAGTCTGGAGCGCGCGCTTAAAATCGTCCGGGAATATTCACGCATCGTCCGCTTCAACAACGTTCGCGCCGCAATCAAGTTTCAGCTCCGCGACGTGGAGAATTTCATCCACAAGGATTTTCGCGGGCGCACCGACATCCGCTATATCAAGAAGACCCTCGACACCCAGATGCCGCGCGCTGATTTTCTGGCCCTGACCGAGGCGATCAAAAAAGCCGGTTGCATCCCCATGGCCACGCCTTTCGACGAGCATTCCGTCGATTTCTGCGTCGAACTGGCGCTACCGATCATCAAGCTCGCCAGTTCCGACGTCAACGACTGGGAACTGATCGAACGAATCGCCAAGACCCGGCGCCCCGTCATCTGTTCCACCGGTGGCACCTCGCTCAAGGACCTCGACGACCTCGTCACCTTCTTCGGCAACCGCAACATCCCGCTCGCCATCAACCACTGCGTCTCCCTCTACCCGTGCGAGGACGGCGATCTTGAACTTAACCAGATCGATTTCCTGCGCCGGCGCTACCCGCACCACGTCATCGGCCTCTCCACCCACGAATACCACGACTGGGACGCCTCCCTGCAGATCGCCTATGCCAAGGGCGCACGCGCCTTCGAACGCCACATTGACATCGACGACGGGCGGCCCATCTCGCCCTACTGCAGCCTCCCCTCCCAGATCGATTCATGGTTCCGGGCCTACAACCGCGCCAAGGCCATGTGCGGTGGCAGCGGCGAAACCCGCCGCAACATCACCGATGCCGAGGCGAAATACCTCAACAGTCTCGTCCGCGGCGTCTACGCCAAGCACGACCTCCCGGCCGGCCACGTCATCCATCACGAAAGCCTCAACCGGGACGTCTACCTCGCCATCCCGCTGCAAAAAGGCCAGATTTCCTGCCGCGAACTCATGCATGGCGAAACGTTGCTCCAGCCCATAGCCAAAGACCAGCCCCTCATGATTGATTCGATCGACAGCGCCTACGCTTATCACGAGGACCTGAAAAAGCTCATCTACGAACGCGGCATTTAAGGATAAGCTCCCCGCATGAGCCTGGACTCCTCCTCCGCCTGCATCGCGTCCTCCTCCCCTCCGGTCCTGCCGTCGGGCGGAAAGCTCATCAGTGTCGTCAGCGGCTGCTACAACGAGGAGGGCAACATCCGCGAATGCTACGAACAGGTCAAAAAGGTCTTCGCCGAGATCGGTCGCTACCGCTACGAACACATCTTCATCGACAACGCCTCGAGAGACCACACCGTTCCCATCCTGCGGGAGATCGCCGCACAGGACAAAAATGTCAAGGTCATCATCAACGCCCGCAACTTCGGCCACATCCGCTCCGGCTATCACGCTATGCTCCAGGCCCGCGGCGACGCCGTCATCAGCCTCGTCTCCGATTTGCAAGACCCTCCCGAGCTCATCAAGGAATTCGTCGCCAAATGGGAGGAAGGCTACCTCATTGTCATCGCCATCAAGAGGGATAGCGAGGAATCGCCCCTTTTCTTCGCCGTGCGCAAGCTCTACTACGAAATCGTCTCGCGCCTGGCCGAGATCGAGCTCAACAAGAACGCCACCGGCTTCGGCCTCTACGATCGCCGTTTCATGGACGTCCTCGCCGAACTCGACGACCCCTATCCCTACTTCCGCGGCCTCGTTTCCGAAATCGGCTTCCCCTCGGCCAAGATCCTCTACAACCAGCCCGTGCGGAGACGGGGCATCACCAGCAACAATTTTTACCGCCTCTTCGACATGGCCATGCTCGGCATCACCAACCACTCGAAAGTCCCGCTGCGCCTCGCCACCATGCTCGGCTTCGCCGTCTCCCTCGCCAGCCTCTTTGTCGCCATCGGCTACGTCGTCATGAAGCTGCTCTACTGGCAGCAATTCAGCCTCGGCCTCGCGCCGCTCATCGCCGGCCTCTTCTTTTTCGGCTCCGTGCAGCTTTTCTTCATCGGCATTTTAGGCGAGTATATCGGCTCCATCCAAACCCAGGTCCTCAAGCGTCCCCACGTCGTCGAGCTGGAACGAATCAACTTTGAACCCGCCGACCCGGTGAAAAAATCCTAAAACTCTTATGAAAGTCGTTATCCTTTGCGGCGGCCTCGGCACACGTTTGCGTGAGGAGACCGAGTTTCGGCCCAAGCCCATGGTTCCCGTCGGCAACCGGCCCCTCCTCTGGCACATCATGAAATTTTACGCCCATTACGGCTTCAAGGAGTTCATCCTCTGCCTCGGCTACAAGGGCGAGGTGATCAAGGATTACTTCCGCAACTACCAGTGGTTCAGCAACGACGTCACCCTGCGGCTCGGCCCGTCGCCCAAGATCACCTATCACAGCCAGCACGACGAAGTGGACTGGCAGGTCACCCTCATCGACACCGGCCAGGCTACCATGACCGGCGGCCGCATCCGCCGCGCCCTCGCCCACGTTCCCGATGACGAATTTCTCCTTACCTACGGCGACGGCGTCTGCAACGTCGACCTCCACGCCTTAATTAAGTTCCATCGCGAGCGCAAAGGCCTCGCCACCCTCACCGCCGTGCGGCCCACCGGACGCTTCGGCGAACTCCGCATCGAGGGCGACATAGTCCACAGTTTCCGCGAAAAGCCGGAGGTCGAAACCGGCTACGTCAACGGCGGCTTTTTCGTCCTCAACAAGAAAATCGGCGACTATCTCCCCGCCGACGGCACCATCTTCGAATTCGATGCGCTGCCCAGGGTCGCCGAGGCCGGAAAACTCCACGCCTTCCGCCACGACGGCTTCTGGCAGTGCATGGACAACCTCCGCGAGGTCGAAGTCCTTAACAAACTCTGGGAAAAAGGCGATGCCCCCTGGAGGGTGTGGTAGAGCAGTCCTTATTTTTTGCCAAGTGATCGGTTAATTGTTTGGCAACACCCCATCCGGCGTCAGTTGCCGGTAGGTCTTCCCCTGCGGATCGAAATCGGCCGGAACAAAATTTGGGATTGAGCCGTCGGGATTTTCAGCAGTCGCGGGCTGGAAGGGCAAAAGCAGGAACGAGGCGCTGTTACTTTTATAGCAAACGGCGATTCCCTGATACTCAGGTTTCACAAGCGGGACGGCAGCCCCTCCGGGCACATAGTTCACTTTGTAGCCGGTCGAAAAGACAATCGGCAATCCATCCGGGGACGAGCTATCCACCGGGCTAGTTACATCAAAACAAACATTTTCCGGTTTGAGCCGTAGCGAAACGGGTTTGGTTTTACCCTCCATCGGCATATAAAATATTGATGGATCAGTAAAGTACCCTCCATCAATCAATTTTTGGAAAACTTCCGTTGAACTGTTTCCGTCGGGATATTTTTGATTGTGGTCATTGGCGTATTGGAACATTGCCAGCGCAATCGTGTGGGCGGTTAGCAGTGCTTTGGTTTGTAAGGCCTTTCGTAAATTAGGAGTAACGGGTCCCAGAAAAACGCCCATGAAGAGAAAGAAAAGAACGCCCACAGTGGCGAGACAACCTAGGCTTGGGCAAAATGGCCCCCGCTTTGATTTGGCCTGTTGGGCTATTTCACTCTCGCCCTCCAATGGGGACGGTTCGCTCACGGCTCTAATTTACCTCCGTCATCCCGAGCTTGTCGAGGGATCAGCTCCCGAACGGTTCAGGAATCAGGTCTGGTGAGTGATAACCTGGTGGAGGCTGATCCTTCGACACGCTCAGGATGACGGATCGCGGGAATAAGCCTCAATCTGCTTTTGCGTGAAATCGACCATTGACGTCGCGTCCGTCTTTTTGCCCTGCTCGAAATACTCACGGTACCAAGCGACGGTTTGCGCGACCGTCTCGGCAAAATCCCAGCGCGGCTGCCAGCCGAGCGTCGCGCGCGCCTTGTCGATGGCGAGACTCAACAGCGGCGCCTCTTTAAGATGTTTTTCCTGATGGGCCTGCTCCCATTTGCCGGGCCAGTGACACAGCACCTCCTCGACCAGATCGCGCACGCTCCGATTCGACTCGGGATCGGGCCCGAAATTGAAGGCTTGCGCGATGTGGGCAATCTCTTCCGCCGATTTTTGGCGGCGCGCCTCCTTGAGCTTCACGCCCAGCAACAGATAGCCGCCGAGCGGCTCAAGCACATGCTGCCAGGGCCGGGTGAAATCGGGATTCCGCACCGGCACGAGGCGGCCCACCGAGAGCGCCCGGATGCAGTCGGGCACCAGCCGGTCCTCGGCCCAGTCCCCGCCGCCGATCACGTTGCCCGCGCGGGCCGAGGCGAGCGCCACCTCCGTGCCATGGGAGAAGAACGAATCGCGATAGCCGGCCACGACCAGTTCCGCCGCCGCCTTGCTCGCGCTGTAGGGATCGTGCCCGCCGAGCGGATCGTTCTCCTTGAAATGACGCGAATTACTGCCGTGCGCAGCACTGCCGTACGCGGCACTGTCGTTCTCGTAACATTTGTCGGTGGTGACGACGACAATGGAGCAAGGGAAATTCCCCGCCCGCACCGCTTCGAGCACATGCGCCGTCCCGAGCGCGTTGGTGGTAAACGTCCGCACCGGTTCGCGGTAGGAGAGCCGCACCAGCGCCTGCGCCGCCAGATGAAAAACGAATTCGGGCTTCAGTTCGGCCATCCGCGCCTGCACGCGCGCGGCGTCGGTGATGTCGAGAATTTCGTGCCGCAGCCGCTTCTCCAGCCCGAGCGTCTCGAAAAGCGAGGGTCTCAACGGCGGCAGCGCCCAGCCATGCACGTCTGCGCCGAGGCCGAGGAGCCATTCGCAGAGCCACGCACCCTTGAAGCCGGTGTGCCCGGTCACGAGCACGCGCCGTCCGGCGTAGAGGTTTAGATCGGATAACATGGAAATCGCTCGGCTTTGCCATGGCAAAGCTCATTCCTTCTTGTATATAGTAATTGGTCGCTTCGCGCCACGTTCATGAATCCCCCCGCCGCTTCCGCCACCGAGCTCCGCGAAGAAATCCTGCGCCTCGTCGCGCGTTATTACGAAGTGGCCCACGCGCCCAAGCCGTTCGTGCCGGGCGAGACCAAGGTGCCTTATGCGGGCCGCGTCTACGACGACGAGGAACTGCGACTTGGTGTCGAAAGTGTCCTCCAGTTCTGGCTCACGGCCGGACCTTTCGCCAACCGGTTCGAGAAGCTGATGCGCGATTACTTCGGCAGCAACGCGGCTTACCTCGTCAATTCCGGCTCCTCAGCCAACCTGCTCATGATCGCCACGCTGCTGAGCCCGCAAACCAAAGACGGCCTGCGCCGCGGCGACGAAGTCATCACCCCGGCGGTGACCTTCCCGACCACGCTGACGCCGCTGGTGCAAAATGGACTCGTGCCCGTCTTTGTCGATTGCCAGCCCGGGATCTACGACGTCGACGCCGCGCAGGTCGAAGCCGCCATCGGGCCAAAGACCCGGGCCATCTTTGTCCCCCACACCGTCGGCATTCCGTGCGACCTCGACACCCTCGTCAGCATCGCCGAAAAGCACAACCTTTGGCTGCTGGAGGACGGCTGCGACGCCCTCGGCTCGACCTGGGACGGCAAGCTCGTCGGCACCTTCGGGGCCATGTCCTCCATCTCGTTTTATCCCGCGCACCACATGACCCTCGGCGAGGGCGGGATGGTCGTGGTCAACAAGGGCGGCGTGCGCAAGACGTGCCTTTCCGTGCGCGACTGGGGCCGCGACTGCTGGTGCGAGCCCGGCGTCAGCGACACCTGCGGCAAACGCTTCGACTGGCAGCTTGGCTCACTCCCCTACGGCTACGATCACAAGTATATTTATTCCAACCTCGGCTACAACCTCAAGGTCAGCGAAATGCAGGCCGCCATCGGCTGCGCACAATTCGGCAAGCTCCCCTCCTTTATCGAGGCGCGCCGGAAAAACGCCGCCTATTACTTCGAGCGGCTGAAGGCGTGGCAGGACCATCTCATCCTCCCGACCGTACATCCCAAGGCCAACCCCTCGTGGTTCGGTTTCCCGATCACGCTTCGCCCCCACATCAAACGGCGCGACTTCATTCTTTGGCTGGAAGAGGCCAAAATCGAAACGCGGCTCGTCTTCGGCGGCAACATCCTCAAACAGCCCGGCTTTCAGGACATTCCGCGCCGCGTTCACGGTGAACTCACCGGCACCGACATCATCATGGATCAGACGCTTTTCATTGGCGTCTATCCCGGACTGACCGGTCCAATGCTCGAGTATGTCGCCGACCGCATCGGCCAGTTTTTCGCCAAAAAAACCTGACCGCCCAGCGAGGTGGCGGCCGTAAGCTTAATCGCTCATCGCCTCGGTCACCAGGCGCGGCATCAGGTCGAATGTCCAGCTCGAAAGCACCGCCAGAAGGATCACCAGCACAATATAGCAAAGCGGGACGATGATCCGCTGCCGACCGGTGCAGGCGAGGTCCTCGCGTGGCGCCCGCGCCCATATCAGCAGGAAAAGCCGTGGCGCGGCGAAGCACAGCACGCCGAGCAGTACCAGGTTGAAATACTCCGTCAGGGTAAACGCCGCGAGCACGCCACAGAGGAGCCAGAAGTGCGGTGCGATGGCCGGCGCGATCCAGCCGCCCTCGAGATCAAGGACCGGAATCAGAGTAAAAAGATTATAAAAATAGCCAACGCAGGCCATCCCGAGCAGCAGCGGCCCATAGGCATTCGGATATTCGGGATTGTAGGTGAGGGCGAAAGTAACCGCGAGCAGCGCGGAAATGAACGAACCGGTCACAGGCCCCGCGAACCCGACCACCGCATCGATCCACGGTCGACGCGGCTGGTTCTCGAGGATGGCGGTCGCATTCGCGCCGAAGGCAAAAGGACGGAAACGGAGCGGCAGTTTCAACCACCAAGCCACAAAGAACGTGCCCGCCTCGTGCACGACAAGTTGCAACAAGATGCCAACTGCCGACGCCCAGCCGTAGGCATCGAGGTAATTCGGCCCGAGCACCCGGGCTCCCGACGACAATATTGCGGGATGAAAGATGGCCATAAAAAGCAGCACCGCCAGGAAGCACCCAATGCCCATGGCAAGCTGTTCGGCCCAAAGGCGGTCACGCGAGATTGGGGTGGGAGTGGCGGAAGCTTCGGGTGATGGGGCCATGTTCCACCTTAGCCCGGCCCGCGGGCTGAGTCCAAACCAGAAATCGATGCCCTCCTCCGTACTTGTGTCGGGGTCCTGCGGACGGCAGTTTGTCTTAGGCGAAGCGTAACTGCCGTCCGCAGGACCCACGGCCCGAAGGGTTGCCGATTTTTTGGTCTCTGACTTTGTTGCTCGTCAGTCAGAGACCACTGCGGGTATCCTCCCTCCTCGCGCCTCGTCAGAGGCCAAAAAATCAAGGCACCGCGACCCATGGCTACTTTTGATAAAAGTTCCAATACCCGGAACGTGACTCCCGAAGACCGCGAGCTCCTGCAGATCCTGCGCCGCCAACAGTTGGACCTGCAACGGTCGCTGGAGCGACTCGACGTTCAGCTCGGGGAACTTGAGGGCCGCCTTAACGACGCGCCCGCCGTTGAGCCTCCCGCGCTGCCGCCCTTTCCCACGGAACATCTCCCGCCCTTGCCGCCCCATGGGGAAACTGCCGCCTTGGGATCACCGCCGTCCGGGACCGAAGCGGCTCTTCCGCCAATCCCCACCGTGCCCGAACCCTCAGCCGTCGCCGCCCACCTGCCGCCCCCGCCGGTTCAGGCGGGGCCGGCCTTTCCTAAACCATCGCTCGAGTTTCAACTCGGCAGGTGGCTTATCCCTATCGGCGCGGTATCCGGCATCATCATGCTCGCTCTCCTCCTCACCTGGGCGCCGGTTTATCATTTTCTCGGTTCCGCCGGACTTTTCGGCATCAGCGCCACGGTCAGCCTGGTGATTTATGTCCTGGGCGAGCGCCTCGAACGTTCGCGCCCCGCCCTAGTCTTCTTCGGTCGCATGATTATGGCCCTAGCGCTGGCGTGGCTCTATCTGACCGCCTACGCCTCCTATTATTATGCGCCGCTGCGCGTCATCAGCAGTCCACTTCTCGCTGGCTTTTTGCTTCTTCTCTGGTCCGCCTACGTGCTCCTGCTGGCTGAACGCAAAAAATCGCAGGTTCTGGCGGTCTTCTCCGTTTTCCTGGCCTATGTTAGTTCGGCGATCAACCCGATCGGCGCTTTCACCATGGGCGCTGATCTCCTTCTGGCCTTTACCGCGGTCATTTTCCTGCTGCGCAACGGCTGGGCAGTACTCTCCTATCTGAGCCTGACCGGTACCTATCTGGCCCTCCTCCGCCGGCTTGTCCTCAACGATAATGGCGAGATCGTCCTCGACACCAGCCGCGCGCTCCATTTCTGGCCGCTCGCCGTTTACCTTCTGGGCGCCTGGGCGATCTTCACCACGGCGGTCCTTTTTTCCAACACGGCCTCGTTCCGAGGCGGCAAACGATCCGCCTTTCTCAGCCTGAACAACGGCGCACTGGCCGTGCTGTTGGCACTCTCCACACACATTTCGGGTTACGACCTTGGGCCGCTGGGCTGGGCTGTTCTCGACTGCGGCCTTTTGCTGCTTGCCACCTCGGTGGCGGCGCGGGCCTTGTGCGCGGACGAACCGGATGTCGCCGGGGCCTATCTCGGGCAGGGGCTCGCGCTGCTGACCACCGGCATCATCGTGGTCTACACCGGCATCTCGCGCGGCGTGCTGCTCGTACTCGAAACGCTCTTTCTCGGTTTCGCGGGCGTTATTTCACGCAGTGTCATCCTGCGGGCCTCGGCCACCGTCGTCGGGTTCCTTGCCACCCTGTTTCTCATCAAGGAAGTTGCAATCTCTGCCCATCACCCGTGGCTACTCGGCGTCGGTGGGGCGATCATTTTGGGTTTCAACGCCTTGTGGGCCCGGCGCGATGTCCGCCATAATCCGAAAAGCCGCGAGCGCTTCGTCTTGACTGCGGCTTATTACTGCCTCCTCGCGCTCGGCCTCGTCTTCACCACCCTGTACACTGAGCTTAGCGACGCCATGCTCCCGCCAGCGCTGGCCATCGGCGCTGCGGCGCTGACACTCTCCATCTACCTTATCCCACTCTACGAACTGCCGCTCACCGCACAGACTTTTCTCCTCACCGCGCAGGGTTTTGCCCTCTTCCCCGTTGAGACTGGCGAGCCGTTTCCCGGGTGGAGCAGCGGTCTTGTCTCCATCATCACCCTCCTCGCCATCACTTGGTGGACCCATCAGCGTGTCACCTGCCGTGGCGCCTGGATCTTTCTCCTGAATCTGGTTTACTCGCTTGCCTTTGTCGGCCTGGTTTATAACGCGACGCGTCCCCACGTTAGTGCCGCGGACTGGCTCACCATCGCCAGTTTTCTCTCTGTGGCTTTCCTCCTCTACGGCGCCGTATTCCGCGTCTGGCTCATCGCACTGGCAGGCCAGCTCTTTCTTGGTCTGGCCATCTGCCACTTTTTCGTCCCACCAGAAGGATGGGATCTCCACAGCTTTGGCTGGTCCTGGGGACGTGCCCTCGTCCCGATCGCGGTTGTCTTTGCCTTCGGCCGCGCCACGTACCAATGGCTTCGCGTTTACCCGGAAATTGCCGGGTCCTCGCGCGCCGGGCTTGGCCTCCTGGCTTACACGTACCAATTTTTCGCCCTAGTCATGCTCGCGCGTTGGATTTTCGCAGTTCTTCCCGCACACGTCCAAATTATCACGTTTTTCTTCCTTGGCACCGGTTTGCTCCATTGGAACCTTCACCGAGTCTCCGCTTTCGGGCTTCGCGCTAGTTATTTCCCAACTGCTATCGGCCTCGTCCTTTACCTGCACCGCTTCCAGACGGACCCACTTTCCGTCACCACCGGTCTGACTGGCCTCGCCGCGCTCAGTTTTCTGACCCAATCCGCCGGGCTTCGCCGAGGCGGCAGCCTTGTCAGCCAGACTGAATCGTGGATCGTCATCCTGCTTTCCGTCGGGCTGGGCTGGTTCTTTGTTTCCTCGTGGGTCGTCCTGCGAATTCACCCGAGCTATCTCACGATAGGCTGGGCGCTTTTCGGCCTTTTCCTTTTCCTGCTCGGCCTGTTTGTTCGCGAACGTCGCTTGCGCTGGTGCGGCCTTGGCATTGTTCTGGCTGCCATTCTCCGCGTTGGCCTTTACGACTTCTGGGGCTTCTCCACCGGATACCGCGTTCTTACCTTTCTCGTGCTGACCCTCGTTACCCTTGGGCTCGGGTTCATCTACGCCCGGTTTGTTGACCGCCTCAAGACCTGGCTCTAATCTCTGTGAATAAGTCGCTGCTTTCCGGTAATATCACGAATAACTTCGACTTTCCGCAAGTTTAGCTTGGCTTCTCCCCAGACTGTTCACACCATCTCTTAAGCCTAATTCGTTCCCCTGTTGTTACTTCCCTTCAAAGTCCAAACTATCCACATCTATAAGACGGAGAATAAACCATTGTTTTTTTCCTCCAAACCTTCTTAATAACGTCTGGTTATGAAATGCGTCATTGCGCGCGAGGCGCTCCTCTCCGGTTTACAAATTGTCCAGAATGTCGTCAGTACCCGTACCACCTTGCCCATCTTGGGTAATGCCCTGTTGCAGGCTGTCGATGGGAAACTGATTATTTCCACCACCGACCTCGATACCGGTATTCGCGCTTCGGTCGACGCGGAAATTTCCAAAGGAGGCGCCACCACGCTTCCTGCACGCCGGCTTTTTAGCATTATCCGCGAACTACCCTCGGCCGAGTTGACCCTTGAAGTTGATTCCAAGCAGGTCGCCACCATTACATCGGGGGCTTCTTTCTTTCGTATCATGGGGCTGCCTGAGGAAGATTTCCCCCCCTTTCCAAAGGGTGACGGCGCCAAGGTCTTCAAAATTCCGCAAGGCGTATTCCGCGACATGCTCAAGCGCACCGCCTACGCCATCTCCACAGATGAAAGCCGGTATGTTCTTAACGGGGTGTTGCTCAGCTTCAAGGAAAATAAACTTTCACTTGTTGCCACCGATGGACGCCGTCTGGCCCTCGTTGAACAGGATCTTGAATTTCCCAAGGGTAGCGAAGTCGAGGCCATCCTGCCCACCAAAGCCGTGCAGGAATTGCAACGCATCCTTCGTGATGATGAGCCGCTTAGCATCAGCTTTGCTGAAAACCAGGTCTCCTTCGATCTTGGCAATACCTTCCTCTATTCAAAACTCATCGAAGGTAATTATCCGAATTACAAGCAGGTTGTCCCCGCTGAGGCGAAGGAACGGATCATTCTTGAGCGGGAAATCTTCCTCAACGCCGTCCGTCGAGTTGCTTTGCTCTCGAGCGAAAAATCGAACTCGGTGAAGCTTATTTTCAGCAAAAACAACCTCGATATCACCGCGAATACACCCGAGGTCGGTGAAGCCAAGGAATCACTGCCAATTAACTACAAAGGCAAGGATTTCAGCATTGCCTTCAATCCTGAGTTCCTGATGGATCCCCTCAAGAACATCGAGGCGGACGAAATCTTTTTCGATTTCATCGACGAACTCAGCCCGGGCGTCATCAAGTATAAGCGCCCGTTCCTCTACGTTATCATGCCCATGCGCACAGCGTAAGCTGTGCATGTTATTGGGCTCTCTCTCTGTGCGTGATGCTTTACGATCTGATCGCCCCTGGTTACGACCTGTTCCTTCGGAGGTTTTATCGCCCGTTTCGAATTCACGCGTTTGAGCATATTCCGAAAAAGCCAGGCGCTTCCGCACTGGATCTCGCCTGCGGCACCGGCCAGAACTTTCCGTTTCTGGCCTATCGTCTCGGCGTGCATGGAAAAATCATCGGGCTCGACCGTTCTTCCGGTATGCTCCGTGGCGCCCGGCGCAGCCTCGCCCGGTGCCACAACATCGAGGGCGCTCTGATTCGCCATGACGCCAACACCATTTCTCCTGACGTCCTGCAACAGCGAACGAAGCTCCGTGCCGTCGACATCATCGTCTGCACCTTCGGGTTCAGCGCCATGCGCGAATGGAAAATCGCCTTTCATCGCTCCTTCGAGTTGCTCAAGCCAGGCGGCCTCTACCTCATCCTTGATGTCTATGCGGAGAAAAGCACATTCCATGTTCGCGCGGTTGAGAAATTCACCCACAGCAGTTTTTCGCGTGAAACCTGGCATTACCTCGAACAATTCTGCCCTGATTTTCACATGGAATATATTGACCCCTCCAGCCATCTCTTCGGCGGTCGCGTTTTTGTGGCGTTCGGCACCAAGCCATTAGCCGGTCCATCGGTCAATCCTTCAGTCAGCCGTTAAGGCGATTGGCCGGCACCCCTAGGATCTACTTTACCGCCGCCCAGACGCGGTGCACATCGTCATGGTCGTCGAGTAGCTGCAAAAATTCCCCCACCTCCGCGGTTTGTTCCGGCGTCAAAGCCGGATAATTCTTCGCGATGTAGCCCATTTCACTTGTTACCACCGTCCAGCCATTCTTGGAGAGCCACTGCGACACCGTGTGCACCGCGGTTCGGTCGGTGATAAATCGCGCGCCGGCTGTGTTCTCGGGAATATCGTCGTTCTGCAGGTGGGTTAGAGGCTCGACTTCGTTCGCGCCCGCCTCGATCGCCGCGGCCTCGATGTCGCTCCCCGCGTCGGGGTGGTGCGCCTCGACCAGACCGACGTGATCGAAAAGAAATTTGTTGCTGCCCGCCCCGCCGAGCTGCCCCTTCTTGAAGAGCACGCGGATTTCCGGCGCGGTCCGGTTGTTGTTGTCGGTCAGCACCTCCACGATCACCGGCACCTTGTGCGGCGCGTAGCCCTCGAAATTGATATTCTCGAGGACCATCTTTTCGCCGCCGATCCCCGCGCCCTTCTTGATCGCGCGCTCGATATTGTCGCGAGGCACGCTCTCCCGGCGCGCCTTCTCCACCGCCGCGGCCAGTCGCGCATTGCCCAACGGATCGGGGCCGCCATGCTTGGCCGCCACCATGATTTCCTTCAGGTACTTGCCGGTGGCCTGCGATTTTCTGAGTGAATTGACCTCGCGTTTGGCGAGCAACCATTGTCTTCCCATGCGTCAGTTTAAGGCCGGAGATTAACAGAGCGCAAGTGTGGGCAGTATTACACTTTATTTTGGTCGCCCAAGGTATTCTAACGTTCAAATGGCCGTGTTCTATCCACGCGCCGCAAATTTCTTGTCTCCTTTCCGCCGTCAATCTTGCCCATTTTTCCGACAACCTCTAAATTGAGCGACAACTCATGCAAGCGCTGAAAATCGCCATGCTCTGCCGCTGGTATTGGGAGGAGAACCGCCGCACCGGCACAGAGAACGGCGGCATGGCTCAGCAGCTGGCCGAGGCGGTCGCCGCGCTCGGGCACGAAGTCGTCGTCCTCAGTCAGAGCCCCCAGGTCACCGGGCTCGAGCAATCCCGGGTCGGCAAGCTCGAGGCCTGGCTTACACCACGCATAAAACGGCGCGGTTTCCTCACCGGCATGCGCGACAAGCTCGCCAAGCTGACCTACCACCATCGTAAAGTCTTTTCCGATGCGCTCGATCTGCGCGATTTTCTCACCCGCCGCGGCCCCTTCGACGTCCTCTGGGCGCAGAGTGAGGAACCCGACGGTCTCGTCGCCGCCATTGCCGCGCAACGCGCACCCGTCCCGCCGATCCTCACCCAGATTCATTCGCTCCGCTATAAATTTGATGCTGGCGTCCCCGTCTTCACCGAAAAACCGGCCCTCGGTCTCGCCTTTCGCCATGCCACGCGCATCATCGCCAATTCCGAACTCGTCGCAGGGTGTCTCACCCAATACGCCGGTCCCGATGCCGCCGGCACTCCGCTCCAGGGCAAGGTCCGCGTCGTCCATCCCAACCTACAACGCGAATTTCTCAGTGCCGTCAACGAACCGGGATCGGCGCCCGAGCCGGGCCGCATTCTTTTTTTCGGCGCGCTTAATGAAAAGAAAGGCGCGCTCGTTTTTATGGACGCACTCCGGAAATGCCAAACCGTGAAATCGGGCGCCATGGCTGTGGTCGTCGGTGGATTTACCGAAAACAACCGCCACTTTACCCGTCGCTGGAATGAGAGCTTGAAGGTAACGCAGAGCCTGCTCGGTCTGAACCGGCTGGAATTGCTCGGCAAACTCTCCCCCTCTGCAGTCATCCGGCAGATCCGGCGCGCCAGCCTCGTCGTCATCCCGTCGCTTTTTGACGAATTTTCCCGCGCGCTGGTTGAGACCCTCATTCTCGGACGGCCGGTCATCACCACGCGCGGTGTAGGCACCTGGCCGATCGTTGATACTTACAAATGCGGCCGTGTCGTTGAGCCTAACGATTCCGCCGCCCTGGCCGCCGCCATCGACGAAGTCTTGCGCCCCGGCGCGCCCTACGCCGCCCAGGCGGAACAGGTTGCTCACCGCCTGCTTCACGAATTTTCACCCGAGGCCATCGCGCTTCAGCTTGCCCGCCACCTTCACGAAATCGCCGATTGATTCGGTCCTGCGGACGGTAGTAACGCTTCGGCCTCGGACGAATTTATGCGATAGTACGTACGCAATTTATGGCTGACCGCGAACACACCCTTTTTCTCCTCGACGGCATGGCGCTGATCTACCGCGCTCATTTCGCCTTTGCCACTAATCCGATTCGCACCGCCGCGGGCCGCAATACTTCCGCCATCTACGGCTTCACCAACACGCTTCTCGAACTGCTCACGAAACAGGCGCCGACCCACCTTGCCGTGGTCTTCGACACCGCCGCGCCCACCGCGCGCCACCGCGAATTTGCCGCTTACAAGGCCCAGCGCGAGGAAATGCCCGAGGAACTCAGCTCCGCCATCCCCGACATCAAGCGCCTCATCCGCGCTTTCAATCTCCCCGCGCTCGAACTCGACGGCTACGAGGCCGACGACATCATCGGCACCCTCGCGCGTAAGGCCCGCACGTCCGGGGAAAAATTCGTCACCTACATGGTCACGTCGGACAAGGATTTTGGCCAGCTCGTCAACGAGGACGTTTTTATTTACCGCCCTGCACGCCAGGGCGACGGAGCTGAAATTCTCGGCGTGCCCGAAGTCCTCGCCAAGTGGGGCATCCAGCGCCCCAACCAGGTATGCGACATTCTCGGCCTCTGGGGCGATACCTCCGACAACATCCCCGGCGTGCCCGGCGTCGGCGAGAAAACCGCACAGAAACTCATTGCCCAGTACGACACGCTTGAAAACATCCTCGACCATGCCGCCGAGCAAAAAGGCAAGCTCAAGGAATCACTCGAGAAGTTTCGCGATCAGGCCCTCCTGTCGAAATGGCTCGCCACTATCGACGTCAACGTCCCTCTGCCCTTCGAGCCCGAAAAGCTGCGCGTCGGTCCCCGCGACGATGCCACATTGCGCGCCCTTTTCACCGAATTTGAATTCAACACCCTTGGCCGCCGCCTTTTCGGCGACAGCTTCAAGGCGGGACGTGGATCCGCAGCAGTCAGCGCAGGCCCCGCGAGGGAAGTAGTTTCGGATAGCCCGGACAATTCATTGTCCGGGTCGCCGAAGGCGACAGGAGGCCGCCAGAAAATATCCACTAAAGAAGTCCGTCATCCCGAGCTTGTCGAGGGATCAGCTCCCGCGGCCTCCCCGCAACATCCCCCCATTTCGCCTATTCCCGTTGCGCTCCACACCATTGACGACCTCAAGCCTGATTATCAAATCATCGCCGATTTGTCTGGCGCGGGACCGGTGCGAGTCATGGAAGAACTTAAAGACGCGAAAAAAGTGGGTGTGGCCGTTGATATCTCAGTTTCAGGACAAATTCGCGGAATCGCCTTTGTCAGTAAAACGCATGCAGCACATTATTTCCCTTGGCCAGATGATCCGAAATTGGTCCAAGAAAGCTTTTTTTTTGCTCCATGGGACGCATGCTTTATCGGTCATGATCTCAAGTCCAGCCTTCGTGTTTTATTTCAGGAATTCCGTCATTCCGTCAAAAATTCGATCACTTTTTTCGACACCGCCCTCGCCCACTCCATCGTTTATCCCGATTTACGGCACGGCCTCGAGTTTGTCGCCGAATCGCTCCTCAACTACACCCCTATCCCCGCCGAGACCTCCACGGGCCAGCAGGATTTTCTCGCCGCCATGGAAGCTCCTGACGCGAATCAACTTTCGGCGCGCAGAACCATGGAACGGGCCGATCTTGCCCTCCAACTTCACGCCGTTCTCGCCCCGAAAGTCGCCGAATCGGGTCAGGAAAAGGTTTTTTACGAAATCGAATCGCCCCTTCTACCCGTTCTCGCCGCCATGGAAAACGAAGGCATCCGCCTTGATCCCGTCGCACTTGAGGAAGTCGGCAAAAAGCTCCGCACCGATTTGGCCCGGCTCGAAACCTCCATCTACGCGCACGCTGGCACGAGTTTCAACATCGGCTCGCCCAAGCAACTCGGAGAAGTTCTTTTCGGCAAACTTGCCCTCGACCGTAACGCCAAAAAAACCAAGACCGGCCAGTACGCCACGGATGAAGCGACCCTCGTCGCTCTCGCGCCGGTCCACCCCATCGTCCAGGAAGTGCTCGAATATCGCGAAGCCAGCAAGCTCCTCTCCACCTACGTCGACGCGTTGCCCGCCTCCATCGCCGCCGATGGACGCATCCACACCACGTTCCAACAAATGGCCACCAGCACCGGTCGTCTTAATTCGCAGGATCCCAACCTGCAGAACATTCCCATTCGCACGGCGCAGGGTCGTGAGATTCGCCGCGCTTTTGTCCCCCGCGATGCCGATTACACGCTTCTCTCCGCCGACTATTCGCAGATCGAGTTGCGCATCCTCGCCGCGCTTACGCAGGACCCCGGCCTGCTTGAGGCCCTTACCAGTGGCGAGGATATCCACCGCGCCACCGCGGCCCGGGTTTTTGGCCTGCCACTTAATGAAGTCACCAAGGACCAGCGCAATCAGGCTAAGATGGTCAACTACGGCATCAGTTACGGCATTTCCGCGTTCGGACTTTCGCAGCGGCTTGGCATCCCGCGCGCCGCCGCGAAAAATCTCATCGACGGCTACTTCGCGCAGTATCCCGGCATCAAGAATTACATGACTGAGACCATCGCCCGCGCGCGCGAACGGGGTTACGTCGAAACCGTTACCGGCCGCCGCCGCTACCTGCCCGACCTCCGCTCCGCCAACGCCACCGTGCGCGCCGCCGCCGAGCGCAACGCCATCAATATGCCGATTCAGGGCTCCTCCGCCGATCTGATCAAGATCGCCATGGTGCAGATCGCCCGGATTGCCCGCGATGAAAACTGGCGGACGAAACTTCTCCTCCAGGTCCACGACGAACTCGTCTTCGATCTGCATCTTTCCGAGAAGGAGCGCGTCCTCGAAGTCGTGCGGGACCGGATGAAAAACGCGCTGCCCGACCTCCGCGTTCCCATCGTCGTCGAGCTTGGCCTAGGCGCGAACTGGCTCGAGGCGCATTAGTGCTGCGCACGGCAGTAACGCTTCGCCCAAAAAGAGCACAGTTCGTTTAAGTCGCCGATATTGCTAATCTCTCGCCCCTCTTTTAGCCATCTGCTACCACAGCGGCGATGCACTACGCGATCGTCTTCGTCCTGCTCCTGAGCTTTGTCTTCGGATTGGGACTTCTCGCCCGGCGGCTAGTCATTCCCTACCCCATTCTTTTCGTCCTCGGCGGCCTGCTCATCGGATTCGTCCCGGACCTGCCAACCTTGAAGCTCAATCCCGACTTCGTCTTTTTCATATTCCTTCCGCCCCTGCTCTACATCCAGGCGTTTTACACCTCCTGGCGCGATTTCCGCCGGGAGCTTCGCCCGATTACGCTGCTGGCCATTGGCCTCGTCTTTGTCACCACCATCACCGTCGCCTTTGTTGCTCACTGGATGATCCCCAATTTTCCCCTTTCCGCCGGGTTTGTCCTTGGCGCAATCATTTCCCCACCCGACGCCATCGCTGCTTCGGCCATTGCCCATCGGCTTGGCCTGCCCCGCCGGGTCGTCACCATCATTGAGGGCGAAAGCCTCGTCAACGATTCGACCAGCCTCGTCCTCTTCAGCGTCGCGCTTGCCGCGGTGATGAAGCCCCAGGGGCGCCTGGTCGGCGATGTCTGGCTGCCGGGAGAATTTTTCTATGTCACCGTCGGAGGCATCGCGGTTGGACTCGCCGTCGGCTGGCTGGTGCACCGGGTTCGTCGATTCATTATGGGCGACGGATCAGAAATCGTCCTCACGGTTTCGCTTCTCACCCCCTTTGCCAGTTATCTCGCCGGCGAGGTCACCCACGTTTCCAGTGTTCTCGCCGTCGTTGCCACCGGCCTCTATCTCGGTTGGGAATCGCCGGGCCTGCTTGTCCCCACCGTTCGGCTTCAGGCCCAGGCCGTCTGGAACATTATCGTCTACCTGCTCAATGGCTTCATTTTCGTGCTCATCGGCCTGCAACTGCCGGGCATCCTCGCCGGAATGCAGGAACCCTGGTGGTCGCACCCCTGCCTCTACGCCGTGGCTATCAATCTCGTTTGCATTCTCGTCCGTATCGGGTGGGTCTATCCCGGCGCCTACCTGCCGCGCCTCATCAAAAGCATCCGCCGAAGCGAACCGCGTCCCGATCCACGGCAGGTTTTCATCATCTCCTGGTGTGGGATGCGCGGCGTCGTCTCCCTTGCCGCCGCCCTTGCCTTGAACGGCTATCCCGATTTTCCACGCAGCCACCTCGTTCAGTTTATCGCCTTCAGCGTTATCCTGACCACGCTTGTTTTTCAGGGACTCACCCTACCCCTCATCATCCGCCGCCTCGGGGTGGGCGACGACGGCAGCGCCGCGCGCGAAGAACTCGAGGCCCGCACCCGTATGTCCGAGGCCGTCCTCGAAAAAATCGCCGAGGACCGACGCGGAGAGAAATATCCCACGTTGGCTCTCGATAAGGTCGAGCAGATCTACCGCGAACGCGCTCTCAGCTTTCGGGACGATCTCGCCGACCAGCTTGGCTGGAGCGACCGGCGCCATCACCAGGTGAGCATGCGCCGTCTGCATCACGCCATGATTTCGACCCAGCGCCATATCCTCGTTGCCCTGCGCCGGGACGGTCTCATCGGCGACGATGTCCTCCACAAGATCGAACACGAACTTGATCTCGAGGAAGTCCGGTTCAAGGCCGGGGCCTAGAGTATGTCTTCAAAGTTAAGACTGTATCTTCCAGGGGATGTTCTGGACGAGAATCGACGCCCCTCCTAAGGTGGGAAATTAGATCAGGCGACTCATCATCGCCGGGTCGCGGATTCAAATCTCCCGTATCCATTTCACGTTCATGACCACTCCTTCTCAGCCGTCAGTTCCCGCGCCGGCTCAAGGCAACGACAAACTCTTCATCATTTTGTGTCATCTTTCGCTGATCCTCGGGGTGGGCTTTATTCTGCCCTTCATCGTTTATCTGGTTAAACGGAATGAGTCGGAATTGGTCACCGCTCATGCCAAGGAAGTTTTGAACTTCCACATTTCGCTGGTGATCTATGGCCTGTGCTGCATTCCCCTTGTTTTCATTTTCATCGGCATTCCAATTCTCTTGGGACTGGGTCTGATGGCGTTTATTTGCGCGATCGTCGCCGCCATTCGGGCTTCTGAGGGCGGATTTTATCGCTATCCCCTCACGATTCGATTGATCAACTAGATTCCATTCCTTCGAGATCGGGACGGCTTTTTTCAGGCCAGATATTACCGTGGTTTTTATTGTCAGCGGCTTATAATCAAAACTTCTTTCAGCGGATCAAAATCTACAAGCGTATCTCCACCCGCCATGAAAAAATTCGTCCTCGCTTTTCTCAACTTAATCCTCGTCGCCGCAGCCTATGGATGAACCGCGTAAGGTCGCTCTGCTGATCGAGACATCGAACAGCTATGCCCGGGGAATCCTGCACGGCATTATCGGTTATGTCCGGGAGCATCATCCCTGGTCCCTTTCCTTGTCTGAATTCAGCCGGGGGGCCTCACCGCCGGCATGGCTTCGTCGTTGGAATGGACATGGGGTCATTGCCAGGATCGAGAACAAAATTCTTGCACGCGCCATGGCCGGCTTTCGGGTTCCGGTTGTCGATCTCAGTTCCGCGCGCAAGATGGCTTCGCCTCCGTGGATCAAGACAAACGACATAACCATTGCGCGTTTCGCGTTCGAGCATCTGTCGGAACGCGGGTTCAAGTCTTTCGGCTATTGTGGAGACGATGGATTCAAGTGGTCTATTGAGCGGAGCAAACAATTCGAGAACCTCTGCCGGCAGGCCGGGCGTTCCTGTTCCCTCTACCGGCCACTGGCCCGGCGCATCACCGATATGGAGGCTGAAATCGAAAATATCGCGAAATGGGTCGACAAGCTTTCCAAACCCGTGGGGATCATGGCTTCCTACGATTTCCGCGGACGACAGGTACTGGCTGCATGCCAACGGCGCGGCGTCGTGGTACCGGACGAAGCCGCCGTCATTGGCGTCGACAACGACGAACTGCTCTGCGATCTCTCGGATCCTTCACTTTCCAGCGTAATCCCCGATACCTATCGTACCGGTTATGAAGCGGCCGCGCTGCTTGACCGCATGATGAACGGAGAAGTCGTCGCGCCTAAGGCCCATCTAATCGATCCGCTGGGTGTGGCCACGCGACAGTCGACGGACACGCTGGCCATTGAGGATAAGCGCATTGTTGCGGTGGTAAGATATATCCGGGAGCGTGCCTGCGAAGGCATCGGGGTCAAGGACATCCTGCACGCCATGCCCCAATCGCGACGCTTGCTCGAAAGCCGCTTTAAGAAGCTGATCGGACGCACGGTGCATGATGAAATCACCCGCGTGCAGATCAATCGGGTCAAACTTCTCCTGACCGAATCGTCCCTTTCCCTGGAAGAGATCGCCGAGCGCACCGGATTTGCCCATGTCGAGTATCTCAGTGTCGTCTTCCACAAGAAAGTCGGCCAGCCACCGGGCCGCTATCGCGCCTTGAATCGCCGCCCATCTCCGGCGCGGTGAAATTTCTAAGTTAAAATGCGCAAAGGCTCATGGTCACCGCATAAGTGGCCGGGGTATCATCACCCTCAGTTTTATGACCCGACTGTGGAAAAAAGTACTGGTGATGGGAACCTTTGACACCAAAGCCGGCGAATTCAAATTTTTGATCGATGAAATCAAGAATAGAGGCTTTGCCGTTTTTACTCTTAACTGTGGCACCACGAGAACAGCAATCCCGTTTTCCGTCGATTACGAGATCGGTCTCGTCACGAACAATGCCGAAAGAGATGAGGCGATGCGGATGATGGCCGGGGAAGCTTCCCGGACGTTGCTGGATCTTTTCAAGAGCGTTGGGTTCGACGGTGTGATCGGGATGGGCGGCGGTTGCGGTACGGCCATAATTACCGCGGCGATGCGAGCTCTGCCCTTGGGGATCCCAAAGGTATGTGTCTCGACCCTTGCCGGAAGCGACGTCTCTTCCTTTGTCGGCACCAGCGACATTCTCATGGTTCCGTCTCTGGTCGACATTTGCGGACTGAACCGTCTCTTACGCGCCGTCCTCTCGCGGGCGGCGGGCGCGATTTGCGGCATGGTGGAAAGGGAACCGGCCGTTTTACCTGACGCAAAGCCCGCGGTTTTTGCCAGCATGTTCGGCAACACCAGCCAATGTGTCCTCCGCTGCGCAAAGCTCCTGGCTGATCAAGGGCGGGAAACCGTCGTCTTTCATGCGACTGGTACCGGGGGAAGGCTCATGGAATCGCTGATCCTGGAGGGCATGACCGAGGCCGTTCTCGACCTGACAACCACGGAAATCGCTGACCTGGTTTGCGGCGGCATCATGAGCGCCGGGGAAGAGCGGTTGAGCGCCGCCGGAAAAAAAGGGTTGCCGCAGGTCATCGCTCCGGGCTGTCTCGATATGGTCAATTTCGGTTCCAGGAAAAGCGTCCCGGAGAAATATTGCGCCGCCGGTCGGAATTTTTACCAATGGAACCCGAATGCAACCCTGATGAGGACCAATGTGGTTGAAAACATCCGGATGGGGCAAATCCTCGCGGCGAAGGCCAACGCCGCCCGGGGACCTGTGGCATTCCTTCTGCCCCGGCGCGGCCTTTCCATCCTGGATGCGGCGGATCAGCCCTTTTGCGATCGCCAGGCCGATGAAGCCCTCTTCCGGGCCATCCGGGAAAATGTGCGCGAAAACATCCCAATCATTGAAATGGATAACAATATCAACGACGAAGCCTTTGCGGAAAAGGCGGTGACATTGTTGACGGAACTAATACGGCAAAAGAAGGAGACGGCATCCCTATGAGAATACAACGGAAGGAAGTCCTGCTGAGACTGCGGGACAACATGGCCAAAGGCATCCCCATCATCGGCACCGGGGCTGGCATCGGATTGACGGCGAAGTTCGAGGAGGTGGGAGGGTCAGACCTGATCATCGTCTACAATTCGGGCCGTTTTCGCATGGCGGGTCGCGGCTCCATGTCGGGGTTGATGCCTTATGGGGATGCCAATGCCATCGTCATGGAAATGGCTGGTGAGATCCTGCCGGTGGTCAAGAACACTCCGGTGCTGGCCGGGGTCTGCGGGACTGATCCTTTCCGGCAAATGGAGATGTTTCTCAAACAGGTCGAGCAGGTCGGATTTTCCGGTGTGCAGAATTTTCCGACGGTCGGCATTTATGATGGCAAGTTCCGAGTGAATCTCGAGGAAACGGGCATCACGTATGACTTGGAAGTGGAGATGATCCGGATCGCCCATCAAATGGATTTGCTGACCACGCCCTACGCCTTCACCAGGGAGGAAGCTCGTAAAATGGCCGCGGCTGGAGCCGACATTGTCGTGGCCCATGCGGGGACGACGGTAGGCGGCTCCATTGGCGCAACGTCAGCCATGTCCTTGGATGAAGCGGTCGACATCGTCCAGGACATTTGTGGCGGAGCCAAGTCGGTTAATCCGGACGTAATTATTCTTTGCCACGGCGGTCCGATTGCGACCCCAGCCGATGCCCGGTACGTGTTGCAAAGGACAAAAGGCGTCCACGGGTTTTACGGCGCATCGAGCGCCGAGCGATTGCCAGTGGAAAAGGCGATCGCCGATCAGGTGCAGGCATTCAAATCGATCCGGTTCTGAACCGTTCAATCCAAGGAAAAAATGTTATTACCATCCGAAATCAAGGCCGCCCAGGAGCGGACCCTGGCCATGCTCGAGAGGGAGGGCGTTTTGCTCACCGATGAAGAGAAGCAAAGAATCGAAGTCGCCGACTTCGGCCTGGGAGATCTGAAACAAACCGGCATTCAACTCTTCACCTACGTCAACAACGATCGGTATTGCGCTAAGGAGTTGATTTTCTTTTCCCGACAGACCTGCCCCCAGCACAAACACCCTCCCGTCGGCACCGATCCGGGCAAGATGGAGACGTTTCGCGTGAAATCCGGGAAGGTATGGGCTTACGTTGAGGGAACACCCAGCGAAACCGTCCACGCCATCCTGCCGAAGGGAAGCGAATCGTACTACACCGTGTTTCATGAAATCGAACTCCCCCCCGGTTGCCAGTGCACCATCCCTCAAGGCAAATGGCACTGGTTCCAGGCTGGTGATGAGGGAGCAATTGTGCTCGAAATATCGAGCGCCTGCCGCGATGAATTCGACCTTTTTACCGATCCGAGAATCAAACGATAACACCAACTAGTGAACTCCATGACATCCGGGAAAAAAATCCGCATCTGCGTTGTCGGCCTGAATTTCGGCGAGTGCTTTATACCCATCTATCAGAAACATCCCGATGTCGAATACGTTGGGGCCTGCGATGCAAATCCTCAGCGCTTGGAAGAGTTCAAAAACAAACACGGCGTGCAAAGGCTCCATACAAACTTTGAGGAAGTTATCTCAAGCCCCGATTACGATGCGGTCCATCTGCTTACGCCGGTAACAACGCACGGCCTGCTAACGCTGAAGGTGATGCAATCGGGCAAGCATTGCGCCAGCGCGGTGCCCATGGGACTCAACGCGGGGGAATTGGAGCAGATTGTCGAGATTCAGAAAAAGTCAGGATTGAACTACATGATGATGGAGACGGATGTCTATGGACGAAACTATTTCTATGCCCAGGAACTTTATCGCAATGGCACAATAGGAAAAATTCAGTTTCTACGGGGCTGCCATTCGCAGGACTTGGAGCACATCAACCCCGTCTGGCGCGGCATGCCTCCAATGTGGTACATGACCCATGCCGTCGCGCCTTTGCTCGATATTCTCGATACCCAGGCCACCGAAGTTCATTGCTACGGCTCCGGTACAATGCGCTCTGAATTTGAAAAAAACTACGGGAATCCCTACCCTATCGAAACGGCCATTTTCTCTCTGAAAGACACCACGGTCAAAGCCGAAATTACCCGGACACTTTTCGAAACAGCTCCTTATGGTGGTGAAGCCTTCGACATTTACGGGACCCATGGAACTTTTGTAACCATCGGCATGGACCGCAGCAGGGGCCAACAACCCCTTCTGTTATCCATCTCACCTCTCCGGGAAACAGGGGAAAAACGTGCACAATCTTTTCAAGTTTTAAACAATATCCCCTTCCGACCGGACCTTCTTCCGGAATCTCTCCGGGAATTCGCATCCGGTGGACACGACGGCTCGCATCCTCATCTAGTTCACGAATTTATCAGAAGCATAGTTGAAGAACGACCTGCCTATATCGACGCCCGACGCGCAGCAAGCTGGACCATTCCCGGAATTTGCGCCCATGAATCGGCGATGAAGAATGGAGAAAAGATCGCCATCCCTTGTTTTTGATTTTGAAAGCACGTCCTAGAACTCATTGCCAAAGTAGCCATGGGTCGCGTTGCATGGCTACTTTGGCAATGAGTTCTAATCCGTATCGATCTCGTGGGCCCAGTCGCGGTTTTCCGAATACCATTGCACCAGCCGGCCCAGCCCTTCGCGAAACGTGGTCTTGGGTGACCAATCCAACGTGCGGCGAGCTTTGGAAATATCGGCCCATGTCGCCATCATGTCCGCGGGGTGCCATGGGCGGTAATTGATCTTGGCCTTCTGGCCGACCAGTTCCTCGATCAGCGTGATCATGGCGCTTAGCTTCAGCGGCTCGTCCGAGCCGAGGTTGAAAATCTCGTAACCCACCGGGCGCAGGGCCGAGATTGTTCCCTGCGCGATATCGTCCACATAGGTGAAGTCGCGCGATTGGGAGCCATCGCCGAAAACGGTGATCGTCCGGCCCTCCCGGATGCGCTGGACGAATCGCAGCGGCGTCATGTCGGGCCGTCCCGCCGGGCCGTAGACCGTGAAGTAGCGCAGCACGCTCACGTCGATTCCGTGCAGGAAATGGTAGGTATAGGCCATCGCCTCCGCTGCTTTCTTCGTCGCGGCGTAGGGCGAGAGTTGCCGGTCGGTGTTCATGTCCTCGTGGTAGGGCGTCGGGTGTTCGCGACCGTAGAGGCTCGAGGTCGACGCCAGCACGAATTTTTTCACGCCGAATTCGCGGCAGGTTTCGAGCAGGTTCAGCGCGCCGCTCACGTTGGCCTCGACGTAGACCGCCGGATTTTCCACGGACGCACGCACGCCCGCCCGCGCGGCGAGGTTCACCACCGCGTCAAAAGGCGCTGTCCGGCCCGCCGCATGTTTCTGAAAAAGCTTCCGCAGGCCTGTCGAATCGGTTAGGTCGAGTCGATGCAACTCCACCCCACCCGCTTTTTCGAGTTGCGCCCAGCGCCAGTCCTTCAGACGCGGGTCGTAGGCATCGTTGAAATTGTCGAGCCCGGTTACCTCGCGACCCTCGTCGCGCAAAAGGGCGCAAACCCGCGAGGCGATGAAGCCGGCGGCTCCGGTGACCAGGATCTTTTGCGCTGCGACAGAAATGGTAGGCATGGGGTGTGAATAGATCGAAAAAGAGACTCTGCCAAAGGTGAAGCAACCAAATCGAGAACATTCCGGTTCTGAACGCGTCAGGCCGGACATTTTCCGCTGAATGTTTTTTCAGGGCGAAGTGTTACGGCCGCCTGCAGGATCCCGGCGCGGCCCGTGTCTACTTTGGATAAGAGTTCTAAGACCCACGCTTGTCCAAACTCCCTTTAGCCGCTAACCTTCGCGTTTAGCTTGATGAATACTTTTCTCGAGGCCGCAAGCATTTCCCGGGTCTATCTGGCGCGATACTGGTTCCGGTTTGTCGTTGGCATCCTCCTCGGCATCCTTTTCGGCACCTCTAACTTTCTCGCGGTTGGCAGCGTTTGGGTTGTCGTTCAGCGCCTGGATGATCCTGCCCACATGGAGAAGGAGGTCGCAGATAGCCATGAATCCCAAGCCAAAAAAGAAGAGGGAGAAACCTCCTCAGTGCATGGCCTGAAAGATATTGAGCAAGAATCCAAGCAGGAATTCTATGCCTTGATCGATCCGTGGCTTCCCTTGAAAGGACGCGCCCTGGATTGGAAACAATGTCTGGGGGGCTTTTTTTTCGTCCCTCTCGCCGTCGTTCTGCGCGGCGTGCTCGGTTACGGCAGCAGCTACCTCCTCGCCTGGAGCGGCCAGCGCATTACCAACGACGTCAAAAGCGATGCCTTCCGCAAAGTCAGTTCCCTCTCGCTCGATTACTTCCAAAAAACCACCACCGGCGAATTGATCGCCCGAATCGAGACCGATGGAACCGCCCTGAACAATTTTCTCAAGCTCGGCCTTTCCGATTTGGTCAAGGAACCGAGCGTGATCGTCTGGCTTCTCGGCTTGATGTTCTGGATCAATTGGAAATTCACCCTCATTTCCCTTATTTTCGCTCCCCTCTGCGTCATTCCCGCCCGGCTGGTCTCCAAAAAGGTCAGGGAGCTCGGACGCCGGGATTTTGGCGCCAACGTCGGCCAGGGCAACATCACGATGGAATCGTTTCAGAACGTCCGTATCACCAAGGCCTACTCCCTGGAGGACGCTCACGCTGAACTCTTCCGTCAGGCTGGACAGAGATCGGCCTACTTCAACATGAAGAGCGTCCAGAACCGCGAAATGCTCAATCCCATCGTCCAGACCCTCTCTTCGATGGGCATCAGCGCGGTTCTTCTTTACGCCTTTTGGACCAAATGTGGCTTTGACACCATCAGTGCCTTTATTGCCGCTCTATTTCTCTTCAGCGCGTCCGTCAAGAAACTCAGCGGCATTGGCGTTTATATCACGCAGCTCTCCCTCGCGCTGGAACGTCTCGTGGCGCTCTTCAAGCTTCAGCCCAGCGTCCGCGAAGCCGAACATCCCGTGGCCTTGGGCGCGTTTACCCATGCCATCGAGTTCCGTCACGTCGGCTTCTCTTATGGCGAAGGCCCCGTCCTCGAGGACATCAGCTTCAGGCTCCTTCGCGGCCGACGCCTCGGTCTTGCCGGCGAAAGCGGCTCCGGCAAAAGCTCTCTCCTCAATCTTTTTTTCCGTTTCTACGATCCCACCGTCGGCCAGATTTTGATCGACGGAGTGCCCATTGAGTCGCTTCGGATCGCGGACCTCCGCGCCCATCTCGCGCTTGTCAGCCAGGACATTCTTCTTTTCAACGCCACCGTGGCGCAGAATATCGCCTACGGTAAAATCGGCGCCACCCGCGAGGAAATCATCGCCGCCGCCCGCGAGGCCCACGCCCACGAGTTTATCGAAGCCCTTCCGAAAGGTTATGACACGCCTCTCGGCGAACGGGGTGCCCGCCTCTCCGGCGGCCAGCGTCAACGTATCGCCATTGCCCGCGCCTTTGTCCGCAATGCGCCCATCCTGGTGCTCGATGAAGCCACCGCCTCGCTCGATTCACAGTCCGAGGCGGAAGTGCAAAAGGCCATCGACCATCTCGCTGAACACCGCACGGTCGTCTGCGTTGCCCACCGTCTTTCCACCCTGCGAGCCATGGATCACATCCTCGTCTTGCAGAAGGGGTGCATTGTCGAGCAGGGTAATTTCGACCAGCTCCTCGCCGCCCGCGGCATTTTCACCGCCATGGCCGCCCGCCAGAGCATTTTCCCCCAGGCTGCCTGAATAGAAACTTTTACGCGCGCGGTTTTTGGCGCAGGATCACCGGATGAATGTAAACCTGCTCGATCTCAAGGCGCAGAATGGCGCGCTGGAGCCCGAATTGCGCGAGGCTTTCCTGCGGGTGTTGCGCTCGGGCCACTTCATCCTCGGGGCGGAGGTCGAACGGTTTGAGCGCGCGCTGGCGGAGTTTACCGGCGCGAAGCATGCGCTTGGCGTCAGTTCGGGTACGGATGCGATCCTGCTGGCCTTGATGACACTCGGAATCGGTCCGGGCGACGAGGTGCTTTGCCCGAGCTTCACTTTTTTTGCCACGGCGGGCTGCGTGGCGCGGCTCGGAGCCAAGCCGATTTTTGTCGATTCGTGCCCGGTCTGTTTCAATCTCGACTTGCGCGATGCGGCCCGGCGGATCACGCCGCGCACAAGAGCCATCCTGCCCGTGCACTTGTTCGGCCAGGCAGCGGAGATGGACGGCGTGCTGGCGTTGGCACGGGAACACGGCCTGCGGGTCATCGAGGACGCGGCGCAGGCGCTCGGAGCGACCTACCGGGGCAAACAAGTGGGTACATTGGGCGATTTTGGTGCGATCAGTTTTTTCCCGACGAAAAATCTCGGTGCCCTCGGCGATGCCGGTGTCCTGTTGACCAACGACACGGCGCTTTTTGAGCGGGCATGCACGCTGCGGATGCACGGCATGGAGCCGAAATATTATCACGCGCATATCGGCGGCTGTTTCCGGCTTGATGCGCTTCAGGCCGCATTCCTTTCGGTGAAGCTGCCTCACTTTGGCGCCTACACCGCGGGCCGCCGCCGCAACGCCGCGCTTTATACGGAGCGGCTGGAAAAAGGGCCGGGCGTACGGGTCGCGCAGGCAAAGGACTGCGGCTGCGCGCGCGCGGACGCGGCGGAAGAGACCATGCGGCTTGTGCTGCCCGCAGCTTACCCGCACAACGGCCATACCTGGAACCAATACACGCTGCGGGTCATCGGCCCGGGCCGGCGCGATGCGTTGCGCACCCACTTGACGGCGCGCGGCATCGGCTCGGAAATCTACTATCCCCTGCCCTTGCACGAGCAGAAATGTTTCGCCGGACTTGGCGGTCGGCGCGGCGATTTTCCGGTCGCGGAACGGCTTTCCGGCGAGGTGATCAGCCTGCCGATTTATCCCGAGCTGCCCGCCGAACAGATCGAGCAGGTGTGCGCGGCGATCGAGGAATTCTTGAAGATTTAACGTATAAAAAAGTAGATCGTCATGCCGACGCCGACAGCCATGACGACGTAGCGGATGAATTCGGGTGAAACGCGCTGCGCGAGGACGGCGCCTCCGTAGCCGCCGATGACCGAACCGGCGATCATGACGCCGGCCTGCGGCCAGTCGACGGTGCCGGCCCAAACAAAGGCGATGACGGCGATGCCGTTGATGGTGGTGGCCAGGACGGTCTTGAGGCCGTTCATGACGTGGATCTCTTCGTAGCCGAGGAGCGTGAGCAGGGCGAGCATAAGGATGCCGATGCCGCCGCCAAAAAATCCGCCATAAACCGCAATGACAAGCTGCAGGGCCGAACCGATGAGGAACGGGCCGATGTTTTGCGGACGGTTGATATCGAGATGGACCATGCGTTGCAGCAGTCTGGTGAGGTGCTTGCCGAGGATGAAAATGAGCGTGGCGGTGAGCAGAAGCCAGGGCAGGAGAAGCTCGAAGGTGGCATCGGGTGTCTTGAGCAGCAGGAGTGCGCCGATGAGACCGCCGAGGAGACTGGTGATCAGCAGCGTGACGAGGGCGCGTCGCTGACCGCCAAGCTGGTTGCGGTAGGCGCCGACGCTGGCCATTGAGCCGCACCAAAGCGCAACGGTATTGGTGGTGTTGGCCCGCAGGGGCGTGACGCCGCAAAAAATCAATGCGGGAAAGGTGAGAAAGCTGCCGCCGCCGGCGACGGAATTGATCGCGCCGGCCACGCCGGCGGTGGCGCCGAGGGCAAGGGCACGGATCCAGGTCAAGGCCGGGTGGAGGGCGGCGTGTGACGCAAGCACGGGATCAGGCAACGTCATGCAGACACGCTACGATGTGTCTGTAAAATAGGGCAAGCGTAGCGTCGGTTTTTCGATTGAAAGAAGGGGCTTTCGGTTGCCGAAAATGGGTCTATTCGTCCTTGATGACGGGGTTGATCACAGGCCATTCCCTGGGCGGAATGATCCCCCAACGGCAAAAGAGATTATAGCGGATTTTGCCTAGAAAATCGAGATCGTCATAGGAGCCTGTGCGCAGTTGGGAGAGGCCGTTCATGAAGCTGACGATGGAATCGGCCGTTTTCTCGGCGTCCTGGTGCGACGCATAATAATCCAGGAAGGAACCGGTGCGATGGTTGAGGATTTGGACTTCCTCTTGGTTGAGAATGCCGGTTGCGGCGAGGGCCTGAGCCTTCTGGTCGCTGTCGCAATTGTGCAGATAAAGATAAGCCTGGATGGCCTCGTCCTTGTACCAGGAGTAAAAAAACGGGTCCATGACGTAGAGCCCGATGAAGGCGAAGAGGATGAGGCAGGAAGTAAAAATACCGTAAGTATTGCGCACGTTCGGCCCGTAGCGGGTCGATTGCGGCTTTTTGAGATGGGCGATTTCCTTTTCGATCCGCTCGCGCGCGAAGGCGGGCGGAACGGGCTGTTTGGAGGGGTCTTTGTCGAAGATGGAGGAGGCCATGACGTAAAAATGAGTCAACCCCGGGTCGCGCTAACTGAAAGAGACTTTGGGTGCCTCGCGTTCGCCGGCATCGGTGATTTCAAAAAGCGTGGCCGGCGCGAAATTGAACAGGCCGGCGATGAGAGAATTGGGAAAAATTTCGCGCTGCGTATTGTAGTTGCGGACCGATTCGTTGTAAGCCTGGCGCGAGAAGGAGATGCGGTTTTCGGTATCGGTGAGTTCACCCTGCAACTGGAGCATAGTCTGGTTGGCCTTGAGATCGGGGTAGGCTTCGGCCACGGCGAAGAGCCGGCCGAGCGATTGCGTGAGGGCGCCTTCCGCCACGGCGATCTGCGGCACGGCATTGGGATTGGCTGGATCGGCTGCGGCTTTTTGCCGCGCGGCGGCAGCGTTGTTGCGAGCGGCGGTGACTTCGTCGAGAGTGCCCCGCTCATGGGCCATGTAGCCCTTCACGGTTTCAACCAGATTCGGGATGAGGTCGTGCCGACGCTTCAGCTGCACGTCGATTTGTGCGAACTGATTTTTAAATTCGTTGCGGAGTGTGACGAGGCGGTTGTAAATCCCGGCCACTATGCCGCCGATGACCAGAGCGGCCAGCACCATGAAGCCGAGGACTACCACAATTGCGATCAGGACAGTTCCCATAAAAGTTGTTCCAGAATTTTCTAAGATTTTCCGGGAGCGAAACGACAAGCAACTTTCGCCGTTTCAAATCCAAAAGCAAGAATCGTCTATGCGCGAACGTGTTCTCAGCTGCGGAAAACATCAACTTTGCGACTGGCCAACGGGTTTATCGAGACTCCAAACGATGCCGGCGATATCTGTCCGGTTGAAATAGACGATGACATGGTTCAGGCTGGTGTCGTCGTAAAAATGAACTTTTCATCATTCTGAGAATCGGCATGCAAAATTCCGCCTGAAACTTAGGGCGTGTCTTCAAAATAGGGTAAGGTCGCGCCGGGAGGGCTTTTGCCTTCTGGCGCGGAGTTGAGCGAGGAGCATAGCCGGAGTGCTACGTGACGAGCGAGAGACAAAGCCAGAAGGCAAAAGCACCCCGGCCCAAGGGGTTGCGGCCATTTTGGGCCGAGGCTTCGTTGCTCGTCGGTCACAGACCTCTGCGGGTATGCTCCCTTCTCGCGCCTCGCCTCGGCCCAAAATTGACTCGCAACGCGGCCTTGTCCTATTTTGAAGACACGCCCTAGTCTTGGCGCCACTTCGGAGGAAAACCTCAAAGACTCGCAAACATGTTATTCTAAGCAAATTAGCCGCAAACGCCTAGAACCCATGCACAAAATATAATAAGCCTTTATATATTATGAATATTTTGGTTATACGGGGTGGCGCACTGGGAGATTTCATCGTGACGCTCCCCACTTTGCGATTGCTGCGCCAAAGATGGCCCGACGCACGCATCGGACTTTTGGGCTACCCCCGGCTGGCTGAGATCGCCCTCCAACGTTACTACCTTGATGATGTCCGTTCGGTGAATCATGGTCCGCTTAGCGCCTTTTTCACGCCGCGCGCCGTGCTCGACCCAGACTGGATGGATTACGTCGGAGGATTCGATCTGGTCCTTTCCTATTTCTATGATCCGGATCAGCTTTTTGTCATTAATCTCCAACGTTGCAATCCGGGGCGGATCGTTACCTGCGCGTCGCGCGTGCCCGACACTTTTCGCGAGCCTGCAGCGCGGCATTTTGCCCGCGTCGTCGAACCGCTTGGGCTAGAACTTGGCAGTGACGCATCGAGCGAACTCTTTCCCTCGCCCGGTGACGTCGCTGCCGCAAGCGCGTTTCTCACCGGGCTTCAGCCGGGTACGCGGTTGGTGGCGATCCATCCCGGCAGCGGAAGCGAAACCAAAAACTGGCCGGCGCAGGCGTGGGCCGAACTTGGGCGCCGTCTCGTCAAGGCAAAGCCGGAGGTGACGCTGCTCCTGATCGAGGGCGAGGCCGATGCCGCGCCCGCGCAATTTCTATTAGAAGCGTGGAAAGACCTGCCGCTGTTGCGTGCGCGCTGGTTGCCGTTGCCGATTCTGGTGGCGTTGCTGGGCGAGACGGTGCTTTTGCTTGGGCACGATTCGGGAGTGACTCATCTGGCGGCAGCGGCGCGGCGCGATCTGTCGGTGATAGCGCTGTTCGGTCCGAGCGATCCGGCGGTTTGGGCGCCGCCGCGTCCCGGCGTGCGCGTGCTGAGAAAATACCCGGGATTGCATGGCCTCCCGGTTGAAGATGTGTTTCAGGCGGCGGTGGCCGCTTTGTGAGATTTTTTGTTGGTGAATGTTTGACGGAATTACCAAATCCGTTTATTTCGTCAAAATCCAGCGACGGTCAATTACACCGAGATCGAGAGCGAGCTGCGCAATTCGCGCAGGCCAAGTGTCGAGCGGGCGAGGTTTTCCGCACGCTGGCGAAGCGCCTCGGTGCTGACTTTGCCCTGGAGCGTAACAATGCCACGGCTCCCTTTGACGCGCAACGGGAGATGTTCCGTCTCGCGCACGAGCCGCAGGCGCAGCAACACCAGTGCTTGTAGCGATTCGTCGTCCATGTCAATCGGCGCAGCCTCGGAATCGGGAGATCGGGCGGAGATTTTCAGGCGAGAATCAACCTCACTGGTGAAAGCGCAGGCGAGTTGTTCGGCCCAGCTTTTCTGCGCCGCCGAGGTCACCTCACCCTCGAGAACGAGACGGCCCTCGTTGAGGGTCATCTGCAGGCCAGAGCGGAGCGTCTGGTCGGTTGCGAATAAAAGCTGGATCGCTTCACGAACGGTCTCGAGTTCGGAAGGCTTTGCCGTCGGCAATTCGATCTCGGTTTTGACCAGCTTGATGCCCGCGATCTGACGGGCCAGAATCTCGGCCATCACGACGATATTTTTGCTCTTTACCAAGCCGGAGAGGATCGCAGTTTGACGCTGCACCCTGATGCGCAGGCCGGCTGGTTGCAGAAAGTACCGATGGAAAAACGAAAGCTTAAAGAGAGCCTGGCGGGAAAGGGCGGCATCCTTTGGAGCCAAAGTGAAGCCGCCAAAATAGATGACGGCCATGCCGATCGGGGCCACGCGGTCGATAAAATCATCTTTACAGTCGAAAAGGGAAACTCGCATGGCGGGTTCGCCGACGGAAGCATTGCTTTCTATCGAGGGATCGTAGAGAACGGAAGATTTTGGCATGGCGGTATTCCTAGGGGGTTGGGCTTACGCTGCATTTAGTGTACCGCTTTGCGGCGCAATTTATATTATCAAGTTAGAGATTGAACCGTTATTCCATTTTTTCAACTCGATACTTCTCTTACAGTAGTTCAAATAAGTAACGATATTTTTTAGTGTGGTACAGCAGAATGATTGTGACATCTAGGCATTAATCACTTTTTATATCGGCATATTCTGCCTAATTGACCAGGGTTTAATTTAACCGAATAATTTCTAATGTTATGGCGAGATTAGCAAATTTTGGGTATTTGTCCACTCGATGTTCATTGGCTGCCCATTATGCTGAATTAACTCTTGAAGTCGTTGCGTGACTTGTACTTCGGCGTCCGATTTAAGCGACGATTTTTCCGCTGCGTCGCGTGCAGCGGCGTTGAGGCTTGTTATGATTTTGGAGCGCTCGTCGTCGGTGATCCGGTTAAGCAGGGAATCGTCGCCGTGATAGGTGAGGTCACCGATCGGTTCGACTGACAAAATTTTCGCGTGGGGCATTGTTGCCTCGATCCGATGCGTGGTCGGGTCGATCTCGACCGTGAACGGCTGGTGCAGGTCAAATCCCGCCTTGAGCCGATAGACCGCCTCGACGCTGATTGTTTTCTCGGTCAGTGGCACCTCAAGCGACATCACTTCGTAATGCTCGTCAACGCCAATGGAGATGAGTTCCTCTTTTGTCACCACGGCCAGCTCGGCAATGGGTGCGGTTTGGGTCAGGACCACCCGCTGGTTGACCGTGACTTGCGGTTGGAGGCGCAGGACTTGGGTGAAGGCATCGCGGACATGGTCAACAGTTTGGTCCACGGCAGAGGTGCAACTGCGCACGGCAAAAAACGCAATGGCCGCCAGGGTAGCCAGAATAAGACAGATGCCAACGTAATGTTTCATCAGGATAAGGCCACAACATGCGCGGTCAGCCTTGGAAGAAAAGGGGAAAGTCAGGAATGGAGGCCGCTTTTTTTAGCTTTGAGACGTTGGCGTCTCCGCTTTTTGGATACCAAGTGTCCGGAAATGGTTCGAGTCGAAGCGGGACTTTCGACCCGCTCTGGTAAGGGATCGTAGAGCAGATGAATACCGGTCGAGGGGGGACGGTGAGTAAAGAACTGCCTGCTCATAATTGTCTATAGAAATAGTATTTTACTCAATCTGTCAAATGATCACGACGGCTTAGTTGTGCGATTCCTGGGCCAAACTCATGGATGGGACGAGATCGTTGCTCCATTTCCACGAAACAGGCAGATGCCTAGTGGCGACTGGTGAACGAAGGATCAAGGGGCAAAGTTAAATCAGTCTCAGGTGGTTGGCTAGCTTAAAATCTTGCCAGTCTCCCATTGCCATTGCCCGCTGCTGAGCTTGGCCGAAGGAAGGAGAGATAATTGCCAAATTGAGGGCCCGTTTTCGGACAAATCATGGCGTGTTTTGGACAAAAAATGAAGAAGCACGTCCGCATTTGTGGATTAGAGTTCAATCAGGATTACCCAACCCCACAAGTAATGCCGAGCGCCAGGAAAAGCTTCTTTCGCCGAAAATCCATCGCGCAAAGTTTGCCCGACACATCGGAAAAGTCGACCGGATTGCAGAGGAAAAAGAGAGACGAAAAAAAGGACAGGCAAGAATGAATGGCCGTTAAGATAGGATCGAGTCGTCGTGTGCGCTTGTCGCTCGCTACCGCTTGGGCTAAGGTCGAACTTCCATGTTCGAGTATCCCAAGCCTTACGACGTCATCGTTATCGGTGCCGGTCATGCCGGTATTGAAGCGGCACTGGCCGCATCGCGCCTGGGATGTGAAACACTGCTATTGACCATGAATCTCGACACGATCGGGCAGATGTCGTGCAACCCGGCCATCGGGGGCCTGGCCAAGGGGCAGATCGTCCGGGAAATCGACGCGCTCGGTGGTGAAATGGGCCTCAATACCGATGCCACCGGCATCCAATTCCGGATGCTCAACGCTTCGAAAGGCCCAAGCGTCCGCGGGCCCCGCGCCCAATGCGACAAGAAAGCTTATCAGTTCCGGATGAAGGCGACCTGCGAACGGCAGGAACGGCTCGATGTAAAGCAGGGCCACATTGCTGAAATAATCGTTGAAAGAGAACAAGTTACAGGTGTCAGTACTCAGTTGGGTGTTGCTTACCGGAGCCGTTGCGTGGTCGTCACCACAGGCACTTTTTTGCAGGGGTTGATGCACGTCGGCCTCCGCAATACGCCGGGTGGACGAATGGGGGATACCGCCAGCGGACTTTCGGCCTCCCTTCTTAAGCTCGGATTTGAGCTCAAGCGGCTCAAAACCGGCACCCCCCCTCGCCTACTCAAGAAGAGCATCGACTTCAGCCGGATGGAACTCCAGCACGGTGACCAGCCGCCCCGGCCGTTTAGTTACCTGGTCGAGACCCTGCGGAAAGAGCCCGATGACATCTTCACCCTGAACGAGTGCCGGAACGGATTGTTCCACGTGGAACAATTGGCCTGCGCCATCACTTATACGACCGCCCAGACCCACGAGATCGTCCGGTCTAATCTCGACAAATCGCCCCTCTATTGTGGCCGGATCGAGGGCATCGGCCCACGCTACTGCCCTTCCCTCGAGGACAAGGTCGTCCGCTTTGCCGACAAGGAGCGCCACCAACTCTTCCTCGAACCTGAAGGCCGTCACACCGACGAGTATTACATCAACGGCTGCTCAACCAGCCTGCCCTTCGAAGTCCAGCACGCCTTCATCCGCTCCATTCCCGGCTTGGAAAAAGCCGAGATCATGCGGGCCGGCTACGCGGTCGAATACGATTTCAGTCCGCCTACACAGCTCCGCCCGTCGCTTGAAACCAAGCGGGTCGGTGGGCTCTTCTTCGCCGGGCAACTCAACGGCACCTCGGGCTATGAAGAGGCCGCCGGGCAGGGGCTCGTTGCCGGGATCAACGCCGCCCGGCTAATTCAAGGTAAATCAAGCCTGATCCTGCGCCGCGACCAGGCTTACATCGGCGTCCTGATCGACGACCTGGTGACAAAAGGAACCGAGGAACCCTACCGGATGTTCACCTCACGGGCCGAACACCGGCTCTCGCTCCGGCACGATAATGCCGACCTGCGCCTGACCGAAGCCGGGATCGAGATCGGCCTCGCCTCGCCCGAACGGGTCAGAAAACTCCGTGCCAAGCAGGAAGCCATCGCCGAGACCCGTCGCCTGCTTCAGACCGTGAAGCAGGACGGTACGCCTTGGATCCATCTCCTCAAACGGCCCGACGTGGCCTGGGTGCAACTGCCCGCTCCTTTTCAGGTAGTCGACCCTGAAGTCACCTCCCAACTCGAAACCGAGATCAAGTACGAGGGCTATTTGCGCCGGGAAGAAGCGCACATCGAACGCAACCGTGCCGACGAGAACCGGACCATACCCGATTGGATCGATTTCGATGCCGTGCCCGGTCTCAAGGCCGAAGCGCGGACCAAACTCAAGAAGATCCAGCCCCGGACTTTCGGCCAAGCCTCCCGCATTTCGGGCATCAACCCGACCGATGTCGCGCTGCTCCAGGTCCACGCCAAACGGGGCAAGAGCGCCGCGCTTTTGCGCTGATTTCGATGAATACGAGCCGCTGGGATAGACTCAAAACCCGGGCCGAGCGCATCATCGGCGTCACGCAGGCGAAACTCCCGCCTGAAATCCTGGCCGAGGCGAAGAAAGTCCCGTGTCTTTTCCTGCCTTGGTGCGAGGAGGACCCCGATCTGCTCGGCAGCTATGCCGATTTCGCCCCCAATGAAGTCTCTGCGGCCAATGGCCCGATTATCCTTTACCTTGAGACGATCGACGATTTTTGCGCCGACGAAGGATCCTCGTTTGAGGAAGAAGTCCGCACGACTTATCTCCACGAACTGGGCCATCACTTCGGCTGGGATGAAGACGACCTCGAGGCGAGGGGACTGGCGTAAAAAGATGGAGACGATCCCGATCGTCGTTGAATGAAGTAAGTAGGGGCCAAGCGCGCATCAGGGGGGGCTCGATGCCACCCCGCGTCCCACGCGAAAAGGAAGTTCCGGCTACGGCTGCCCGGGACTCAATTGAGGCTCGATGGGTTTGGCAAGATCAGCCTCGTCTGAATTCTCAGTCGAAGTAGGTGAAAAAGAGAGGTGCTCGTGCACTTTTAAAAAGTGAGTGAGCGCAATCTCTTCTTTATTATTCTCTGATTGTACCAGCCAACCGGTTTCTGTTTGGGTTGCTTGCATGATCCTTGGACGCAGGAACCCTGCCAATTTAAAGCAGCTTTAATTTTGGATACCCATGAACTTGTTGCCAAGGATAATTACCGAGGGAAAGGACAAGATGGGGAGCAAGGCGTGAATTCGTGTCTAAAAATCGGACAGAAATTGACTTGCAAGATTATTATACTTAAGTATAATAATCGCATGTCCAGGTTGCTTCACTCCAAATCGAGAACGGGCCGTGGCGCGGTGCGCGACTTGCCGAATCGTTTTGAGAAGCTGGCCATGGACCTCGATCCCGACGTGATCCAGGACGATGCCGACGGCGAAGCGCGGCCGAATCCGAAGACGATTTTTCTCGAGGACCAGTCCGAGACCATCATCTCACGCAACGACAGCCCCGACATCGGCTTCACCGCCGGGATCAATCCCTACCGCGGTTGCGAGCACGGCTGCGCTTACTGCTACGCGCGGCCCTACCACGAGTATCTCGGCTTTTCCGCCGGGCTCGAGTTCGAAACGAAAATTGTGGTGAAGCGCCGCGCCGCCGAATTGCTGCGCCGGGAGTTGTCCCGTCCGAAGTACCGGCCGGAGTCACTGGCCATGAGCGGCGTGACCGATTGCTACCAGCCCGCCGAACGCCATTTCCGCATTACCCGCTCGTGTCTTGAGGTGCTGGCCGAATTCCGGCATCCGGTCTCGATCATCACCAAAAATTTCCTGGTCACGCGCGATCTCGACGTGCTGAAGGAACTCGCGGCCTATGACGCGGTGCAGGTTTTCATTTCGATCACGACCCTCAACGCCGAACTCGCCGCCAAAATGGAGCCGCGTGCCAGCCAGCCCGCCCACCGGCTCCGCGCCGTCGAGATGCTGGCCAAGGCGGGCGTCCCGGTCGGCGTCCTTGTCGCGCCCATCATACCGGGCCTGAATGACCGTGAGATTCCCGCTGTGCTCGAGGCGGCGAAAGCGGCCGGTGCCAGTTCCGCCGGGTTCACCATCCTGCGCCTGCCCTACGGTGTGAAGGACGTTTTCCAGGAATGGCTCAAGCTCAATTTCCCGGAAAAGCTCGACCGCATCATCGGGGCCGTACGCGCGGTGCGCGGCGGCAAGCTCAACGTCAGCGAGTTCGGCACCCGCATGAGCGGCGAGGGGCACTATGCCGAACAGATCCACCAAATGTTCCACGTTTTCCGCGAGCGGCTCGGCTTCGGCAAGATGCGCGAGCTCCGCACCGAACATTTCCGCCGCCCGGGGGAGGTTCAGCTTTTACTGGGGGTTTAAGGCGTGTGAAGGCCTTAGTTCATTAAAAAGAACGGAGCAACGTCTTCTCTTCCTTGAGTCGGAGAAGTCTTGTCGAATCAGAGAAGCAACGTAATAGAATATACTGGGTGAATCCACAGAAGTTCATTCTTGGTACAGGTTCGAGGAGGGTATTCCTGATAGTGCGGGCTGGTCAAAACTATCTTCGGCTTACTTCCACCCACTTTACTGTATCTGCGAACGATTATTCCGCTGCTCGCCAAGGATGCTCCTACAAGATTCCCTTCACTGGGATGTGCGTCTGGATCAAGGACGACGAAAGCTCCTTTTTGTACCTCTGGTGTTAATGACGTATCTCGAACCACGATTGCAAAAGCCCTATCACTGGGGCAATCCGTCATCATGCTCCCAGTGGTTAATTCTATGCCGAGGCGGTTTATTTCTTTGATTTCAATCTCCCGGAATTTTTTCTGCGCTGACTCCAGAACGTATTCTTTACTTGGAGTCGCTGCCGGAGCGTCAATTAGCTTCCTCGCCTCGATTGAAAGAAAATCCGGTATTTCCCTTGCATAAGCCTCAAGTGCTTTAGCTACAAGTTTCTGGATCGTTTTACTCTTTGCCGTACCAGCCTCTGCCTTCTCGATTATTGCCCTTCCACAGCTTAGTGGGCTCGCAAAAGCCGCCGCGCTACTTTTGCCTGTACAGGCACGAATCATGCGAAGCATTTTGCTTGAATTGGAGATCATTTTGCTTCTTTTCTTGACATTTTAGGCGCAAAATGCTCTTATTCTGGAAGAGCATTTTGAGTTAGTTCCGCATTAATGTAGCATTTTGCAACGATATTCAATGAAAAACGGAGCATTTTGAGCTGACACCTTGAAAGGATTTGACATGGAAAATGTTGCTGAGAAAATTGACGCCCCCATGTCTCCTCAAGAATGCTCTTTAGACTGGCGCGAAATCGAAGCAGAGGCCGCAAGAGTCTCTGGGGAAAACGGTTTTGATCCAAAAACGTCTCCCGTTGTAGAATTGGCTCACGTAATTGGAGGTGGCCGCGAATGCATCGAAATTGTCTCCTTTGAGCAAATGGAAGACTTGGAATCTGGCTCACTGGAAGTTTTTGCCCCCGGCAGTTTCAAAATTCGTCTCTCTCCCATTACCTCAGCCGTTCGCGATAACTTTACGATTGCGCATGAGCTAGGCCACTATTTTCTTCACAGCGGTAACCCGGTTGGCAGCATCCCAATCAGGGTTAGGCGCTCCGGGGAAAGTACCGTTGTTGAACAGCAAGCCAACCGATTTGCAGCAGCCCTTCTTATGCCTAGAGAAGCATTTACCGAAGCATTTCATGCCGCAGGCGGCAGTAGCCTCGTGTTATCAGGATTATTTAATGTTTCACGCCCTGCCGTACTGGTTCGCATAAAATCGCTTCGCTTAGTGCAGTAATAAGATAGAATCAGGAATGGCATCAAGCGAGCTTGAGTCTGCCTCTGCGTTCAGCGAGGAGGATCGGTGTTTGCGTATTTTTCTCTCAGTCGATATTTCCGGTTCTACGGCGTACAAAAGTAAGCATAATAATTTTAAAGAATACGAAAAACATTGGGCTCGTTTCTACGAGTCATTTTTTCAGGATTTTCCTTCCTGTTTTGCTGGGAAAGTTTTTGAGCAGTTTAAAGGCGTAAGAGATTCTCTTCAAGTTTGGAAATGCCTTGGTGACGAGATAATATACGAAGATAAAATTGGCAGTTTAGATGATTCCCATAAGCTAGTGATGGCGTTTTACAACGCTATAATTACCTACGACAAGACTGTTAGAGAAAGAGAAGGGAAACCGGGCCTTAGAGTCAAGGGCACTTGCTGGACAGCGGGCTTTCCTATTCGCAATGCCAAGCTCAAGGTTCCAATCAAAAAGTCCGAATACGGCTCGGATTACATTGGGCCAGACATGGATATTGGATTTCGACTTTCCAAGGCATCGCGCCCTGAAAGAGTAGTAGTGTCAATGGATTTGGCGGATATTCTCACCCGACAAACCTCTCCAGATCCTCTTGCATTTTATCAAGTAGGATGGGAGGTGCTTAAGGGCGTTTTTGGCGATAAACCTTACCCGATAATTTGGGTTAGAAAAGAATCGGAAGCGCCCTACTTCCTGCCTTGGGAAGACCACCTTTGTCCATTAAATAAGCAATATCGTAAGAACGACAAAACTGATATTCAAGACATGCAATCCCAGATAGAATCTATTCGAAAAGAGCTTCCAGAACTTGAGCTTTTCCCCCCCTATTTTGACCCAGCCTCAATGCCTCAACCACACCAAGATATTTGGGATAAATGGTTAAGAGACCGCAGAAAAAATGAAGAAGTCTACTTAGAACAAGGGGAAGAACCTGCGCAGGCTCCAATTCCTCCTCCCTCTGGGTAATTTGTCGTCAAAGGATGCATATCTAAGATAGTGACACCTCTATTCGCTTACAAGGGATAGTTACCAAAGCGTCTTACACCAACACCCTTCCACTCGAAAACGTCACGGCGCTGGCATCGCGCTGGGTGAACCACTGTTCGTAGTAGGTGCGCTGAAGGGTGATTTTTCCCGCGCCGGCGGCGAGGAGCAGGGCCAGCGCGCCGACGCCATCGAAATAGCGGTCGTTGCCTTCTTCGCGGAACCAGTCGAGCAACGCGCGCGCGTCACCTTTCTCCGCGCAGTCCCAGAGCATCTGTTCCCAGCCGGCGGTCGCCTTGAGCAGCGCGGGCGTGACGCGGAACGGATGTTGGAAGCGCGGCCCGAGATGGCAGCCGTCGATGCTGACGATGACGCGCAATTTTCCGCCCGGCGCAATTTTAGCGAACAGGCCCGCGAGGTTGCGGCTCAGCCGGTGGAAATCGGTAAGGTCGTCCCATTCGGCGAGTCCCTCGACATACTGATAAAGCCCGCCGCAGAGGAGCGGCACGAAGCGGAATTCCTTTTTGCCTTTCGTGGGATGAAGTTGGTGGAGCGCCTGGAGCCACGCCAGCGCGAATTCGATCGAGTGCTCGCCCTGGTGCGCTTCGGGCGAGAATTGCCGCCCGGGCGCGGCAGCCTCCGCCAGCATATCGACCAGCTCCCCGGCGCAGGCCGCGCGGCCCAGCGGCGTGACGTAATCGCGGCGGTCGAGATTCCATTCGAGCTGTGAACGGTGTCCGACGCCGAGAATGACATAGGTGTCGGCCAGCGGCTCGTCGAGCAGCGGGCGAAACGCTGCGGCATAGGCGCGGAGGCTGACCCGGAAATCGATATGCGGCGTGATGATGCCGGCCAGCGAGCTTTTGGCCGGGGCGGGCGGCAACTCGGTTACGGGCAGGGAATCGAGCGCGTCGCGGAAAAAATTCAGCGCTGCGTCAGGATCGGAAGGATAACAGTCGGGATGATGCTCAGCTTTGAGAAAGGCTGGCGTGGTCATAAGTGAGCACTCCGCAGGGATGGATAATCGAAAGCGAGGATGTTGCTGTGTTGCCGTAAGGGATGGCGAAGGTCAAGGATTCTGGTAAGAAAGTCGATTCGCTACACGGCGTTGCCATGTTTTAAATACAGGCCCGTAACAAAGCGGTAGCTAAAGGAAAAAGACCATCAGTAATTGCCGAAAATTACCTATATCTTCTTGCCGGGCGGCAGAAAATGCCCATAAAGTAGGTTTACAGCTGTGCATTTTCTTACCTTGACCGTTGTTATCTTTAATTATCATGAAAATAGATCGCATTCTTATCGTTGACGACGACGATGAGTTGAGGCGTGCGCTGGCCGATTACCTTGGCTCGCAAGGTTACACCGCCTTGGGTACGCGCTCGATTATGCAGAGTCAGGAAGCGCTGCGGACCGACACCTTCGACCTCGTCATCGCCGATCTCCGCCTGCAGGACGGCAACGGGCTCGACCTGCTGCGGCAGCTCAAGCAGATCGCGCCCCGCTCCTACGGCGTGCTCATGACCGGTTACGCGACGATGGAGACGGCGGTCGAGGCGATCCGCCTCGGGCTCTTCGATTACCTGATCAAGCCGATTGTGCCGGCGCAGCTAGATATTCTTTTGCAGCGGCTCGATTCGATCCGGCGGTTGCAGAGCGAAAATTCGTACCTGCGGCAGCAGCAGGCCGATGTCGGCGGAGGTGAGGTCTGGGGCCGCAGCAGCCTGATGCAGGACATTCTCGAGATGGTGAAAAAAGTGGCGCAGACCCACGCCACCGTGCTGATCCAGGGTGAGAGTGGCACAGGCAAAGAGGTGGTTGCCCACGCAATCATGCGGTACAGCCAGCGCGCCAACATGCCGTTCGTGAAGGTCAACTGCGCGGCGGTGCCGGAGACGCTGCTCGAAAGCGAGTTCTTTGGTCATGAGCGCGGCGCGTTCACCGGCGCGGTGCAGCGGCGCGAGGGTCGGTTTGAGACGGCCAACGGCGGCACGCTTCTGCTTGATGAAATCGCCGAGATTCCGCTCAACCTGCAGGTGAAGCTTTTGCGCGTGCTTCAGGAGCGCGAGTTCGAGCGGGTTGGAGGCAACAAGACGATCCAAGTCGACGTGCGCCTGATCGCCAGTACCAACCGCGACCTTCATGAAGCGGTGCGCCAGGGGCAGTTCCGCGAGGATTTGTTCTACCGCCTCAACGTCGTGCCGATCAACCTGCCACCGTTGCGCCTGCGCGGGGGGGACCTCGACGACCTAGTCGAGTACTTTGTCGCCCACTTCGCGCGGAAGCACGGCAAGACCATCCGGGGCATCACGCCCTGGTCGTTGGAACGGCTGCGCGCCTATCGCTGGCCGGGCAACATTCGTGAACTCCAAAACACGATCGAGCGGGCGGTGATCATGACGGGCAACGGCGTTGAGATCGAGGTGCCCGAGTTCGCCCTTCCAGAGAAGACGTCGGGCTTTGGAACGGTGAACGTCGCCGGCGAGTTGCCGACGGTGGACGATATGGAGCGGCGTCTCATCGGCCACATGCTGCTTCACACGAACCTGAACAAAACGCACGCGGCGGAAAAGCTGGGCATCAGCCTGCGCACTCTGCGCAACAAACTACGGGCCTATCGCAGCGCCGGTTACGATACCGAGAAGCCCGGGTCCTGGGTGGCGTGACTTTCGCCATTGCCGGGGCACGGCGTGCGCGATAAAAATAGAGGATGAACCCGCGCCTATTTTGGCAATCCCTGTGTTGTCTCGCCCTGCTGGTGGGGATGGCGGGGCATGGCCTGGCGGGTGGGCCATTCAGCGTCACGGCGACCGCTTTCGAACAGGGCAGGCCGATCCCGGCGCGGTTTGCGCTTGCCAGGGAAAACCTGTCGCCCGAATTGCAGGTGAGGGACGTGCCGGACAAGGCGCGCTCGCTGGCGCTCATCGTGGACGATCCCGATGCTCCCGCCGGGGTGTGGAACCACTGGCTGGTCTGGAATCTCTCAGCCGACACCCATGAAATTGCCGCGGGGTCGCTGCCGGACGAGGCGCGGGTGGGAGCGAACAGTTTCGGTCATGTGCGCTACGACGGGCCGGCGCCGCCGAGCGGAACCCACCGCTATTTCTTCCGGTTGTACGCGCTCAACACGACTCTTTTGTTGCCGACGGGTTCGAAACGCGAAGCGCTGGATGCGGCGATGGACGGCCACATCGTGGGCATCACCGAAACGTTCGGAACCTATTCGGCGTCGCCGTGACTTGAACCCTTCCAGCTCATGCAACCGATCCGACGCGGGGGACTGGGACAACTCGGGCCCTGGGTGCAAAAGGAAACCTATTGGCTGACACGGTTTGTCATGCTGCGCTGGCTCGGGTTCATCTATCTGGTGGCCTTTTACGCGGCGGCGCGGCAATTGGTGCCGCTGGTCGGCGCAAACGGCCTTACGCCCGCGCCGCTCTTTCTCGAGCAGTTGCGGCAAAACGGCGTGGGGTTCATTTCATTGCCGATGCTCTTCTGGTTCGATTGCTCGGATACGGCGCTGCGGGTGGTGCCGTGGATTGGGGTGGCGCTCTCGTGCGTGGTGTTGGCGGGCTACACCAACGCGCTGATGATGGGCGTGCTCTGGTTTCTTTACATGTCGATCGTGCACGTGGGGCAGTCGTGGTACGGGTATGGCTGGGAGATCCAGCTTTTGGAGACGGGGTTTCTGGCGATTTTTCTCTGTCCGCTGCTCGACGCGCGGCCTTTTCCGTCGCGGGCGCCTCCGTTGCCGGTGATTTTTTTGTTTCGCTGGCTAATCGTGCGGATCATGCTCGGTTCGGCGCTGATCAAGCTGCGCGGAGATTCGTGCTGGACCGATTTCACCGCGCTCTATTATTTTTTCGAGACGCAGCCGATTCCGAATCCGGTCAGCGCCTGGTTTCATTTTCTACCCCATCCTCTTTTGCAAGCTGGCGTGGGGGTGACGTATCTGGTGGAACTGGTGGCGCCATTTTTCGTCTTCTGGCCGCGCTGGGGCCGGACGATCGCGGGGTTGCTGATCGCAAGCTTTCAGGCGACGCTGATCGTGAGCGGGAATTTTTCGTTTTTCAATTGGCTGACGATCCTGCCCGCGCTGGCCTGCCTGGACGACCGCTTCTGGGGGCTTTTGTTTCCGACCTACTTGAAGAGTTGTGCGACGGAAGCGCTATTGGCGGAAAAACCGAGCCGGGCCATGCGGGGAACGGCCTGGACGGTGACGGTGTTGGTGGTGTTTCTAAGCATCAATCCGCTGAACTCTACTCCAGAGGGGCAGTTTGATCCGCTGAACAATCCCGTTGGCAATCTCCTCTCGTCCAACCAAAGGATGAACACATCATTCGACCCGCTGGAACTGGTGAACACCTACGGCGCATTCGGGACCGTGGGGCGGGATCGTCCGACGATTATCTTCGAGGGGAGTGACAGCGCCGACCCGGCGACCGCGACCGATTGGAAGGAGTATCCCTACGTGGGGGCGCCGTGGGACCCGGCGCGTGCGCCGGTGCAGGTCGCGCCCTACCAACCCCATCTCGACTGGCAGCTCTGGTTCGCGGCAATGGCCGATTACCGGTATTATCCGTGGACGTTGAACCTGGTCTGGAAGCTGTTGCACAACGATCCGGACACGCTGAGTCTTTTCGGAGGCAATCCATTTCCGGACCATCCGCCACGTTATATTCGAGCGGTGCTTTACAACTACAAATTCGCCAAACCGGGGAACCCGGAGCACGTTTATTGGACGCGCGAGCGGCTGAATTTGTGGCTTCCGCCGTTTTCCGTCAACAGCGACGATTTGAAAGAGGCCTTGCGTCAGGAGGGGTGGCTGCCGTGAAGAGAACACCTCATCGGCTTTTGGTAACGGGCGCGGCGGGCTTTATCGGCTCGAACCTACCCGCAGCCGTTCCACGCCTTGCAATGCCATGCGATAAGATGCCGTGAATTAGGAGCTTGTAGCTAAATAGTTGAGTCGCTCAGTTTCGAAAATTATCGCTATTCTCGCAGAAGTACTGCCTTACCGATTTCCCCTTGAGCGGGGCATTTACTGGCACACGAGGCGACGCAGACGGGAGGCATTTTCCGGAACGGGATAGCGAGTGGTCTTCATGAAGGTTTGCGAGAAGTCCGCGCGGCAGACTGAAGTCAACCCGTACATCACCTGGTAACGGGGCGGACGCGAGTTCCGGCTGCCGTAGTGAAAGCAACGGCTGGAATCGATAAAAAGAACGCTGCCCTTGGGGCAAGCGAAGGAAATGGCCTCGCTGGGGTCGATCGCGCCGTACATCATTTCGTCCGTTACGCGGTAACTAACTCCCTTCTCGCGATAACGGAGCTCTTTCGTTGCGCGCGTGGAAACCGAGTCGGGTAGGAAAGTCCAAGGTCCGGAAGAGGGCGTGATGTCCTGAACGGCGACCAAAATATAGATCAGCGGCGTATCATGGATGTCGAGATGGTAAAGCTGACTTTCGCGAAAGGGGCCGTCGGCGCCGGGATCAAGATCGGCATTCGATTCCATAAACCGGACCCCCGGAGGCCGGGTCATGGACAGAACCGGTATCGTTTTCAAATAGTCCATGGCGACGGCCAGGACTTCGCTGGAGGTAATGAAATTGAGAAACGAGGGATATTTCTCCACATCGCCGGGAAAAAGCACGCTGCGCAGGAAGGGCTGTTGCACGGCGCTGTGTGTTTTGCCGCCCCGTTCGGCCACGATCTCATTCGTGTCCCGCAACAACTCCTCCAGATGCGGCAAAGAGAGGCTGGTGTCGAGGGCCCATCCGTCACGAATGGTGATCCGCTGGCTGCCCGGATTTCCTCCGTTTTCGTGAAGGAGTTGATCCCGTTCGTTCTGGTATGCCGAATCGTGGAGTTGCCGTTGCTTGGAGTAGATCCAGCGGTTGTAACGTTTGGCCCAAGTCATCAGATTGCGACTTCCCCACCGTGTCAGACCGGCATCCCTCACCCATTGGTCAGCATACGGCTTGATCAGTTTCCTCGAGAGACGTTTTAACATGGAATCAAGGATGTGCGGGGCGGCGGAAGAATATAGCTCAGATTGATGGGTAGTTGCAAAAAGGATCAGTTCCGACTATGGAAAACCAACTGGAATAGCTGGAACTGGATCTTTTACAAACAATCTTCGTTGCCCCCAGTATCGCCTCTTGTTGTAGAGGCTCGTGGGGATAGCCGCAAGCCCGTTGCACGGAGTAACTCTCCTAGGTGACTAAAGGCGTTACCACTTGCCACTTTTGTGCCGGGTTTAGGATTTTTTTGCCTTTACGATCTTCAACGCTCGGTTCTCTAAAAGGCTCTCCGCCAGCATCTTTTTGAGTTCGGCTTTTCCCTCTCCAGCCCCTTGAGCATTTGGGCATCATCTAACTTTAACCCACCGTACCTGCGCTTTCACTGGTGGAAGGTGACCTCGTGGATGGTATGTTCCCGGCAAACTTTCCGGACAGTTTTACCACCATCGGCCTGCCGTATTAATGCGGATTATCTCCTCCATACTGCTTTTTTGCTTCATCTGTCTGACCCCTCCTTAGAGCCTCGACACTAAATCTTCAACTGAGTACCTTTTTGAAGGTCACTCCATAATCAGCCAAGGCTATGCCATCCTATCTTCCCATCACCCGCCCGGTCGCGCGCGAAGTACTCATCGGAGTTCTCAAGGGCGAAGGAGTCGGTCCCGAGGTGATTGGGGCGACGTTGGCGGTTTTGGAGGTGGTCCGAGACCGATTCGGACTGCGGGTCGACCTCGAATTCTGTGGTCCCATTGGCGTTGAAGCCAAAAAAAATCATGATACGGAGCTGCCGGAACTTGTCGCCAATTTTTGCACTGATATTTTCAAGCGGGGTGGCGCAATTCTCTCCGGTCCTGGAGGTGGCCGCTATGTTTATGATCTTCGCCGGCGCCTCGACCTTTTCTATAAGATCAATCCCCTGGCCGAATTCCCCGAACTCAGGGCCGTTTCGCGTCTGAAATCGAAGAGTGGCCCGCTTATCGATATTCTCTTGGTGCGGGAGAACATTTCCGGTCTTTATCAGGGTCACTCATCCATAACGCATCAGGATGGTTTGCGGAAAGTGGCCCATACCTTTCTTTGCGAAGAGGACAGCGTCATGCGTATCCTAAAAGTGGCCGCTCAAATGGCGGGGCGGAGACACCGGAAAATAACCGTGGTGGTCAAGCAGGGCGGCCTGCCCGAGATCAGCCGGGTTTGGCGGGAGTGCGCGGAGCAGATAACCGCTCAGAATCAACTCCGCTGCGACTGGATCGACATCGACTTCGCCGCGTACCAGCTTTTGCAAAGCCCTGAGTCGTTCGACGTCATCGTCGCCCCCAACTGTTTTGGCGACATCCTCGCCGATCTCGGCGGCCTTTTTTATGGCTCGCGTGGATTGACTTACGGGGCGAGCTATTCGGACAACGGCGCCGCGGTTTACCAGACCAACCACGGGTCGGCCTATGATCTGGTCGGAAAAAATAGCGCCAACCCGGTCGGTCAAATTCTCTCATTTGCCATGCTTCTGCGCGAAAGTTTCGGTCTTGAAGACGAAGCTGAGGCGATTGTGGAGGCGATCCGATCTGTATGGGCGCAGGGCTTTCGCACCCCGGACCTGATGGAGCCGGAATGTACCCGGGTTGGAACCATCGAGATGGGCAATCGGATCGCGGAAAGAATCAGCGCAAAGACCAAAACGCATGTACCTCTGAATGGTAAAGTTTAGGCTAAATTTGAGAAAGGATGGAGACAACGTAAAACGGCTTTGCCTTTCGAACCAGAAGATAAAACCTCCGCGGCTGCACCATCCTGCTCAGTCCAATTTGCAATCCAATCATGCCCTCCTTCCCGTCTAATGCTGTATCAGGACAGAAACCGCTTCTCGTACTCATCGACCTGCAAAATGATTTTCTCAACACGCCAGGGCTGGAACCCCATCGCGAGAGTGTTGTCGTCGGTGCGGCGCAACTGATCGAGGCAGCCCGCGGGCGGAACATACCGGTCGCCCATGTCTGGACAACAATCGACCCGAAAACCGATGAGCGGATGCCCCACTGGAAGGAGCAGGGAATTCTCTCGTGTGTCGAGGGTACACCGGGCCACGCCGTTCCCTCGCCCCTCATCCCGAAAGCGAATGAGCCGGTTTTCCACAAGACGCAATTTAGCGCATTCTCGGTGCCCGCGTTTGAAAACTTCTTGAAGGACCGGCAGCTCAATTCACTCGTTCTGGCTGGCCTACATCTTCAAACCTGCATTCGACAAACGGCCCTCGACGCTTATCAAAAAGGCTGGCGGGTATGCCTTGCCCGCGACGCCGTCGGCAGTCATGATCCGCTCCACGGAGCGTTGACCGCCGACTATCTGGAGGATCGCTCCATTCCTGCTTTCCATCACGAGGAACTTTTTGCTCTGCTGGAAGGAAAGGAAACCGTTCCGGTACCGGAAACTCAGGTCGGGGAAATTGATCGCATCATTTCCATCGTCCGAAAAGCCGCACCGGTCTGGCAGAAGGAGTCGCGGCGTGTTCGCGGTGATATTCTGGAAAAAATCGCCCATCTTCTCGACAAGAACAGCGACTCTCTCGCGCATCTGATTGTCGGGGAGGTGGGCAAGCCCATTTTCTATGCGCGGGGAGAAGTCAAACGCTCCTCGGCGTTACTGCGCACCGTGGCTGAACGGGTGGGCCGCGAAGATGAGCAGCGGGTCGAACGGGAGGGCTTGGTCCGTTACGTTCCCCGCGGCATCATAGCGATGATCACACCGTGGAACAACCCGCTGGCCATTCCCGTCGGAAAAATTGCTCCCGCCCTTGTTTATGGAAACGGCGTCATTTGGAAACCGTCACCGGTTGCTCCAAAAATCGCCCTGGCCCTGTTTTCCCTGATGCGCGAAGCCGGGATTCCCCAGGAACTGGTTCAACTCGTCTACGGCGGAACGCGAACCGTCCGGCGACTGATCGCCTCCGGCTCCGATGCCGTTGCTTTCACCGGCTCACTGCAGGCCGGGTGGTCGGTTCTGGCCCAAAGCGCCGCACGCTTGCTTCCGATTCAGGCGGAGTTGGGCGGCAACAACGCCGCCATCGTGTGCCCCGATTTCGACCTGGATCGGGCGAGCGAGACGATCGTCGAGGGCGCCTTTGGTTTTTCCGGCCAGCGTTGCACGGCGAACCGGCGCGTCATCGTCCTCGGTGAAATCTACGAAGCGTTTCTCGATCGACTCGAGGCGGCAACCCACAACCTGCCCTGCGGTGATCCGCGCGATGAAAAAACACGCGTGGGCCCGATGATTTCCCCATCGGCGGCCCGACGTATCGCCGCCTGGGTCGAGCGGGCTCAGCAGGCCCAATGCCGCGTGGTGTCGTCTCGCGCCACGTCGTCAAGTGGCGGGAACGATTCGTTTTATCCGCCGACGCTGGTTTGTTGCGACCGGTCGGATTCCGCCATTGTCCAAGAAGAGACTTTTGGCCCGCTGCTTGTCGTACAAAAGGCGCGCGACTTTGATGAAGCCCTGCGCCTGCTCAATCAGCCCCGGCAAGGCCTCGTCGCCGCGCTTTTTTCCGGCGACAAAACGATGCAACAACGCTTTTTCGCCGAAGCCCGGGCTGGCATCCTGAAACTGAATCGTTCGACCGTCGATGCCGGGGTCGATTTACCCTTTGTGGGATGGAAATATTCCGGTTACGGTGCTGCCGAACACGGGGAAGCGAACCGAGATTTCTTCACTCAACGCCAGGCTATCTACGGAATGTAAAAACTTATGATCGGACGAATTGCGGATAAAATCTTTAAGCGTCCCGGAAGATATTTTTCCACGAACGCGGCAATGCAGAGGTACGGGCTCAATCGTCTGATGCAATGGGGACGCGCCTACAACCGGGTGCGCTTCGATGGCCGCTGGAGGCGCCATCGCCGTGCCTGCGCCACCGATCGCGACGCGCTTCTCAACGAGAATAACCAGGGCGCCTTCACTCCGTCGGGTATCCGGATGGTCGACGGCTGGGCGCTCGACACCTCGCGCACACTGCCCCATCTTGATGCCCTGCTCGCCCAGGCCGCCGAGGTGATCAATGAACGGGGAGGGCGCCGGCATTCCGGCACGCAATATCCTTTTTTGCGCAGCCTTCTCTTTCCGGGTGATTTCGAGAAATATCCGGCTTTCCTTGATTTCGTTCTTTCCTCCGAGGTCCTCGCCGTGGCCATGGATTACCTGAAGACCGTCCCGATATTTTCAAAGACCCTGCCGCCCGGCGTCCGTTTCATGGAATCGAACATCAAGCTTGATCCCGATGCGGAGCTGCCGCCGCGTGACAGTCAGCTTTATCACATCGACTTCTATGACTCGCCCATGGTCTATGTCCTCGTGCTCCTGGAAGACGTGACCATGGAGTGCGGCCCCTGGACGTTTCTTCCCGCCTCCGTTACAGACCGGGTGGCGAAAAAAATCGGCTACCGGGAAAAGGGGTGGGGCTATCGTGTTGAGGACCGGGACATCCGTCCCCACATCGACGCGAACGAAGAAATCATCTTTGCCCACCCCAAGGGCACTGTGCTCTTTATCGATTCGAGCCAGTGTTTCCATTTTGGGAGCCGCAACGCTGTGGTCCCTCGCTACATGATGATGTATGGACTGACTTCGCCTTGCCGGCGCGATTTCTCCATGGCCTACATGAATCCATTTGAGTATCCGATCAAGCCCGGCGACTCCCGGCTGCGACGCATGGTGCTGGAGTGATTTAGCCGTTTGCATGTCCGACCAAACCGCCGCCTCATCGATTTCGGAGCCCGCCCGTTTCCCGGACGCGGAGACAATCCCGGCGCGCTTCGCCTCGGTTGTCGCGCGTTTCGCCGACCGGATGGCCCTTCGTGACAAGGATCAGGCCTGGACCTATCGCGAACTCGACGAGCGCTCCGATGGCTACGCCGCCGCGTTGCATGCAAGTGACCCGGAGGTCGGCCTGAAAGTTGCAATTACACTGACCTGTCGGCACGAATTCGTAGCCGCGATGCTCGGTGTGCTCAAGGCTGGCAAGGCGTTTCTCTTCCTCGATCCGTCTGCGCCGGAATCCAGCCGTCGCGACTCATGCCGAACCTTTGCAGTCAACGCCATCATCGCCGATCCGGGACAAAGACCTTGGGCGGACTTTCACGGTGTCTGGCTTGAGAGCCGGGCCGTGCTCCAACCCCCTGCTCAAGCCAAAGTCGATTCACTTGTCTCCGGATTAGACCCATGTCTGATCGTCCAGACGTCGGGTACGACGGGTCAGCCGCTCGGCGTAGTGATCAACCACCGTACCCTGCTCGACACGATCCAAAACTACACCGCTTTTGCGAAAATCACGCGGGATGACCGTTTCACGCTGCTGACCTCACCCACGTTTCTCGCTGCCCATACTGCGATCTTTGGCGCGTTGCTCAATGGAGCTGAGCTTCTTCCCTTTGACGTGAAAAGCCGGGGTCTGCGAGCTCTGGCCGCGTGGCTGCAGCAGGAGGGTTTAACAATCTACCAGTCGACACCGTCGCTCTTCCGCGCCTTGGTGAAACACCTGTCCACCGCCGATCGCTTCCCCCGTCTCCGCTTCCTGCGCCTCGGGGGCGAACCGGTCCTGGCTTCCGATTTCGAGCTTTTTCAGAAACATTTTGAAGCCCGTGCCGTTCTGGCCAACACGCTTGGCATAAGCGAAGCAGGCGGGAATGTCGCCTACTTCCTCATGAAGCGCGATTTTCAGCCGCGCTCGCAGGTACTGCCAGTCGGTCTCCCTTCACGCGGCAGGGAAATCATTCTCGTGGATGAGGCCGGCCATCCCGTACCCCAGGGTCAACTTGGCGAGATCGTCGTACGAAGCGAATTTCTCGCCTCAGGTTATTACGGCAAAGAAGAACTGACTGCCCAGCGTTTCCGTTCTTCGGTCCATGGCCGGGAGCTTTGGACGGGGGACCTTGGTCGCCTTACGCCGGAAGGATGGCTCGATCACTGTGGCCGCAAGGATGATCAGGTAAAAATTCGCGGGCAACGGGTCGACTTAACCGAACTTGGATCAATCCTGCGTTCCCTGGACGGCGTTGAAATGGCGGTCGTCCTGGTGCGCCAAAAATCCGAAGCTCCATCGGAACTTGTCGCCTTTCTCGTTTTGAAACAAAACTGCCGCCGCACCGTGTTGGAGCTGCGTGAAGAGTTGGTAAAACGGGCCTCTTCCCACCTCATACCCCAAGTCATCAAGATAGTCGAATACCTGCCGCTGACGTCCGGTGGAAAAATAGACCGGAAAATGCTCCTCCAAAGTGCGGAGGACGCCCCCTCAGGCAACAACGTCGTGAAATCCCGCTCGCCGATGGAGAAGCGAGTGGCTGATATATGGGAAGAAACTCTCGGATTGGGCGCAGTTGGTGTCTACGATAATTTTTTCACGTCGGGTGGTGATTCGCTGAATGGCCTGAACCTTCTGGCACGGCTTTCCACCGAGTTCGGGCTTGTATTATCTCCACGTGTGCTTCTTGAAGGCCCAACCGTGGCCGAGATGACCGAGTACATCACTGTCCGCCGAAGTCAGCGGGGGCTGGCGCGCTGGAAAATTCTTCTTGGGACGACTCGCTCGGAATCCGTGGTGGCGTTGCGGACCGGGGGATCGCGATTGCCTTTGTTTGTTTTTCCCGGCGGCGCTGCAGGCGAAAGCGGGCTGTTCGACTTCGCCTCCATGTTGCCCTATTTGCCATCCGACCTTCCCGTCTATGGGTTGAAGCAGAACCTTTACCTACAGACATGCTTTCCGGCCCGCAACATCAAGGCCATGGCGCAGAATTACCGGAAGGACATCGTCCGAATCCAGCCAGAGGGCCCCTACCGTCTTTTGGGTTCATGTGTGGCCAGTATTGTCATACTGGAAGTTGCGAGTCAGCTAAAGGCAGCCGGTCAGGCAGTCGCGCCCATGATCCTGCTTAATCCAAGCCGCCCGTGCGGCACCCGTAAATGGGAAAAATCCCGCAAGCTGCGCCGCTATCTTGACGTTTTACGGAGAGCCCCCCTCGCTCCTTTCGACGGACTTGCGCACGTTATCACCACTTTTGAAAAAGACGAAATCCTGAAAAAACTTGGACAAAATCCATTTACACCCGGGCAAGTCGAGTGGATTAAGGTGCCCGGCGAACACGACACCTACATCCGCCAGCATCGCCAGCTAATTGCGCGCGAAATAGCACGTATCCTCGGCTAGAATAGATCGATTTTTATTTCCTCCTCAAAACATTGTGCTGCCAAGACTATTGCTTGGTTCGTAGAAAATAATCCCGCTGGGGATTGTGTTAGCAGGTAATGATGGAGAGAATCAGGCGTTTGAATGTTTTGGCGCGCACCTACGTGGATTGGTGGTAATACGGGATTATCCCATATTTCAGAATAGGCCGTTCGATCCGCTACTCCCGCGAGCAGATTGACCGGGCTTTGATGGACCGGCACCAGCGCAACGCCGGGGCACTGTCATCTTAGCGTCAGGGCATCCTGGAAACCCTTGAGTGCATTTTTTAGGAAAGTGTAAAGCAGGCGTAATGCAAACTTGATTTTGGAAGTCATGTGAACCTGATTCTCCTCTGAAAGAAGAGAGCGGAGCCAACGGGGCTCGAACCCGCAACCTCCTCCGTGACAGGGAGGCGCTCTAACCAATTGAGCTATGGCTCCATTTATAACCAGCTTATGACCAATTATTTGGCCATTCATTCGCCACTGGGCGAGCCGTTTTAACGGCGAAATTCAAAATTATCGGTTAGAATCGGCGAAGTCAAAAGCAAAGTGAGAACAAAACTGAAAGCGAAGACGCCGAATCGGGTCGGATTCCGGTTTAGCTAATCCCGATCATGATCCCGATGTTTCCATGAAAAATATTCGAAGCGTCGTCCGCGCCTGGATAGTCCTGCGGGTCCTCAAAGTTTTTGCCGTGCTTTCCCGCATTGTGCAGCTAGGCAATCCGCATGGCCGCGCGCCGACTTTGATGCCCGCACCTGCTGAGGAAGAATCGGTGGGGAAATTTGAGGGGGGAAAGGTCTATTTGTTTCGCGATGCGATGGTTTCCGGTCGACGGGGAGGCCTCGTCGTGTCCAACCGCAATCGAGTCTTCGCCAATCTAACCCATTATCCTTCGGGCAGCCATCTTCACCCCGGTATCGTTAATCTCAAGGTGCCGGTGGCCGACAAGCTAAAGGGGACGGGCGCCTATCTTTGCACGCCGCAAGCGTCCGGAAATTATTATCACTGGATGATCGACTTGATTCCGCGGCTTTGGCTGCTGGAACAAGCGGGCTTCACCGTCCGCGACCTGGATTATGTTTTTGTAAACGGCCAGGATCTTGTTTGGGAAAAGGAGCCGCTCCTGGTTTATGGCTTTCGTCCGGAGCAGATTTGCAACTGCACCAAATTTGACCGCTATCAGATCGAGCGCCTGGTGGTACCGGATATGATTGCCGACCATCGAGAATTGGAAGTGTGGAAGCTCCGTTTCCTGCAACGCCTTTTTCCAGCGGATGCCTCACCGGGACGACGACGGCTCTTTTGCGGACGGAAAAACGCCACCTGGCGAAAGCTGATCAACGAGGATGAGCTGTATGCGCGGTTGGAGCCCTTGGGCTTTGTTAAAGTCGATCCTGCCGGCATGACCGTGAGCGAACAAGCCCGCCTCTTTTCCTCAGCCAGCCTGGTTGTCGGAGTGCATGGAGCCATGCTTACCAATTCTGTCTTCCTGCCGGAGGACGCATTCGTAATCGAAATCCAAAGCCGCAGTGCGCCGCAGAATTTTTACACGAACATCTATGCGGCGAAAAAAATTCGGTCGTCACTTATCCTTGCCGAACCGAGCCGCTCGGCGGCGAATGACTTCGACGCCAATCGCGTCGATTTTCGAATTCCTTCAAACCAGATTGATGCCATAATTTCGCTTATTGGGCAAAGTTCCGCTCCATGAAACTCCCCTCGTGCTTGAGCGGCCAGACAAAAGCTCGTCCCGCTCTCGATGTGCTCGCCCTCTGGATTTTATTCTGCTCCTGGTGCTCTCTTTCCGGCTGGGCGCTTTCCCTCTTTGGAGCCTTGAACCCATGGGGCTACAGCATAGCCTTCCTCGGTTCCATCGGTGGCTTGGCGATTTTCGGTCGGCCGCTTTTGTTCTCCGAAGGAAAGCCTTTTTTCGGACGAGGCAGGATACTTCATTTCCGCCGGCTTCTCCCGAAAATTTGGCTGGCCCTCACCATTCTCGTTTTCATCGGCGGCCTTCTCTATCACCCCGTCAACTACGATCACCTCACTTACCGCTTCCCGCGCATCCTCTTTTGGAGTTGGGAACAACGCTGGCACTGGATTCCATCTTATGCCAACCGGATGAACTATAGCGGAACCGGTTTTGAGTGGATGATGATGCCCCAATTCGTCTTTCTCCAGACCGACCGCTTTTTTTTCCTCATCAACTTCGTCTCCTTCCTGCTTTTGCCCGGGCTTGTTTTTTCCGTTTTTCGTCATCTCGGCATCAGTCCACGCGTAAGTTGGTGGTGGATGTGGGTCCTGTCCTGCGGCTACTGTTACATCCTGCAGGCGGCTGGCGCCGGCAACGATTCCTTCGCCGCCGTCTATCTCCTCGCCTGCCTCCACTACACACTCAAGGCAAAGGACGTATTCTCTTCCCGGCATCTCGTCCTCTCTCTTCTCGCCGTCGGCCTGCTCACGGGAGCCAAAGCTTCCAATCTCCCTCTCGTCCTTCCCTGGCTCACGGCCGTCTTCTTTAACCGCCGCCATCTTTTTGCTCCGTGCAAGCCCGCCCTGCTCGCGTCCAGCCTCATCCTTACCGCCGTCGTATCCTTTCTCCCAATCGCTCTCCTCAATATTTATTTTACCGGCTCTTTCTCTGGAGATCCGCATAATTCCAGTAAATTGAAATTGTCCAATCCCATCAGTGGCATCGCGGGCAATTCCATCCAAATCGCCGTAGCTAATCTCTCCCTTCCAATCTGGCACAAACCCGTCTCTTGGGACGGCCTGATTCCCTCCCTGATCAAAGAAGAGCTCAAACTCGATTACCCGCGATTGGAGACCACGACCGGCGAAATGCAACTCGAGGAAGACGCCGGGATTGGACTTGGCGTAGCTGTCGCTGCGGCCTACATGATCTTCCTCCGCCTCACGGCAAGCCTTACTCGTTCCCATGGGGCCATCCCTCGCAACCGACCCGCCGTCTGGATTGCCGCCGCCGGATTCATCGCCTTGCTAGTCTACATGAGCAAAATGGGCAGCGAATCCGCCTCCCGTCTCATCGCCGCCTACTATCCGCTCCTCATCGTGGGCATCCTCCTCATCGCCTCCCTTGACGGAGCCGTCATCCGGAGCGTTCTCTGCAAAATTATCGCCAGCCTCGTGATGTTCAGCGCTCTTCCCCTTGTCGTCCTCAACCCCTCGCGCCCTCTTTTTCCCGTCAACCTCGTCCTGAATTGCCTCTCCCACTCGGGTGTCAGCTCCGACCTTATCCAACGCAGCCGCGACGTCTACGACACCTACGCCACCCGCTACGACGACTTCCACGATCTCCGCGTCGACATCCCCGACACCGAAAAGACCATCGGCTTCGTCCATCTCGGGGACGATCCCGAAGTCTCTCTCTGGCTCCCCTTCGGCTCGCGCAAAGTCATCGATCTCACCCCCGGTCAGACCCTCGCGGAACTTCAGGCGCTCCACATCCATTTCATCATCGTTGACAATACCGTCCTCACGGAGATTCACCACATCACCATTGATGACCTTCTCAACCCATGGTCCGCCACCATCGTCACCCAAAAATATCTCACCATCAAAATCCATCGAGGCCCCGAGCTTTGGTATCTTATCCGTTGCCCCTGACTGTAGCTTAAACTCCCCTGGCCTCGAAGCCCATTGCGTATGACATCAAGATTCAACATCGCCATTTGGGCCGGCAATGACATCGGCGGCACCGAAAAAGCCGCTGTTCTGTTTGCCGTCGAATTGGCCCGGCGCGGCCATCGCCCGATTTATCTAAGCTCACCGGGACCACGCGACGCGGCCCTGATGCAGGGAAATGTTCGGCGCATCACCCCACCCGGCAGCGCTTCTGCCTTGGCCGAACTTCTCAAAACCGAGCAGATACAAGTCATCCACCAATATGTGCCTGGTTACCCTCACCCCACCCCCATCTACGACGCCCTTCGACTTCTGGGCACCCAGCGTCCGCGCCTCCTCGAAACCAATATCTTCGGCCGTCTCGAAGACATCAAAAACGATCCATGGATCGATTTCCGCTGCTTCATCTCGTGTGCCAGCGCCGTGCAGGCCTTTCGACGCCGTCGCCGCCCCCTCAATATCGGTGCCCTCGTAAAAAGCACCGCGTTGTATTTCCCCGTCGCCCCGCTTGATTACGCGATTCGGCAACGCCCTCGACGCGACGAAATCCGCTTGGAATTGGGCGTTCAATCCAACGAAACTTTCATCCTCAGATTCGGTCGCAAGGGAGGCAAATGGAACCGGGACGAAGTCCGCGTCTTTCAACAAGCCCATCGTCGCAACTGTTCCTTGCGCATCCTCCTCATGGAACCCAGCGGGGACATCTGGCGCGAAGTTGAATCCGGCCAATGGGGCGATGGCATCCTCCTGCACCGCGCCATCTCTGATTTTGACCGTCTTGCCGCCATCTACTCCGCTGGAGATCTCATGCTTCACATGTCCGACTGGGGAGAAAGCTTCGGCTTCACCATTGCCGAAGCGATGCAGCACGGCCTGCCCGTCATCACCCGGTCCACGCCCTGGTGCGACAACGCCCAGGTCGAATTGGTCGAACATGGCGTCACCGGTTACGTCTGCAACAGCCGCTCCGGCGCCGCCGAAGGGCTCATCCGTCTTGCCGCGGATACCCAGCTGCGTTTGCAATTCGGTGCCGCCGCCGCCCAAAGAATCAATCTCCTGGCCGACATCAATCATGAAACCGACCTGCTCGAAGAAATCATCCGTCATCTCGTTTTCGGCGAGCAGCTCCGCGAAATCCTCCAACGCAACCAGGAACTCCTCCGGTTCCAGTCCAACTTTGCCGCTCGCGAAAGACGAGTCCTTGAATCGGAACTGCCCGGCATGAAAATCGCGTACTTGAGAGGCGCTTCCTATGGCGCTTACCGGAACCTTCGTGCCCAAATCGGCCAGCTCAAGTCCGCTCTTAAACGCCGCGTTTAAGGCGTTTGAGAAAGACGCGAAACTTTTGCACTGCGCGCCATAAAAAAAAATAGACTTTGCGCCCGACAAGACGTTCCAGACGAGGGCCCCTGAAAGCATTTCGATAAGCCGTCCGATCAAGATATGTAAAGAAATGAGAGTAATCAGGCCATCGTATTCCGGGAAGCCATGGCTTCGCGGGGCCGTCGAAATGCACGATTCTAGGATGATTTTTCGCTCGTTTCCATTCGGCCGTGGAATATCCCAGTTTCTTCCAAATTTCGGGGAAAAGAATACCACGTGTTTGGTTCCAGGCGGGATCGATTTCAGTCCACGAGTTGTGCAAAATGGCATTCATCCCGCCTTGATCGTAAAAGTGGACGGAGGCCTTATGAAGGTTCAAGTAACGGAGGATGCAATCCGCGATTTTTTCTTCTCTCCAGCGTCGCAAGTTTATGAGTAAAACACCGGCGTTGAAGTAATGGTTTTCGGCGGGAATTCCCAACTCGGCATAATTGAATACACCGTCAGGCGCGGAAACAATCCCAATATGGAAGTCGCGTGCAGCGAGAATGGCGTTGTCATTAAACAGAGAATCGTAGAGCGCTGAAAGATCTGAAAGTATGACCATATCCGAGTCGAGATAGAGTACCCGGTCGAAATCCTCCGGCAGAACGGATGGGGCAAGAAGGCGTAAATAGGATGAAAGAGTAATATACCGGCTGACGTGCAGATCTTGGAACATATCCATGTTTGGTGAGAGCCAGTGCAACGAGGTCAACTCGAAATCAGAACGGTTTTCGCATAGGGAAGCTTCTATCTTCTGGCGATCCGTGTCGGGAAGGTCGGACGCGATCACATAGATTTCGAGTTTGCGGTTCTTTGCGTGGTGGATTACGAGCGACACCAGCATGACACAAAGTGGTGCCGCATAAATCGCATCGGTCGCGCATAGAATGCGCACGGGCTGACTTGGATTCTGATTACTCACGCAAGTTAAGCCTGTATGGCTTCGCACTATTTTTAAAGTCTATTTGCCCCGGCTGGGCTCCAGTCATTCAAACATCGGGTCTTTCGCCAAGCCATCGCCTAATCTCGAGGCCATTGTCGGCTATGGTTCTCAGGCGATCGCACCGCGGCAGGGGTGCCAGAGTTCTGCGACTCCTGCCGGGGTCGTTTTTTCGGTAATGTCTACCGGTGGTGGCGACCGCTTCGCGGTCTTACCACCGGCTATTCTCATGCGTTTACGGAACCACTGGTTCCGGTTGGGGGACAAACAACCGCAACGGAAAACCAAGCCCTCGGAACGGCGATCAAGGGCTTTCTCAAACGAGGCAGCGATGAGGATGTCAGCGCCTTGACCGGTTTTCTGGCCCAATATCTCACTTCGGCTTGGCGCGCTTCCCTGGACTTGAATCTTGCTGAAATCTACTTTAAGAATGGCTATTTTTCCAAGGCGCTGGATGCCTGGCAGGACGCCTGGAATACCACCCAAAACTTGACCGATATCACAGGGCAGCAGGTGGCGAACATGGCCGTAGCCAAACTGGCCAAGATGAAAGCGCGCATCGGGCGCACGGACGAACTCGACGCCTTGTTCAAACAAATCAAAGGGCGGAGTATTTCCGGGTCGGCCGCCGAATTGCTCGCGGAGGTACGGTTAACCGAAAAAGGCATGGATTCCACACAAGGGCCGTATACGGTACAAACGTAAAATGAGAAACTTGCTTCGATGCTATAGCCTGGGCATCTGTTTGGTTACGGCTTTTGTCATTGCGCTCATCCTGACCGTTCACACAGCCATAACGCCCGTACTTCCTTCCTTTGATGGACAAGGTTATACGATGCGAGCTTATGCCCTTTATGGCTATCTCCATACGGGGCAGTGGCATAATTTCTGGTCGCTTTTAGCGAGTCCGAATCAAAGCATTCTGGCCGTTCATTATCTTCCATTTTTTCTGTTGCCCCACGCCCTGGCAGGTTTCGCCAGTTATGTGGCCCTGCAAAATCTGACCACCTTTTTGATGTTGGCCTATGCGGTGTTTTCCATATCAGACGTGGTTGGCCGAAAGGAGTGGGCGCCGATCGCCCTTTTATTGTGTGCCGTAAATAATGTCGCACTCAGTGATTTCTATTCCTTCTTTCTGGACATGCAATTTCTTGCCCTGGGCCTCTTAACGCTGGCCCTGCAAATGAAAGCGTGGCAGAGCCGGGATATTCTGTTTCGTGTCCTTTCTGGATTCGGACTTGGAGCCTTGTTTTTTTTGAAACCGGCCAACGCCTTGATATTTTTCGCAACGTGCGCTTGCTCCGAGGTGTTCCATGTTGGCTGGCTCATGTTCCAATCTGGGGGTCTTCAGTCCCGGAAGATTATCTTGGAGTTGTGCAAAGGGTGGCTGTTCACGCTTTTAGTTGTTGTTCCGATTTTTTGCCTAGCTTTGTTGTGTGGAGGAATCGAGACAATTTTGCAGCTCATCGATCATAATGAAGTCAACGTCGATGCGGCGCCTGTCCCAAGCGATCCTTTGCTCCGACTGCTTTACTTCCCTCTTTGCCTGTCAGCTTACTACAACGTTTCGCTGCTGATTATTTTATTAGTCCTTGCGGCCGTGTTTGACCGCTATGTCGTGCCCTCTTTCAAATCGGACGTTCCATCTTCATTTCCGCTGCATCTCGGCGTGCCGATTATCCTATCCTATCTCATCCTGGGGGAGGCCTTTTCCTTTGGGATGCAAAGCAAGCCTCTCCGAGGCCTGATTTTGATGGTTCCACTGTTGTGGTTTTTCCTCTTCTGGCTATGGGAGCGACGTGGCTACAGGGTGCATTTGCTTGGGCTCATGGCCCTTACCTATGCACTGCTTCTATTTGGTCAAAAGGCGTTCAACATTTTCGGATCGAGGGCTCCCTTTATCGAGCCTTCCTATCAATTGACGGCCTCTTCCTGGTGCCAATTTCCAACCGCCTGGCATCACGAATTAAGCTATTATGATGTCCTCTACAACCGTATTCAGCAAAAGCTACCGCCCGCAGGCATTATTTGCACCAATTCGATCATCACGAGAAGCCTGCTGGTCTGGCAACTGCAAAACGAGGATTTTTTGCAAGGAAGGCCTCCTCGATATGAAATCAGGAATCTTCTGAATTACAAAGGAGCCTATTTTTATAGAGCATTGGAGGGAGCAAATGTAATCGTGTTAATCATGGCGAGCCCCGATTTGTCCAGATTTGCCCGGTTTGAGTCTGCCGGCATTCTTGGATATGCAGACAGGGCATGGTGCGACAAGGATCATAAGCCAAGGCTATTGGGCACGCTTGCGAGTGATAACTCACCTGTCGGCTTTGAGTTTCTGTTAGACCAACCGCTGACTCTCTCGCAGGTCGATCAAGCTAACAATTCCGCGTCCTTTATTTCCATGTCGAAGACCGAGTTGAATAATTGGGATGATTATGTTTATGGTCATCACTATTCAAGCCAGGAAGGATGGCAGTTGCTCAAAATGTGGTATCAAAAGAAATTTCATTAGGAGTGCTTGGTGAGTCTTCAAAGGCGAGACAGACCGCGTAGAACATAACGTAGGCGAAACAGATGCGCGGCATCACAAAACCCGACGCGGCCTTGCTGATGTGGAGCAAATTCTGGAAGTGCTTGTTCAGCACGTCGATCATGCCGTTGGCTCCGCGAAACATGGCGAGGAAGGATTTCAAGATACAATCCCTGTTTTGAGAGGAGTGGCTGGAGCCGGGATCGAACCGGCGACACGCGGATTTTCAGTCCGCTGCTCTACCAGCTGAGCTATCCAGCCAATAAACTGGTAAACAACAACTTACAAACCGTCCATTTTGCGCTAAGTGCGATTCTGATACCGCAATCTGATACTACTTTGCCCAAAATCTCACTCTTTCACTTTCCCTGACTTTCCCTCACTTGCCTTCCAAAGCACCCTAACGGAAAAGGTCTAAATCGTGGCCCAATAGAGCCATGACAGCCTTCGATCCGTCACCGGACCAAGCTCAATCTCCTGAGGAGAAGGACTCTCCATGGGAAGCATCGAGCGTTGCCAACCTGGTGCGCTGGAAAGCGTCGAAGGTTTATTTTGCGAGACTCAAAGTTAATGGCAAGCTCATTCGCAAGTCGCTGAAAACAAAACTGTTTTCCGTCGCTAAAAACCGCCTTGCGGACCTCGTTAAAGATGAGCGTAACCGGTCCGAAGAAGGCGAGCGCATGGTGAACGGCAAGATGGTGTTTTCTGATGCCTCAAGAATGCCCAGCCCCAGCCCGCCATAGATCAAGTCCCGGTTGAGATTGTTGGACTTGCTCAGGCTGTTGACCTGGTTCTGCAAACCGGAACCGGTCGATGGAACACCGTTTTGCAACGCGGTGATTTGGTTTTGCAGGGACGTGTTTTCCCACAAACCCTGTCTCGTTTGATCGAGCAGTTGCGGCCCAAGGAAGTGAGCGTGGTGGGTTCTGGTACTCTTGGTGACGTTATCCCCAAGCAAAATCTGCTTTTATAAAGGCAAAATGAGTTCATCTTCCCCACCCATACGGTATGGCCATGCTCAACGCACGAATGAGGGGAAGGCCGGACCTGTCGTGCGCCCGAGGAGGGATGACGTTGAAATTGCCACCACGATTCATGCCCTTTTTGCAGGCAATGGTCATCATTGTCGCAGCATCGGTGATTTACTGGCCCGTATTGCACGGAGACTGGTTGTGGGATGATGCCTTCGATATAACGCATAATCCAGTTACGCAGAGTGCAAGTGGACTCTGGAGTATCTGGATGAAGCCTGGTACGCAGGTTGATTACTATCCGCTCAAGGCGAGCGTCCAGTGGGTGCAATTACATCTCTGGGGCAACGATACTTTCGGCTACCATGTCACGAACTTGGTGTTGCACATAGTCAGCGCTCTTTGGGTCTGGCGGCTTTTTCACAAACTGGGGCTGAAGCTGGCGTGGCTGGGCGGTCTGATCTTCGCGATCCATCCAGTGCAGGTCGAGTCGGTAGCATGGATCGCGGAATTGAAGAACACCCTCTCCATGCCCTTCTTTCTACTGTCGATGTGCTTCTATCTTGATTACGATATTAACGGTTTGCGGCGGGATTATTTGCTGGCGCTGGGATTTTTTCTTCTGGCCATGCTGAGCAAGACCACCATGGCTATGTTCCCGGTGGTTATTCTGCTTTATGTGTGGTGGAAACGGGGTTGCGTCGAGTGGAACGACCTGAAGGTTGCCTCACCATTTTTTCTTTTCTCGCTGGTGCTGGGCTGGGTGACTCTCCGATGCGGCGTCTGGTACGGTCAGATTCATCATGTCACGAGTCAGGCTCCGGAGTTGGGCGGAGTTATGTCCTGGCTGGCGCTGACCGGGTCCTCGCTCACGTTTTATTTTTGGAAATCGGTGTGGCCGACACAAATGCTGCCCATATATCCACAATGGCAGATCGATCCCCCCAGCTTGGCGCAATTGCTGCCGTGGCCGGTGCTGGGCGGACTGCTCTTTTGGTTTTGGCAACAACGAGTGGGATGGGGACGGCACGCATTGCTCGGTTCCGGCTTTTTTTTCATCATGCTGGCCCCATTCGTGAGTGTGAGAGTAGCCGGCTATATGGACTTCACATGGGTCATGGACCATTTTCTCTATGTGCCGATTTTAGGTTTGATCGGTCTGGCCATAGCGGGACTGGAGGAATTGAACTGGCGAGCGGCGCCGGGTCTGCGTTTTGGCGGCTGGGCTGTCGTAGCGGCAATCCTGATCCTGCTGGCGGGAAAAAGCCGCGGTTATGCGGAGAAATTCGCCAGCCAAGAAAATCTCTGGAGCTACTGCATTGTACACAATCCAGAGTCGTGGATGGTCCAGAACAACCTCGGTAACGCTCTCTTACAAAAGGGGCGACTGGATGAAGCGATGGCCCAAATCCAAAAGGCGTTGGGCATCAACCCAAACTATCCTGAAGGCTACTGCAACTTGGGCATAGTGCTGTTTCAAAAGGGGCGGATGGACGAGGCAATAGCCGATTACGAAAAAGCCTTGAGAATCTACCCCACCTATGCCGAAGCCCGCAACAATCTCGGCAATGCTCTCTTACAAAAGGGGCAGGTGGACGAGGCTATGGCTCAGTTTCAGAAGACCCTGGACATCAACCCTGACTATGCCGATGCTCACTACAACCTCGCAAATGCTTTTGCCCAAAAGGGGCAGATGGACGAGGCAATAGCCCATTACGAAAAAGCCTTGAAAATCGACCCCACCTATGCCGATGCCCGCAACAATCTCGGCAATGCTCTCTTACTAAAGGGGCGGCTGGATGAAGCGATGGTCCAATACCAAAAGGCTTTGGGCATCAATCCAAACTATCCCGAAGTCCACCGCAACTTGGGTATTGTGTTATTTCAAAAGGGTGCATTGGGATTGGCGATTGCCCAATTCCAAGAAGCATTACGATTGAAACCAGACTATACCAACGCGCAAAATGATCTGGCCATAGCGCAGGCTAGGGCAAGGCAGAGTAGTGGTCAGAAATGAATCTGTGTAGATATTTTTAAACTCAATCTCACTCATTACAAGCACGTTAGCAAATGCGCGTTAATTTTTGATTGTCAGGAAATCTTAGCTTGGCTATTCAACCGGAAAGCCAAGTTGTATGATCCTGCTTAAAGCGCAATCTGCGTGGAGGATTTTGATCGTGGCGCTGGCGTGCCTCGTTCTCGGTGGAGCGTTATTTGGATTGGGCTACTGGCAGGGTGAGCGGGCGATGCGCAAGCAAGTGAACGCTCTGGCTACCAGGGGAATCAACCCCGGACCGGGAAACAATTTCGCCCGATTTGGCCCCAGGCCAGGGATGCCGTTTGTATCGCAGGCCAACATTCCTGCGAACGCCTCACCGGAGATGAAGGAGTTCCTGCAGAATCGGCAGACGCTGATGGAGAAAATGGCCGAGTTGCGCCAACAAAATCCAAACGGCGCGCCTAATCCGCAGCTCTTTGCCGAATTCCGGCAGCAGAACGCCGACTTGTTCAAGCGGCAAAGCCAGTTGGCCCAGATCATCGGCCAGCAGCAGGCCAGGAATCCTCTGCCCGAGCCGCCGCCTCTGCAAATTCCGCCGAACGCCTCGCCGCAATTGAAGGCCTATCTCACGGCGCGCGACCAGCTCATGCGCGATCAGGTGGCCTTCATGAACCAGCATCGCACCGACGCCCCGGCGGCGCGGCAGTCGGCGATGCAACAGTGGCGGCAGGAGAACGCGACCCGCTTTCAGCAATTGCAGCAACTGGCGCAGGCGATGGCGCAGGCCGCTTCGGCGGCCACGACTGCGCCCAAATAGAGGATAAAAACATGAGCATCCGTGGATTGAAGAAAATGGCGATCTTGCTGCTGGTCTGGGCAGCGATGGAGAGCTGTCGTTTGAAGGCCCAAGTAATAAGTGGCAACACGATATCCGGCAACCTGACGGTGACGGGCAGCAACGTCTACATGGGCGAGCAGGTCAGCACGACTAATCCCGGCTGGGGGACGATCTATACCGATGGCACGAACTCCACCGTTGAATTTGAGGGCACGGAGAACGGTAACACATGGGAATGGGAGCAAAACAACGGGGCCATCGTGCAGATGACGCTCGACAACACCAACACGGTGAAGCTCTACAACTCATCCGGGACAGCCGAGATCACGTTGAGCCCCACCGGAACGAGCAGCTTTGCCAGTTCGGTCACGATTAGTGGTACGAACAATACCATGCCCAATCAGACGCTGACCGGTTCGACCAGTGTGCTGACCAAGGGCTTGGCTGACGACCGGTATCTTTCCAGCAGTGCAACTTCGCTGGTGATCGGCACAGGTTCTAGCGCTACCGGAACGAACTCGGTTGCGTTTGGGGATGACACCTCAGCTAGTGGAGTCGATTCGTTTGCCGAAGGCAAGTATTCAACAGCCAGTGGCTACTATTCCACAGCGCTTGGATGGTCAACTGCCACTGCCAAGGGGGCAACGGCAAGTGGGTATGAGACAACCGCTAGTGGTCACTATTCCACGGCGTCTGGGTACCGTTCAGCTGCTACTGACTGGGGTTCAACGGCGATGGGGTGGGGAACAACTTCCAGTGGTCAGGGCACAATGGCGATGGGGTTTGTTTCAAACGCCAGCGGCCAAGCGGCAACGGCGAGTGGGTATGAGACAACTGCCAGTGGCAATGCTGCAACGGCGATGGGGAGGCTGACAACGGCCAGTGGCAATAATTCAACATCTGCAGGATCTATGACCACGGCTTCAGCATACGATTCTTTTGCCTTGGGTCGCTATAACGTGGGAGGAGGTACCACATACAGTTGGGTGGCAACCGATCCCTTGTTTGAAATCGGCAATGGAACCACTAGTTCCAATACATTAGATGCCTTGGTCGTTTATAAGAACGGCAACATGACCGAAAATGGCAGTTTGACGGTCAACGGCAACACCGTCATAGGGCAAGGTAATTCCGCCACCGGGACGAATACCGCAGCGATGGGGAAGGATACCAAGGCTCAGGCGTTGGATTCGATGGTCATCGGCACTTATAACGTCGGAGGGGGCAGTACAAATAGTTGGGTTGGCACCGATCCTCTTTTTGAAATTGGCAATGGAACCAGCAGCACCAATACAGCGGATGCCCTGGTCATTTATAAAAACGGTGACATGATCGTGAGCGGCACGAACAACACGCTGCCGAACCAGACGCTGACCGGTTCCAGCAGCGTGCTGACTGAGGGCCTGGGCGACAGCCGGTATGCTTCAAGTTCATTAAGCTCCGCAATTACGATTGGATCAGGCCCGACCATAAGTATAAACGGAGGAAGTGCCTCAGGACCCGATACGTTTGCCGAAGGCGCTCATGCGACCGCCAGCAACTACTCAACTGCGCTTGGAGCATGGTCATCTGCCACTGGAGGGGGTTCCACAGCGTTTGGGGGTGCAAATGCCTCTGGTAGTGGGTCATTTGCTGAAGGCACTTATGCAAGCGCCAGCGGCACCTATGGCGTGGCAATGGGGGGATATGTAAATGCTAGTGGCACCGAATCAATTGCGATAGGGCAATATACAGGCGCCACAGGCCTTCGTTCCTTGGCGATGGCGGGTGCATCTGCATCTAACAGTAACGCAATAGCGATTGGGGGTGGGACAGAAGCCACTGGCGAAGATTCAATGGCGATGGGGTATTATTCAATTGCCAGTGGAGAGAATTCCGCGGCGTTGGGATATGCTGCTGATGCCTATGGTACCGCTTCAGTTGCGCTTGGGCCTGATGCTGATGCCAGTGCCGACGGTTCCGCTGCGTTGGGGCCTCTAACAAGTGCCAGTGGCTCCTTTTCGACAGCGATGGGGGAGCATTCAACTGCCAGTGGCGCCTATTCCGTGGCGATGGGGCGTAATGCGCTTGCCAGTAATAACTATTCCGTGGCGATGGGGCTTGCTGCAACTGCCAGTGGCGCCTATACAACGGCGATGGGATGGGCCGCAACCGCCAGCGGCTGGTATTCCGTGGCGATGGGACGATCAGCAACTGCCAGTGGCTCCTCTGCAACGGCGATGGGGTACTATTCCACTGCCAGTGGCACTTTTTCAACGGCCGCTGGAGTACTCACCACAGCTCAAGCGTACAATTCCTTTGTTACGGGTACCTACAACGTAGGTGGAGGAAACGAAACGTCGTGGGTTTCCACCGATCCCTTGTTTGAAATCGGCAATGGAACCACCAGCACCAATACGTCTGATGCTCTTGTCGTTTATAAAAACGGCAATACCGCGGTTCAGGGGACCTTAAGTGCGGTGGGCGCGATTACCACGAGCGGCACGATCACGGCCGCCGGGATAATCACCGCCGCTCCTGGCGGCAGCATCCCGATGTACTCGGGCGAATAGCCCGGGGCTGTCGCAAACAAACCGGTTCTTAGGGGCAATACTCCATGAATCTGCCACGCAAAAAGCGGGATGAGGTGTCCGCCTCCATTACGCAAACGATGTGGCTCATCGTGGTTTGCTCCGGGCTGTTTGTCCTCACGTCTTACGCGACGCCGCCGTCCTGGTGGTCCTCGCCGGGATCCGGCACGCAGGGCGCGGTCGTCCCGCCTCAAGTCGTCACCAACGACGGAATCGTGACCACCAACTACGTCAGCAACGACTACGCCGTCGTCACCCAGGGACAGCTCAAGCAGTTCACGGCCCGGGCGGTCGACGAACTCAACACCAACCTGCCCAACGTCGGCGGGGCCGGCACAACCCTGACCAATCTCGTTTACGACTGGCATGAGGAATATCTCACCAACGGTTACAATGCCACCAATCATCCGCCCTCCGATTACGAGGTGATCAATGTCGGCCAGCTCAAGTACATCGGCAACCTGGTTTGGGGGCAATTGGTCGCCGCCGGCTACACCAACGCGGCCCCTTCCTGGCTGGCGCAAAACACCAACTCCGACAATGCCGTGGCCAACGTCGGCCAGCTCAAGGAAGTGTTCGATTTCGATTTGTCGGACTACCTGGCGCCCGTGATCACCAGTTCGACCAACGCAACGGGAGCATCGGGGACGGCGTTCAGCTACACGATCACCGCCACGAACGACCCGATGAACTTTAACGCGACGGGGTTGCCGGCGGGATTGAGCGTCAACACGAGCAGCGGGGTGATCAGCGGCACGCCAACCGCCGTCGGCCCCGCTGCGGTCGGCTTGAGCGCCAGCAACGGCGCGGGAACGGGCACGGCCACGCTGGCTTTGACCGTCACCCCCGCCGCACCGGTGATCAGCAGCGCGACCACGGCGAGCGGAAATGTCGGTGTGGCGTTCAACTACACGATCGCGGCCAGCAATAGCCCGACGAGCTTTAATGCGACGAGTTTGCCGTCGGGGTTGAGCGTGAACACGAGCACCGGGGTAATCAGCGGCACGCCGACTACGACGGGCACCAATTCGGTGGGCTTGAGCGCCACCAACGCCGGCGGAACGGGCACGGCGACGCTGACCTTGACGGTCAATGCCTCGGTGCCGGTCATCAGCAGTTCGAACACGGCGACGGGAACGGTGGGGTCGTCGTTCAGCTACACGATCACCGCCAGCAGCAGTCCCACGAGCTATGGGGCATCGGGGTTGCCAACCGGATTGGTGCTTAATCCCAGCACGGGGGCCATTACCGGAACACCGACGGCCAGCGGCACGTACACGGTGGCGCTCAGCGCGACGAACAGCCAGGGAACCGGCTCGGCGACACTGACGTTGACGGTCAACCCGGCTACGCCGGTGATTAACAGCGCGACGACGGCCACAGGATCGAAGGGGGGAGCGTTCAGCTACACGATCACGGCCAGTAATAGTCCGACGAGCTTTAATGCGACAAGCTTGCCATCCGGGTTAAGTGTGAACACGAGCACGGGCGTGATCAGCGGCACACCCACGGCAACGAGCACCAACTCGGTGGCTTTAAGCGCGTCCAATGTAACCGGAACCGGTACGGCCACGCTGGCCTTGACGGTCAATGCTGTGCCGGTCATCACCAGTTCCAACACGTTCACGAGAACGGTAGGGGAGTCGGTCAGTTACACCATCACGGCCACTAGCAGTCCGACGAGCTTTAATGCCACGGGATTGCCGTCGGGGTTAAGCGTTGATACGAGCACCGGTTTGATCAGCGGTACGCTGGCGACGGTGGGCACCTCCCTGGTGACCATAAGCGCGACCAACTCCAGTGGAACGGGCTCGGCAATAGTGTCTTTGACGGTCAATCCAAAGACACCGAACATTAACAGTGCAAACACAGCGACAGGAACGGTAGGGACGTCGTTCAGCTACACAATCACGGCCGATAGCGTCCCAACCAGCTTTAATGCCACGGGATTGCCGTCGGGGTTGAGCGTTGACACGAGCGCCGGGGTGATCAGCGGCACACCGACGGTGACGGGCAGCAACACCGTAAGTTTAAGTGCGAGCAATGTATCAGGAACAGGCACGGCAATGTTGCACTTGACGATTGCATCCGGGGCGCCCGTGATCGAGAGCGCGACGACGGCGGATGGACAAACCGGCACATCGTTTAGTTATGGCATCATCGCGAGCAACAGTCCGACGAGTTATAATGCGACGAACTTACCGTCGGGATTGAGCGTCGACACCAGCAGCGGGGTGATCAGCGGAACGGCGACGGCGACGGGCACCAATTCCGTAAGTTTAAGTGCGAGCAATGTATCAGGAACAGGCACCGCTACTCTCACCCTGAAGATGGCCAGCGGGGCAGTGCCCGTGATTAGCAGTACCAACACCGCAAGCGGGACGGTCGGATCGGCGTTTAGTTACACCATTACGGCCAGCGATAGCCCGACGAGTTATGACGCGACGGGATTGCCGTCGGGGTTGAGCGTCAACACCAGCAGCGGGGTGATCAGCGGTACGCCAGCCGAAGCCGCCGTGGGCACTTCTTGGGTGACCCTGAAGGCCATCAACTCTAATAATAGAACGGGTACAGCAACCCTGCAATTGACCATTGGCAATGCTGCTCCGATGATCAGCAGTACCAACACTGCCAGCGGGACGGTTGGATCGGCGTTTAGTTTTACGGTTACCGCCAGTAACAGTCCGACGAGTTTTAACGCATCGGGGTTGCCGACAGGATTGATGCTTAATACCAGTACGGGAGCGATTACCGGAACGCCGACGGTTAGCGGAACATCCACGGTCGCTCTTATTGCAACCAACACCTACGGCACCGGTGCGGCGACGTTGACGTTGACGGTTAACCCGGCAACGCCGGTCATTACCAGTGCGACATCGGCAACCGGATCGAAGGGAGGTGCGTTTAGTTACACCATCACGGCCAGCAATAGTCCGACAAGCTTTAATGCGACAAGCTTGCCGTCGGGGTTGAGCGTCAATACGAGCACCGGTGTGATTAGTGGCACGCCCACGGCAACGGGCACCAATTCGGTGGCTTTAAGCGCGTCCAACGTGACAGGTACAGGCACGGCGACGCTGGCGCTGACGGTCAATTCCGTGCCGGCCATCACGAGTTCCAACACAGCTGTGGGAACGGTCGGGTCGTCGTTCAGTTACACCATTGCGGCGAGCAACAGCCCCACCAGCTATAATGCCACGGGATTGCCGTCGGGGTTGAGCGTGAATACGAGCACCGGTGCGATCAGTGGCACACCAACGGCGGCGGGCACCTCTGCGGTAACGATAAGCGCGACCAACTCCAGTGGAACGGGCTCGGCGGTGCTGACGTTGACGGTCAACCCGCCCGCGCCGGTGATCAGCAGTTCCACCACCGCGAGTGGAACCACCAGTTCTGCCTTCATTTATACAATCGCGGCCAGTAACAGTCCCACCAGCTTTAGCGCCACGGGCTTGCCGTCGGGGTTGAGTATCAACACGAGTACCGGGGTAATCAGCGGCACGCCCGCCGCGTCGGGTACCAACTCGGTGACGCTCGGCGCCACCAACGCGGGCGGTACGGGAACGGCGACGCTGGCTTTGACGATCAACCCGGGCGTGCCGTTCATCACCAGCGCGAACACATATACCGGCGTGACTAGCACAGCCTTCAGCTACACGATCATGGCCACGAATAGTCCGACGAGCTTTGGTGAGTCGGGCTTGCCGGCGGGATTGACGCTTAACCCCAGCACGGGTGTGATTTCCGGCACGCCGACGGCCAGCGGAACATCCACGGTTACGCTGACGGCGACCAACGCCAGTGGAACCGGTTCGCTGACCCTGACCTTGATCATCAGCACGCCTCCCAAACCGGTGATCACCAGTTCCACCACGGCCAGCGCAACAGTCGAGACGGGGTTCAGCTATGCGATCACGGCAAACAATGCCCCGACGAGCTTTAGCGCGAGCGGCCTGCCGTCGGGGTTAAGTTTCAATTCCAGCACGGGTGTGATCAACGGAACACCGGCGACGGCGGACACCTACTCGGTGGCGCTGGGTGCGATCAACGCCGGGGGAACAGGCACGGCCACGCTGACACTGACCGTCTCTAATCCCTCGGCGCCGGTGATTGTCCCAAGCAGCACCACGGTGTCCGGAGACGTTGGGGTGGCATTCAGTTATACGATCACGGCCAGTAACAATCCGGTGAGTTTTAGCGCCAGTGGCTTGCCGCCGGGATTAAGCCTCGACGCCGGCTCGGGTGTGATTTCGGGAACGCCGACGGCAACAGGCACCTCAACGGTGACCTTGAACGCCAGCAATGCTGGAGGAACGGGCTCGGCCACCCTGACCCTGACGATCGAAGGCCCCGGCGCGCCGGTGATCACCAGTCCCACGACGGCGGAGGCATTCAACACGAGCCTATTCACCACGGCCTCGGCCTTTAGTTATCCGATCACGGCAACGAGTAATCCGACGAGCTATAGCGCGACCGGGTTGCCGTCGGGATTGAGCGTTAGTACGAGCACCGGTGTGATCAGCGGAACACCGACGGCGACCAATACCTTCACGTCGTCCGTGGCGATCAGCGCGGCCAACAGCTCGGGCACGGGCAGCGCCATCCTGACGTTGAGCGTCAATTCTCCGGTGCCGGCGATCACCAGCAGTACAACCGCGACCGGAACCGTCGGGTCCGAGTTTATTTTTGGGGTCACGGCCAGCAACAGTCCAACCAGCTTTAGCGCAACCGGGCTGCCGCCGGGTTTGAGCATCGATCCGAATACGGGCGTAATTTCGGGAACGCCGACGGTGGCTAGTACGACCCCCTGGACGGTGGCCTTGAGCGCGGCCAATGCCGGAGGATCGGGCAGCACGGCCTATCTGACGCTGACCATTGGCAACCCCGTCCCTCCTCCCATAATCACCAGCAGCACGCTGGCGACCGGGGATGCCGGGGTTGCGTTCAGTTATGCCATCACGACGACCACGGGGGCGCCTCCACCGTCAAGCTATGGCGCGACCCCGTTGCCATCCGGTTTAAGCATCAATACCAGCACGGGTGTGATCTCGGGAACGCCATCGACGCCAGGTACCTCGACGGTGACGCTGAGCGCAACCAATGGCTGGGGCACGACGATCGAAACCTTGACGCTGATCATCACCCCCGCCGGCTCGCCGGTGATCACCAGCGCCACGACGGCGACCGGGATGGTCGGATCGACCTACACGGATCTTTACGCGATTACGGCAACCAACAGCCCGACGAGTTATAGCGCGAGCGGGCTGCCTGCCGGTTTAAGCATCAATACCAGCAACGGTCATATCTCGGGAACGCCCGAGGTGGCGGCCACCTCGGCCGTGGTGCTCGGCGCCACCAATTCGGATGGAACGGGTCAGAGCATCCTGACGTTGACCATCAATCCGCCCGCGCCGGTCATTACCAGCGCTTCATCAGCGAGCGGAACCTTCGGGGTTGCGTTTACGCCTTACACAATAACAGCAACCAATAGCCCGACCAGCTTCAGTGCCAGCGGGCTGCCTCCCGGGCTGCTTCTCGATACCGTTACCGGAGTGATCTCGGGAACGCCTACCGAAGCCGGCAATTTTACGGTGACGCTGGGTGCTACCAATGCGGGAGGAACAGGTTTGGCCGACCTGGCGATCGACGTCAGCAGCGGTTCAGGTCAACCGATCCTTACCAGATCGATAGCCACCGGCTATAATAACACCTTGGTGCTCAAGAGCGATGGCACGGTTTGGGCGGCAGGAAACAACTTTAATGGAGAGTTGGGAAATGGAGGCTCCGCCAATAGTGACGTCTATACAAAAGTTTCAGGGTTTCCCTCAGGAACGGTCATTGTGGCCGTGGCAGAATCATATGATCAAAGTTACGCCCTGACCAGTACTGGAACGGTCTACGCCTGGGGATATGGCTATGATGGCGAATTAGGAAATGGCACTAATGGGGAAAGCAGCGTGCCGGTGCAAGTTACGACCAGTGGGGATTCAACCTTAAGCGACATCATCGCCATTTCCTCTGGATATGCCGGCGCCATGGCGCTCCGAAACGACGGAACGGTATGGACGTGGGGATATGGCGGTGATGGCACACTAGGAAATGGGACTAACGACACCAGTGACGTGGCTGTACAGGTGGTCACTTCAAGCGGACCTTTAGGAACGACCACCAATCCTGTCGTTGGGATTGCCTGTGGGGCCTCCCACGACCTGGCGGTCAGGAGCGATGGAACGGTGTGGGCTTGGGGCTATGATGGTGATGGTGAGCTCGGAGATGCTGGCATGATCTATGGCACCACGAATAGCAATGTGGCAGTGGAAGTTCCACTTTCGCTTGCCAGTGGAACAATCATCACCTCAATTGCCGGCGGGAGAACCTACAGTGTGGCCACGGCCAGCGACGGCACCGTCTGGGCCTGGGGTGATGAAAGCGGGGGGTATTTGGGCAATGGCATCATGGGCTCTGGTTTAATTACGGGACCGGTCCAGGTCTTGAATTCCACCGGCGGTTCCTTGAGTAACGTTGTGTCGGTGAGTAGTCAGGGCGATCATACGCTGGCGTTGAAAAACGACGGAACGGTTTGGGCTTGGGGCGAGAATGAAAATGGGCAATTGGGCGATGGAACGGTCGGCGCCAACAGCCCGTTCCCGGTTCAGGTTTCCAATTTGAGCGGGGTCATCGCCATATCGGCCGGTTACAGCTCCAATACGGCTTTGGAGAGCGACGGGTCCATTTGGGGCTGGGGCTATAACGGAGACGACAGTGATATTGGGGCCGGAGGAGCGGCCACTCCGACCGCCTTGCCGGCCACGGTTCCCAACCTGACCGGAATTAAAGCGATAGCGGCCGCCAAGAGCCACTATTTGGCGTTGGACAGCAACGGAAACGTCTGGACCTGGGACGACACGACGCCGGGTGAAATAAGCGATGGAGTGACCGTCACGGGTAGCAGCACGCCCGTACAGGTCCAGGGACTCAGTGGCATAACCGCGATTGCCTGCGGATCTTATTTTAATTTGGCTCTGGACAGTAATAATACGGTGTGGGCCTGGGGAGATAACTCTTATGGCGAATTAGGAAATGGAAGCTTTACGCCGCAAGTCGACGCAACGTCGGCAAACGAAGCAGGCATAGATCCGGCCCCACAGACCGTAAGCCAAACACCAGCGCCAGTCATGACGATGAGTGGTGGCAATCTGGTGCCCTTGAGCAGTATAACAACCATAACCGCCATTGCCTGCGGAGGCTATAATAGCGTGGCTTTGGATAATACGGGAAAGATCTGGACCTGGGGGTTGAATGTGGAAGGCGAATTGGGTAACGGAAACTATACAACCACCAATGTGGCAGGGCCGGTTTCCAGCACAAATACCTTCACCGCCATTGCCGCAGGAGCCGACCATGTGATAGCGCTTCAGAGTAACCACACGGTGTGGGCATGGGGTACCGATTTTTGGGGCGAGCTTGGTAATGGAGCTACAGGCAATGGAGATGAGCTTTTGAGCAATGTCCCGGTACAAGTTTCAGGTTTGAGCGGAATTACCGCCGTGGCCTCCGGCTACTTTCATAGCATGGCCTTGGATAGCAGCAGTAATGTTTGGACCTGGGGATTAAACGAGGATGGCGAGCTGGGCAATGGAACAACCACCAATACCGATACGCCCGCTAAAATTTCGAGCTTGTCTGGAATCACGGCGATTCAAAGTGGTATGGATTCCTACCATTGCGCGGCGCTTGAGGTCAGTGGCACTAACCAAACGCTCTGGACCTGGGGAAGCAATATCAGCGGCCAGCTTGGCGTCGGGACCTTTGGCCCGGTCGGTTCAGGCACAAATGCAAGTCCCACCGGCAGCACCATTCCCGTTCAAGTCATCGGTTTAAGCGGCGTGACTGTGACCGCCCTGGCCTGTGGAAAATACAGCACCGTCGCTTTGACCAGCACCGGCACGGTCTTGCAGTGGGGGGATAATTCGTATGAACCGCTCGGCTTCTCCGTTCCTATTCAGGTGGCCGGGCCGCAGACCAATCCTCCGCCCGTCATCTCACCGGCGGGAGGGGTCTTCTCATCCTCCCAAAGCGTCACCATCACTAATTCGCTCGGTTCCGGCAACATTTTCTACACCGAGGACGGGACCGAACCCACGACCAGCTCGGCCGAGTACACGACGGGAATACCGTTCACGCTGACCGCGGACGCCTTGGTCAGTGCGGCGATATTTAGCACCAGTGGGACGATTGAGACTCCCATCGCCACCAGCCAATTCTATATCAACGACACCAACCAGACCGGTCTGGCGGACTTGGTGACCTATTTGAGCGCCAGCGTGGCCTCGAGCGGCAACGCAATCGATCTCTCCTGGTCGCCCGGCAGCCTGGTCGACTACAGCGAAATCGATATTTACCGCAGCGCTAACGGAGGGGACTACCAATTGATCGCCGTCCTTCCTTCTTCGGCCTCCTGTTACGTCGACACCAACGTCCAGAGCGGGGTCAATTACCAGTACAAGGTGGGCACGTTCGACGCCTCGGGGATCAACGACACCTCAGCCACCACGGCGGTCTTCACGACCGCCTCCACCGTCACGATCACCGTCACCACGCCATCTGATGCCACTAATTATCCGCCATGAAAATGAGACGATCCCCAACTCTGCCCCTGTTTTTGCGCTGGCTCCTTTTTTTGGCGGCGGTGGCCGGCTTGACGTGGGGTGGTTCGCTGGCTAGGGCCCAGGAGGTTTTCCTGATTTGCGACAACGAATTTTATCCGCCGTTTGATGCCTTCGATCTCCCCTGTTATCCCCAGATCCTCAACGTCGATCTCACCGTCCTCACCGATACCAATTCGCTCGTCAAACCCCACGGGGTAACGGTGGTCAATACCCTGGCCGAACGCAACGTGAGTGAATTTAGCTTTGATGTCCTCTCTCAAGGAGTAGTTACTCCAAATCTAAATTCAAAAATCCATTCGTATGGCCCATCGCCGAATGGCACAAATCAGCAGTATAATAGCACGGTCTTTGGGGTCTACTCGTTTCTCGGGGATAATTTTCCGCTGAGTGCCTGGCCCGACGATCCCAACTGGAAGGATCCCCCGGTCATCACTTACCTGCAATTTAATTTGGATCAAGCCCTGACTTCGAAGCGGACACCCGATAATTCCAAAAATCAGTCGGTTCTGTCGGAATATTATTATACCGCTTGGGCGTGGTCCTCGTTTTTGGGCTATGAATTGCCTTATCTTCCCGGCGCCACCCAGGTCGGTCCTGATTCCTATTCGTACACCTTCGATTTGCGTAAAGGCGTCAAACAAGGTCCCTGTCCGTATGGTTGCCCGGTATCCTCGGCACCGGGAAAAACTTGCAGCAGTTGCAATCATAACATGGCGGGCGCTTCGCTCGACCTTTTTCAGGCGGGCATTGCAATTACCGATACGCCCATCAGTTACTCGCCCGCCGTGGGCATGAACATGGCTTTTTCGGTCGATTACCACCAACGCATGACCAACCTGCCTTCCACCTCGATTTGTTCCAACCTGGGGCCCCAATGGCAATTTAACTGGATCTCCTATATCTCGGGCGGCCCGACCGCCGGCCAGGACCAGGCGACCTACGATGCGCCGGGCGGCAGCCAGTACACTTTCAGCGGTTATGAGCGGACACCCGCGCAAGGCACCTCGGCCACCTTCGCCAACACGGGCGATTTTCAGAACAACGAGGGCTGGTCGCATGCCACGCTCCACTATGAGCAAAATCCAGAGCAGTACGATTTGGTGGAACCGGATGGCACGGTGCTGACCTTCGCCCAGCCGATCACCACGGCCAGTGGCCGCCTCTTTTTCCTCAGCTTCATCACCGACCCGCAGGGGCTCTCCACCTATCTCAATTATGATGCCACCGCGGCGGTGAACGGCCAGGCGATCCTCACCTCCGTCACCGACCCGCTCAACGGCCAATTGATCTTCTCGTATGACTCGGCCAATCCTCTTCAGATCGTCAAGGTGACCCGGAGCAACGACGGGCTTTCCGCCTCGTTCCAGTACACCAACGGCATGTTGAGCAGCATCACCGATCCGATCGGGATCACCTCCTCGTTCCAGTACGCCGCGGGCTCCTACTTCGTCAGCAGCATGACCACGCCCTATGGGACCACCACGTTCAATTCGAGCGACGGCACCGGCTATCTCGAGGCCGACATAACCAATCCGCTCGGCCAGAACGAGCGGGTCGAGTACCAGGAATCGCTCCCCACGTCGGACATCTCCGATTACGGTTCCGCCGTTCCTGTGAACAGCAATCTGGTCACTGATGCCTCCACCCTTAATCAGGCCAACTCGTTTTATTGGAACCGCCGTGCCATGGCCGATGCGTCAGGTGTTACGGTCGATACGGCGCAGTTTTATGCTTTGGCACAGGTGACTCATTGGGCCCAGGGCGGGCAGGGATCGATTGCCGTGCCGCTGAGCGTGAAAAATCGGCTGGAGGGGCGTGTCTGGTACAATTACCCCAACCAGTCCAACGTCGATTACGTCGTCACCGACACCGCTGGCGCGACGACCTCCCCCAGTGTCACCGCCCGGCTGGTCGACAACACCGGCAGTTCGACCGCCACGCAAGTCTACCTGGCCAGCTACAATTCCAACGGGTTGATCACCCAGAGCATCGATCCCCTCGGCCGCACCACCAACTACACTTACGCGAGCAACGGCATCGACCTGACCCAGGTCACTCAAACCGATGGCGGTGGCCAGGACGTCCTCAGCACGATGACCTACAACACCACGCAAGCGCCGTTGCATGTGCCGCTCACCGTCACCGATGCCTCGGACCGGACGACGACCCTGACTTATAATTCGATTGGCCAGCTCCTGACCAGCACGGTGGTGGTCAGTGGGACCGACCAGACTACGTCCAATACCTATTACAGCAGCGGCACGACCAACGACTTCCTGGAAACCGTTACCGCCCCGGCCACCGGCGCGACGACCACCTACACATACAACGACTCGGGCCTGGTCGCCTCCGTCACGGACAGCGAGGGCTACACCCTGGCCTATGGCTATGACAATCTTGATCGTGTCACCAGTGTCACCTATCCCGGTACGCCCGTTGCAGGTGACACCAAGACGGATCTCACCTTCTACAACAATCTCGACGTGGTAAAGACGGTCGACCGGCAGGGCCGCGCCACCACCAACCAATACGATGCGATCCGCCAACTGCTCTCGACCACCGATCCGCTCGGCCGCACCACCAGCTACACCTGGTGCACCTGCGGCGGATTAAGCACGCTCACCGACCCCAACGGCAACGTCACCACCTGGGGCCTCGACGGAGAGGGGCGCGTGACCTCCAAGACCTACGCCAGCGGCAGTTCATCCACGATCAGCTACACCTACGGAAACAACACCAGTCGGCTCATGAGCGTGACCGATGCGCGGGGCACCGTGGCCGCCTACGCCTACAACACCGACAACACGCTCGCCTCGACCACCTACACCCCCGGCAGCGGGGTTCCCACCACCCCCAGCCCCAACGTGAGCTTCACCTACGATCCGGTCTACAACCGGGTCACGAGCATGAGCGACGCGACGGGCACCAACTCGTACAGTTACAATGCCGTTTACAGCAGCGGCTCGCCGATCACCGGGGGCGGGCGGCTCGCCAGTGTCATCACGCCCATTGCCGGGACCGGGGACACCGCCACGGTCGCCTATACCTACGACGAATTGGGCCGCGTCGTCGACCGAACCATCGACGGGACCAACTCGGTGACCACCACCACGTTCGATTCGCTCGGGCGGGTGACCGGCGTGAGCAACGTGCTCGGCTCGTTCGGTTACACCTATGTCAGTACGCCGGGCCCCAGCAACCGGCTGGCCAGCGTCACCTATCCCAATGGACAGCTGACCAGTTACAGCTATTTTGGTAATACCAACACGGATGACAATCCGGGTGACGGAGACCAGCGCTTGGAAACGATTTCGAATTCGATCAGCGGCACGAACGTCTCGACGTTCGGCTACACCTACAACCCGGTTGGCACCATCGCCACCTGGTCGCAGCAGGCCGGCAGCGGCGCGACGGCCACCAACACGCTGACCTATGACGCCGCCGATCAGTTGGTCACCTCGACCAACGTCCTGAGTGGGACCAATACGAGCAATAACTACGCCTACGATCCGGCGGGGAACCGGCTGGGCGAAACCACCAGCTCGAACACCGCCTCCGGCCAGTTCAACAATCTCAACCAGTTGATTGCGCTCGGCAACACGTTGTCGGGCAGCACCACCAATCAGACCGTGGCCGGTTATACCTCGGCGGCGGTCACCAACGTTACGGTCAACGCTGTTCCCGCGACGATTTCCACCAACGAGACGAACTTCACCGCGACGGTGCCCTTGCCCAACGGGACCAATATCGTCAGCATCGTTGCCCAGCCGAGCGCCAGCAACACCCCGATCTCCACCAAACTCGTCCAGTTTCCGACCAGCGCCAGCGGCTCGGCGCCCGCCCCGCTGACCTATGACCTCAACGGCAATTGCACGCAGGACGAGAACGGGAATGAGTACACTTGGGACGCGCTCAACCGGCTCGTCGCGATCGTTTATACGACCGGGTCGAATGCCGGAAACCACACCGAAATGGCCTACGACGGCCTGAGCCGCCGGGTCCAGATCGTCGAAAGAGATGGCACGACCATTGGCAGTGGAACGATCACCAGCACCAAGAACTACGTCTGGGTCGGCTCTGAAATCGCCGAGGAACGTAATGCCTCCAACACAGTCACGAAGCGGTTCTTCCCCCAAGGTGAACAGCAGGCAGGTACTAATTATTACTACACCCGCGATCACTTAGGTTCCGTCAGAGAATTAGTAAACAGCAGCGGGACAATCCTGACACGGTACAGTTACGATCCATATGGCAGGACCACACCGTCTTATCTTAGCGGCAGCACCGATGCCACGTTCCAGTTCACGGGCGACTATCATCATGCAGCCAGCGGGCTTTTGATGACCAGAAATGCGCTCGAATTTCCAGGTAGAGAATACGACACGAACACGGGCCGCTGGCTCAGCCGAGACCCGATACAGGAAAACGGGGGTATTGACCTGTATCAGTACTGCGCCAACGATCCCACCACTCTAATTGATCCTTTCGGGAAAGATTGCTTAACGGGCGCACTTATTGGAGGTGCAGGCGGTGCGGTAATTGGTGCCGGAACAGGTGCAACTGTGGGAATCGTGACGGGACCGGGTGAGGTTATTATTATCCCCGCAGGAACCATAATCGGTGGAGGCTTTGGAGCGATTTTAGGTTGTGCAGGCGGGATCATCTGGGATCACCTGCCGCATATTCCGCCCGTTCAATTTCCTAATCCTAACGTAATGGAGGCTCGGGGGAAAAGTGACCCTTATACTCTACCCCAAGTAAATCCTGGAAGGTGTCCCACCACCGGTAAATGTAATCCTTGCCCACCTGACGGTGCCATTTGGCAAGCACCAGGTAATGCGCATGGTTCTACAAACGGTGTCCATTATCATCAATGGGTTTATAATCAAAATCCGAAGACTTGCGAGTGCTATCCTCAGAGGCTATCAGGGCCGACCCCTACTGACTTAAAATAAACGCCATGAGAGACATCTCTTCTATCCTTCTCAAGTATCGAGAATGTGCCAGAACTATCTGGAACAGCTATCTTCTCAAAGAAGAAGGCGGTAGCTTTGATGACGTTGATGAATTTCAACAGGTCAGCCAAAAGCTTTTCGACGTGTTGGTTCTGAGAAAACTCCAACTCACCCTTCCTATCGAGGAAATCGGCAGAAATCCTATCCAAGCGATTAAACTGGTTGTAACTGCATCCGCCGGTATACCCGTTATGATCAATAGGGACATTGGAAAAAGAGGAGGCTATTGGGATGCTCCGATCAATCGACTTGAGCCTTCAAAGGCAGAGGTAGTTTTCGTCGATTTTTTTGATTGGGACGTCCTCACTTACAGAGATCTTCAGTACTACTTGGTGTTCATCCAGAGCTTTGAGGAGCAGTCGGAATTAGTCGGACGATATGCTCTAATCGAAGTTCATCATGCGACTCCAATGGTTGCAGAAAATTGAGAAACGCATGGTAATCGGGTCTGGCTTTGGTTCAGAACATCCTCTGGGAAAATCACTGGCCCTGCACCTCGTGCGGGCTTCGCCTTTGTGAATGGGTTGCTTGTCCGGGCAAGGAAGTATGTGCTGCCGTGCGGACGCACCGCAGCAGCTAAAATAAAGTTAAAGGGGTCAGACCTTACTATTGACACAAAGCAAGGGGGCGGATAGGCAGGAATATGCCTCGGGCGTTGCGCATCGAGTACGCGGGAGCGACCTACCACGTGATGAATCGTGGAGATCGCCGCGAGGCCATCTTCAACGACGATGCTGACCGCAAACGCTTTGTCGAAACGCTCGGTGAAGCCTGCGCTAAGACAGACTGGCAGGTGCATGCCTATTGCCTCATGGGGAATCATTTTCATCTGGTGGTGGAGACACCCAACGCCAACCTCGTGGCCGGCTATACCTCGGCGGCGGTCACCAACGTTACGGTCAACGCTGTTCCCGCGACGATTTCCACCAACGAGACGAACTTCACCGCGACGGTGCCCTTGCCCAACGGGACCAATATCGTCAGCATCGTTGCCCAGCCGAGCGCCAGCAACACCCCGATCTCCACCAAACTCGTCCAGTTTCCGACCAGCGCCAGCGGCTCGGCGCCCGCCCCGCTGACCTATGACCTCAACGGCAATTGCACGCAGGACGAGAACGGGAATGAGTACACTTGGGACGCGCTCAACCGGCTCGTCGCGATCGTTTATACGACCGGGTCGAATGCCGGAAACCACACCGAAATGGCCTACGACGGCCTGAGCCGCCGGGTCCAGATCGTCGAAAGAGATGGCACGACCATTGGCAGTGGAACGATCACCAGCACCAAGAACTACGTCTGGGTCGGCTCTGAAATCGCCGAGGAACG
>Ga0206881_10002_pt1 | contig 110983 bp, 104 predicted proteins | sample Alteio_BWOrgCont_3_FD_152867 | JGI IMG/M metagenome (GOLD analysis project Ga0206881, IMG submission 152867) | Enriched cells from forest soil in Barre Woods Harvard Forest LTER site, Petersham, Massachusetts, United States -... | ecosystem: Environmental > Terrestrial > Soil > Temperate forest...
CGAGCATTAGCCGAGAACCTTGCTAAGGAGTTGCTTTTTTCGTCCAATAAAACCCGTCTCAAGATGCTGAGTGATAAGCATAAATTACCATGGACGGTAGAAGAATACGAGGAAGGGGGCATCGTAGCTTGGGATCTGGACAACCTTTTATCCAACCGCCAAAAATATTCTGCATGGACCTTCGCAATTCCATCATCGACCTCTACGCTGTTCGACTTCGTTCCGTCCGCAAGCTTGCCCTCTGCTAGAATTGAGCCCTTTTTAGATGCTCTTAAGCAACTGCCCAAAGGTGCAGAAGTATGGATCAAGGACGACGAAATGGATGCTATTCTCGATAGAAAGGATGAGGTTGCGTTTGCTGCTTGGAAAGAAGGTGGCCTTGGGAGGTTCGCCTTCTGTGAGGTTTCCGGCTATTGACTATTTTGGCTCAACCCTAATGAGTGCTTGCGGAACGGCCACTAATGCTCATGGCGCGTTAATGGTCGTTCGATATGCTTTACTGAGTTATTTATCAAAATGGACTTATATCCGGTCCTTATATGCGTTCTTCGCTCTAAATGGAGTATGCCATAGAATGCGGAAGCTCAATGAAAGAAGATCTACCAGTAAGCACCGAGGACGGTCTAAAAACACACGCTGTTTTTCGGCATGTGCTGGTGGAAAAAGCAGAACTTTATCGTACAATTCTGGGGGTATTTGTTCGATCTCGGGAACGGTTCGTTACTCATTTGCGACCAGCCGAGATCGCCCATCAAATTGGCAATAATGAGGAGGAAACCGAAAACGCGTTGCGTGCACTCCGGCAGTGGGGCAATTTAGAAGCGACGCAGGACTCAGCAGAGGCTACGACGATTGAAGAGATTTATCGGAGTCGTTTTTTGTATGCGCTTTCGACGGAGGGCGAAGCGGCGGAACGGGCGCTGGCGGTTTTCGACGAAACCCTGCATCAGCCAGGCGAGTTGCAGACGGCAGCATTGCGGGATATCGGAGACTTTCTTGAGGTCATTCGCGTCCTAATCGAGAGCCCTGAACTCGATGTAGCCAAACTGCACACGCAGTTGCTGACGCTGATGGAAAGGTTCCGCACGCTTACCAATCGCGCGCAAGCGTTCATGCGGGATCTTCAAAGTACGATCCAATTGCATGGCATCAGCGTTGAGCAATTTTTGGGATATAAACAATTGTTGATCGACTATCTGGAGCGCTTTCTTGGAGATCTTGTTCTCGCGACAAATGAAATTTCGCGAAAAATTCTCTCCTTGGAACAAATTGGTATACGTGACCAATTCAATTTCGTAGCGCGCCGGGCGCTCGCCGATTCTGTTGCGCACACTACTGAAATGGAGGCGCAGGAGACGGACCGATGGGAGGGACGCTGGCATGGACTGCGCCGGTGGTTTTTAGGCGAAGCGGGAGGAGTTTCGCAGGCAGAAATTCTGCGATCCAGAGCCCGCGAGGCCATTCCTGCGTTGCTTTTCACGCTGCAAAATATCAACGATCAGCGGCTCACACGCAGTGATCGCTTTTCGGATTGGCAGACACTGGCTCTATGGTTCGCCGAGGCTCCGGACGAAAATGATACCCACCGACTCTGGCGTGCCGCATTTGGAATGGCCTCGGCGCGGCATCTGCAGGTCAACCAGGAGACGCTTGACCGACGCGATCAAGCCGACGAGGGGCCTCGTACACCATGGATGGAGGCGGAGCCAGTTTGGATTACTCCACGCCTACGCGCAAACGGCCGGGTTACTGTGCGTAGCCAGGCGACTGCGGTTGTGGATCAGAGCCGGGAGAAGCAGGAACTTGCGCATTTCGCTGCTGATGAGGCCGCACAGATCGCACGCGCCCAACGGGAACTGGCCCGTGGACGAGTGATGCGCCTATCGGATTTTGGAGAACTGGAACCAGTCACATTTTACCTCTTGCTTGATCTATTGGGGGAAGCGCTGGCGACTCGTACTGATCCGCGTCGGTCGGTGGAGGCCGCTTCAATGAACGGCGCTTTGTTGATTCGACTCGGTCCTGCGTACGATCTTGAGAGCACGGCAGAGTTAGTTACGACATATGGAGTGATCCGTGGGACGGATTGCGAAGTCACGATCTTGTATGCCCACGAAGCTGTAGCGTCAGGTGCCCTTATTGAAGAAGCGTTTGAGGAGGCATCTTAAAAATGTCAGAAAAACAGGACGTTGTAATGGACCGCAAGCCCGTTTCTCCAGCAAACGTCTGGCGGCGGCGGCGTGATCGACTGGCCGCGCTGGGAGCGACCATCACTGCCCAGGAGCGCGATGAACGTCAACGCGCGATGAGGGCATTATTAAGCCAACCCTTGTTGTCTCCCGAAGGTGCAACGGCAGAAGCTTTCGTACTCGTGCAGAAACATCGTGAATGGTTACGTCCTTGGTTTACGCACCATGCAGGCTGGCAGCTTATGGTTGATTCAGAAGCTGCTCGTCTCGTGAAGCGTCCGGCGCGACTTGACGACGCCACCCGCCCATGTCGCGAACCCAACTCCGGCATTCCGCTTAACCGACGTTCGTACGTAATCTTATGTCTGGCTCTCGCTTCTCTGGTGCGAGCGGATCGACAGACGACCTTGATACGCTTACGTGATTCGATCATAGGACTGTTAAAAGCCGAGCCTCGGTTTGAATCAGCTGGTGTCGTAGTAGAACTCGATCATCAGGAATCGCGTCGCGACTTCGTTCATGCGCTGCGGCTTTTACTCGTGTGGAACGTCATCAAACGCGTGCAGGGAGAGGAGGAGCGCTTCATCAAGGACGCGGAAACCGATGTGCTCTACAATGTAAATCGCCCCATCCTTTCCCGTTTACTCTCATCGAATCGTCCACCTTCATTGGTAAGGGCGGAGGAATTTCCGGATCGACTCAGTGCCCTGGCCGAAGACGAGATCACGGTCCAGTCCGATGAAACACGGCATCGTCGGCTTCGGTTGCGCCTTTTCCGGCAACTGCTCGATGATCCGGTCCTTTATTATGATGAGTTGTCGGAGACCGAACGCGAGTACCTCGACCGCCAGCGAGGTTCAATCCTCCCGGAAATTGAAATGGCCACTGGTCTTGTGCGAGAAGTGCGTGCCGAGGGAATCGCTATGGTCGATCTAAGCGGGAGTCTGAGCGATTACGGGCTGCCAGAGGAAGGCACAGAGGGCCATCTTACTTTACTGCTCGCCACTTATCTCGCTGGGCGATTGCGCGAAGCATCCGGCGTTAGTTTTACATTTGATGCGCTTGTTGCACGCACCCAGGATTTTATCGTGGAGCATCAAAGACACTGGCGCAAAGACGTCAGGGAGCCTGGTCAGGACCGCATTTTAACCCGGACGGTGATAGAGCGGCTTTGTGCCCTGGGTCTTGCTCGTCATGAAGGCGAGCTTCTCTTTCCTCTCCCGGCCATTGGGCGTTACGCTTTGCGCGAAGCGAAAGAGAATGGTGTTGTTGAAGACGCCCCCATGTTATGAGCGACGAGCTGATCCTCAAAACCTCCGATAGTGAGGAACCTCGCCGTGAATTGCCGCATGCAACACATGAGCGGTGGCAGCCCCTCCGCAGCGGAGTATTGAATATATTCAAGTACGACGCGGAAGAGTTCTGGTTCGAGGATGGGCGTCTTTTGCTGCGTGGAAATAACGGTGCGGGAAAATCGCGCATTTTGGCGCTCCAGCTTCCCTTCCTGCTAGATGGCGAAATGGCCTCGCATCGGATCGAACCGGATGGTGATCCGGCCAAGCGCATGGAATGGAATTTACTCATGAATCGCCATGAGCAGCGGCTGGGCTATACTTGGATCGAATTTGGCCGGCGCGACTTGGACGGAACCGAGCATTTCGTCACGCTCGGTTGTGGCATGCACGCTCGCAAAGGCACCGGTATCCCGCCCAATTCGCGCTGGTTTTTTGTCACAAGCTACCGCATTGGCAAGACGCTTGAGTTGATGTCTGAAAATCGCGTTCCGCATAATCGAGAGAGACTGGAAGCAGCACTTGGACAGCAAGGTACAGTCTACCGCAGCGCGAGAGACTATCGTGCGGCGGTAGATACCGCTCTCTTTGGCCTCGGTGCGCGATACGGACCGTTAATCGAACTGCTCCTGCAGCTGCGCAAGCCGCAGATCATGCGCGATTTTAAGGCGGACGATCTTTCGCGCTTACTTAGTGAAGCATTGCCACCGCTCTCGCCGGGCCTGATCGACAATGTGTCCGTCTCGTTTCGCAGCCTGGAAAGCGACCGGCAGCAACTCGCTGATTTGAGTGATGCTCGACAAGGCGTCGAAACCTTCCTCAAGAGCTACCAGCACTATGTGCGGGTCGCCGTTCGTCGTCGTGCTACTGAGGTGCGCACAACCCACAGTCGCTTTGAAGGTGCGCAACGGGAGATCAGCCGGTTGGCCGACCAGAGGGAAGAAAATGCAACTGCTTTATCGATGGCAGAGATGGATGAAAAACGCATTGGAAATGCGCTTGTCACCGCGCGCGCCACCGAGCGTACGTTGCTTGACAGCCCGGAAATGAAGAGTGTCGAGGATTTGCGCCGGGCCAAGGATGCCTGGGATGAACGGTCCAAACAGGCAACGCTGACTGACGATCTCCTGGCCGAGAGTCAGGAAACATTCAATCGGATGTCCGGTGACCGCGAGGAAGCACAAACTGCGGTCTCACGGGAAAGCAATCTCGTCTCTGAACGCCAAATCGCACTTTCGGAAGCTTATGAAAAAGCAGCACTGCCTTTGCCATTCGTTATCGATACAGAAGAGAAATTCGACGCAATTCTGCATGGTCGCGTTCAGCAGATAGAGTTATTGCGAGCGAAAAACGATGTGCTGACGAAAGCCGTCGATCATCGAAAGAAAGAAGAAACACGCTTGGAGCAGCGGCGCGAAGATTTACTGCGCTGCGAGGAGGCGGAGACCACAGCAAGAGATGCCCGTGAAGAAGCACTCGATGCTTTGGTAATGGGCATTTACACCTGGGAGAAATCGCTGGAAGTACTCCCAATGAGCGCAAGTGATGACTGGCGCGTGCTTTTTGAAACTTGGCTTGAGCTGGCCGAGGGGACTTCGCCTCTCGACCAGCGAATCGACGCCGCTTATCAGTCCGCCATGCAGAGCTTGTCCAGTGAACGCAGTCAGTGCGAGCGGGCTTTGGCGGAACAAACTGATGAGAGAACCACTCTCACCGATGAAATCGAGACGCTCCGCTCGGGTCAACAGCCTGAGCCGCCGATGCCCTATACACGTGCCGTGAACATTCGAGCGGATCGCCACGGTGCTCCTCTCTGGAAGCTATGTGGTTTCAAGGATGAAATTACCGCCGAGGACAGGGCTGGCTATGAGGCAGCTCTTGAAGCGGCAGGACTGCTCGATGCGTGGCTTACTCCAGAGGGTGTGTTGATCGATCCGGCCACAGAGGACGTTTATTTTTCTGTTGCGGGGGGGCAGCCTGATGCAGGGCTCAATAGGGTCTTGCGCGCGGAAGGTGATTGCGCGGAAATTGTTACTGGCATTCTCGGTTGCATTGGCAGTGGAGAGGACGAAGGTGACACTTGGGTTTCAGCCAGTGGTCGCTGGCAACACCATTTGCTTCGCGGGGCGTGGCAAAAGTCCAGAGCAGAATATCTCGGACATACCTTGCGTGAAGAATCGCGTCTTCGTCGCATCTCCGAACTCGAATCGGCGGTCACAAAACTGGATGAAATCATTCAGGATCTCACGTTGAGTCAGCGCAACATTGAGGACCGAAACTCCCGATTAGGGGCAGAACGCGAAGGTGCTCCGAACATCGCGCTCTTGCAACGCGCGATACATGCGTTGGAGAGTGCCTATGCTGAAAGCGCCGGGGCCCGGACCCGGCTCGAAGAGATAGATCAGCTGCTTGCCAGAGCACGCGAAATAGAAAACGAGGCGCAGGCGAGCCGTAATCGCGATGCTGTTGATCTTGGCTTGAGCGCATGGAAAGAACCGAAGGCACTCGATACGCTTGATGAGTTGCTTGGAGACGTACGCTTGAAAGCCGCCACGCTTTGGCCCGCCCTGGAAGCTTTACGTCATGCTCAAAGCGCCCTGCAAAAGGCAACGGCTCACGAGGACGAGGCCCGGTCTTCTTTGGAAGCAGCGAGTGTCCGAGCGCTCGAAGCGAAAAAATTCGCGACAGACGCCGAAGCCAGTTACGCGACACTTCATCAGATGGTCGGTGCCACTGCCGACCAAGTCTTACAGCAACTCGCCCAAGTGCGTGGCGAACTTGAGCGCTTAGACAAGGAAGAGGTAGTAGCGCGTAAAAAGGTTGGTGATTTGCGTGTAAATGAGGCCGTGATCGTAAAAGACGCAGAGCGAGCAGAAACGGATCGCGCGACTCACGAGCAGACACGAGCAGACGCTGTCCGAAGATTGCAACTTTTTGTGGAGAAAAGACTACTCGAAGAAGTCGGTGACAGTTTGCAACCTGCGCGCACCGAACTCGCTCCCAACCCGGCCGTGGAACTTGCCCGACGAATCGAACAGGCCTTGGCAGAAATTGCCTCGGATGAGGAAGCATGGAAGCGTGTCCAATCGGGTATTCAGCAGCAATTTGGAGAGCTGAATGATCAACTTGGCATGCGCGGTTACCATCCGCAGGCAGAAGTGGTCGATGAAGGTGTCTTTGCCGTAACGTGCGCCTTTCATGGGCAGTCCCACACCATGACCGCCTTACGACAATCGCTCTCTGATGAAATGGCGAGTCGCGAGCAGATGCTCGATGCGCGGGAGCGTGAGGTTATCGAAAATCACCTAATCGGAGAAGTGGCCACAGAACTTCAAACGCTGATTCGGGCTGGTGAAGACTGGGTCAAAATTGCCAATAGCGAGCTGGACCAAAGGCCTGCCAGCAGCGGCATCAAGCTGCGCTTCACCTGGGAAGTGAATACCGACGTGTCGGATAATCTTGAGCTTGCGCGGCAGCAGCTTTTGAAAATGACCGCCGCGTGGTCGCCGGCAGAACGCGACAGCATCGGACGTTTTCTCCATGGCCGTATTAATGCCGAACGCGTTGCTGATGAATCGGCACCTTGGCAGGAGCATCTTCGTCGTGCGTTAGATTATCGCGCATGGCATCGTTTCGGCATCTTGCGGCTTCAGGATGGCCAATGGAAAAAGTTGACGAAGCAAACCTACGGCACTGGTTCCGGCGGGGAAAAAGCACTCATCCTTACGCTGCCGCAGTTTGCCGCAGCGGCGGCCCACTATCGTAGCGCGTCGCGATATGCGCCTCGGCTCATTTTACTCGACGAAGTTTTTATTGGAATTGATGCGCCAACGCGAGCACGGCTTATGGGGTTGCTTAACAGTTTCGATCTTGATTTCGTGATGACCAGCGAGCGCGAGTGGGGTTGTTACCCAACGCTGCCAGCGTTGGCAATCTGCCAACTTGCTTCGCGGGCTGATTCACCTGCCGTGCATGTTACGCGTTGGGTCTGGAATGGTCGCGAACTGCTGGCGCAATCAAATGGAACAGATGCCTGACCACGAAAGGCTGCGCACCATCTTCGATCAACCTACTTTAAGGTGGATCATTGATCGGCTTGTTGCGCGGATGGCTGCAGGACGGGCGCTTCGAGGAAAGCTTGTTCGCGCAAATGCCGACGCAAGCGAAAGACGCGCTGTGGATGATCTGCTCGGCAGAAAAAGCACCGCTGGCACCCAACTGACTCTGGATCTGGATACCTTGGAAAACATCCTGCGCACGGCAGGTTTGATTGAGACACTGGAGGAAGTTGTGCTGGTCTGCCACGGACCGGTTGAGAATCGTCGGGCTGAGGCCGAGCGTCATGAAGCCACCTGGCAGGTTGTCCTCGACGAAGCCCGCGTCCGTTGTGAGGGTCAGCCTGCTTTTCTGGAATGGATAAATGCAATGGCACGTGATGGGACACTTAAGCGTCTCTCCGGTGGCGATTTTGCTGTCGCGGATAAACTGATCGAGAGTGCGTTCAAGGTCTTAGGCCGAAATCCCGACGAAGAAGTGTTGCTCGCAAATCTTTCTGCCCATTGTGCAGGCGACAGCCATGCTTTGGATCGCGGCCAACCGCTGGCTACCATCTGCCTGCGTGCCATTGCCGCAATCTACGGCATCGATGGTCAACGCGGCGTTGAAGCCCGTCGTAAAGCATGGGCGGTCGCTGGAGTGATCGTCGACGATTTGAGCGCACCAGTTCTAGTATTCAACCTTCGCGCGGCAGCAGGGTCTGCACTTGAACAGGTTCTTGGACTTCATCGACAACAAGGTCATCCCGCTTTTCTCACTTACCGTCAGCTTCAAAGCGGAGGGAATTTTGAACCTCTTGATCCAGCGATGGGTATCGTTTTTGTCTGCGAGAACCCAAGTATTGTCAGTACGGCTGCGCGTGAATTGGGGCCATCATGTCCGCCTCTTGTATGCACCAATGGCCAGCCCACATCCAGTGTCCGCTTGCTTCTGTCGCGACTGCGACAGGCGGGCGCGCAATTGCGCTGTCATGCTGACTTTGATTGGGCAGGCTTGCGCATCATCGATCAACTGGTGCGAGAATACTCAGCCATTCCTTGGTGCATGAACATTGAAGACTATCGAAATGCTGCGGGAACAGTTTCGCTCGATCCTCAGCCCTTTGTCAGCGAATGGTCGCCAGAACTAGCTGACGCACTTCGAACGAAAGGCAAGGCTGTGTTCGAAGAACAGGTAATTCAGTTGCTGCTCACACAACTCAGAAGGCAACCCTAATTGGTCAATAATCTAGTTAGGGCTTGCGTCCTATCGCGCGTCCATCATCAAGACCTAGGTAAATGCGATCTTTCCTGCCAAAGGTCTGATTTTAAAATTGTCCCCCCGGGTATCAGGGTGACGTTTGATGCCAAAGGTCACTTGATCTCTCCATGGGTAATCAGACTCGACTTCGGGCCAGCAACCTTGGCAATGTTCACTTCTCACTCAGAGGGGAGCACTTTTAGGGAGCGGTAGACTGCTATTTTCTGAGAATTAATTTATGTCGCATGATTCCGACATTCCGCAAGGCGAGTCATCTGCTCGCCCTCAAGCGAGCGTTCAGGCTGGGGAAGTGACGTACCAACTACATTCCCTTGGCTGGAAGGCTTTTCAGAATCTGTGCTCCACCATTACCGGGGAGATCTGGGGACAAACAGTTCAGGGATTTTTTGACTCAAACGATGGCGGGAGGGACGGAGCCTTTTACGGCCATTGGCAGCCCAAAGGACAAGAATCATTTGAAGGGTCGTTTGTTGTTCAATGCAAGTTTACCGCTAAGGCCGACAAGCAACTTCAAGTTTCGGACTTATCAGGGGAAATGGCGAAGATCCGGCGCTTGGCAAAACGTGGCCTGGCGAAGAACTACTTTCTTTTCACGAATGCCCACCTAGGCGGCACGGTTGACGAGGAGATCCGCAAAAAAGTCGAGGCCATTCCCGGCGTGTTGCGTTACGCGGGCTATGGTGGTGAACGAATCTCTCAGTTGATACGGGAATCAGCCCGTCTCCGCATGCTTGTGCCACGCGTCTATGGCCTCGGTGATCTGAGCCAGATACTCGATGCGCGCGCCCAGGCCCAAGCCAGAGAGATTCTGAGCGCAATGGGAGATGATTTGGCGAAATTCGTAATCACGGAGTCGTATCGCAAGAGCGCCCATGCGTTGGTCGAACACGGCTTCGTCCTTTTATTGGGAGAACCCGCCTGCGGGAAATCGACCATTGCTGCGACCTTGGCAGTGGCTGCATTGGACGAGTGGGGATGCTCTGTCCTAAAGATTCGTGGTGCGGACGAATTCGTGCAGCATTCGAATCCGCATGAACCCAAGCAGTTCTTTTGGGTCGATGATGCGTTCGGTGCCACTCAGTTCGACTGGTCTGTGGTGACGAATTGGAACCGGGTGATGCCCCATCTGAACGCTACGATTAAGCGAGGATCAAAGATCGTCTTCACCTCCCGCGACTACGTTTACCGGTCGGCTCGCCAGTATCTGAAGGAGTCCGCGTTGCCCATTTTGAAGGAGTCCCAGGTGGTAATCAATGTGGAGGATTTGACCAAAGCGGAACGGGAGGAGATTTTGTACAACCATGTTCGTTTGGGAACTCAGCCCAAGCGCTTCAAAACCGCTCTCAAACCTTTCCTGCCCGGCGTGGCGGCACATCTGCGATTTAGCCCGGAACTTGCACGCCGCATTAGCAATCCTTTGTTCACGAAGAAACTTGTGATGACGAGGGAAAGCATCGACCGATTCATTTCGCACCCGTTGGATTTCCTCTGCGACGTCATTCGCAATCTTGATCCCGATTGTCAATCGGCTCTCGCGATGGTGTTCATGCGAGGAGGCGTCCTGCCCAGCCCTGTCACGGTAGCTTCCGACGAAGAACAGGCTCTTTTGCGAATGGGCGGTACCATCCCAAAAATCTTCAAGTCGATTGAAGCACTTAACGGAAGTCTTTTGCTTTTGACGACCCAGGACGGTAACCTTGTTTGGCGCTTCAAGCACCCCACCATCAGGGACGCCTTCGCGACGATTATCGCTGAAAGTCCCGAGCTTATGGACATTTATTTGACCGGCACTCCGGTCGAGACACTCCTGCGCGAAGTCTCCTGCGGTGATGTGGGGTTGGACGGCGTTAAAGTGGTGGTACCCTCGTCACGCTTCGAGTCATTTTCGAAACGGCTTGTGTCCTTTACCACCGAGCACGGTACCCACGACGAAAGAGACAAAGTTCGCCGTTTCATTGCTTACCGGGCCAACCGGGAATATTTGGAATATTATTGCAAGAGACATGCCACATTTATTGAAGATCTGATGGTGTGGTCTTATCTAGGGGTTGTTTCTGATATGAGGATCATCGAACGGCTTTACGAATTTAACCTGCTACCCGAAGAAAAGCGGCAAAAAGTCATGGCAAAAATACGGGAGTTGGCGGTAGACACTCCCGACGCCGATTTTCTTGACGAACGCACAAAAAAACTGCTGAAACCGGAGGAACTGGGCGAGATTCTTGAACGGGTGCGACGAAAATTACTGCCCGACTTGGATAGTACGATACGGCACTGGCGTGAAAACCATGACGGGGCCGAAGATCCTTCAAGCTATTTTTCTTCTCTAAAATCTACTCTAGAAAAGTACGGTTGTGAATTCGAAGCCGATCAAGAGGCGATAGCGCAGATTGAAGAGGCCCTTGAGCACATCGAAGAGGCCATCGACGAAATGCAATCGGAGATGCCCCGCGAACCTGATTCGGACGAGTACTACAGTTCCCGCCCCGCCCTGGGTGATACAACATCCCGCTCAATCTTTGAAGACGTAGACCAGTAACCTAAGCGGGTACTCGCCAGAGCATTATCGTTTTGATGGCTTTAGCAACTATCAGGTGCTATTCCATTTGCGTTTGAAGGTTATCGACTCAGGCAGCTATGCAATGGATTGCCCCATCAGAAAAAGACACGTCGAGCGATACGCTGGAGAAGCGTCTTTGGGCGGCGGCTGATCAGCTCCGGGCTAATTCAGGCCTGACGTCTGCCCAGTATTCCCAGCCGGTGCTTGGGCTTATCTTCCTGCGCTTTGCCGAAGTCCGGTTTTCGGGTCGACGCGCGGAATTGGAAAAAAGCGCCAGCGGTAGTCGTCGTGGTTCACGCGTGGATGAGCCGGGTGCTTATCACGCCGAGGGTGTCCTCTATCTCACGTCCAACGCCCGCTTTGACCATCTCCTGGCCTTGCCGGAAGGCGGTAAGGTGGGGCAGGCCGTCAACGACGCGATGCGGGACATCGAGCGGCACAACCCCAACCTCGCCGGCGTTCTCCCCAAGACCTACGAGATTTTTAACAGCAAGTTGCTCAAGGAATTGCTGAAGATGGTCTCGGAAATTCCAGCCACCCTCGATTACGACGCCTTCGGGCAAATCTACGAATACTTCCTCGGCGAGTTCGCCATGACCGAAGGCCATGTGGAGGTAATGCTGGAAGCAGCGGGCGGGCGAGTAGTACTCGTCAGCCAGCTGCCTGAAGTCGGCGACGAACGCCTCGTCCCAGGCATAGACCACCGGCGACTTGAGCCACTCCAGCAGCGGCGGGTTGGACTTGCGCAGGAGCCGGAGCGTCTTGCGCAGTTCCCAGCCGCTGAGGTCGAGCCCTTCGCGGATCGGTTCCTCGATCACATCGCGGCGGTCCTCGATGGAGAGGTACCAATCGCGGCTGTGAACGTAGATGAACCGGACGTCGTAGTCGCTGTCTTGGGAAGCAAAGCCCCAGGCGCGGCTACCCGATTCGCAGGCGTAGAGGACGCGAACGTCGTAAGCCTGCTCGATGCGGCGCAGTTCCTCGCCGACCGAATTGAATACTTTGAGCGAGACCATGGGGCCTCCTTTCTTGAGTTGATGTTATTAAGCGCGGACGATTCCGCAGGTGACGATGTCCTCGTAGCGATCCCATTTGATGACGTGATCGTGGAGAACACCTTCCTGTACCAAGCCGATTTTTTCCATCACACGTCCCGATGCCGGGTTGCGATTTAGGTAAGTGCCGACGATTTTATGCAGTGACCATTGGGTGAACCCAAAGTCGACTACGGCCTTGCCTGCCTCGGTTGCGTATCCCTGGTTCCAAAAGGGCTTGGCAATCCAATAACCGATTTCGGCACGGTGAAAGCGCTTGGTTACATCCAGGCCCATTCCACCAATAATGCTGTTATCGGTTTTCAATGTGATCGCAAAGACAACGCCCTCGCCTTTCTCAAACTTGGCGGGATGCGTGGAAAAGAACTCCTCGGCCGCTCCGTCGGGATAAGGGTGCGGGATGTTCAGCGTCGTGTCGGCAACGGCAAAGTTGCCGCATAGTCGTTGAACCTCCTTGGCATCCGACAAGGCGAAAGGCCTTAAAATCAGCCGTTCCGTTTCCAGAGCGGGTTGTGTTTGTGGAGCAGGTTGTTCCGTAATGGGTTCTGTCATGGTTCCTCCTGACGCGATTCAGCCGAATCGCGATAATAAAAGTGGAACCTGACTCCCAAGACTGAGAGTCAGGTTGTTTAGTCCTTGTACGGGTCGTAGATGTCATGCCCTGCCATGGCGACACCGATAGGCGTCAGCGTGTGCAGGACACGAATCGTACCGTCGTGGGCGGCGAGAACTTCCGGGAGACGACGATAGGCGTGCGGCGCTTCGTCGAGGTCACCCCCGCGAAGCTCAACCTTGCGGTCGTGCAGCCACTTCATCATCTCGTCGTGGCGGACCAGGCCCACCTTGCGGACGCGCTTGGTCTTGCCATCCTCACCCGTCTCGTTGACGAACTTACCCTTGGCGGCGGTGCGGGACATGATGCGGCCCGCGCCGTGCACCGTGGAGTAGAGCGCCTCTTGGGAAGCCTCGGAATCGACACCTTCAATGATGACAGCGTCGTCGCCCATGCTTCCGCCGATGAAGCCCTTCTGGCCCGGGAACGCCGGGGTCGCGCCCTTGCGGACAACCAGATAGTTCTCACCGAAGTGCTCTTCCTCCCAGGCGAAGTTGTGGTGGTTGTGCACCTCTTCCTCAATCTTCGCCCAGAGGATCTTCTTCACGACGTGGCGCGCCACATACTCGCGGCCCGCGTAGGCGTAACGGCCCGCCAGGTTCATCCCGGCGAGGTAAGCCTGCCCCAGGTCGCTATCACGGCGCACGACGGCTGGGGCCACATCCATGCCATCCTTGCCTCCCGCTTTCTTCAGGAAGTAGGTGGCGGTCTTGTGCCCAAGGCCGCGTGAACCGAAGTGGACGCCAACCCAGACGCGGTCCGCCTCGTCGACAAAGATATCGACGTAGTGGTTGCCGCTGCCAACCGTGCCGAGCTGCGCTTCCGCCATTGGCTTGAGATGCGCAAAAGGCTGCTCCGCCCAGAGTGGGTCGTCGAAGAGCTCATGCTCAACGCGGTTCTTGTTGTGACGACCCATGCCGAACGAGATCGTGCGGACAACTTCATCCATGATCTCGGCGATCTTGGGACGAATTTCCGTGCCAGTCTTGTTGGTGCGGATCGCGAGGTTGCCGCAGGCGATATCGAAGCCCACCCCCGAAATGGAAACGAGATCGCGATACGCGATGACGCCGCCAATCGGCTGGGCATAGCCCTTGTGGCCGTCGGCGCACAGAACGGCACGCGCTCCGCCGACCGCCATGCAGCGGTGAATTTGCTGCACCGTCGCCTCATCATGCTGACCAAAAATACGAACGCTCATACTGACCTCCTTGTTAGGTTAATGCGATTCATCCGAATCGCGAGGGTTGAAAATTACTGCCGCCCGCAGGGCTCCCGGGCATGGTTCCGCCCCATGGTCTCCTGATTCAAAGTCAGGCATCCTTTCGAAGAGGAACTTGATCCGCGCATCGGTTCTTGAGCTTTGAACTGACCTTTTTATGATGCTAGTTACTTGGACGTGAACCGTCTTTGCACAAGGGCAAATGAAGCCAATCTCCATTGAGACATCGGCCAATCCGCCGCAAGTCAACTTCGAGATGAAGATGCACTCGCATTCGCGGGGGCAGCTTTCCTACATTGCCGATGGAACCATGCGGTTGAGGATTAACATTGGGCGCTGGGTTGTGCCGAAGGGGCGGGTGGTTTGGGTGCCGGCCGGAATCGACCACGAGTTTTCGGTGATTGGCAGGTCGTCCAGTTGGGCGGCTTTTTTGCCGGAGAATTTGTCGAAGCGGCTTCCGAACGAAGTTTGTGTACTGGGCGTTTCGCCGCTGCTTTTCGCGTCTCTGGAAACATTGGTCCGGGAGAAAAAGCATGCCGGGCGAACCCAACGGATCCGAAACCTGGAAGCGGTCATTCGAGACGAGCTGGAAAGCGCGAAACCGGAGGCGCTTGGGCTGCAGCTTCCCCGGTCGGTCATCATCCGCCGGGTTGTGGACGAGCTTTTGCATAACCCCGCCGACAAAAGAGGGCTCGAGGCTTGGGCCAGGGAAACCGGCGTCTCTCTTCGATCCTTCACGCGGAGATTCCGGGAGGAAACGGGTACGTCCTTCGCGAAATGGCGTCAAGTGTTGAGGCTGCAAACTTCCATGGAAATGCTGATGGCAGGGCAATCCGTCTCCGACGTGGCGTTCGCGCTGGATTATGGAAGTGTCAGCGCCTTTGTGGAGGCGTTTCGCAAATATTACGGCAGTCCTCCCGGTCAACTCATCGCCAACCGGTAGCGCGCGCTATTCGACGCCCGGAAACCCGTCTCGCGGCAAATTCAAACCAGCCGGTCAATCCAGCATGCGGGAGTGCTGCACTTCGATGGTGAAGCCGCCCGGCGCGTCGATATAAAAGCTCCACGATCCGTGTTGGCGCGCCGGTGCCGGCACGTCGAGGCCGTCGGCCTTCATCCACTGGTTGATCTCGTTCACTCGCTCCTCGCTCTCCTGCATGAAGCCGACGTGAAAAATGGCCGGGTAGCGGACCTCGGTCTCGCCGCCCAACTTCGGGATCATTAGGGAAAGGAGCGAGCCGTTATCGTCCGTCAGGAACACCATCGTGGCATTTGGCTTGCCATGGGGTTTCAGGCCGAAATATTTGACCAGGAATTGCTGGGCGGCAACGGGATCGGTCACGGCGAGGTTGAGGTGATTGATTTTCATAATAGAAGGACGCGGTCGTGCGAGGAGATTTGTGTAGTTAATTTCTATGCGCAGTGTAGCCCCGAACCGGGTGAAAGCGTTATCGTCCATCGGCCAATTCGTATCGAAATCCGGCAAAAATCTGAAAGCGTAACAAATTTTACGGCTGTTAACGCAATTGCCGCTGGTTCCCGAGCATGGTTCCGCCCCATGGTCTCCTGATTCAAAGTCAGGCATCCTACTGGCTAGACGACTCGGGAGTGCTGCTGTAGCGGCGGTCTATGACCGCCGAGACTATAAAGACTGGGGCCGCAGGGAGTCGCACCCTGACTATGCTGATTAAAAGTCAGCTGTACTGTCTGCTAATACTCCGACCCCGAAAATGGTGCTCGCGGGAAGAATTGCACTTCCAACCTCCTGGCTCTCGACCAGGTGCCTCTGCTAGTTGGGCTACGCGAGCGAAAATTTGTGCTACGATGCGGATGACGTCATGGCCTCACCCACACTCAATCTGGTTGTAATCCGGTCACCTGATATCGACAAATCAGCGGCCTTTTATTCGGCATTAGGCATTACTTTCTCCAAGCACTCTCACGGCACCGGACCCGAGCATTATGTTTCTGAAGGCGATGGCGTGACCTTTGAAATTTATCCTGAGATCGATTCCGCTTCCGCGACGACGGCCACCCGGCTCGGGTTTAAGGTCACTGATTTGGATGTGTTGCTTCCGATTCTCGTCGAACAAGGCGGACGGATTATTTCGCCAGCCAAGGATTCACCGTGGGGACGTCGTGCCGTGGTTGTTGATCCCACCGGGCACAAGGTCGAGCTTGTGCAGCAATAGGTGGCAGCCGCGACGGGACTCGCACCCGCTAGGCCCGGCTTGAAAGACCGGTTGCTCGAGCTTCTTTGCATTCGCGGCCAAGGCTCGCCTTTTTCAAAATCGTCCGCCCGGCAGGACTTGCATCTGCATTGCGCACTCATCTAGTGCTGACCGGGTATAAGCCGGGGGTTTTGCTTTAAACTACGGGCGGGTACTGCGTACGGCGCAAACTGGCGGAGCACGGAGGGCTTGCACCCCAGTCAGCAAATGCCGACTGATCTCGTTAGCACCGAGTCCCGGTTCGCTTGTCCGGTACATGCTCCAAAAAAGCTGCCCTCCGCAGGAGCTCCCGGCCAGATTTGCACCGGCACTAAGCCGATCTTAAGTCAGCTGCCTCTGCTGGTTGGGCTACGGGAGCGGTGAAGATGGTCCCCACGGCAGGATTTGCACCCGCACTGTCTCCGTTCTGAGCGGAGTGCCTCTGCATTGGGCTACGTGGGGAAAGTGGTGCTCCCGGCAGGATTTGCACCCACGACCGTCTCGTTCGAAGCGAGCCGCGCTGATCTGCTGCGCTACGGGAGCGTAAGTTGTGACTTGAAATTGATTCGCCCACGGGCCACGGAGCTCATGCTCACGCCTTCCTCTTGCAGAAGGCCTGCCGTTGATTCGGGAGATGGCCCGACGTCGAAGCTCGACGCAGGCTCTGGGCGAAATTGGATGCCCCACTTGGAATCGCACCAAGATTTACGGTTTCAGAGACCGTCGTGCTACTGTTGCACTACAGGGCAAATGCTGCGCGATAGGTACGGCTTTCTTGACAATCTTAGGCAGCGCTCGGCGTTTCTTCGGGAGAAGCTTCAAAGTGAGTCGCGATTGGTGACCAGATAATCAGCGCAAGCAAAAGTCCGTGACCAAGTTCACTGATATCATTAAGAAAGGCGACCAGAGGATGCGCCACGGCGGGGCCAGCGAAGACGTACAAGGACAAGAGAGCAATCTGAATAATCAGAAATCGTAAGCGCGACTTGCGACGTAGTTTGTAAAGACCAATCAAATTGGCAAACCAGCAGACAACAAGGACGAACTCGACGAGAGAAATTAAATGATACCATAGTCCTTCAGAAGCGCGCGCAGCTTCAGCGGCCACTTTATAAGTCACCAACTCGGGTGGAAGCTTGTGGTCTAGAGCGATACCCGCAACAAACCAAACAATGTCAACGGCGATGATGACCAATAGGATCTTCCGGAATTGTGGGATGCTCATTGCTCAATGATCGGTTGTTCTTGGTTGTTATCCAAAGTAATCGCCCCCGACAATCACCTTTATATCTTTGGTGCTTAGCTCCATGGGTTATCTCTCGGTTATGGTTTGAAAGGGGGGCCGGCCCGTGGCGTTACGGTTTGACGGATGAACCGTCCGGCTGATCTCCTCGCCCGGTCGCGCTGACGCCTTTTGGGGCTGAGGAATTGTCTATCCGGCTACCGGTGCTGCCCCGGTCTGGGCCTCTTTACAAAAGAGGTGCCTATGCTGCTCGGCCAAGCCGGAATAAATCTGGGCTCACCCGGAGTTGCACCGGGACTTCACCGATTAAGAGTCGGGTGTACGGTCTGCCAATACGCCGAGCCCGTGAAAGGAAAATCGCTCCGGGTGGTGCTGCCCCACCGTCTCCTCCTTATGAGAGAGGCGTCGTGCTGTTGGACCACGGAGCGTGAAAATTGCAGCGGCGGGAATCGAACCCACTGTCGTTTGGTTATGAGCCAAACAGCTCGCCACTTGCTTTCGCTGCGATAAAACGGTTCATCCGCCGGACTTGCACCGGCCGCATGGAGCTTTAAGTTGCCTGACACGACAATTCACCTCCTAGGAGTCCCATGCCGAAAATACTTATCGTCTATGCAACTGATCATCACAGTACCGAAAAGATGGCTCAGGCCGCCGCCAAGGGCGCGGCAACAGTACCTGACACGACGGTAAGCGTGAAAACAGCCGAAGAAACGACGGCGGATGATCTAACCGCTGCCGACGGTATTTTGATCGGCACGCCCGTTCACATGGGAAGCATGGATTGGAGGGTGAAGAAGTTGATCGATACCGTTTTTTCGGGGCTATGGATGAAAGGCGCTCTCAATGGCAAGGTGGGCGGGGTTTTCGCTTCCGGCGGCGGGATAGGCGGTGGCGGCGCGGGTAATGAACTGACCATGGTCTCAATTTTGAACAACTTTGCCGAGTTGGGCATGGTCATGATTCCTCTGCCCCTGTGTACTCCCGGCTATGCCGACGGTGCAACGCAGTGGGGACCTTATGGCCGCGCTCACAATCACGAGGGCAAACCTGTCGGGCTGACTGATGCGCAATTAGTCACCTCGTTCCATCATGGGGCAAATGTTGCCAGGGTAGCCGCTGCCCTCAGTGGTACGAAGTGGTTTGCCACCCCGAGTTGAACCGCCTGCGATCAAGCTGGTCCACCCGCCGGACTTGGTGCTGCGCACGGCAGTAGACTCACGACGAGAACCTACTGCCCTCCGCAGGAGCTCTGCTTGGATGGAATGGAAATTGGACGTGCCCACGGGTAACGCTCCCGTCGCATCGGTTTTGCAGGCCAAGTGGTCACGCGAGACGAGTCTCTGCTCCATCGGGCACGAAAGTGGTCAGGTGCGTGGGACTCGCACCCACCCGGCAGGCTTCACAGGCCTGAATGCTGCTGGCTACATCATCACCTGGGTGCTGCACACGGCAGTATTGCGTACGGCAACAAAACGGATCCTCCGGCCGGAGTCGCACCGGCATGATCTTCTTTACGAGAGCGAGAGAAGTGCATTGCTGGCTCTGCCACGGAGGAATGAAACTGGTGCTCCCGCGAGGACTTGCACCTCGAACCTTCGCCTTCGCACGGCGACATGCAGGACTCTTACACCTCGGGAGCTAAGACAAATACGTCATGCCGGTGCCGCCCCGACCCGTGCGGTTTGGAAGACCGCCATGCGCGCTGCTACATCAATGACGTGAAATGGTGGCTGAATTCGGAATTGCGCCGAACTCTCCTCGGCTTCAGCGAGGCGCTAATCTGTCTCAGCTATTCAGCCGTAAACTGGTCCCTCCACGAGGTAACGCTCCTCGGTCTGCCGATTATCAGTCGGCCGCTCTCCTTTTGAGCTATGGAGGTAAAAATCGCCCGTGAAGGTTACGCTCCCTCGGCTCCCGGGTGTAGGCCGGGCGTGTTGCTATTATACCAACGGGCGGAAATGGGTCTCTGCGTTGCTAATGATACTTATGGCGCTTATAGCGTTTATTTCGGATATGGTGTTTACAAACCGGTAGGGACGAGTTATCTTAAATACATGAATTCTGATCGTTTGGATGCCTCCCTCCTTGACCCTGCGCAGCTAAATCGGCTGGCAGATCTAGTTATCCGCGAAGATCGCCCCGCGCTGATCGGCCGTGAAGGAGTCCGAATTGATCTCCCCGATCCCATTTTTCATCTCCTGGTGAGAGTTATCCAAACCATGCGCGAGGGACGGGCTATTATTCTGCTGCCGGAGGACGAAACGTATACGACCCAAGCCGCAGCTGATTTCTTGGGAATGTCTCGGCAGTTTCTGGTTCAGTTGCTGGATAAGGGCGAGATACCGTTCCATTATGTGGGTACCCACCACCGGGTATACTTGAAGGATCTCCTCGCGTACCAAAAGAAGCGTGACCTAGCGCGTCACCAAAAGCTGAATCAATTGTTCACGGACGTAGAGGCTGCCGGAGTTTACGACAAGGCCCTGCCTGCCAAACATGAGGGCTGATTTTCCAGTGGTACTGGATGCCTGTGTGCTGGCTCCGGCAAACCTTTGCGACTTGCTGCTCTCCCTAGCGGAGACACCGCGCCTCTATCTTCCACTTTGGTCCGAAGAGATTTTGCAGGAAGTTAAACGCACCCAAGCCGAGGACCTTGAGTGGCCTCCACACTTGGTCGAGCACTGGCAGACAAACGTCCGCGACGCTTTTCCTGAAGCGATCATCACCCACTATCAATATCTGATTCCTGTTTGCACGAACCACGAGAAGGACTGCCATGTTCTGGCTGTTGCGATCAAGGCCAAGGCTGAGGTCATCGTCACCGCGAATCTACGTCATTTTCCCACGGAAAGCCTTGCACCTTGGGGTGTCGAGGCGATTGATCCCGCCAGCTATCTCATCAATCTCCACACGCTCGATCCCGGCATTGTGGTGTCACGGTTGGAAAGCATTGCCCGCCGGCGGAAACTCGCTCCGGAAGTGGTGCTGGCCAAACTCGGACGAAGCGTACCTGCCTTTGCCCAGCATGTTGCCGGAGCTTTGGGGTGGCAGCTTCCTGAAGTCTGATTCGCCTCGTAATTCAACGGGCGGAAAGGGGTCACCGCATCCGGACTCTCACCGGATAGGACCGAGTTGAGAACCCGGGCGCTCGAGATGCTTTGCATTTGCGGTGGTACTGCGTACGGCAGTAATGCGATACGGAAAATGGCGGAGCACCAGAGAATCGCACTCTGGACGCGGTTAAGCGCAGCTGTTTTCGAGACAGTGTCCTCGTCTATGCCGGACGTGCTCCGTGAAAAATATTTGCCTCTGCCGTCGCCGCCAATATCCTGCTAAGCATCGATTCAAAAGCCGTAAACAAAGCGATTAAGGGTTCGGTATTTCCTTTATTAAAGGAAAACGGATTTACGGTCTTTTCTTCTCGAACGGCTTGGCGATATCAGCCTGAAAAAATCGACGTCATTAATTTCCAATCGTTCAACAGTTACAACGCCAGCGTAATGGGCTGCACCACTTATTCCTTTTCACTGAACTTGGGATGCTTTTTTAGGTACATTCCTGCGCAGTTTCCTGTGAGGTTTAAAAACGGCGAAGTATCTCCGGAAGAATACCAATGTCATTTTAGAGGGCGTTTAGATCGGACGTTTGATCAGCGTGAGCTCGATAGAAACGACATTTGGTACATCGATCCCAACGGAGATTATTTGGCGAAAAGCATGGATGACGTTCTACTTCAAATCAAAGATCGCGGTTTTGCTTGGTTTGACCGTTTCATCAGACCGGAGGAAGTAAAAAGGACCCTACTCAAAGATGACGAGCAAATGGCAGAAACATGGGGGTTCGGAAGAAATCCTTCTCCGATACGTTCTTATATGATGGCCTACACTGCCATGAGATTGGGCGACAATAGCTTGGCGGACGCCAAATTGCAGGAAGCGGTTCAGTCGGGATGTTTTAAGTCACTCTTTGTGAATACGAAGGAAGCAAAAGATCGGTTTGGCCTTTTGTAATAAAATGGCTCCCAGAGTAGGAATCGCACCTACACGCCTTGCGGCACCTGATTAACAGTCAGGCTCGGCTACTATTTCGACACCTGGGAAGTACTGCGTATGGCAGTAAAATTCACCCCGGCAGGAATTGCACCTGCGACCTAGCGTTTAGAAGACGCCAGCTCTGCTCCTGAGCTACGGGGAGGAAAAGTGGTCGGGCACCCCGGTTACGCTCCGGGTGTCTCGCCGTCCCAAGCGGCGCGGATTGGCTATCTTCCTCGTGCCCGAGGGTGCTGCGCACGGCAGCTTTTGCAAAGGGCAGTTTCTGGCGAAGCGTTACTGCCGTCCGCCAGGACCGGTTCCGACGAGACTCGCACTCGCTAATGACACGGTTGACAACCGTGCGCCTCGACGACTTCGGCTTCGGAACCCATGGCGTGGGTGTGATAAATGGTGGGAGTTGGTGGTAATGCTCCCGCATGAGACTGCTTGCAAAGCAGGTGCCTTCCTTGTCGAGCCACATCCCCGTAAGTGCGCAGCGCAAGTTGCCCCGGTGCCGCCCCGGGCCTGAGTGATTTTGGAGATCTCTCTGCACAGCTGGTGCGCAACTTATCTGCGGTATCAAATGGTGCGGCCAGCCGGTTACGCTCCGGCTTCTCAGCATTGGCAATGCCGTGTCGTAGCTAGTGGACTATGGCCGCGAAGTCCTGCGGACGGCAGTAAGGCTCGTCGCAGGATGCTGCCATTACGGCAGCGAAAAGGGAAAGGAGCGCCAAGCCTGGATTGATTCCAATGCCCCGGCGCTCCCTTTATAAAATGTGCGGTCCCGCAGACAGCCGACAACTCATCAGGTTGCCGCCATCCGCAGGACCGCTATTCACAATAAAGAACGAACACCATTACGAGCTCTTTTCTCGTACCCGCAGGTATTTCACGGCGGATGTTTCGGTGTTTCAGGCACACCTCCCCTGCGACTCTTTATCTATATTTTCATATAGAAGTGAGCCTAAGCCTTCTGTGATGTAATTGCGATGGTTGGAGGGACCGGTCTACGCAGAAACGTTGCTATCTAGTCGGCGTCGGTTGACACCGCACCGGTATTGAAATATAACCTTAACGGTTACTTCAGTGCCGCTATCCACGATTCTGTTTGTGACCAATCCGCCCTGTCGTCGGTTCGCGCCGACGGCAGGGTCTTCTCTTTGCCACCTTAAAGTTGTTTAGTTATCAGTTTGTTGTTTGTTCCTTTGGTTTACGTCTGAAAAAGTCGAATAAAAAACCCCGCGCACCTTTCGGTGGGCGGGGTTGGAAATTGTCCTGAGTAGTCAGGCTAGAACCTATCCGCGCACCTCTTTTGTACGATCTTCGGTACCGGTATTGGGGCCATATTTGACCATAGAACCTGACCAGATCGCACTCGTACCTTGCAACCGAATGGCTGCAAAGCTTAGGCAATGCTTTGTGGTTAAGGATATGGTTCTCATGGATGTCGAAGTTGTAATTTGTATATAGAATAAGACGCGTGAGGGCAAGAAATATCTCAATTTATTTTCAACTATTTTTGAACGACTTCGCAAAGCCCGATCTAAAAAAGGATGTTTTCGACGAAGCGCTGAATGTGTTCGGGCGTCTGCTTCTGTCGTCGAACTACCACAACCAGTTCGCGCACAAAACGTTTCGGCCAAGGCAGTCGCACGATGGCGTGACGCCGCGCGTACAACGCGAGAGATCGTTGCGGCACAATGCTCGCGCCAACTCCGACGGCGACGAGGTTGATGATCAAATCGAAGTTGTCCAATTCCATGGCGGGACTGACGTGCAACTTCTGTTGCTTGAGCCACGCCGTGAGTCGTCGACCAGTTTGAGTGGTATCCTGCAAGGCCAACCACGGTTGCGTTTCCATCCAGCGTCGAAGCTCTGCGGGCTTCTTCACATTCATGTTTGCGGTCGCGAGTTGATCCGCATTGGCGATGAAAGTGAAGGCATCGCGAAACCTGTGGGTGATGCGTAAGCGTGGAGATAACCGGGCTGGCGACAGTAAGACACCAATGTCGAGCGCATCCGACTCGAGTGAAGCCAAGATGGTCTGACTTGATTCATGGGTCACCCGCGAGATTACTGTCGGGCCTTGTCGCACATTGGCAGCGAAGAACCCTGGAAGGTAAGCCAGACTCACGCTTTTGGAGACGCCCACCCGAACCTCTCTGGGTGCGTCCGCGTATTCCTCCCTGAGTCGGCGCAGTAAGACATCGACGTCGCCCAAGACAGGACCTGATTCCTGCAGGAGGAATTTACCTGCCGCCGTAGTGACAACAGACCGCGTCGTGCGCGTCAACAAACTCAGCCCCAGTTGTTGTTCGATGCTCTGGATCTGTCGCGTGATGGCGCTTTGAGTCAGTCCGGTGATCTGGGCCGCCCGCGTGAAGCTGCCGGATTCAGCCACCAGTCGGAAGAGATGCAGCTGATACAGATCGAAGGGACGACGCGATAACAACTCATGCGCTTGGCTCATTAAACGATAAGACTAATGAATTTCTATCCGAAGGAAAGCCGTGAGATGCTCGGGCCATAAACCAACAAAGGAATAACTCATATGGCAAACCTCCAAGACAAAACACCCGAGAACGTACCCGGCCGCTATTACGTCGATAACACCTGCATCGATTGCGACATGTGCCGCGAAATAGCTCCGCAGATCTTCAAGCGGCATGACGACGGGGCTTACAGCTATGTCTATCGGCAGCCGGTTACACACGAGGAGATCGCGCTGGCGGAAGAAGCCCTCGCTCACTGCCCGACCGAAACCATCGGCAATGATGGCGCTACTGGACGCCAGGAATTGGACTGACCATTACAGTTTATCGCTTGTACATTCGACTGATACCGGTGCGCGTGATGTCGACGAGAATTTTAGATTTCGTTCGCTTACAGGAGCGGGTTACTCTCACTTGATCATTGGGCCGTTCCTCGTATCACGGGATCGCCCGCAGTTAGCGAATAAACACAAACGACCATGTCTGCAGTTAAGCCATCCAAGAAGTCGCAAGATTCAAAATCCGATGCCGCGATTGTGCTGGCTCGAAAGGATCGTCGTGCGTGCAATAATCTCCGCAATAGTCAGCTCGAAGGTTTATGCAACGAAGGGATGACTTTGATTTATCGTGCAACCCTCAAGCAGACGTTTCGCCGTGGAGGCTAACATCCGCTAACTGCTGGCAGTTGGTATCCTCCCTACGAAATAATTTCATCTGCTGGCTCGGACGAGCAGCACCGGTTCACATGGCTTCCACCATCCCAAATCACTTGGGGGATTTTGTTGAGAATCAAAACAAAAAGACATGAACGTCTTATTAAATAATGAACTCACTACCTTGTTACGAACCCAGCGCCTGCCCGCGCGTCTGACGGTGGCCCAGGTCGCCGCAGTCTTGGGATTCCAGCCGCATGACATCCCGGTCCTGGTAAGCAGGAAACTGTTGCGCCTGCTCGGACGACCCGAAGCCAACGCCACGAAATATTTTTCGACCGCAGAGGTCGAAAAACTCGGGCAGGATCCGGCTTGGCTGGCAAAAGCAACCCAAGCCATGTACGACCACTGGCGTGGAAAGAATCAGCGTGCCAGAGCTGTTTCTGACCCGCAGGAATCAGAATTAGTGGTGTCAGGGCACGGGACGAATTGATTTGGCGCAGGCCCTACCGTCCTCCCGTAAGATTCTTGGGAATTAGACCAGGGCGATCTGGAACTCGCTAAGTAGCTCGAGCGCGTCCGGGTGGGAGGAAAGCTGGAATGATTTCAGCGGTACTATTTTTAGCGGACGCCGATTAAATAGCGCAAGGCAGGGACGGTGAGTAAAACGGCTGGAATACAGGATTCCATCGAAGCTGGCCGGGTGCTCCATGATGGCTTTTGCCCACGCTTGGGGGAAACGCAACTGGGGGTTTGTCAAAGTGCCGATGTCCACTCCACACGCCGCGAGAGTTGCCGCCGAAGTTAGGTCGCAAACAATGATCTGGGGCACGCCAATTGTGGTTAAAATCCGATCTCGCCAATCCGAAGCGGGAAGTTCCGGTCTTTGCTCCAAGTTCATTGCGCCGTAGATTTCGTCGCCGTATTTTTCCAACAGGCAGGTTCGGACGTCGCTCCCGAGATAAAGGGTGCCCATGCCCGGTACGGCAAAGCGATTGACCGGAGACGGAGAGAAGAAAATCGGATCAAAGGCGCTGGGATGCAACCGCCACCACCGGGCCAGGGCTTTGCGGGTGACGGGAATATTCTTTGAGGCGAAGTCACCTGGCGGCAGATGAACCGGTCGCTTCTTCCTTGGTCGCGGCATGAGCCCAATCCGGGAGGCTTACTCGACCTGAGCACGCGCAAGTTCGATGACGCGTTCAGCTTCGCCCTTGCGCAAGAGGTCCAAGGGGCGTTGGTTCTTGAGGCTATCCCTTGGATTAACGAAAAAAAGCACCTTGGCCCAATCATCCAAGCTCTTGTTCTGCGCCAAGACGCCCAAAGCTTCGGGAAGTCCGCCCAGAACGTGCCCGTCTTCGCGGAACTGCCAGACCGGAAACCGGATCGCGCCCTGCTTCTCGCGCCAGCCGAGCAACCGTCCTTTGTTGTACCGGTCGATCACCGCTTGCTTGACCAAGCCCAAGAGACGCCCCGCTTCCTCAGCGGACAGCGTGCCCCCTTCCATCTCCTTGATGCGCTGCCGCGCCTCGATGCCCCGGAAGAGAGCCTCAGCTAAGGGAGACTTAAGCGTCGTCGGGATGGCCTTGCCCAACGCGATTCGTACTCGTTCGACGACGTCGACGGGCTTTAAGCCTTTCATGGTTCTCAGCAATTGAACCAGCTCGCGGTCCGCGTTGTCTTCTGCCAGCGACTTGATTGCTACGCTCATGAAAACAACGTGCGCTGACTGGATGATCTTGTCAAGTTCGTCCAGTCAAGGAAAGAAGCTGCGAACAGGGATTAAGGAGGACGGGCCTAGAGGCTCATCTTTCGCCCAGTCCCTCGGAACGACCGACGACCGACCGGGGATTCTCCAGCTTGGGCGGATCGGAAAGTCCGGCAAGCGCGTTTTCCGACTTCCAGGGGCCGAGCGCGTAGAGGTGTTTGTCCCGCAGTCCGCGCACGCCTTCCTGCCAAGCGAGGAGCATGTGCTTGCCCAGTTCCCTAAAGCCGGAGTGTTTCTCCATCGCCTCACGAACCAGGGGGATGGTGTCGGAAACCGCGTCGCTTACCGCCTCGACCATTTGGTTTTGTTCGCGCAAAGAGATACCAAATTGATCTTTGATGAAGTTCTTTAAGCTCTTGCCCGGCTTCCATGTTTTCTTACCCAGGAAGGCTATTCCCGGCGGGTGGTGCTGGTAACCGGCGTAGACCACGGTGGAGAGCATGTCGTACACCGGGGACATCCTGACGTCTGCCCGGTTCTGGTAGAGGAGCGCCAGGTTCTTTGCGTGGCAATCGGAATTGCGAAGGGCGTAAGTGAGAAAGAGGGTTTGGGCCAGGTGGCGAAAGGACGAGAGTTGTTCGCCCCCGGGGACATAGGTTCGTACTGCCTTGGCGATTCGCTCCCAGTTGGTCTTGTATTTGTCTTCCGGGGGGAGCCCGAGCAGGACGCAAAAATCTTCCATACCGCACTTCGGCCTGCCGCTGGCGTCGATGTCAAAACGGTGGACGACCAGGGCCTTTCCGTCCTCGGAGATCTCGGTCTTGGTCGCGGGCATGATCTTCGCCGCGACCTGCATGCACAGGTGTTCGTTTAAGGTGATGAACGGCAACCGGTGGGTCGAGCCCTTGATGATGTGTCGTCCGGTAAAGAGCGTGGTCTTGTTGAAGGTTCCGACTGAAGCTGGCTCATCCTGGCCTTCAAGAAATTTGGGGATGACGCCGGAGACGCCGCTGGTGGCATGCCGCCGGACCAAGTCGGCAAAGGCCTCTTCGGAATTGTCACCTTGCAGTACTTCGCGCACTTCAAACGATTGGGGTGGCGAGGCGAGGTCGGCCCCCGGCGCGGCCACCTGCAGACGCCCGATCATGTGACGCCCGACCACGGAGAGTAGGGCGGTGGGCTCGGCCCCGATCTGGGGGCCGAATTCGTCCTGCAAGACTTTCAGGAGATAGCCTTCCGGTAGGTTCATCTGGAAGATCGGGTGCAGGGGGGCGTCCCAGCCATATGATTCCGTCCGAACCGGCATGGTCAACGAGACGAAATCGTCCGGGTTAACATTCGCGTGGTAGGCGAAGACGCTTTTGTAGCGCCCGACCGGCTCCAGGATCCCCACCTCCCGGCCGAGGACATAGACGGCCAGTTTCATGTGCCGCTATGCTCCTTGCGCAGTTCGTCCAAGTTGCCGGTCGTGCCAGTTTCGACGACCTGGAGTTCCATCCCCAGCACCGCCAGCAGGCTCATGAGCTTGCGGACGCCAAATTCGGCCAGATGGCCGCGCTCCAGGCGGGAGAGCGATTCGGGGGTCAATCCGGCGCGCCTTGCGAGCTCAGTCTGTTTTAACTTGAGCTCCTTCCGTCGGCTGGCGACAAGGCTTCCAAGCTCTTGGGTGGTTTGCATATTTGATTTATAAATCAATTTATAATCAAAAACAAGCAATAATTGATTTATAAATCAAGTTTTAGCTATATAAAATTATAATGATTGACGCAGTATCACGAAGAAAAGTAGAATAGAACTGGCGACGGTGAACACCGTCGCCAGTTCTCAAAAGAAGGGTTGCTCAACCACGTCATTTTTTATTGGGCATGACAATCTTGGCTGCTCCGTTAACGGGGACAACATACCAGTATTTTTCGGCAAGTTGTGGTTCCACCAACTCGCGGTAGCACTTGATGACGACATTGGGACTATTGCCCATCTCGGCGGCGGTTAAGTTTTCGTTCCTATAATAGCCATAGTGATAGGAGCCGAACGAATGGCGGATGGCGTTGTGGGGCCAGGGATCGACGAGGGCGGGACGGGCTTTGTTGTCATCGGTTTCAGGCCGGGCGGAGACCAGTTCCCTCAACCTCTCCCCGAAAACATCGACGCTCAGGGGCAGGCGCTTTCCCTTGACTAAGCGATAAAGGACGGGGCCCGATTTTTGCGGGTTCCGGGCCAGCCACTTGTCCAGATTATCGCTGATGGTAATGAGGCGACGCTGTCGGGTCTTTGCCTTGCTGGCTTTGACCTCGATAAGTCTGCGATCCCGTTTGATTTCCGCCCAATCTAAAGCGCAGAGTTCGGAACGACGCAAGCCGGCGAACAGGCCGATGCTCAATCCATCGGTCATCTCCGGATCTTCGTCCATGGATCGGGTCAGAAGCCCGCAGGCTTGTTCCAGGGTGAGGATGCCCGGGGGTTTGTCGTCCAGGGGATCGGTCGGTCGATCTTCTCGGCCGGGTTGGTCGCGCAGTATTCACGCTTCAGGGCAAAATTGAAGACCGTCGTCAGGGTAACGAGATAGTTCTTGCGCGTGCGCGGCTCCCATTCCGATTCGGAGAGCCAGTCCTCGATGTCGGGCACCTTAACTTCATTCACGTTGACCTCGCCCCATTCCTCGCCGATCACGTTTAGTTGCGATTCGTACTGGTTCATGGTCGTCTTCTTGCAGCCCATGGCCCGCCGGGACGTCAGGAATTCCTCGGCGACCTTCGCGAAGGTCCGCTTGCCCCGAATGGGGAGGGAATGCTTGATGTAGTAGCTTACGGCATCGGTCAGGGTGGCACGCCCGTCCAGACGCTCGAATGCGTCCCGGGCCTCGGCGACTTGCGCCGGGGTGAAGTCGAAGTAGGATTCTCCGTGGACTTTCTTGGAACCTTGTTTTTCGTACACCCACTCGACGGCCTCTTTCAACGTGGGAAATGCCTTACGCTGGACTTCACCCCCGGTGAAGCGCTTCCCCAGTCGCACGCGGTAGAACTTGCCGCCGTTGCCGTCATCTTCTTCGTAAAAACCGACGCCAGGAATATCAGGTGGTTTCATGGAAAAACTTTACCATAAAGTTTCCAGTAAAGTCAATATCAGAGGTAAAAATACCAAGCTCATAACCTGAAGTCCGCAGGTTCAAATCCTGCCCCCGCAACCCCTTTCTTTCTTGGAAAGTGATTTATTGTCAACGACTTGAGGGGCGGTTCGCCGATGTTTGAATTTCTTTAAAACTCATTCGGACGGTACTAATCATGTCCGAATTTATATGCAAATTATACGCAGAAATTTTGTGATCTTCGAGCTATTGCGCTGAAGGTTTGGCGCTTTGCCCTTTCGGAATGTGTCCGCAAAGTGTCCGCCAAGAAGTTTTGAAATTGCAGACCCGTGGTGGTGTCAGTTGGAATCGCAGCTATTATTGTCTCATCTGCACCGAGCGGCTGCACAAAAGGAATAAAACAAATAAAGAAGACGATCCTCATAACCGGAGCCTCTTCCGGCATTGGCAAAGCCGCCGCCAAGCTCTTCGCGAAGAACGGCTGGAACGTCGTGGCGACGATGCGCGATCCCGCCAAGGAAACAGAACTGGGTAGTCACGCCGATGTGCTCACGACGCGCCTGGACGTTCGGGATCGTGACAGCATCGGTCAGGCCATCGAGTCGGGCATCGCGCACTTCGGAAGGATCGACGCGCTGATCAACAACGCGGGCTATGGTCAGTACGGCCTGTTTGAAGCGATTCCACGAGAGAAAATCCAAGAGCAGTTTGACGTCAATGTCTTCGGTGTGATGGACGTTACACGGGCCATCCTACCTCATTTTCGGAAGAACAAGAGCGGCCTGATCATCAACGTCAGTTCGGGTGCGGGGATATTCACCCTGCCGATGATTTCACTTTACTGCGCCAGCAAGTTCGCGCTGGAAGGGTTCTCGGAGGCGCTTGCCTACGAACTCGCATCCCAAAACATCATCGTCAAGATTATTGAGCCTCATGGCGGAGTGACCGACACGAGCTTTAACGAGAAATCAGCTCAGGAACGCGCAACGGATGCTTCGCTCATCCACTATGATGATTTCCTCAAGCGCACCAACGAGGCCTTCACCAAAATGTCTGCGGCACGGACCACCAGCGCGGATGTCGTCGCCCAGGTTCTGCTTGAGGCCGCGAGCGACGGCACGGATAGGCTTCGCTACCTGGTCGGAGATGACAGCCGGGGCTTCATCAAGGCGAGGCAAGAGATGTCGGAACTGGACTATGTGACTTTCATGCGATCCCATTTCCCTCCCAAGTCGCGAGGTTAACCGGCAAGCGCACTTCTAAATCCGTTACTAGGTATTCGGCTAGGTTGTCACTGATCGAAACGAGGCGGCGTTGGCGAGTTTTGTCTTTTGGGTTTTGTTTTAAGCAACTCAACCTAAAGCGATTATTGACTCAGACGCTGACCCTTTCTTAATCCGGGCAAATATTCAGACTAAGCAATATGGAACAAGAGATAGCTTTCTCACTACAATCCTATGAGTCCGTGTGAGTTGTATGGATTAGTCATTAACTTTAGGTGCAAAATCGCTGGAATACTTTTCACCACAATCTGACTCATCAGATTACATAAAATAGTCATTTAATTCTTGCCAATTCTGTAGTGATGCATTATCTGTCAGTTCATGGAAAAAAAATCGTCTGGTCTTTGTTGGCGCAGATGGCATATCCGGTACCCATACAGTTGGAATCTCCGCAAATCCGAATAAAATCGAAGGTGTTGTCCTTCGTGAGGTGAATCCGGACAATCTTAAAATCCGTAGCGAGCAGCTTGGGTGAGTGAAGAAGCACTGCAGTGATTGGTGCCTAGTTGCTTGCAGAAATTAGTTCGGAAATTAACGCTGCCGACATCTGCCTTCCACATCATTTGCACGGGAAAGCTATTATCGGTAGTAGTGCACGCACTGGGAAACACCTAATCCGGTCCGCTCTTATACGAAGCAAGTGCGGGCACTTTATTGCGAATTAATCGCCATCAATCGTGAAGAAATTCACGTGTCGCCTCGCACTACAGAAGATTATTTGAAATAAAAACGTAAAAAGAAAATTATGAAAATAAAAACTATTAATCATTCCACTCAGCACAATTCAATAAAGAAGCATTCGGAACTTGGGAAAGCCCGAAAAAATAAAGAAAGTAGCTCTCCACGGGACATCCTGGTTCAGATCGGGGTGGGTGAGCATACCCCTCACACTTTGGCTCGAGCCTATGAAGACAAATTTCAAAGCATCGAAGAGCTTCGCTACGTGGACTTAAATCCGGAGCATCTTGATGCCGTTGCCGCTACCTGCCGTGCCTTAAACAAGGAAACCGGACGCAACGTCAAATGTGTGGTATCAACCGATTATAAGGATGCTCTCGAAGACGCAACCATGGTGAGTTTTGCCTTTGCGGTAGATTACCCACAAAGTACGCTTAGGGACTATGCTCGGGCCGAACGCCATGGCATACCAATGGTTGAAGGTGAGACGATGGGAATAGGTGGAGGTCTCGCAGGAATACGCCATCTCAAGGTTGCCATGCCCATCATGGATCGTATGGCCAGTGTCTGTCCGGATGCTTGGTGTGTCGTAAGCACAAACCCCATCCGTCACTTGGGTGACTATGCCGCAAGGTATGCAAAGCTTCGGAAATGCATGGGCCTCTGCCATGGTGCAGAGGCGACAATACAGTACATCGAAAATGCCGCAGGGATTAAGCATGGACTATTAGACTTTCTTGTCGCGGGAGCCAACCATTTCATCTGGTATCTCAAGATCTGGAGCAGGGAAACGGGAGAGGACTACTATCCGAAACTTACGGAGATACTAAAAAAGCAGGCTCTGGATGGTGAAATGTCTCGGCACATGTTTCAGACTTTCGGCATCTATCCTGGCAATGGTCCGTCGCATGTAACCGATAGCTTTGGTCTTTTCACGGAAGACATCTGGAAGAAATACGACATCCATCGGGCTCTGTCCGCAGAACGTGGGGCCACAGGAGACCACAAACGTTGGACCAACTATATGCGAAAAATACGCGACGGACAGATGACGGCTCGGGAATATTTGAAGGAGCTGGCCGTCAGCCAAGCTGATGCTCCTGCTTCGCCCATTTTAAGATCTTTTTTAAAGACCGATACCATGTACTACAATCAAGCTTTGAATATTCCGAACCGCGGGGCAGTGTCGAATCTTCCGGACGATGCGATCATCGAAGTCCCAGGAGTGTCCAACAGGACGGGGGCGTATCCGTTGGTTGTTGGGCCGCTTCCAGATGCCGTCGCCGAGCTGGTTCGTCGCCAGGTGGTTATCCAGAAACTGCATGTCGATGCGGCGGCGACAGGCTCCAAGCAGGCTTTGACTCAGGCTCTTCTGCTGGACCCGACGGTGAAAAGCTTCGACTCGGCCATGGCTTTCCTAAACGACACTCTGACTGAAGATAAAAAGTTCTATCCCGTAATGTCTTGATGGCCACCATAACCCCATCAGTTGAAGTATTATAAAAACATAAAAAGAAATGATGAAAATCGAAGCTAGCTGTAAGTCTCCTGGTGATTTTAACAAATTCGATCAACGAGCTCGCGCGGGCGAGCGTCTCAATGTCGTCTTTATCGGCGGCAGTTTAACTTAGGGCGCTCGTTCTACCGATCCTCAATTGTTCTCCTACCGCGCCCTTGTTGGCCAACGTCTGGAAGAACATTATACGCAGGCTCCTTTCACTTTTTGGGATGCCGCCCTTGGGGGCACCCGCTCCGATCTCGCCGCCTTCCGTCTCCAGCGCGATGTTATCGCCCATCACCCCGACCTCGTCTTTATCGACTTTACCGTCAATGACAATCCCTACGCAGTAGACGATGAAAACCTCGCCGCCTACGAATCGCTCACCCGCCGTATACTGCTTGAAACCGGCGCCCCTGTCGTATTGGCCATCTTTTTGGGGTCAGGCCAGCCAACCGGCGATTTCCCGGGACAGCGAGGACGGGACTTATTGTCAATTTGTGCGAATGGACGGCAACGCGCACATGGTCAAGTCCTTGCCACGAACCTTGATCCCACCGTTACTCACATTCTCGAAATCATCCCGCAACTGGAGCATGTCGTCCCTCATTTCACCCTCAATGGTAAACAACCACCACTTGCCGTCACCCCATTAGAGCAAGTTCTTCATATTGAATACGACCAAGTCGTACGCATCGAAAGCATCTGTATCGCGGGAGGACCGGCTACGATCGAACGTGTTCCTTGAAAAAGGACGGCCCGAATATATGACCATTCGGGCGTGAACAATTTTAAAAGATTGCATCTCTTCGGGCAAAATTATCGCCCAATACTCCGCTGCTTGCAGCTGGGTTCTTTATTATAACTCAAATGATAAAAGGAATTGATTTACCTGAGAAATTTGAAAATATGTGTTAAAATTATGAAATCGCTGCTTATTGTTGGTATTGGAGGTGCCGTTGGGCTTCGCACAGTTCAGGATCTGCTAGCAACCGAGTATGCTCGTATTGTTGGAGTTGACCTAGACCCCGGAGTTGATGCGAAATTGCCAAAGTCCTGCGTCATTCCAGTTTATCGCAGCATTACCGATGCCTTTGCTCGGGAAGATATCGGGGGGGTCTATATTTGTTCTCCTGACTTCACGCATATGACGCACTCGGTGGAAGCTTTGAGCTTTGGCGTTCCCGTGCTCTGCGAGAAACCCATGGGCATCACAGTCGAACAGGCCCGAACCATGTTGGAGACAAGCCGGCAAAGCAAAGGGTGGTTACAGCTTGGGTTTGAATATAGATTTTCATCTATTTTTGCAAGGACCAAGAACATTATCGCTTCAGGTGAATTGGGCGCGGCTCGCAACATTACGAGTGAATATTGCTCGGGAGCCTGGTCGCAGTCGATCGCGTGGCGTTTGGATCCGAAATGCAACGCAGGTATCTTTTCGGAGAAACTTTGCCACCTGGTCGATTTATTCCGTTTTTGGTTGGAGGACGAAATAGTTGAAGTGCATGCGTTTCGAGGAGCCAATGTTGTTCCATACTATCCGGATGAACTTCCAGATAATGTCATCGCCATTTATCGATTTAAAAAAGGCGGTATGGCAACGCTTCTGCACAATCATTGCGTTGCCTCTGAGCCGATCGGGCTTGTCGGACAATGCGGTGCCAAGCAAAGCGATCCAACTGCGAATCTTCTCGCGTTTCGAGCGGCCGGTCACCAGCTTCGGTTTTGCATTATCTGCGAGCAAGGCACCTTGATCGTTGATGTATGGGCCAAGCAGATTGTCGTGAACAAGCGCAAAGAAAACGGGAAATTGTTCGAGGAGCGGATTGAGGATCTCCAAGGGCAGTCTTATACGGATCTTTCGCATGACATGCGGGGGGAAGTATTGGACTTCATTACCCGGTTTGAACAGGGATTGCCTCCGCGATTGGAAATCGCCGATTCTTATCTCAGCTCGGTAGCCACGCTAGCGTCTGAAGAGTCCTTAAAAAAGGGGCAGGTTGTCAGATTGGACAGAGAATGAAAATGGCTACAAAGTAGCCTGCAACGGAAGGAACTGTTTCCGTGTCAAAACGGGCATGAGATTTGTCATGTCCGCAAGTGGAGGTGGCTTCCGCTGCGCGCGGTCGGCTTGAGGTCGTGTCCCATTCTCCGTTCAAGCGTAGGCACGCCGTGAATGGCCCGCTCCCTCCTTCTGCATATGAAATTGAGCGAGTCGTTGCAATAATCGAGCCCGTAATCCAGCTTGATCAGGCTTGCTCCATAAATTGAAATATTGATCGGGATCTTTCTGTAAATCATACAGCTCCCCCTCTTCTGTGTTCTCATAAACCACCAGTTTGTGACGCTTGGTAATCAAGGTGTTCTGATTGATCTTGGTGGTCGGGTGGGATTCAACGATCGTGGCGTCGGCTACCTCTTCGACTTCTCCTTTCAATAGGGGAGTCAGGTCAAAACCCTGCATCCCTTGCGGAATCGGTATGCCTGCAAGAGACAAGAAAGTCCGGGGCAAATCGACTAGATTGACAAGGGCGTCGGTGGTTCCCTTTTGATGCACCCACTTTGGCCCCCAGATCAACAAGGGGACTCGCTGACAATCTTCATAGGCGGCTGCGCCCTTGCCCCAAAGTCCGTGATGCCCATGCATTTCTCCATGATCGGACGTGTAGACGATGATGGTTTGATTTGCCTGTCCCGTTGCCTCCAGTGCCTGCATGATACGGCCCATCCGGTCGTCCATGAATGCGATCATGCCCAGAGTGGCTTGCAAGGCGCTACGCGCCTGTTCCTGCCATCTGGGAACACCCCAAACGCTGGGTATTCCAAACGCATCATTATATTGGTCGGCGTCGCCTCGATGAAGTCGCGCATAAAACTCAGGACGATCATCAAATTCTCCGCTCCGATACCCCTCATAAAGATCGAGGGCATCCGTTTTCACGCTTGAATACCAAGGCTCCGGACAGACAAAAGGCTCGTGGGGATCGGGAAAATTAAGCCAACAAAACCACGGATCTTTTTCTTTTGCACGACGCTGGATGAATTCCTGTGTTTCTTTGGCCAGCCAGGAGGTGTAGTGCATTTCTTCCGGTAAATCCCAGGAGCCACACCGATAATGATCATACTGCGGCTTGCCGAAAGGAAACCATCGTTCGAAATCAACGCCTAAAGTTTCCAGAAAATTCCGATAATGCATATCCGGAGAGCCGTTGATCGTATGGGAAGCAAGAGAACGAATCTCCTGAAAACCTGCATAAGGACCCTTAAACGTTCTATAATTCTCGGGGGAAGCCTTTCCACCTATCACGTGATCGACTTCGTCGATGCGGCTGACAAAATGGGTCTTGCCAAAGAGCGCAGTGGCATAACCATTTTCGCTGAAAATGCTCCCCAAAGTTTGCGTTGGAAACGGATCGAGAGTGACCCCAATCGACCAGGCGCGATGTCGAGAGGGATATTGACCGGTTAAGAGCGAAACCCGCGTGGGGGTGCAGATGGGAGATGGACAATAGGCCCGATCGAAGTGCACGCCTTCATGCGCCAGGCGATCCAAATGAGGCGTTTGTATGGCGCGTAGTCCTTTAACACCAAGATGGTCGGCGCGTTGTTGATCGGTGGTGACAAATAAAATATTAGGCTTTTGCATCTGATTTAACGCTCGGCGGGAGAATCCCTGTTTCGACCAGTTTTCCGCCCCTTTCGTTCATTTCCCGGTTGATTTTTTCTTCCAACCTCACGCTTGATCCCAGAGGGCATTCTCAACTCTTATGGCCCCAACTAACTACCAGTTAATGGGGCCAGAAAGCGGATTAAATGGGGCTCCTTGAGTTAATATGAACCTCGACCAATAGCCTGATAACGCTACGTTGATCGATCTTTATCTTGTTTTCTAGCATGGCCATTACACAGGCTTGAATCAAGTCGAAAAGGCTTGTGGCGTTGCTGGTAGATTGGCAACACACCTATCAGTGGTTGCACTATTCCCGTTGGGGGAAACGGTGTCTTCTCTGAAAAGCAGGATCAAGTCCTGAGGCAAATTTTGTTCATTGAGTTTGTTTGCGAATATAGATTTTGTATTCTCTAACCAGCCTTCTCTTCGGCATCTGCTTTCATTGCCATTGATAACATTGGGTCCCTGATCCTCCATCCTGTCCCAAGGTACGAGGTTAACAGTTTCCATTCTAGGCCGCATAACAAACGGTTACTTTTTCTTGCCGATATCGAAGCAACATGCTACCATGCAGAAACTTATGAAATGAGATAGTGGGCTGTCATCTATCGTAGACCGCCGCTACCTTAAAAGAGATGATCATCGGCGTCCCGAAGGAAATTAAAACGCAGGAGCACCGGGTGGGACTGCTGCCGTCGGCGGCGTACCAGCTTATCAAGCATGGCCACGAGGTCCTGGTGGAGAAGGGCGCGGGCGCCGATTCCGGTTACCCGGACGCCGGTTACGCCGCGGCGGGTGCGCACGTGATCGATTCCCACGAGAAGGTTTTTTCCGCTGACCTGATCGTGAAGGTGAAGGAGCCGCTCGCGTCCGAGTTTCCGCTGCTGCGCCGGGGCCAGATTCTTTTCACCTACCTGCACCTGGCGGCGGACCTGGCACTGACGCGAGCGTTGCTGAAGTCGGGCGTGACCGCCATCGCCTACGAGACGGTGACGCGCAACCATCGGCTGCCGCTGCTCGAACCGATGAGCGAAATCGCGGGGCGCATGTCGGTGATCGTGGGCGGCCACTTCCTGGCCAAGCCGCACGGCGGCAAGGGCGTCCTGCTCGGCGGCGTGCCGGGCGTGCTGCCGGGCCGCGTGGTCGTGCTCGGTGGCGGCACCTCGGGTGTGAACGCGGCACGAATGGCCACCGGCCTCGGCGCGGACGTGACGATCCTCGAAGTCGACCTCGAACGGATGCGTTTTCTCGACATCACCATGAGCACGGCGCACACGCTCTACTCGAGCGAGGCGCACCTGACGGAACTCCTGCCGGCGGCAGACCTGCTCATCGGCGCGGTGCTCGTGCCGGGAGCGAGGGCGCCAAAATTGATTTCGCGCAAGATGCTGCGGCAGATGAAGCCGGGCAGCGTCTTCGTCGACATCGCCATCGACCAGGGCGGCTGCGCGGAAACCTCGCACCCGACCACGCACGACGAGCCGGTCTTCGTGGAGGATGGCGTGCTCCATTATTGCGTGACGAACATGCCGGGTGCCTATGCGCGGACGGCCACGCAGGCGCTGACGAATGTGACCTATCCGTTCATCGAGGCGCTGGCGGAGCACGGGCTCGATGCAGCGTGCCGCCTGCAGGCGGGCCTGGAGGCCGGGGTAAACGCCGTAGACGGCAAGCTGACCTGCCGCGCGGTGGCGGAGGCGCATGGGCTGCCGTTCACAGCTTTCTCCCCCGCATGACCACCGAGACGATCGTCGCGTTGAGCACGCCGCCAGGCGTCGCTGCGCTGGCCATGATCCGGCTGAGCGGGCCGGAGTCGCGCGCGACAGTGGACCAGCTGCTGACCAAGCCGGTAGAATGGCAACCGGGCCGCGCGACTTACCGGACGCTCGCGCGCGGGGAAAAAATCCTCGATGACGCGGTACTGACCTTCTGGCAGGCGCCCCATTCGTTTACGGGCGAGGACACGGTGGAGATTTCGTGCCATGGCAATCCCCACATCGCGGAGGCCATCGTGCAGGCGTGCCTGGAGCTCGGCGCTCGGGCGGCGCGACCGGGCGAGTTCACGCAACGCGCCTTCCTGAATGACCGGCTTTCTTTGACGCAGGCGGAGGGATTGCTCGACCTGCTCTACGCGCCGACGGAGCGGGCGCTGGCCAGCGCGCGGGCGATGAAGGAGGGCAAGCTGGGCGCGGCGTTGGAGACGATGCGGACCGAACTGGTCGACCTGCTGAGCCACCTCGAAGCGAGCCTCGATTTCGCGGAGGAAGGGATCGAACCGCGCGTCGGGCCGGAATTTGCCGAGCGACTGGAAAAGGCGCGCGGCCAGTTGGAACAGCTTTTGCGCACCGCGCCGCTGGGCCGCATCCTGCAGGAGGGCGCGCTGACGGTGATCGTGGGCGAGCCGAACGTGGGCAAATCGAGCCTGCTCAATGCGCTGCTGCGCGAGGACCGCGCGATCGTCGCGCCGACGCCGGGTACGACGCGCGACTGGATTGAGGCGCCGTGCAGCGTGCGGGGACTGCCGCTGCGACTGGTCGACACGGCGGGGCAGCGCGACTCGACCGACCCGGTGGAAATCGAGGGGCACCGGCGGGCGCGGGCACTGCTGCCAAAGGCGCAGCTCTTGTTGCGCGTGGTGGAGGCGCACACGCTCTACCATCCGGCAAAGTTAGAATCGCCGGAAAAGGTGCCGGTCGTGCTGATCGCGAACAAATCGGACCTTGGCCGGCACGAGTCTCTTCCGGACGACGCAATAATGTTCTCCGCGTTGACGGGAGCGGGGTTGGACGACCTGGAAACCCGGATCGAATCGGCGCTGCTGGCCGGGACGACGGACGAAACGGAGACCGTGCTGACGATCAACGCGCGGCAGAACGCAGCACTGCAACGGGCGGCGCAGGCTCTCGACCGCGCGCGCGAGGCACTGCGGGAATCGCGCGGGCTGGAGGTGGTAAGCCTCGAACTGCGCGACTCCCTGCGCGATCTCGCGGAAGTAATCGGCGAAACGACGAACGAGGACATCCTGACGCGGCTCTTCCAGAATTTTTGCATTGGGAAGTAATTTTAAGGTAAATTGCCTTATGCCCAAAAAGAAGGTCGCCATTTTTTTCCTGCTCGCCCTGCTGGGCGCGGCGGCCTACACTTACCTCACTTTTCCCCGGACGAAGGACGAGATTCCGAAGAGCAACAACCAGCTGCCCTTCCCCTCGACCCCGGAGCCGGGTCCGAACGGCGTTCCGGTGCCGGAAACGGTGCCCCATCCGAACGTGCCGAAGGTGCCACCCGGACCGTCCCTGCATGTGATGGCGTGGGCTTCGGACAACGAAGCCCAGGCGCTGGAGGCCGAGGCGGACGATTTCACGAACAGCACGGGGCGTCACGCGCTGCTGACCATCGACCGCGACGAAGCCACGTACCGGCGTGATTTGCACGATGCGTTCGCGTCCGGAACGCCGCCGGACGTGTGCCTGATCCGTTCGCGCGATTTTTCGGGACTCGATCCCGACAATGATCTGGTGGAAGAGGCGCCGAACCCGGACACGGCGGCGCGGAGCATCGAGGCGTTCACGGTGAACGGACAGATCCGGGCGGTGCCGGACGAGTTTTCAGTCGATGTGCTTTTTTATAACGAGTTGCACTTCGACCGCGCGGGGATCGGTTACCCGGACCGGCACTGGAACTGGGACATCGCGGAGGCCATCGCGCGGGCGCTGGGTTCACTACAGATGAAGAATGACGCGGGGCAGCCGATCTATCCGCTGGAACTTCCGGCCAATTTTGATTTTTGGAACATTCTCTGCGCGGAAACGGGGCATCCGGCGCTCGACCTCGGGGAGTGGCACATCTCGGACCACGATACGCGGGAATCGCAGATGCACGCGCTGGAGTGGATCCACACCTTATTTTGCGGCCTGACGGTGACGGCTCCGCCGACGAAGCCGGGGCAGATGCCGGGCGCGCTTTTCGCGCAGCAGCGGTCTTCGCTGCTGATCGCGCCGTCGGACTTCGCGGTGGCGCTGCCGAAATTCCGGTATGCCTTCACGCTGGTGCCGGCGGATTTCTCGATGGACAACCGGGCAAGCGTGGCCCGGGTGAATGGCTGGGCGGTGGCCGCAAAGTCGTCCGATCCGGTGGCGGCGCGCTTGCTGGCGGAGTACCTGGCCTACCAGCCGGTGCACGCAGGATGGAGCCGGGTGCAAAAATCGCCGGAAGACGCAAGCGACACGCCGGAGGCGATTTGCCACGAGGCACTGGACCATGCGCTGCTGCCGCGGATCGAGCCGGGGACGGTGGAGCTGGCGCAATTTCTGGACGAACAGATCAATCTGCTGGCGCAAAATTCATCGCAGACAACCGATGCGCTCTACGCGGACATCCAGGCCAGGTATCAAAAGAGTCCGACACAGCACCCGTTTGAAAACAGCCTGCCGCAGCCGGAAGGGCTGAACCCGCGGGCGGATACCTCGAGCCCGCTGCGCGATTTTTAATGTAGCGGCGGGCGGCGCCTGTCCTGAGCAAAGTCGAAGGAATCGTCGCTGAATTTTTTGACGGAATTAACGGAATTTTTTAACAGGAAGACATGAAAGCATGAAAACAGCAATAGGGTATTTTGATCCATTCGGCCTGCCTTTCCCAATCCCATCCCAATTCCCCTGACTTTTCCTTCTCAAAAATTCCGTTAATTTGGAAAATTTGGTAATTCCGTCAAAATTCAGGTCATCCCACGCGCAAAACACCCGCAGGGTATGGTTGTCTCGGGATGACCGAAGGATAAAGATGCCATTTCAAAGTTATATAAGCCTCTAATCAACGTTGCGGGCCTGCGGGTGCGAACCGATCAGGACGACCATTTCCGCAACGGCTTGGCGAAGTCCGACGTGGATGGCGCGGGAAATGATGGCATGGCCGATATTGAGCGTGTGGAGATTCGGAACATCCTCGATATACTCGCGGACGTTGGTGTAGTGGAGGCCATGGCCGGCGTTGACGCGCAGACCGAGATCGCTGGCGTGCACGGCGGCGCGGGCGTGGCGCGCAAGTTCCCGGTGGCGGGCACCGGCGGTGGTGGCGTTGGCGTAGTTGCCGGTGTGGAGTTCGACGGCGTGGGCGCCGGCCCGATGGGCGGCGTCGACTTGGGACAGATCGGCATCGATGAAGGCGCTGACGCTGATTTTGGCGCTGGCAAGCCGGCCAATGACGGCTTTGAGCCGGCGCGCGTCGGCAACGGCGTCGAGGCCGCCCTCGGTGGTGACTTCCTGGCGGTTCTCGGGCACAAGGCAGACTTCCTCCGGCTTGAAGAGAAGGGCCTGGTGGACCATCGCAGCCGTCGCGGCCATTTCGAGATTGAGGGGGACGTGGATTGTGCGGGAGAGGCCGCGGACGTCGGCAGGCTGGATATGGCGGCGGTCTTCGCGCAGGTGGACGGTAATAGATTGGGCGCCGCCCTGCTCAGCGAGGTGCGCGGCCTCAAGGACGTTGGGTTCAGGCGGCAGGCCTCGTTTCCAGTTGCGGTAACGGGCTTCGCGAAGGGTCGCGACGTGGTCGATATTGAGGCCGAGCCGGGGCATGGGGCATCAAGGGTGGAGTCGTTGGCGCGACGGGGCAAGAAAATCGTCACGGGCACGTTGCTTGACTTGCCCATTGAATTGACCGCGGGGCATGCTTAGTTTCAACCGATGCCGCCAGTCTACCTGGAAAAAGTATTGCGCCACGCCGAGCGTGAGCTGGTACACCAGTCCCACTTGCGCCCGACGGACCTGCTGGACGTCTACCGGCGGTTTCTGAAACTGGAGGAACACCGGCTGCGGCTGGAACACATCAACGGCGAGGGTGGCCGGGATCTGGCGCAAAAACGGGCCGACGTGATAACGGTGATGCTGCGGCACATCTGGATCCGGGCGTGGGAGACGCATCAGCGGGCCCATCTGGAGAAGCCGCCACGGATTGCGTTGCTGGCCGTGGGCGGATTTGGGCGGGGCGAGTTGAGTCCGTACAGCGACATCGACATTCTTTTTCTCTACCCGGGTAACGGGGCGAAGGATGCGGCACAGGTCAACGACATCGTGCAGGACATTCTCTACGTGCTTTGGGACATCGGCTTCCAGGTGGGACACGCGACCCGGACGATGCCGGAGCTGGTGACACAGGCCAACGGGGACCTGCGGACGAAGACCTCGCTGCTGGAGGCGCGGTATCTTTGCGGCGACGAGGCATTGTTCGCCGAGTTCGAGAAGACCTTTGAGCGGCGGTGTCTGCACGGACAAGAACGGGAGTTCCTGGAGTGGAGGGTGTCGGACCAGCGCGAGCGGCACGAGAAGGCGGGCAACACGGTTTTTCTCCAGGAACCCAACGTGAAAACGGGCTGCGGGGGGCTGCGCGATTACCAAAACCTGATCTGGATCGGAAAGGTGAAGCGCGGACTGGCGACTATGCAACATTTCGTCGATGCGCAACTGGTGACACCTTCGGAGCGCAAGCAGCTTGATCGCGCGTATGATTTCCTGCTGCGAGTGCGAACCGAACTGCACTACCAGCAAAAACGGTCGGGGGACATCCTGACGCTGCGGTTGCAGGGGCAAATCGCTGACAATTTTCACTACCAGCACCGGACGATCCTGCGGCGGATGGAGGCATTCATGCGCGATTATTACGAGCAGACGTCGCTGCTCTACAACCTGGGAAACACGTTGTGCAACCGGCTGTGCGGGACAAACCGCGCGGGACGGGAGCTTTGGTCTTTCCTGCCGTTCCAATCGACGCACCGGGAGGAGATCGACGGGTTCGCACTGGAAAACGGAGTGATCGAGGCGGCATCAAATACGACATTCTCCGACGAGCCGTTGCGGCTGGTGCGGGTCTTCCTCCTTGCTCAGCAGCACAATGCGGAACTGGGGCCGGAACTGAAGTTGCGTCTGCGACGGCGGCTTTACCTGGTTGACCGGCGGTTCATTTACCAGACGGCGGTGCGGGACACGCTGCTGGCGATCCTCTCGCGCAAGGGACAGGTGGGGCGGGCGCTGCGGACGATGCACGAGATCGGCTTTCTGGGACGGTTCTTCCCGGAATTTCGCCCGCTGACGTGCCTGGTGCAGCATGAATTTTTCCACCGCTACACGGCAGATGAGCACACCCTGGTCTGCATCGAAATCCTGGACAAGATCATCGACGCGACCGAGCCGCCACTGTCGAAATACAGCCCCCTCCTGCAGCAGACGGCGCGTCCGCACATTCTCTACCTGGCGATGCTGCTGCACGACACGGGAAAATCGGAAAACATCAGCCACCATGCGGAGGCGAGTGCGGTGAACGCGGTGCGGGTGGCGCGGCGGATGCGACTGAAGGGGACGGATCTCTCGACGCTGGTCTTCCTGGTGAACCATCACATGACGATGTCGGAGACCGCGCGGCGCAAGAACCTCGACAATGGCGAGACGATCATCGAATTCGCGCGGATCGTGCAGAAGCAGGAACGGCTGGACTTGCTGATGCTGCTGACCTTCGCGGATACGCGGGGAACGGGCTCGGGGCGCAGTTACTCGGACTGGAAGGACCTGCTGCTCTGGCAGCTTTACCACCAGACGACACGCGCGTTGAGCGGCATCACGGAGTTCGTGGCCCTGGCGGAGCAGGCACGGCGCGAGACGCAGCAGCGCATCCTGAAAAATCTCGACGGACAGTTCGACCCGGCCGAGATTGCGGCCCATTTCGAAAATCTGCCGCCGGGCTATTTCGAGAGCATGTCGGAGGACCTGATCCGGGAGCATATCGCCATCGTGCACAACTTCCTGACCTACCAGATCACACACGACGACGCGTCCCTGCAGCCGGTGATCCACTGGCGGAACTTTCCGGAGCAGGGCCACTCGGAGGTCACGATCGTCTCGTGGAACCGCGGCTACCATTTCGCCCGCGTGACGGGCTCATTCACGGCGTGCGGACTGACGATTCTCAAGGCGGACATTTTCACGCGGACGGATGACATCGCGATCGATACGTTCTATGTCGCAACGGAGAAGCTGGAAGCGGTGACCGATCCGCGGGACCACGCGGATTTCGAGAAAATCCTGAACCAAGACATGGGGATGAATCCGTACGACTTTAGCCAGACCTTCGCCGGCAAAAAGAAGCCAAAGACGCCGATTTACGACGCCTCGGAATTTCCGACGCGGGTATCGGTGGACCAGAACGCATCGCGGGACCACACGCTGCTCGACGTGCAGACGCCCGATTACCCGGGCCTGCTCTACCGGATCGCCTGCGCCATCGCCGACACGGAATTGAACCTGGTCTCGGCGCGGATCACCACGGAAAAAGGCGCGGCGCTGGACACGTTTTATCTCTGCGACAAGAACGGAAAGAAGATCGAATCGGAGGACGTGCTCACGACCCTGACGCAGGAAGTGCGCCGGCGGATCGCAATATGAAACGGCCGACCCGGAGTTCTCTTTTTTCCGGCCTGCGGCGGCGCGACCTGCGGACGCTGCTCCATCCGCAGAAAGCGCTGGACCGCATCCTGGCGGCGGCGGTGCGCTCAACCCGGGCCGACTCGGGCTCGTTTATCCTGATCAACCCGAACACGGGGCTACTCGACATCGAAGCGAGCCTCGGATTGAGCGAAAAGGCGAAGAAGGTGAAACTGCGCCCGGGCGAAGGGATCACGGGCTGGGTGGCAACAACGGGCCAGCCGCTGCGCACGGGCGACGTGCACGCAGAGCGGCGCTACGTCTCGATCAGCGCCAAGGTGCGCTCGGAGATGGCGGTGCCGGTGGAGATGCGCGGGCAGGTGGTGGGGCTGCTCAACGTCGACTCGGTCAAGATCGACGCGTTCAGCGCGACGGATGAGGCGCGGCTGGTCGACCTGGCGTCGGAGGCCGCGCAGTGGCTGGAGCTGGCCTGGGAGATCGACCAGTTGCGGTTGAAGGGGCGACAACTGACGAGCCTGGTCGACATCGCACAGATGATTATCTCGGAGACGAACCTCGACGAGATCCTGGAGCAGGTCACGGTGCAGACCTCCCGGCTGATGAAGGCCCGGCTCTGCGCGGTTTTTCTGCTGAACGACGACGGATCGGAGTTGATCCTGCGCGCCTGCCAGGGCGGGACGAGGCTTTACCGGCAGAAACCGAACCTGAGCGTGGAGGATTCGCTGCTGGGGAACGTGGTCATGCGGCGCAAGCCGCTGGCGGTGGTCGACGTGGCTGAGGAGAAGGGGTACGGGCAGACCAACCTCGCGCGACAGGAACGGCTGGTGTCGATGCTGGCGGCGCCGCTGATTTTCACGGAAAAAATGCTGGGCGTGCTGGTGGTCTACACGCAGCAGCGCCACCGATTTTCCAACGACGAGATCAAGCTGCTGACCACGCTGGGAGAACTTTCCGCGGTGGCCCTCGAGAAGGGGCGGCTGCTGGCGCGCGTGGTGGACATGGAGGAAAAGTTGCGGGCGAGCGAGCGGCTCTCGGCGCTGGGACTGTTGGCAGCGGAGATCGCGCACGAGATCCGCAATCCGCTGACGGTGATGCAGATGCTTTTCCACGCCTTGGTGGAGAGCCTGCAGCTCGATGCGACGTCGCAAAAGGACGCGCAGTTGATCAGTGAAAAAATGCGGCAAATGAACCGCATCCTCGACCAGGTGCTTTCATTTGCACGGTCGTCGGAGCCGATCAAGGAGGCGGTGCGCGCGGAGCAACTGATTGACGACGTCTTCCTGCTGACGCGACACAAATTGCAGCAGCAGGGAATCGAGGTGCGCAGCAGCGTACCGGAGGGGCTGCCGCCGTTCCGCGCCGACCGGGCGCAAATCGAGCAGGTGCTGTTGAACTTGATTTTGAACGGGTCGGAGGCAATGCCGAAGGGAGGGATGCTGCGCTTGAGCGCGGCGCTTGAGAGCCTGGAAGGCAGGCTGCATCTTGCGCTGTCGATCCGCGACACGGGCCAGGGCATGTCGCAGGATCAGATCGACAATCTTTTCGCGCCGTTTTTGACCTACAAGGAGTCGGGCACGGGAATCGGGCTGGCCATCGTCAAGAAGATCATGGAGAACCACCAGAGCAAGGTCGAAATCGAGTCGAAAGTGGGCCAGGGAACGCGGTTCAAGCTGCTCTTTCCGGTGAGCGATCCCCTGGCGCCGGAGGGGATTTAGGGCACGCTTTCAAAATTACTATATTTGAATCAATATCGATAATGATCGGGCTTGAAGGGCCCCTCGACCGGCACACCGAGATATTCCGCCTGCTTCGGCGTCAGCTTCGTCAGCTTCACGCCGAGCTTGTCGAGATGCAGCCGCGCCACCCGCTCATCGAGCGCCTTGGGCAGAACGTAGACATCGTTCTTGTATTTCCCCTTGCCGCGTGACTCCCACAGTTCGATCTGCGCAATCGTCTGGTTGGTAAACGAAGCCGACATGACGAAACTTGGGTGACCCGTCGCGCAGCCCAGGTTCACCAGACGGCCCTCGGCCAGCACGGTGAGGACCTTGCCGTTCGGCCAGGTGAACTGGTCGACCTGCGGCTTGATCTCGACCTTGGTCAGTGACTTGTCGCCGTAGAGCGAACCGACCTGAACCTCGGAATCGAAATGGCCGATGTTGCAGACAATCGCCTGATGCTTCATCCGGTTCATGTGCTCGCGCGTGATCACGTCGATATTGCCCGTCGTCGTCACGAAGATGTCGCCGTAGGCGCACGCCTCGTCCATGGTCACAACTTGGAAGCCTTCCATCGCCGCCTGCAACGCGTTGATCGGGTCGATCTCGGTGACCACTACGCGCGCGCCCAGCCCCTTGGAGGCCTGCACGCAACCCTTGCCCACGTCGCCGTAGCCGCAGACCACCACGACTTTGCCCGCGACCATCACGTCGGTCGCCCGCTTGACCGCGTCAATAAACGATTCGCGGCAGCCGTAAAGGTTGTCAAATTTGCTCTTCGTACACGAATCGTTCACGTTGATCGCCGGCATCTTGAGCGTCCCCTTCTTGACCCGCTCGTAGAGGCGGTGCACGCCCGTCGTCGTCTCCTCGGAGAGGCCGTGAATCCCGGAAATCAGTTCTGGGTACTTGTCATGCACCATGTTGGTCAGGTCGCCGCCGTCATCCAGGATCATGTTCAGCTGCGAACCGTCCGGCCAGCGCAGCGTCTGCTCGATGCACCAGTCGAATTCCTGCGCGTTCATTCCCTTCCAGGCGAAAACGGCCACGCCGCTCGCTGCGATCGCCGCGGCTGCGTGGTCCTGGGTCGAGAAAATGTTGCACGAACTCCAGCGCACTTCCGCGCCAAGTGAGGTCAGCGTCTCGATCAGCACCGCCGTTTGGATCGTCATGTGGAGACAGCCCGCGATCTTTGCGCCCTTGAGGGGGGCCTTGCCCTTGTACTCGGCGCGCAACGCCATCAGCCCCGGCATCTCGTACTCCGCGATGGTGATTTCCTTGCGGCCAAATTCGGCCTGTGAGATGTCTTTGACTTTGTAATCGGTGCTCATGGTTTGTTCTTTCTAATGTAGCGGCGGTCTATGACCATCGCTGATTTTTTGACGGAATTACGGAATTAACGGAATTTTCTAGGGAGATTTTTGGACAGGATTAACAAGATTAACAGGATTGTTTATTTGTAAATTCAGAGGTCTTTCAGTATCTCCTGCCGCTTGGCTTCGTATTTTTCGGGCCTTATTTGGTTGTGTATCTTGAGAAGATCAAGTTGATCCAGTCTACTTTGAACCATATGTCGTGGTGAAATGTTTTTGATGCTCTCATCCAATCTGGGCCTTTTTACTCACCTCATCCAAGTTTTTCGAGAAAGCGGCATAGCCAATCCAAATAAGGACAATCTTGCGCCAATCATCAGCACCCCAACTGAACGAGATTAATAAACAGACGGCTATGCCCAAGATGTCCCAGCCAAACTTCAGCCATTTGAGAAAGGACGCCATGATTCATTACACCCCCACCGCCCTTTTCAGGTCAGCCGCCTTGTCCGTCTTCTCCCACGTCAGCGCTTCGAGATCGTCCGTGCGGCCGAAGTGGCCGTAATTGGTCGTCTTGCTGTAGATCGGGCGGAGCAAATCGAGTTGCTTGATGATGTTCGCCGGCTTGAAACTGAAGACCTGCCTCACCGCGTCGGCGATCTTGTCGTCGTCAACCTTGCCCGTGCCGAACGTGTCGATATGCACCGAGACCGGCTCCGGATATCCGATGGCGTAGGCAAACTGGATCTCCGCGCGTTCGGCCAGTCCCGCCGCCACGATGTTCTTCGCGACGTAGCGACCCATGTAGGCCGCGCTCCGGTCGACCTTGCTCGGGTCCTTGCCCGAAAACGCCCCGCCGCCATGACGGCCCATGCCGCCGTAGGTATCGACGATGATCTTGCGGCCCGTCAGGCCCGAGTCGCCCTCCGGCCCGCCGATGACGAAGCGGCCCGTCGGATTCACCAGGTAGCGCGTCTTGGCATCGAGCAGTTCCTTCGGCAGGACCGCCTTGATCACGTTCTCGACCACAAACTCGTAAATCTCCTTGTGCTTCACCGAATCGCGGTGCTGCGTCGAGACCACCACGGCGTCGACCCGCTCGATCTTCGTCCCGTTGTACTGGAGCGACACCTGCGTCTTGCAGTCGGGGCGCAGCCACGAAACCTTCTTGTGCTTGCGCAGGTCGGTCAGCTTACGGCCCAGCGCGTGAGCGTAGAAAATCGGCGCCGGCATCAGGTCCCGCGTCTCGTTCACCGCGAAACCGAACATGAGCCCCTGGTCGCCCGCGCCCTGCTCGGCATGGCCCTTGCCTTCGGCGGCTTTCTCATCGACGCCCTGCGCAATGTCGGGGCTCTGCGCCGTCAGCGCGTTGAGAATGTGGACGCCCCTGGCGTTGAACGATTCGCCCGGCTCGGTGTAGCCGATCTCCTCGATCGCACCGCGCACCACCTTGTTGTAATCGAAATCGGCCTTGGTCGTGATCTCCCCCGCCACGACGACGAGATTCGACTTCACCAGCGTCTCGCAGGCCACGCGGCTGTTTTTGTCCTGGGTCAGGCAGGCGTCGAGCACCGCGTCGGAAATCGTATCGGCGACTTTATCCGGGTGACCCTCCGTCACCGATTCGGACGAGAAAATGTAGGATTTGGACATAGGGCCGAAATTAGGTTCCCGTTTCCCGGCAGGCAAGGAAAAATATGAACATATCCGGATGCGTGGATATATAAGCCGCACTCCTTCTGCGGCATCCCTCAATTTCTACGCTGTCAAAAAACTTGCTCTGCTACCAGCTCGCCGTAAGTTCCTTCAGCGTGGTTTCCGCCTTCTCGCGCGAAAGCTTCGCCGTATCCTCGCCCTGGTTCATGCTGTCGGCCACCACGAACTGAACGTCGGTCACACCGATGAAGCCAAAAATCGCGCGCAGGTAGGGCTCCTGGAAGTTGTACGCGCCGGTGGGCGATCCCAACGGGAACGATCCGCCGCTGGTCGTAATGAAGAGGGCCTTCTTTCCCTTCACCAACCCCTCGTACCCGTTCGGGCCGACCGCGAAAGTCTTGCCCGCCCGCACAATCTGGTCGATGTAGGCCTTGAACGTCGACGGAATGTTGAGGTTGTACATCGGCACCCCGAAAATGTATTGCGACGCGCCGAGAAATTCTTCGACCAACTGGTCCGACACCGCGATGGCCGCCTTTGACTCGGGGGTCTGCGCCTCCGGCGGGGCAAAGGCGCCAACCACCCACGGTTCCGTCACGTGGGGTACCGGATGATGACCGAGATCGCGCAACAAAACGGTCGCGTCCGGGTGAAGCTTCGCCCAGTTCTGCGCGAAGTTTGTGGTGAGGGCGCGCGAGACGGAGCGCTCGCCGCGCGGGCTGGCGGTGATGACGAGGACTTTGGACATGGGGGTTCTTTCTTTTTTGGGTTCGAGGGCTTGGTTAGCTTTGGGTAACCATGGTTGTTACGTTATGGTAAAAAAATCAAGGATTGTGCTTTGCCGCGGATTGATGCCGCGCCATCGCGCTTTCGAGCACGTCACTCAGCGTCGTCCGCGCCAGCTCACGGGTCAGCGCCGACTCGGCGCGGGTGAAAATCTCTTCCAGGATGCGCTGCATCGCCTGGCCGATCGGACAATTCTTGTTCGGCGGCGTATGCGGAAGGTGCAGCGGCTCGGACGTTTCCACCGCATTGTAAATGTCGGCCAACGTGATCTGCCGGGGCAGCCGCGCCAGGCGCACTCCGCCGCCCGGCCCCTTTTGCGTCTCCACCACGCCCGCCTCCTGCAAACCGGCCATCAGACGCCGCACCACCACGGGGTGCGTCAGCGTGCTTTCCGCAATCTCGTTCGAGGTGAGGAACAAATCGGGTTTTTGCGCCAGCAGCGCCAGCGTGTGCACCCCGATCGCAAATTGACAACTGGCGGGCATGATGTGTAACAAACATGATTTCTTATTATTGTCAAATGAAACTGTAGCAGCGGTCGATGCTTATCTTAAGCGTAGTCGAAGGACAGGCATCGACCGTCGCTTCAACAAATAGTAGGCTCCACCCCTCATGGATTCGCCCCTCTACACCGTCATCATCCCGATGCTCCGCTTCCGCGCGGACGAACCGGTGCTGACCAGCCTGCGCGAGACCGCGCCGCCCGCCGGAGGAATCGAAATCTTCGTCGCCGAAGGAACGCAGCCGTCCCGCCAGCGCAACGCCGCCACCGAGCGCGCCCGCGGCGAAATCATCCTCTTTCTCGACAACGACTGCACCCTTGCTCCCGATTTCTGGACCGAACTTGAAAGCGCGTTCGCCCGGCCCGAAGTCGAAATCGTCGGCGGTCCCGCCCGGCTGCGGACCAACGCGGGCGCTTGCGAGGAAATCTTTCACTCCCTGCTCACCCACATCCTCATCGTCGGCACCATTTCCTCCCGGTATGATTCGCGCGGTGATTTTCGCCCCGCCACACAGACCGAACTCATCCTTTGCAATCTCGCCGTGCGCCGTTCCACCTTCCAAAAAATCGGTGCCTTTTCGACCAGACTTTATCCCAGCGAGGAAAATGAATGGCTCGACCGCGCGCGGGCTGCCGGAGCCGGCATTTATTATCACCCTGGCGTCCAGGTTTTCCGGCCACAACGGGCCACGTGGACGCAGATGGGAAAGATGCTTTTGCGCTACGGCATCGGCCGCACCCGCCAGTTTCAGGTCAGCGGCTGGCACCCGACCTTCCATCAAATTCTCCCCCTCCTGCTGGTGGCGACGATCTTTGCCCTCATTTACGGGCATCTCGAAACTCCCTTCGTCGTGCTCTGGCTTGCCGCCGCCGTCATCGTCGCCCTCACCTGCGACGCCCGCCTCCGCTGGTGGCAGCGGCTCGTGGCCGGGCTGGCCGCGCCGCTTCTTCCGATCACTTTCGCCCTCGGCCAGATCGCCGGCTGGGTCTTGCTTCTCTTCCCCGCGTCCGCCAGGGACGCCGCCATCGTCGTTCTCAACGAGCGGGGTGAACGCATCCCCTGATTGACGCTATTCGACCCATGATCGGCCTCGAAGCCCTGCAACAACTCCGCCTGCCCGACGCCTGGCAGGTCGAGGCCATCCGCGCCCTGGCCGCGGGCGACGATGTCATCGTCCAGGCTCCGACCGGCGCGGGCAAGACTTTCATCTTTGAACAATTTTTCCAGCAGCGCCGCGGCCCCGGCCAGGCGATCTACACCGTGCCGACCCGCGCGCTCGCCAACGACAAGTTTGCCGAGTGGAGCCGCCAGGGCTGGCGCGTCGGCATCACCACCGGCGATCTCGTTCACGACGCCGGCGCGCCTCTCGTCGTCGCCACGCTCGAGGCACAGCAATCGCCCGCCAACGCCGCGCTCTACGTCATCGACGAATACCAATGGCTCGGCGATCCCCTGCGCGGCAACCACTACGAGGGCGTCATCCTCTCGCTCCCGGCACAGACCCAACTCCTGCTCCTCAGTGGCAGCGTGGCCAATCCCGGCGCCGTGCGCGACTGGCTGCTGCGCCTCGGGCGCGGCCGCGGCGTCACCCTGGTCGAGCAGCGCGAGCGGCCCGTTCCGCTCGACGAAGTCGAGATCGATTCGCTCGCCCGCCGCGTCCCGGAAGCGATCACCGGCTATTGGACCCGCCGCATCGCGGGCGCGTTGCGCGAAGACTACGGCCCCATCCTCGTCTTCGCCCCGCACCGCCGCGAGGCCGAAAAAATCGCGCGCGACGTCGCCGCCCGCATCCCCTGCCCGCAGCCGCTCCGGCTGACCAAGGAGCAGGAAAATGCCGCCGGTCCCGATCTGACCCGGTTGCTCGGCCAGCGCGTCGCCTTTCATCACAGCGGCCTCGGCTACGTCCAGCGCGCGGGCCTCGTCGAACCGCTGGCCAAGGGCGGCCAGTTGCGCGTCGTCGTCGCCACGCTCGGCCTCAGCGCCGGGATCAACTTCTCGCTCCGGTCCGTGCTTGTCACCGCAACCCATTTCACCGCCGGCGGCCTGCCCCGCGAAGTCACGCCCTCCGATCTGCTCCAGATGTTTGGCCGGGCCGGGCGGCGCGGTCTCGACGAACAGGGCTTTGTCCTCGTCGGCGAACGCTCGCCGCGCCTCGGCCAGGCCCGCGCCGGTCATCTCCGCCGCAGCGCGCCGCTGCCCTGGCGCCCGCTCCTGCAGGAACTCGCCCGGGGAGGTCCCATCGAGGAAGTCGGCGCCGCATTCCAAAAGAAACTTTTCACCACCGAGTTCATCCCGCTCGGCATCGAATTGACGCAGAAAATCGCCGAGCCGCTGCCGTGCGGACTCAAGACCGACGCGGGCCGGGCTCGTCTCGTCCGTCGCGAAAAGGATCCCGCTCCGTTCTGCTTCACCTGCCCTCATCGCCCCGAATGCCTGCGACTCGACCCGAAGCCCGCGCTCATCTGGCTTTGGAACCGGGTCGGCCTCCTCGACAAGCAACTCCGGCTCACCCGTCGCGGCCGGATCATGGCCTGGTTCTCCGGCGCGGAAGGACTCGGCATTCTCGCCGGGCTTGAAGACGAAAAATACCCGCTCGCCGACCTGCTCGAAGACATGACCAACCTTGTTGCGGGCGACCGCTTTTGCGGCAACGAACCGCGCTGGGGCGGACGTCTCGCCTTCGCCTGCCAGAAGGCCTACCGCCGCTTCACCAGCGACGGCTTCCTCGTCGACGGCATGCCGGTCAATTACGGAGCAGGCGGCGCCGAGATCGTCCGCGCACTCCGCACCAAAAAATTTGTGCCGATGCAGGGACTCGAAGAGCACGTCCATCGCGGCGACATCGACCGGCTCCTCATTGAATGGAAAAGTCTGCTGCGCCAGGTCGCTGGCGCCGACGCCGATCCGTCGTGGCCACGCTGGACCCAGTTCCAGGAACTTTGCCGCACCGAGTTCGCGCAGTACGCGCGCGACAGCCTGCCCGGCCTCCCCATCATTCCTGCCGAGCAGCAGAAGCCGGTGGGCCACCGGCTGACGATGTCGCCGCCCTTTCGAGACGCTCATTAATAGCCAGGCCAAGGCCGCACAATGGTAGCGGGGTCGCGTAGAGTTCCGTCACGCGGGGATCGTCGTCGAGCGCCCTCAGGAACCGGAAAAAATTCGCGGCGGCTTCGACCAGGTTGCCCTCGGGTGAGAGGTTCTTCATCACGCCCGCAAACTCCGCCGGCGGCGCACCAAAGACCAGCCAGCCGACATTGGCCCGCGGTGGAATTTCTTCCGCGGCGCGTACAAGGCGGAGGGGCTTGCGCGGCGCGTAATGGTGCCTGAGCTGCCCCGGTGCCAGGGGCCGATCATCGACCGCCCGCGCCCGTTCGATCGGACCCAAAAAGGCCTCGAGTTGCTCGAGGGTCACGCCGCCCGCGCGCAGGAGCACCGGCTTTTCGCCGGAAAGATCGAGCACCGTCGATTCGACGCCGACAAGGCATGGCCCGCCATCGAGGATCAGCGGCACGGCCTCGCCCAGTTCCTCGCTGACGGCCGACGCGTCGGTCGGACTGATCCGGCCAAAGCGGTTCGCGCTCGGCGCGGCCAGCGGGCCCGAAAATGCCCGCAGCACCGCCTGCGCCACGGGATGGACCGGCACGCGCAGCGCGACCAGCGGCAGACCGCTTGTGGCGAGGTCGGGCACCGCATCTTCTTTCGGAAGGACCAGCGTCAGCGGGCCGGGCCAGAACCGCCGGGCCAGCTCACGCGCGATGTCCGGCACCCGCGCCGCCAGACGGAAGGCCGAATCGGCACCGGCGAAATGGAGGATAAGCGGATCGAAGAGCGGGCGCTGCTTGATTTCGAAGATCCGCGCCAGAGCCGCCGGGTTGAGCCCGTCCCCGGCCAGGCCGTAAACCGTCTCGGTCGGCAGGCCGATGACCTGCCCCTCGCGAAGCAGTTGTGCCGCGCGCGAAACCGCCTCGGGCGTTGCCGCGACGACGTTATTCGCTTGCCCCCCGAGGGGTGGCTCGGGTTTCATGCTCTTGGTTGGTATGAAACAGTTCGAATCGTTCAAGGCATCGCAACTCTATTGTCGCAAGTGCGGGAAGTCGATGCCGGTGCGGGAACGGCTTCTGCTCATTCTGCCCGACAAGGAGATTTATGATTATCTTTGCACCGGTTGCGCCGAATCGCTGGGACAGCGCGAGGTCTCGCTCGCCGAGAAGCGTCTCGCCGCCCTGCGCGGTGCGCAAGGACGTCGCCATCGATAAATGCCCCCGGGACTAATGTAGGGACCCAAAGAACCATGCGCATCATCTTCATCGGAACCGGAGAAATCGGACTGCCCGCGCTTCACACCCTCACCAAGTCGCCCGACCTGCATGTTCTCGCCATTGTCACGCAGCCCGACCGGCCCGTTGGCCGCCAGTTGAAACTTTCCGCCAGCCCGATCAAGGAAGCCGCCTTCAAGCTGCATCTGAAAATTTTCCAGCCCGAAAAAATCGGCGCACCGGCTTCGGTCGCACAACTCAAGTATCTCAAACCTGACCTGATCGTCGTCGCCGCTTACGGCCAGATTCTGCCCAGGGAAATTCTCAACCTGCCGCAGGATGCCTGCCTGAACATCCACGCCTCGCTCCTGCCGAAATATCGCGGCGCGTCGCCCATCCACGCCGCCATCGCCGCGGGCGAAAAGCAGTCGGGCGTCACGATCATGTGGATGGACGAAGGCCTCGATACCGGCGACATCCTCCTCCAGGAAGCGATCAATCTGAGCCGCCGCGAAACAAGCAAGACGCTTCACGACCGCCTGGCCGAACTCGGCGCCGGGACGCTGACCAAGGCGATCAAGTTGATCCAGACCGGCAAGGCCCCGCGCCTCAAGCAGGACATTACGCAGGTGACGCTGACCAAAAAACTGCGCAAGGAGGACGGCCACATCAAGTGGGACCGTCCGCAGCGCGAAATCGACGCCCACATCCGCGCCATGACCCCCTGGCCCTCCGCCTACGCCTGGATCCCGCAGGAAAAGGACCACAAGATGCTCAAGATTTTCACCACCATCCGCTCCAACCGGGCGAAAGGGAAGCCGGGCGAAATCGTGCGCGTCGACAAGCATGGCATCCTCGTCGCGGCCGGCGTCGGCGGACTCCTCCTGCGCGAAGTGCAGCTCGAGGGCAAGAAGCGGATGCACGCTGCTGAATTCGCCCGCGGTTTCAACCTGCCCGTCGGGCTGGTGCTGGAGTGATCCCTAAATGTAGCGGCGGTCGACGCCTGTCCTGTTTTCAGCCGAGGCCTGAGCCTGCCGAAGGGGCAAGTCGAAGGAACAGTCGCCGAATTTTTTGACGGAATTAACGGAATTGGGCCAAATTTACGGAATGAACTTTGGAGCGACCGAATCGTTGCTGTTCCTTCACATTCACGTCAAATTACCGGGCGGATAGACAGTGTAAGTGATGAGGACCGACCCGTTTATACGACTTATTTTTGCTGGCTTACTTGGTCTGCCTCGACCGAACCTCACGAGGAAATCCAAAGACAGGACGACACAGCCGCAACCGAGGCAGCAGTAGCATAGCCAGCAGTGTAAAGCCATTCGCTGCCCTGCTCCTTAATCCCAATCAACGAAAACAACGCCGCCGCAATCACAGCGCCAATCAAAGTGAAATATATCCGACCGTAGAGCTTTTTTGAAAAAAGCCGCTGCCAGCAATCAAATGCTATCGCATTTAGACCAAAGACTACCGGAAAATAAAACCAACCGAAGATCATGAGAATAGGTGCGGCGAAGATACCCTTTGGACCAGTTATGATTCCGCCAAGAATGGCCGACGCCAAGAGCATCGACAAAAACGAGCAGACAAGTATTTTTACGAGTGTTTTCATCTGGCTTTTCCAGTCTCTGCAAAAGCTAAATTACAAGAGTACGGAAAATGGCTGATATTGATTTGGAAAATAAAGTGGTCGGGCAGTACTAATGACACCCAATGGCCGGGCAGATAAAAAGCATATATACTGAGGACTGATATCCTTACTTCGTTCCTAAAAAAATCCCCTATCACCCCTGTTTTTTTGTTAAAAAAATTCCGTCAATTCCGTAATTCCGTCAAAATTCAGTTCTTCCCGACAAGGCACTCAAGAATCTGAACGGCGTTCCAGGCCGCCCCCTTGAGCAACTGATCGCCGCTGACAAAAAGCGCCAGCCCGCGCGGGTGCGACAGGTCGCGCCGGATCCGCCCGACCAGCACGTCGAACTGTCCGCTGGCCTCGAGCGGCATCGGGAAATGATTCTTCTCGCGGTCGTCGACCACCTTCACGCCCGGGGCCTTCGCGAGAATCTCGCGAGCCTCCTCGGGTGACAGTGTACGCTTCGTTTCAATCACGATCGACTCGCTGTGGGCGCGCAGCACCGGCACGCGGATGCAGGTCGCGACGATGGGCAGTTGCGGTTCGTGAAAAATCTTCCGCGTCTCCTCGATCACCTTGTTCTCCTCCTCGTTGTAGCCGTTCTCGGCCACGGCGGTGTTGTGGGAGAAAACGTTGAACGCGATTTGGTGCGGGAAGACCTCGCGTTTCAGCGGCTGGCCCGCGGCGTGCGCGCGCGTCTGCGCCTCAAGTTCGGCCATGGCCTGCGCGCCGGCGCCGCTCGCGCTCTGGTAGGTGGAGACGATGATCCGTTCGATCCCCGCCGCCTGGTGCAGCGGCCAGAGCGGCACGGCCATGATGATGGCCGAGCAATTCGGCACCGAGATGATGCCGTGGTGCTGTTTCAGGTCGCCTGCGTTGATTTCGGGCACGACCAGCGGCACGTCGGGACGCATGCGAAAAGCGGAGGAATTGTCGATCATGACCGCGCCCGCCTTCGTGCAGGCCTCGGCGAACTGGCGCGAACGGGTGGCCCCGGCGCTAAAGAGCGCGTAGTCGACACCCTCGAACGCTTCGGCGCGCAGTTCCTCAACCAACACGGGCTTGCCGTCAAATTGGACCGTCTTGCCCGCCGAGCGAGAAGAAGCGAGCGGCTTCAGGCTTTTGACCGGAAAGTTCCGGCGCTCCAGCGTCCGGAGAATCTCCTGCCCCACCGCCCCGGTGACGCCAACAACGGCAATACGATACGATGTCATAAACTATTTATTATGCGGCATGATCGACAGGGAATCAATCTGGTCTTAAAAGGAAGTTCAATTCATGTTCTCATTCTGTCCCGGGCCTTCTCCTGAATTATGAATCCCAAGCTTCCCACCTGGATTATGATGGCAGGGTCGTTTGCGTTCTTAATTTTACTGGTCTTTCGTCCAGGCCTCGGCTCGGCATCGATTTTTGAATCCATCTTCGGAATCGCATCCGCGCTCGCCTTTTCAATTGGAATGTTTCTGTCCCATTGCGGCCTGATCGGCCGGGCGGACCAGCGACGGAAATTTTTCGGGCTCCATTTCTTTGGCCTCCTCATTCTTTGCTCCATGCTGGGCCTGGACTTCCTCGGTTACGTGGCGATGACAAAAATGTATAACGTGATCGACGAAACCTCGGATATCCTCCCCAAGTTGGTCGAAGGCGCCCGGACCGCTGATTCTGAAAGCAAGCGGAGAACCATGGCCCAGGACGCCTACCAGATTTATGGACTGACCGTTGCTTATCGTCGCGACAACGGCGAGTTGACCTATTACCAACCGACCAGTCAGGACATTGCTTTACATGATCAGTATGAAAAGAACGGCGTCAAAAACCGGGAATCCCGGGATTCGATCCTGAACGGACCACTCCGTCAGTTGCCCTGGCTCTTCAGCGTTTACCTCGGCAGCTTCTTTAGCGTCTATTTGGCGGGTTCGCTTTGGCTCCTGTTGCGAAGACCGGAAGCCCGGTCGTAACGCGCAGCTTGGAGGCTCCCCGTTCCTGCTTCTTTTGCTGCGCCCCTGAGTTTGGGATAGCTTCTAGAAAAACTTATCCGTACTTCTGCCAGTCGAGCTTGTGCTGCTCGATCCAGCGGTAGTGCTCCAAATGGTCCAGCCGAGCCGCCGCCGCCTCGTCCGCGATCACCGTGGTGCGCGGGTGGAGTTGCAGCGCCGACGCCGGGCACATCGACGAAACCGGCCCCTCGATCATCGCCTTCACCGCGCTGCTTTTTTGCGCGCCGCAGGCCAGCACCACGCAATGCCCCGCTTCCAGAATCGTCCCGATCCCCATGCTCACAACATGCCGCGGCTGCTCCTCCGGCGTCCGAAATTGGCCCGCGTTGTCCCGCAGCGTCTTCTCCGAAAGAATCTTGATCCAGGTGCGCGAATTCAGCGAGCCGGTCGGTTCATTGAACCCGATATGCCCGTTCGAACCGATGCCGAGAAGCTGCAGGTCGATCCCCCCCGCCTTTTTGATCGCCGCCTCGTACTCGAGGCAGTGAAGCCGCAGGTCCGCCGCGAACCCGTCCGGGATGTGCGTCGAGCCGACCGGGATATTCACGTGGCGGAAAAAATTATCCTGCATGTAGAAGTGGTACGACTGAGGGTGATCATGCGGCAGCCCCACGTACTCATCGAGATTGAACGTTACCACGCCGCTGAAATCGAGTTTTTCCGCCTGGTGCAGCCGGATCAGTTCCGCGTAGAGCCGCAACGGCGTCCGGCCTGTCGCCAGTCCCAGCACGCAGCGGGGCTTGCGCCGCACCAGTTGCGCCACAATCTGCGCCCCGAGGAGCGAGACCTCCTCCGCCGAATCACGAATGATCACTTCCATCGCCGCATCCTCCCGTTAAGTTGTCCCAGGCTGGTCTCTAAAGTCCAACGGTCTTCAAAAAGCCGTCCACTTTCGCCCGCGCCGCCAGCGGTTCCGACCAGCGCGCCGGAATCGCGCGCCGACCGTGCGCCGCGCCGAGAATTGTCCCCAGCACCAGTCCGCGCGCCGCCGAGTCACCACCCGCCATCACGTTTTCCACCAGCGCCGTTTCGAGGTCCTCGCCGTGCCGCAGCAGCAGGGCGAACACGGCCGGCAGCGCCTTCTCCAGCGGGCACGACGCGCCCAGTTCCTCAACCGCTTCGGCGGTTGAAAGCGCGCGCGTCTCCTGTGCCCGCCACAAAAGCTCCTCCGCGCGCAGGGCCTTGTAGGGCAGTGTCGCCGCCATCGGCAGCGCGCTCGCCACCGTCACGCCGCGCATGAGAATAAAAACCGTCCGCGCGATGAACTCCGCCGCGTCCACCGCTACCGGCGAAGCGTGCGTCAGCGCCGTCTGCGCCCGCGCCGCCGCGATGATCGTCGGCTGGTCCTCATTGCGCAACGCGGCCAGCAGCGGGGCGATCCGCGCCGCGCCGCCCAGTTCCGTCGAATCGGACCCGGCCCGGGTCAACCCGCGCCCCTCCTGCAAATGGGCCAGCGTCTCCTTCGTCGCGTGATCGCGATAAGCCTTCGACTCGTCCCAGAAACCGCGCCAGCGCCGCGCGAAATCTTCCATCACAAAATTGCCGCCGCACGCCTCCAGCGATTCAAGCAGAACCAGCGTCTGATCGCCGTAGTGGGTCTGCGCCCCGCGCTCCTTGCCCGGGTGATAACTGTCCGGCACCGCGGCCTGGAGTTCCGTCACGCGGCCCCAACGTCGCGCGATCTCCGCCTGATCATAAATCCAGTGGGCGCCCAGCGCCAGCGAATCGCCAATGAGCGCCCCGTAAACGAGCCCCGCATACCGTTCGCGGACCGACAGCGGCACTTCGGTGGTCAAAGTGGTCATTCCCTAGCTTAGCGCAAGCGGGCTCCGACAGCGAATCGGATTTATAGAAACTGTTCGAAAAATCGGTGCGACCCACGGCCACTTTTCAGACTGCCTCTAAGAAGCTTGTTTCGTTGCCGAATTTTGATAGATTAGCCGTTCCGGCAGCCCTCGTCGGAACAACCCATTATTTTACTCTTATGCCCAACGCGAACGAAATTGGAAAAGGACAGGCGATCAAGTGGAACGGCGACATCTGTCTCGTTCTGGAAACCCAGCACCGCACGCCGGGCAACCTGCGGGCCTTCGTACAGGCCACGCTGCGCAGCATGCGCACGGGAAAATCGTTCGTGCAGCGGTTCAACTCAAACGAGTCGCTTGACGTGGTGCCGATGAGCCGCAAGAAGTACGAGTTCAGCTACAAGGACAACTCGGGTTACCACTTTATCGATCCGACGACTTACGAGGACATCACCTTCCAGGAGGAATTTGTCGCGAAAGTGAAGGATTACCTGACCGAGAATCTCTCGTGCGACATCATTTTCACCGACGAGAAGGCCGCCGACATCGAACCGCCGGCCACCGTCCTGCTCAAGGTCGTCGAATCGGCCGACGGCGTCCGCGGCGACTCGGCCAACAATGTGCAGAAGGTGGCGGTCCTGGAGACCGGCCTGCAGGTGCAGGTGCCGCTCTTCATCAAGGAAGGCGAGCTCGTCAAGATCAGCACGACGGACGGCAAGTACCTGAGCCGGGCTTAAGAGGATGTCTGGAAAGTAGTCGCAGGACTCAAAACACCTGCGGCATGCCTTCGACGAGGAAGCGGATATTTTGCAGGATGCCGGCTTCGCTCCCGGCCAGCATGAGGCGCTGCGCCGGTTCGTGCATCGGTTCATAGCTGAGGCGATAGGTGCCGAAGTGCATCGGGACGAACGTCCGGGCCTTGAGCTCATGGAAAGCCTGGACGGCCTGTTCGGGTCCCATGTGGACATCGCGGAACGAGGGCGGTTCGTAGGCTCCGATGGGCAGCAGGGCAATCTCCGGGGCGACGCGGCGGCCAATTTCACGGAAACCGGAAAAGTAGGCGGAATCGCCGCAGTGGTAGATCTGGCGGCCCTCGAACTCGATGACGTAACCGCCATAGCCACGGTGGCTGTCGTGCAGAACGCGGGCGCCCCAATGCTTGGCGGGCGTGAAGGTGATCTTGAGATCGCGGTAATGCCATTCCTCCCACCAGTTCATTTCCTGGACTTGCTCGAAGCCGAGATCATGGACCAGGTTCTGGACGCCGGAGGGGACGACGATGGGTTGGTTGGCGGCGATGGCGGCCAGGGTGCGTCGGTTGAGGTGATCGAAGTGGGCATGGGTGATGAGGACCAGGTCGATGTTGGGGAGGTCGCTGATGGCCAGCCCGGCGCGCTTGAGGCGCTTGATGACGACAAGCCAGTTGGCCCAGTTGGGATCGACGAGGATATTGTGGCGCGGGGTCTGGATAAGAAAGGAGGCGTGGCCGATCCAGGTCAGTCCGATCTGGCCGGGTCGGAGTTGAGGAAAGACCGGGCGATGCTCGACGCCGCTTTTGCGGACGAAAAGGGACGGGATGAGGACTTCGGTGACAAAGTTACGCTCGTTCCAGCGGGTGGCCTTTTTCTCTCCTTTTTTCCGTGGGGACATGGGTTATACTCAAAAACTGCATCAAGGCGGCGGCGGTGCAACCTTGCGCATATGCTACAGGGAAGATCCGAGAATGAAACGTGATTCCTCTCCCCCGGCACGCCCGGCCAAACAGGCCTTGCGGCGCGAAATGCGGCTGCGGTTGCGGGAGTTGAGTCCGGAGGCGCACGCGGAAGCGTCCCTGCGGATTTGCCAGCAGGCGGCACACCTGCCGGAATTCGCTGAGGCCGAGAGCGTCGCCCTTTTTGCACCTTTACCGTCGGAGCCCGACATCAATCCGTTGATCGAGGAAGCCTGGGCGGATGGGAAGCGGGTGGTCATGCCCCGGATGAAAATGGGAGTGGGAAAACCGGTCCTGGAATGGTTCGTCGTGATCGACTGGAGCGAATTGGTGGAGGCAGCGCCGTTCGGCCTGCGCGAACCGAATGCGGGCCTCTGCAAGCAGGTGGCGACAGGGGAACTCGATTGCGCGTTTATCCCCGGCCTGGCCTTCGACGAGGAAGGCTTTCGCCTGGGACGCGGTGGTGGCTATTACGATTATTTTTTGAGCGAAGCGCCGCCACGGTTGGCCCGCATCGGGTTGATGTTCTCCTGTCAGGCCGTGGCAAAAGTCCCCCGCGAGGGGCACGATGCGCGATTACCGAAGGTGCTGACGGAGGAAGGGCTGAGTACCTTTGGCTAAAGGCTGTCTAACAAATAGGCCCGGTGACGTGACGAGTCAAATTTGGGCCGAATCGAAACGCGAACGACGAGCACACCCGCAAACTTTATGTCAATACTGAGGACTGCCCTTTTATGTTGACCTTGGCTACCAGCTTTATCACTGTTGCGTTTGTTTGAGTAAAGAGGACAAAGAACGATATCTGCAGCGTGTCGCGGCTGACTTTTTGCTTTACGTCGCTGTACTGGCTAATCTTTTGCTGCTCGGTCTACGCGTCTTTTACAATATCTCTTTTTTTAAGCCCGAAGCAGTAATGACCTCGGGCTGTGAAGAAGAGGCGCTGTTTTCAGTTTGGAAATATACACAAAATCTGCCCGTTTACTCAGACCCCCATCTTATTCCCTTTGCTGCTAGTTACTTTAATTGGTTTTTTTATTATATTTACGGAAACGTTGCCAAGTTATCCTTGGCATGGCTACACGCAGATTCCCGGTGGCTGCCCACAATTTGCCGGGTTCTGAGTCTTGCCTTCGCCCTTGTCGGTGTAGGTGTTTGTTGGCTTGTTCTCGACGAGTTGAATCCGCGCCAGTTCTTTTTTTCATGGCACAAAAAACTCGCCTGGTCTCTTCTGCTTATTGCCAATCCTCTTAGTGGCTTTTGGTTGCTCACCACGCGTCCTGATATAGGCGCACTTGTTTTGGAGCTGACGGGATTGCTTTTTTTACTGCGCTGCTTGCGTACATCACGTTGGGAAGAGATCGCCTATGCCGCTTTATTTCTCTATGGCGCATGGGCGTTTAAACATAACTTTATTGCGATTTGGATGGGAGGGTGTTTTGTCCTACTGATGCTCCGAAAGTGGCAGGCCTTTACGCTGTTGATTACAATTTGTCTGGGACTTGTGTTTATTACCTTGGCGTTCGGTGGTTCAGTCTATCGCTTCAGTCTCTTTTTTTCACAAATCCATTGCCAGTACCGTTTTGTTTCCAGCTTTGGCTTTCTTTTCTCAGCTCTGCGCAAGATGCCTTTTCTGTTTCTGAGCTTGCTTGGTCTTGTGCTTTATGGACCGGTAAAAATTACCCGCTTGGCGGTGGCCAACCCAATTTTCCTGATGCTCTTGGTTGCCACGATCCTTACTTTTAGTCTGGGATTTATTTTTTCAGGAAAGCAGGGGGCTGTAGATTATTATTTCTTGCCGGCTGCTCTTTACAGCGGACTGCTTTTGGCAAAATTGGCGGATTTTCTCCGACCCACTTTTTTCCACCTCGGTCTCGCTCTAGCCTGTTTGATCTCAAGCGCAGGCGTGGGCTTTGTTTTAAGCGGGCATTATGGAGCAGTCGATTGGCGTTCTTTTTATAGCCCTCAATTGGAGCTGGCCGAAAAGCTTCCTTCTTTTCCCGGCCCCGTATTTGTAAGCGACCGCACTGGGAATCTGCCTTGGATTCAAACCAAGCCGCCCTACTTCGTTGTTGCGTTTACCTACGAGATGGATGAGAAGGCGGGCGAATGGCATGAGCATGGAGGGTGGGAGGGTTTGCTTCGAGAAGGCTACTTTGTGACAGTGGTTACTTCTCCATATAATCCGATAGAGTCGTCTTTACTGCAAAACTATGCTCTTGCTTATCAAGATAAGCAGCACGCGTACTACGTTCGACGGCCTATAGACCGGCATCAATAGAACCGACGCTGAAGGATTTTTAGCCTGCCCAAAACAGCAAGTTTCAGGCGCCAGCTATGCAGACTAAAGTAAATCTGAGGACTTTTTGTAATCGCCACGACTAAAGTATTTTTCCAGCAGGACGTACATGCAGATGAAAAAGTAACGGCTGCCCATCTCCTTGATCTGAAGCTTGGCTACCCCGGTGCGGCGATTGCGCCATGTAATTGGTACAATGGTCCAAGTGTAACCCCGTACGATTGCCTTTAACGGCAACTCGATGGTGAGATTAAAGTGGGGAGCGATAAGCGGGCGGCATCCATCAATAACCGTCTTGCGGTAGGCTTTAAACGCGTTGGTCGTATCGTTGAATTTGATGCGAAAGAGGTTTGCGATGAACGCGTTGGCCAGGCGATTAAGCAACCATTTTATCGCCGGATAATCGATTGTCCCGCCACCACGGATAAACCGACTGCCGAAGACGCAATCGTAGCCTTTGTTCAATTCGCGCCAGTAAACGACGACATCGCGGCAATCGTCCGATTCATCCGCCATCATGATTACCGCAGCGTCTCCCTGCATGTGATCGAGCCCGCATACGATAGCGCGTCCAAAGCCTGGATCTCTCGAGTTTTGTTTCGGACGAAGCTCCGTAATTTTTTTTTGTAGTTCCAAAAGAAGGGCCCAGGTCTGGTCGGTGCTGGCGTCATCCACCACGATGATTTCATGCGGCACGTGCTGCAGGCGCAGTTCGACATGGAGATGTTCGACCGTGGAGCAGATGCACCCCTCTTCATTCCTTGCTGGGATGATGATGGAAAGGAGCCGGATCGGAGAAAGCGAGGAGGGCGGGTTCATAAATATGATTTGCAGTCACGGTGCGGAAAGATCCAGCCAACCCTTATCGCTTTCGGCGTGCCTAACTTCGATGCCAAGCCGTTTTAAATCGAGTCGATTCCGCTCGCTGCCGGGGCGAATGAAATTATCCAATCCGTAAATTTCCCAATCAGACGAATCGGCACGCAGATATCTGGCGATAGAACTACCGACAAAACCACAAATTCCAACGATCAGCAGTTTCATGTATAGTACGGTTACGTTGACATAGAGTTTTATCCAGTAATAGGGTCACTCCCTAGTTTTGAGACGAAATTTGCGGCCAACCTTCAGCTTCTACGGCGTGGTGGTAGCACCGGCAGCCGGGGCGGAAGCCGCGGGCGCTGGAGCCGCGGCGGACGGCACTTCGGCGGTAGCCTTGGCGGGAGGCGAATTCGAGTCGTCGGTCGTGGCGGCTTCGTCGGTCGGTTTGCTGGTGGTCGCGGAAGCAGTCGGACTGTCCTGGCTTTTTTTGCCGCCGGGGGGCGGGTAGATGGAGGTGAAGATGTTCTTGGCAATGGCGCCAGCGTCGACACCGCCGAGAAGACCGCCGGTCAGGGTATTGTCGCGGTTGTCGGAGAACTGGCCCTCGATCATGATGGAAAAGGCGTATTGGGGATTGTCGGCGGGCAAATAGCCGGAAAGCCAGGCGATCTGGCGGCGGTGGTCCTTGGAACCGACCTGGGCGGTGCCGGTCTTGGCGGCGATTTTTATGTCGTCGCGATGGACGCCTGCGGCGGTGCCGGTGTCGACGACGTTGATCATGGCCGCCTTGAGAGTCGGCATCCATTTGTCGTCGAAGGTGACGTTGCGCAGGACTTCCACCGGGTAGCTTTTGATGACGTTGCCGTTCCGGTCCTCAACGTCCTTGACGATGCGCGGACGGTAGACCGTGCCGTTGTTGGCGATTGCGGCCATGAGATCGGCCATCTGGAGCGGGGTCGCCAGCACGTCACCCTGGCCGATGGAGGTCAAGGCAATGTCGCCGTAGCCAAACTCGCGCTGGTGAATCCGTTTGACAAATTCGTTGTCGGGAATCAGGCCGGGCAGCTCGCCGGGCAGCATAATGTCGGTGGGGCTGCCGAGATTCAGGCTGCGCGCGGTGTCCAGGAGGATGTCGCGCCCGATTTTCTCGCCCAAGGTGGCGAAGTAGGTGTTGTAGGAATAGGTCAGGGCGTCGAGGTAGGTGACGTCACCTTTTTCGTCCGGCAGATTCATCCGGTGAGAGTTGTCGAGGTCGAAGTAGCCGGTGCAATGGACGACCCAGTTGGGATCAAAGACGCCGGCTTTCATGGCGGCGATGGAGGTGACGGTTTTGAAGCTCGATCCGGGCGGATACTGGGCCTGGATGGTGCGGTTGAGCAGCGGATGGAATTCATTAGTGTTGAGCATCTGCCACTCATCGGCGGAAATGTTGGGGACAAAAATATTGGGGTCGAAGGTGGGCTGCGAGGCCATGGCGACGACGTCGCCGGTGTGGACGTCAATCATGACGGCAGCCTTCATGACCTTGGAGCTGTTGGACAGCGCGTCTTCGACCGCCTGCTGGACTTTCGAGTCGATGCTGAGGCGGACGTTGTTGCCGTAGGTGGCGGGCGCGGAGACGGCGGCGGAACGGGCATAGCCGTCGGGCGTGGTGGAAATCATGAAACTGCCGTCCTTGCCGGTGAGATCCTGGTTCATCACGCTTTCGATGCCGGAGGCGCCTTGGTAGCGGTCGTAAATCACGTCGCCGCTGAGGTATTTGCCGCGGTTGCGCTGCTGGGCGCGGGAAAGATGGCCGAGCACATGGGCAAGTTCGGGGCCGTGGGGATAAACGCGCATCGGAACGGCTTGGAACCCGAAACCCTTGCCCTCGAGGCCGGCGGCCTGGATTTTGGAGACCTGGTCCGGGGTGACGTTTTCGAGGACGGTGAAGGGCTGGTACCGCTGGTTCTGATACTGGGCGAGGAGGTCGGCGTCGGCCACGGTGATGGTGACGCCGATGACCTGCTGCAATTCGTCGAGGCGTTCGCGCATCCAGCGGATGATGTCGGCGTCGGCGGTGGCTTCGTCGGCGGCGGGCCAGCCGAGCACAAGATTTTTCTCCGAGCCCATGGCACCGAAGACCACGCCGTCGGACGAGAGAATGTCACCGCGCAATCCGGGCATTTTGTATTCGGCCAGCGCGGGGATCACGTTGGAGCGTTTGTCCTCGGGGGCCATGATCTGGTCGGGGGCGAGGCCGGTCTCGTCGGCTTCGTTGAACATGGTGGTGAGCCAGTCGGACCATTCGCGCGGAGGCTGGATGGACTGGGCCGAGGCCGTCTGGGTGGCCGCGGCGTCGACCTGCTCCTTCTTCAAGTAAACGAAAATGTCGTCGGGCGCGGGGGCGAAGCCGGCGAGGCCGCGCAGCGCACCCGTGGAACGGTCGATCTCGACCTTGCTCAGCGCCGCTGGAACGGGGAACTGGCCGCCGGTGGGCACGCGTGTTTCGACCTCCTGCATGATCTGGCCCCAGAGGGGCACGGCGGAGTGGACGGCGGTATCCTTTCCTCCAATGGGCCGGGAATCGTCGTAGCCGATCCAGACGCCGGCGAGAATTTTCGGGGTGTAACCGACGAACCAGGCGTCGCGGTAGCCTTCGGAATAACCGGGCATGCCGGCAATGTCGGACGTGAGGCCGTAATCGCGGGTCAGCGTGCGGGCGAAGCCAAAGCGGAGCGCGTTCTTGAGCGTGAGGGTGAGTTGCTCGTCGTTGAGGACGTTGAGCAGGTCGCTGTGCGTGTCGCGGTCGGACTTGGCGTCGTCGTAGAGCACCTGCCCGGTGCGCGACACGATGGACTGAATGATCTTGAGTTTGTGGCAGACGCCGCCGTTGCCGAGGATCTGGTAGAGCGAAGCGACATCGCCCAGCGTCATCGGGTCGGGATTGAAGACATTGGGCTTGTCGCCGGGGATATGGACCTGGTCAAGGCCGGCTTCCTGGAGCCAGTTGCCGACATTGCCGACGCCGAGCTGCAGGCCCACGCGGGTGGCGGCGGGCTTGCTGCCGAGGGCAAGCGCGTCCTGTACCGAGAGGAAGCGCTTGGTCAAGTCCACCAGGGGATTGCCCAGCGCGAGGTCGGCCGGCGTGGCCGGTTCAGTCTCGTCGAGAAAGGAGGCATTGATCATCGAGGCCGGGTTGAGGCCGAGGCGGTCGAAGGCAAGGGCATAGAGCACGGGCTGGATCAGGGCGCCGTTTTCACGGCGGGCCATGGAGATGTGGTCGAACTGGTTTTTGCTGAAATCGCGCCCACCGACCCAGGCCAGAATGCGCCCGGTCGAGATGTCGGCGACAATGGCGGAGCCCTCCAACTGCGGGCGGGCCTGGTTGTTCGCCGGGACGTTTGTGGCGGACGGTGCCGCGGCGGTCTCGAGTTCCGTAAGCTTGACGTTCATTTGCTCCTCTATGGCGCGCTGGAGGTGAAGATTGATGTTGGTGTGAACGGTCAGGCCCTGGGGCATTTCCTCGGTGCCTTCAATGGAGAGGATTTGCTCCATTTCCTTGACCGCGGCGGCCATCTCGAAACTCTGCAGGCCCGAGGGCTTGGCCGGCTCGATGCGGATGGGGGTGTTGAGGGCGCGGCTGTATTCCTCGTGGGTGATGTAGCCATAGTCCAGCATCTGCCGGAGCGTGGCGTCCCGGCGCAGGTGGGCCTTGCCGAGGTCGACGCGCGGCGAGGAACTGGTCGGCGCGCGGATGATGCCCGCCAGCAGCGCGCACTCGGGCAGGGTCAGCTGGCTGGCGTCCTTGCCGAAGTAGCCGCGGGCGGCCGCCCCGACTCCGAAGTAACCTTTCCCGAAGTAAATCCGGTTCAGGTAATAATTCATGATCTGGTCCTTGGTGAAGGCCTTCTCGAGGCGGATGGCCACGAAGGCCTCGAGAAACTTGCGGTCCAGGGTGCGGGAGAAATCACCGATGAGGTGCTTGGCGAGCTGCTGCTCAATCGTGCTTCCACCCTGGACCCGCCCGCTCTTGCCGAAGTTTTCGTGCATGGCGCGCAGGATGCCCCAGTAATCGATCGCGCCATGCTCGTAAAAGCGGTGGTCCTCCGCGGACATGACCGCCTTGCGCATCATGTCGGGTATCTCCTCCGGCTTGAGGAGGATGCGGTCCTCGACGAAGATGCGCCCGAGTTCCTCGCCGTTGACGTCGACGAAGGTCGAGGTGACGTTCAGGTCGTCGAGCTTTTTGAGATCGTAGGTTTCGGCCCGGGCGTAGTAGACCAGCGCCTTTTCGTAAACGATGTAGCCGATGATCGCCGAGGCGATGATGAAAATGACGATCAGGACCTGGATGCCGAGCCAGAGCTTGCGCCAGAACGACCGCTTCTTTTTGACCGGCGGCTCGCCCGAAATCCGGCTCGGCCGGGGCTTGTTCAACTTCCGCGGCGCCGGCAGGGTGGTGGCTTGTCCGCCTCCATTCGACACCACGGGCGCACCCGCGGAAGGAGTTGCACGTAAAGGGATGCGTTTGGCCACAACTGGTTATAGCATAAATAGGGTGCGAAAGCGCGGAAAACCTTCACCCGCCTCCCCCGGCCGAACCACAAAAACATCGGGCAACCGGGAGAATCCTGGAACTCGTTTCTAGAGGCTATCCGAAAAATGGGCGCGGGTCACGCCGAATGGATTTTTGCCTTGGGGCAAGGAGCCGAGAGAGGAGCATAGCCAGGGTGCTACGTGACGAGCGAGCGACACCGGCCCCAAGGCAAAAAGACTTCGGCCCGGAGGGTGCCGGCGAATTTGGGGTGCTGCGCACGGCAGCTTGATTCTGACGAAGTTTTACTGCCGTCCGCAGGACCGCGTCGTTCGCGCCTCGATTCGGCCCAAATTCGACTTGTCACGTGGCCCACGCCCATTTTCCGGATAGCCTCTAGGTCGTTGGCTCTTCGCTACTTCCAACCAAGGCCTCGATCTTGCCCACCAGCCGGGGAAGATTGACCGGCTTGCTGTCAAAGTCGCTGCAACCCGAATCGAGAGCCCTCTTCCGGTCCGTACTCAGCGAGTGGGCGGAGAGGGCGAGAATGGGGACCGATGCGGTGGCGGGGGAAGCCTTGAGTTTTTTGGCCATATCCCAACCCGAGAGGCCGGGCATGCTCATGTCGAGAATGATGAGATCGAAGGCCTGGCTTGAGACGAGGCTGAGCGCCCGGTGCCCGTCCTCGGCCGTGACGATCTCGTAACCGCTGCGGGACAGGCGCGTGGAGATCACGTCGCGACTCATGTCATCGTCTTCTACGAACAAAATGCGTTTCATGGGCAGGATACGGGGAACTGGTTTAGCTAAAAGAGTGTCGGGAAAGTGGGCGCGGGTCACGCCGAAAGCAAAACATTACCTTTACCCCATTTCCGGTTTCCCAGATTCCAGCGCCAAAGTCGCGCAGGACGCCAAGACCGCGCAGCCCGGGGCACGTTAAGCTTCGGGCATGAATCGTCCAACGGCCGACCCGACGGCCAAGCCCCCTCCGACGCGCGCAGAAAAGGCCACCCGGCCCACCATCCCCTCCACCTCATCTCGGGCCGGGAGATTCCAGCCCGGAAACACGGTCAGCCGCCACGGTCGCTGTGGTAAAATCAGGTCCCTTCCCTCCGCCCTTCGCGACGAAGTCAGCCGCCGTCTCGAGGAGAACCAATTCCACCGGGACATTGCCGAGTGGCTCAACAGCCTGGAGGAGGTACGCAAAATCATGGCCGAGAAATGGCAGGGACGGCCGGTCGACCGCCGGGCCGTCGACCTCTGGCGGCGGACCGGTTACCAGGAGTGGCGGGAGAAACACGAGCGCCTCGAGAATCTCAAGGAACTCTCCGAGTACGCGCTCAAGCTGGGCCAGGCCGCGGGCGGAAGCTTCGCCGACGGCAGCGCCGCCATCGCCGGCGGCCGGATCATGTCGATCCTCGAAACCGCCAGCGACGAAGACATGCTCAAGATGGTCCGCGCCATCGGCGAGTTGCGCTCCGGCGATTTCACCCGGGAGCGGCTCAAACAGGGCGGGCAAAAGCTCGACCTGCAACGCCAGCGGTTCCAGCGCGAGAGCACCGAGCTGTTCCTCAAGTGGTACGGCAACAAAAAGGCCCGGGACATCGTCGAAAGCCGCAAGGACAACCGGGAAAAACTCGAGCTCCTTGGCCGGGAAATCTTCGGCGAGCATTGGTGAAGATGCCTAGATAGCCACCGCACGCCGGGCGGCGGTGCCTTCCTCAGATTCGCTTCCTCTCGTGAAACTTGCTCTCTCAGCGATCCGTCATCCTGAGCGGAGGCGAGCCAGCCAATGCCTTTTAAACGGTAAAAGAAAGTGAAAACCTGTCCTCTATTTCACCGCTCCGGTAAGCGCTTGTTTTAGCCGCAAAAGCGCCAACAAAGAATACATTCTGCCCAAATCGTCCTCGTTTTACCGCTGGAGAATCTACCCCAAGTGCGATTAGTATCAGCAAATATCAAAGCTGGACTGTCAAAACATCGGATTCTAAGAATGGACACGACATGATCGTTACAAAGCTAAGCCTCAAAAATTGGAAGAACTTTCGGGAGGTCGATATTCATCTCAGAGAGCGGACCTTTGTGGTAGGTTCGAATGCCGCGGGAAAATCCAACCTCCTCGATGTCTTTCGATTTCTGCGAGATATGTCTAAGCCCGTAAATGGAGGCCTTCAATCAGCAGTCAACGGTGTAAGAGGTGGTCTTGCCAATATTCGTTGCGTTAATGCCAGAAACCCAAGTCGAATCGAAATCGAAGTGGAGCTAGGCTTGTCAGATAAACAGCCTATTTGGCGCTATCAACTAGGTTTGGATCGTGAAAGAGGAGGCAAGAATAGAGTTCTAGTCAGCTACGAGAAAGTATGGGGCCACGGCCAACTTCTCCTTGATCGTCCCAATAGCAAACTAGGCGAGGAAGATGATAAGGAGAAAATGACTGTCACGCATTTAGAAAGCGCGACAACAAACGAAACTTTTAGAGAAGTCTCTGATTTTTTTCAGCAAGTATCCTATTTGCATTTGGTGCCTCAGTTATTACGTAGCGTTGAGTCTAAGAAAACCGACTCAGAAGGAGAGGACTATTATGGTAGAAATTTCTTAGTCAGAATTGCCAAGACGCCAGAACGGATACGGAAATCACGTTTAAAAAGATTAGAAGAGGCTCTACGCGTCGCCGTGCCACAATTTAGCCAAATCGAAGATACGAAAGATGAAGCGGGCATGCCGCATTTGAAAGCACGTCTTCGGCATTGGCGCGAGTCTGGGAAGTGGATGAACGAGGAGCATTTTTCAGATGGCACTATACGTTTAATAGGATTGTGCTGGGCATTAATGGAATCTGACTCTCTTATGTTACTTGAAGAGCCGGAGCTTTCTTTAAATGACAGAATTGTGTCGCAGCTACCTGCTCTTTTCTGGAAACTGCAGGCTTCAAAGGGACGCCAGGTTCTTCTTAGCACACATAGTTACAGTTTATTGTCAGATCCGGGCATACAACCTGAAGAGGTGATTATTTTGCATCCAGGAGCTGAAGGCACTACTGTTAGCTCTGCGGCAGACCACAAGGACGTCTTAGCCTTGATAAAAGGGGGCATGTCTATAGGACAGGCTATTCTGCCGATTACCGATCCAGAAAACATTGCAGACCTGTCTCTTTAGGTTATGAAGATCAGGCTTGCAGTGGAGGACGATATTTCGGAGGCCGTTTTGCGTCGTCTAATCGGGGAATTGCGCAGGGACTGTGAGATCGACTTTGCATATCCACCGCACAATCGAGCAGCGCCTCGCGACTTGAAAAGTGGATGGGGATATCTCCGATCGAACTTGGCGGCTTTCGCCAAAGCGTCTAAAATCATTCCTCATATTGTTCTTGTAGATTTAGACGATTCGAAATGTCCTCTGACCAAAGCTCAGGAATGGTTATCCACCATTCCCAAGTCACCTAATTTAATTCTTAGAATCGCTGTAACGGAGGTTGAGGCTTGGTTGTTAGCCGACTTTGATGGATTGATGGACTACCTCCATGTACCTAAGCAAAGTTCACCTAAACCAAGCGAAAACATACGTTTTCCGAAAGAAGCTATTATTTGTTATGCCGCTAAGTCGCGGCAAAATGATATTAGGCGTGACATGTGTCCCACGCGCCGCCGATTAGGCGCAGTGGGACCTGGTTATCAGTCCCTCATGCGAAGTTTTGCCCGCGATATCTGGGATTTAAAAGCAGCATCTAAGAATTCGATTAGTCTTCATCGTGCGATTGGCGCAATATTGAAGTTTAAGAAAAAGTGAGAAAAGGGGACAGGACAGGCATCTTTCCACTTCCCTGCTAATTGGGACGGGCCTTATTTCCCAAACTCAATCTTCCTCCAATTCCAAATCGTTGTCAGCCACCCGACGCCTCTTTTGACCGTGCCGGCACCTTCATCGTAAACGTCGTTCCCTGATTGACGACGCTTTGGGCGGTGAGCTGGCCGCCGAGCATTTCGCAGAACTGTTTGCTCAGGCTCAGGCCGAGTCCGGTGCCGCCATAGCGGCGGGAGATGGAGGAATCGGCCTGGTAAAACGATTCAAAGAGGCGGCCCATCTGCGCCTCGCTCATGCCGATGCCGGTGTCCGAGACCTGAAACACCACCCAGTCCCCGTCCTCGCGCGTCTCTTTCTGGATATTGAGGGTGACGCGCCCCTTGCTGGTGAATTTGGCTGCGTTGCCCAGGAGATTGGTTAGGCTCTGCCTCAGCTTGGCCTCGTCGCTGTGCATTTCCATAAGGGCATGGTCGGAGATGACCTTGAACTCGTTGTCGTTCTTTTTCATCAGCGGCAGGGCGATGGTGGTGATCTCAAGGATGAAATCGGGCAGGGAAAAGGTGGTGAGAAAGAGGTCCATCTTGCGCGCCTCGATTTTGGCGAGGTCGAGGATCCCGTTGATCATTTCCAGCAGATGCAGGCCCGATTTGACGATGCTCTCCAGCCGGGGGACGGCCCCGTCGAACTGGCCGGTCTTCGCGTCCTCGATCAGGATCTCGCTGTAACCGATGATGGCGGTGAGCGGGGTCCGGAGTTCGTGGCTCATGTTGGCCAGAAATTCGCTCTTGGCGTTGCTGGCGGAGACGGCGGCGGCCCGTTGCGCGTGGGCCTCGATCTGCGCGGCGGTGAGCAGTTCGGTCTGCTTCAGGATCAGCGCGAGAAAGTCGACCAGCCGGGGCGGCTCGTCCTTCACCGTGACGACAAACGGGTCGTAGACATATTCGACCGGTCGCGCCAGACAGAGAATGGCGGCGTTCTGGATGGTCGTTTCCACCGGCACCAGCAGCGGCGGGGTGGGCAGGCTGTCGAGGTAGGCGGTGATGGGCCGCGAGGAGTAGACCTCGATGCCGAAGGGGCGCCCGAGCCGCTGGAAGAACTGGTTGCGTGCGACCAGGCCGCGAAACCGCTTTTTATTCATCACGATGACGCCGGGCAGCGAGTGGTTCTGCTCGAAGAGCCGGGCCACCTGCGAGCCCAGCGTGGCGTCGCTGACCTGGTCGCCAAAGTAAGGCAGGTCGCGGGCCGTGATATCCTGGGTGGGGGTTATGTCCATGGGAGAAGATCTCCAGAGAACGGCGGCGCCTATTCGACCAGCGCGCGCAGGGTCCGGTTTTGTTGCGTGACCCGCTCGGCCAGGACGCGGACCATGAATTCGTGAAAGGCGGAGGCGAGGGCGGGATTTTTTTGCTCCATTTCATGCAAAGCGTCGGCTTTGAGCCGGTAGATCGTGCACGGCTCCTCGGTGACGACGGAGGCCAGCCGCTGCTGGTCCAGGTAGAGCCCGATCTCGCCGACCACGGTGCCCGCCCCCATGGTGCGGACGCGCATGGTGCGGCCGTTGTCGAGCTCGACCATGACCATGACTTTGCCCGACTCGATGAAAAAGAGCTCCTGGGAAGGATCGCCCTGGAGAATGAGATAATGGCTTTTCTCGACGTCGAGCCGTTCCATGTAGTCGAGCAGGGCGCCGGTGTCGACCCGCCACGGGTGAAAATCCTGGAGGATTTGCGGCAGGCTCTTGACTTCGTGGGTCACTTCGGAAAGCTCCGTTTTCAGGATTTCGTTCTCGCACCATTCGATGCTGTAGTCGCGGTCGCGGAAAAGCCGCACCTGGCCCGGCCCCTCCTCCAGCAGGCCCGCGGTGCGGAAGCTGTTTTGAATATCGACCGGGACCGACGCAGCCAGGATCATGAAGCCCTCTTTTTTCGCCAGGCGCGAGAGTTTGGACATGCTGACGATGCCCGAGGTGTCGAGCCCGCTGACCTGCTGGAAGTCCAGGATGACATAGGTCAGGCGGGGCAGGCTCCGGTCGGCCTGCCGTTCCCGGATGGTGTTGAGCAGATTGTTCGCGCTGCCAAAAAAGATGAAGCCCTTGAGCCTCAGGATGTGGATCCGGCCACCCTGGCTGTCGAGCAACCGGGCTTCCAGCGGCGACCGGTCCACCGTGCTGTGATGGCTGTCCCCCGAAAGGATGTTGCTGATGACATTCACGCTGCTGTACTTGTAGACGAAGAGCACCGTGGCGATGATGATGCCCGCACCGACTCCCTGCAGGTAGCCGGCAAAGGCCACGATGGCCAGGATGAGGACAACGAGGAAGTAGTCCTCATGATTGAGGCGGAACCAGGCGTCGAAGACCCACTCGGTCAGGAACGAGACGCCGTTGTAAAAAAGAATGCCGCCGAGAACAAACTTGGGGATGTAACCGAGCAGGCCGGTGCCGAACCAAAGCAAAAGCAAACAGGCGAAGGCGGAAACCAGGCCGACCAGACGGCTCCTGACCCCCATGCCCAGGGGAAGCGAGGAGAGGCTCAACGATTGAAAGCCGACCATGCCGCCGGCAAACCCGCCACAGAGATTGGCCAGGCCCGCCGCCCGCAGCTCCTTGTTCAGATCAATATCCTCATCGGACGCCAGCTCGAGCGCCGACGTGTTCAGCAAAATGGAAACAATGCTAGTGAGCAGGAGCGCGATCAGGCTGCCGTATTGATTCAAGACCACACCCCAATCGGCATGAAGCAGCATGGGGAATATCCGGATTTGACCCAGTCCCGCATCGGGCGGCGCGCCCAGAATCCAGCCGTATTGCCGTGCATCGCCCAGGGTGTAATGCCCGAACCCAAGCCAGGCGTAAAAGGCCAGCATGGCGAAAAAAACCAGCCCGGGCAAAGTCAGGAAATGCCGCGAATACCGGACCGCGAGATAGGCGATCGTCCCGAAGACCGCACATGGAATCCACTCCATGATCGCACCCGAGGTGATCATCTCTTGCAGCCTTGAAAAGGTGAAGGTCTCACCGCTGATGACACGGAACGATCCGGTGAGTAGCAGCCAGCCGGAGCCGGCCAAAAAACCGCCGATGACCGGATACGGCGTAAAGCGAACGATGTTGCCGAGCTTGTAGGCGCCCAAAAAGAAAAGCACCAGCCCGACGAGGAGCGTGCAGGTGGCGATGGCGGCCAGGACGGTGATCCCGATGCTCTCCGGATCGTCGCCGCGCATCTCGTGGATGATCAAGCTGGCCATGAGCGCGATGATCGGCGCCACGCGGTCCTGCGGAATGGCGATGGTACCGGCGTAGGAACTGAAAATGGCCATGAAGATTCCGAGAATTACGGCCGTCAGCAGCATCAGGCTGGTCCCCTCGCCGACGAAACCGGAGATGGGATCGACGAAAATCAGGGCGACAAAGGAGACGCTGAGGACGACCGTCATCATCGCCACGACCGACGAGGTGATCAGGCTCGGAAAGAGCTTTCCCGGCGCCGCTTCCCGGCGAATCGCTTTCCAAAAGTATTCCGTGCGGGCAGAAAAGGACATAATGGTGGCGGCGCAACGGGTCGATCACTCCCTGGCGCGTTTCGCCCTGTACTCATACAGTTCGCCGTCTTCGAATCAAGCCCAAGCCCGCCTTATCCTGAAGCATTTGTCCGTTCCGGCCATCTCGACACCGAATTGCCATCGAAACGACATGGTTTTGTCGATTTGGACCAGGTTCTTCGTTGTTCACACCTTATACCTTTGGGGCTGTTACTTGGTATAAATCCTCCGTCATCCCGAGCTTGTCGAGGGATCAGCCTCCGAAAGGTGACCACAGTAATCTTTCGTGATAGACAAGCGCTACGGTAGCTGCTCCCTCGACAAGGGATCGACATCCGCCATCTCCTTTCCTAAGTTTCTATAGGATAACATCTTACTATATATCGGTCAAGACGTTTTTGGTAAAAATTTGCAGCAAAAGGTAACTTCCTGTTATGCAGTCCGAGGGACTTTGTTATGCAGATTTGCGCTCCCTAATAAGGAGCCGAGAAATATCCGATAGAAGTCTTAGCCATCACAAAAGAACTGCCGGTTCGCCGCAGAATGAACCGATAGTTCGCACCCTTAGTTGGTGCATGACAAGAACGCGCAAAGGGCATTAAAAACCCTGGGCAATAATCTGCGCCAGTTGCGAAACAAAGCTGGCCTGAGTCAGGATAAGCTCGCGGTCAAAGCCGACATGACTAAGCGTTATGTACAGATGATCGAAGCCGGTCAAAAATGTCCAACCTTGTTTGCCCTAAGACGCCTTAAATCGGTGCTGGGCTGTCGGTACGAAGATTTGCTCACGGGGTTTTAGTTAAAGTAAGGGCGAACTGGTAGTTCCAGATTCTAACTTGATGTATCCAGCAGGGAGGAGTAAATCCACTGACTGTGAGCATGGAGCCTCCCAAACCTTCCAAGTCGCAACGCAAAAAGGCGGCTCGGGAGGCCGTTATTCGGAATCAGGAGGCGAAACGGAAAAGGGCAAAACGAAGCTGGGCATGGCTGTCTGTGGGATTGGTTGGCACGGTTGCCACAATCGTTTTCTTCCCCCTCGGCAACCTCGTCGGTCAGAAATTGGCGGCTCAATTACCCCAAGAAGTTCCTGTTCCTCCCAAGCTTAACATCATTCCCCAGGAGCATCCCGCCGAAGACACACTGGATTTGGGGCATTTGCTGGCGCTCAATCGTAATCAGCTTGAGGGAATTGATATTGCCGTCCTGAATCTGGCCTGTGCCAAGGGCTTACCGGGCGGTGACGTTGATATTCCCGCCACCCGTCAGCTTCTGGATATTTGGGCCGAGCATGTCCGTCTGGAGACTATCCGTAATTATCATCTCTTCACCGACCATCCCGAAAGATACTCCAATTCGGAAAGCTTTTTCAAAGCTGCCATGATGGTCGTGGTGCTCAAGGAAGACATGGGCATCCACTATAACGACCAACGAATGATGGATGCGGATTTCACCCATGGCGAGGATTACCTCATGTACGGATTGGTAGGCCCCTTGCGAGAAGGAACCTGTTCGTCAATGCCTGTGCTTTACGTGGCCATCGGACGCCGCTTGGGCTACCCGCTTTATCTGGTCGCAACCCAACGGCACGTTTTTTGCCGATGGGAAAGCGACGACGGGAAAGTCAGGTTCAACCTTGAAGGAACCGGCGACGCGATACATGCGTATCCTGATGACTTCTATCGTCAGTGGCCGCTCAAGCTTACTGATTTTGACATGCAGTCAGGCGTTTTCCTCCGAAACATGAGCGGGCTGGAAGAGTTTGCGAGCTTCTTGATGATACGCGGTGACATTCTGGAAGCAATGGGCCGGATGCCCGAGGCTGAACTCGCCTACGCGGAAGCACACTCCCTTTTACCGGATCACTTCCTGATCCTTTCTGATTTGGCGATGGGAATGGATAAAGAAAAAATGATGAAGAACGGAATGCTTGATCCAGGGAATCCGAAGAATCCCTTCCTGCATACTGTGCCGATTCCCGATGCCTTCCCACCTTCGGATACAAAGCTGATAGACGTTCACGATGAGGAGGCCAACCGATGAAATGGCCGATTCTTTCTTTTATCGTAGCGGGAATACTCTCGTTCGGGCTGGGCATCGGCTATGGCTGGAAAACCAATCTGCCTCCGAATGGCGACTGGCATAATGAGGTATTTAAGCCAGCACCTCCCCCCTCGAAAACACTGGAGGCTTTCGGGGTTCTCCTGGCTAAAACACCGCAGGAGATTGAGCAGGTGGATACGGCCACTTTAGGTTGGGCCTGTTTGGGAGGCCTGGGCGATTCCCAAGACATTGATCTGGCTGCGGCACAGGAGCGGATTACAAAATTGGCCAAGATCGTGAAGGACTCCACGCAGGCGACTCTTGAGCAGGATCGTAAGAAGGACAAAACGGTGCAGGACACCCCGCAGGTTCGACTCGCCATCCTTTCCTACATCCTCCAGCAGGATTACAAGAATGCCCATTATGCGGAACAGTTTGATCCCGATGCCGGGAAATTTACCGACTGGGGAAAAATAAGGCCGGAGGATTTGTTATTCGAGAGCGCCATGAACAACAAACACGATTCCGTTTTCAGTAACGCCGTCTGGTTCGTTGCCGTCGGGCAGGATCAATAGCTTAAATATCCGCTCAAACTTGTGTCGGTTCCGGGCCGGCTATGTGCGGTTTGGGATGATGGAAGAATAAATTCTACGTTCTGCCCACAGCAGAAGGAATCGAGGTTTTGACGGAGGATCAGTTTCGCAAAACATACCCGATCCCTGATAAGGACATAAAAGACCAAAATCTCTATCACGAATACACGCAGTCGGAAGTGCTGGCCGCTTTTCTCCAGATGCGCGGCAAGTATCTGGAACAGATAGGGATGCCGGAACATGCGGCTCTGGCATACGCCGCTGCCCATCGGTTTGCGCCTGATACACCCCTGTTCAGTGAAAATTTGGCGTCGGCGATTGACAGCGCAATGAAGTCTCTTAATCTTGATCGCAAGGGAGTGGACATGGGCAGTCCTGAGCGATTCATGACCCCGCGACCTACTTCCATTGAGGACTTAAGGCCATGAAAATAAAAGTGATTCTCTCACTTGTGGCAGTTCTTTTTTGCTTTGCAGCGGTTCCCAATGCTTGGGCTGACCGCGATCCACTAGGGGACGGCTTGTGGATAAATCGTGATCCACTTACTCCCTCGGGGCCGTCTCAGGATGATGAGATGCACCTCGGGGTGAACTTATATGATTATGTCTCAAATGATCCAATTAATTTGACCGATCCCCTCGGCTTGTTTCCACAAAAGGATGTGCCTCCAGGTATGAATCAGTCTGGTGAGGGTGAGCAGCATCATGGTTGGTCAGAACATACCAATTTTTTGAGCTTTACGATTAAATGCCCAAAATGCCAACAAGTTGACAAAGTAGTCCTTATATACGACCTATACATGACGGGGCCTACCACACTAACGGGTGCTGGCCCAGGAGGCATTCGGGATGTAATTGGAGTAAATTGTGATGGGAATCCTGTAACTGTACTTGCATATATGCGGACTCGCTATACGAATCCTCTCTACGACGGCCCTGACGCCTTTCTGAACCGATTAGACTACGGTAGAAACACTCGAGTTTTCTGGACATGCAAACCTTGTAAAAAATGAGGGCTAGTCCGCCATGCTTGACTTGGACAGCATCTATAATTTGTTTGTTCGGTTGATAGCGATTCAACCCTTAGGCTTGGTTGTACCGCTCGTCGTTCTTGTTCTTCTCGTCGCGATAATCGCTTGCTTGATTTTTAAGCGAAAGGAGATTGGTCGAAGTATGTTGTTGGGTGCTTGTGCCGCAAGCCTTATTATCTTAGCGATTTCGGGCCATGCTCTGTTTCATCAGTATTTATTGGCATCTTTAGATGCAGAAGATGATTCTGCGGCAAGTTGGGCATATCATCGATTATCAAGTGAATCTCTTAGCGACGATTGGTATATATCCATTCTAAACGATAAAAGGGAATCGGAGTATGTTCGTTTTTATGTTGCACAAATAATTGCCACTCGACTACAGCATGATTCACAAGAACAGCAAGATTTGGTGTTGGATCGCTTAAATAACGCACCCGAAGTAAGTCAACCGCATCCTTTCACAACAACCGATGAGAATCGTAATACCCAAAAAATTGCATTTCCCGTTCCGGCCAAAGAACTCGTAACGCAACTCATGGCTTCAACGAATTGAGTTTCTCCCTCTATAATTGTCAAAATTTTGCAAATCTGACAATGAAGGCTAGAGGTAAATGAAGATTCTCGTTTCGCTTGTGGTTTCCGCAGGACTTGCATTGATGGCCAATGACATCTATGCAACGAACTTACAGGCGCATCTTGAATCCACTGGCATGCAGGCCAGGTTGGGATTTTACGAGTCGACCTTTGTAATTCTTTGCTTTGGCACGATCTTCTGTTTTGCTCTTTCTTCTCAGGCTGGCCTATTGTTCAAGCTTCTTTCCACGAGATGTCTTCTGATTCTTGCAGTCTTTACATTCACTTCCATTAGATAAGGGAACCGTAATATGCCACGAGATTTCGCGTTTTGGGGAGTTTTGATCGCAATACCGAGCATCACCATTCCTCTTCTGAGTCAGCCCATGTCAGACTCAGAAGTGGATGGGTTGACTGTCCTTTCGCTAGCGGGCGTGATAGCCTGGATTTATTTTTGGCGGCAAAGCAGGAACTGCAAAAAGTTAAAGGTAAAGGGGTCAGACCTTACTATTGACACAAAGCAAGGGGTCGGATAGGCAGGAATATGCCTCGGGCGTTGCCACGAGTAAAAGGGAAAAAGGGGACAGGCATCTTTAGATCGATAATTATCGCCTCCTTTTTTTCTTCGGGCCGGGAACAGGCAAAGCCTGGCTTTAGAAGCCCAACCAGGCGCAGACCGCATCTTCGACCTTAAGGAGTGTTTCCTCGTTGACGACACCCAGGCGGCGTTCAAGTTTTATGTCGGGGATGGAAGCGATACCCTGAGCATCGAAGGCCCCGGCCGGCATTCCCCGCTCTTCATGGGGCACTTCGTACGGTGTGCCGCGGACGCTGGTGGTGCGGATCACACAGGTTACGACCGCCCTCTCGTTGTGCCGGTACTCGACGCTCAGGATCAGCACGGGCCGCACCTTGGCCACCATGCCGAGATCGGCGATCCAAATTTCGCCGCGCCTAGCCTTCGGCATGGCCCCGCTCCTCCTCGTCATACACGGCGAAGAGGGCCTGTGAAGCGCCTACCATCGCCTGGTATTCCTCGATCCAGGCCAGCAACTCGCCAAATTCGGCGGGCGGCAGCTTCTCGATGGCGGCTTCAATTTCTGCAACTGTGCTCACGACGTTAAACTACCTTTTTTGCCGGGCGGCGGCAAGACCCGCGTCTGGTTGGTAGTGTATCAGTTTGAGGTCTCTGCGAAGTTGGTTTTTTAGCATTCCGTCATCCCGAGCTTGTCGAGGGATCAGCCTCCAAAAGGCAATCACAGTAATCTTTCGTGATCGACCAACGCTCCGGTAGCTGATCCCTCGACAAGCTCGGGATGACAGATCCCTATAAGAAACGGATTTCGCGAAAAGAAGTGAATAAACGGGGACAGGTTTTCATGTCCCCGTTTTCGAACTGCCATTGAAACGAAATGGTTTTGTCGATTCCGGTCGTCGCCACCCGATTTTTTTGATGAATTTGACGGAATTTAGGCAGGAGGACGTGTCCCCGCTGCACCTGGCTTGCGACGGGGGACGCGCTTGAGCTCGGGCAGCGGCTTCTTCAGGTTGCGATAAATCTGGACGATCGCGACAGCGTTGTTGATGACATAATAGAGCGAAAGTGCGGCGGCGAAATTGTAAAAGATGAAGAGGAACATCAGCGGCATGTACTGGGCAATCTTGGCTTGGGCGGGATCGCCGATCTGCGGGGTCATGCGCATCATGATCATGGAAAGGGCCGTGACCAGGATCGGGAGCAGATTCAAGGTGAAGTGGGTCCCGGCAAACGGAATGGAGGCGACCGTGTCGGTCTGCGTGAGATCGTGAATCCAGAGGAAGGATTGGCCGCGCAGTTCGGTGAGATTCTGGAGCATGAAGTAGAGACTGATGAAGATCGGCGCCTGCACGAGAGCGGGAAGGCAGCCGCCCAGCGGGTTGACGCCGTAATCGCGATAGAGGCTCCAGGTTTCGGCGGAAACCTTTTCGGGCTGGTCCTTGTACTTGGCCTGCACTTCCTTGAGCTTGGGCGCGAGGGCCTGCATCCTTTTGCCGGTGCGGTTGGAGATGCTGACAAGCGGCCAGGTGATGAGCTTTACCGTAAGAGTAAGCAGGATGATGGAGAGGCCGTAGCTGCCAACCAGCCCATGCCAGAAACGGATGCCAGCCAGCATCAGGAGAATGACCGGCTCACACCAGCCGTAGTTCATGATTTCGCCCTGCTGGCTGCCGAGGGCGTTGAGCCGGCCATATTCCTTGGGGCCGGCATAGACACCGTAATCGAGGGTGAGGGAACGGCCTGCAGGCACGGTCAGGCCTGGGAACCAGGCTGCGGCCCCGATATCGGGATCGACGCCGGTGGGAACGGAGCCATTGCTGTCGCGCTGGTTGAAGCACTGGATGTCGGCGTGGTCAATCGGGCGGTCGGCCGACGGGGTGAGCAGGACGGTAAAGAACTGGTTTTCAACCCCGAGCCAGTGCAGCGGCGCGTTCTCGATGGTCGTGCTGGAGATGAGGTCCTTGCCCTCATGTGTCATAATGCCGATCAGCGGGATGAAACCGGGATTGAAATAACTGACGGTGACGAGATGGAACTCGTGCGCGAGAAAACCGGCCCCGAGGAACTGGCTGTTGGAGTAGGAGCTTCTGCTGGGTCCCGCATCGTGGAGCGGCTCGGCGCGCCCGACGCTGAGCGAATAGGCCGGGAGAACGACGTCCGCCGCGGTGGAATTGGTCAAACTGTCTTTCACGTCGAAGGCGTAATCGGCGCCCAGGGTGTAGGTGCGCTGCCACTTGAGGCCGTTGGGAAGACCGGTCGAATAAGTGACGCTGCCGGGGAGATTTTCGGCGACCTGAAAGGTGGCGGTATCGGCGCCGGTCCAACCGCCGAGGGTGAGGATATTGAAGCGGGACTGCTCGTTGAGCACAATATGGCCGCTGGGGTGCGCCTTTTGCTGCTTGAGCTCGATCTCCTCAACGGCGGCGCCGTTGGAGGTGAGCTTGACCTTGATGGTGTCGTTTTCGAGGTAGGAGATTTGCTCCGGCGCAACGGGGGCTGGCGCGGCAGCCGGGGCGACGGCGCTGTTGGGCGCGGGCGTGATGACGGGAGGGGCGCCGTTGGGTGCAGGCGCCGTTGCGGCAGCGGATGAAGCGGACGCAGCGGGGTTGAACTTCGGCTGCGGATAAGCCGTGGTCAAGTAGTAATTGAGCGCGAAATAAAGCGCTATGCAGACAACGAGGCCGATGACGCTGATACGATCCATAAACGCAATTCGGAAAACTTACCTTGTCAGTCCGCCCGCGGGGGGAACCGGATCAAATCCAACTCCACCCCAGGGATGGCAGCGGAGGATGCGGCCCAGCCCGAGGCTCAGGCCGCGGCAGACACCGTGGGTGCAGATGGCCTGCTCGGTGTAAGCGGAGCACGTGGGGGTGTAACGACAGCAGCCCTGCAGGCCAAGCATGACCTTGACGGGCGCGAAGACGACCCGGTAGGCACGGATGAAAAAGATCAGGATGGGCTGCATGAGCCGATCAGCATGCCGCAGTTTTTTAAAAAGGCAACGCGGGAGAGTCGGCGTTGCTGACTCAATGCGTCTTGGATGATTCATCCTAGTTTCTACACTCCCTCTTGCATTGTGTCCGGCAAAAGCCGACTTCCTCTAATTTTATCCTCGTCGCCACCGTTGTTCACCGGCTTAAATCGTCTTTAAATCACGCTCATGTCTACCCTTAAAGAACTGGCTGCATCGTTAAACCTCTCGGCCATGGCTGTCTCCAAAGCCCTGCGGGATGCGCCTGACATCAGTGTCAGCACCAAGGCGCGGGTGCTGGCCGAGGCGAGACGGCGCAATTACGTGCCCAACCGTGCCGCGCAAAACCTGCGCCTCAAACGCAGCGGTTTGATCGGTGTCGTGGTGCCAAACATCAACCACACTTACTATTCCAACCTGGTCTGGGGCATCGAGCGCCAGGCCGAAGCCTCCGGGCTGCAGATGCTGCTGGCCCATTCGCTTGACCGGGCGGAAAACGAAATGTACGAAGTGCAGAAACTGGTTTCGCGGCAAATTGAGGCGCTGCTCCTGGTGCCGGCGATCCGCTGGCAACACCGGCTGGCGACGCTCGAACTGCTGCGCTCCAGCCGCATCCCGACCGTGCTGCTTGAAGCCTACCCCGCCGGGGCGGAAAATTTTCCGACCGTCAGCTGGGTCGTTTGTGACGATCAGCGGGGCGGCCAGTTGGCCACGGAACATCTGCTGCAACTGGGCCACCGCGAGATTCTTTTTCTGGCCGGGCCGAACGGCTCGTCGTCCAGCGCGGGCCGGTTCGTAGGTTACCAGCGGGCGCTCGCCGCGACGGGCACGGCCTACACCGACAAGCGGGTTTACCTCGCGGCGAAGGATATCGACTCGGGGCGCAAGGCGATGACGCAGGCCCTCTCCGAGGAAGCGCCCTTCACGGCCGTGGTGGCGTACAACGACAGCGTGGCCATAGGCGCGGTCGAGACGCTGCTGCAACAGGGCTTCCGTGTGCCGGAGGACGTTTCCGTCGTCGGCTTCGGCGATGGCGTACTGGCGGCCAATTTCCGGGTACCGCTGACCACCGTGCGCGTTCCACAGACTGAGATGGGCGAGACCGCGTTGCGGCTGGCAATTGAACTGCAAAAGGGCGGCCCGGTCCAACCACGCCACCTCCCCGTCGAAATCATCATCCGCGCCAGCACCGTCAGGCTCGTTTCGGCGGATTCCTGATTAAAACAGAGTTGCGCGCTCTGGTTTTCAAGCGCAAGTTTCACCATGAAAGTGAAAACTTCTCTTTTGGCGGTGGCGGCCTGTGGAGTCGTTCTTTTTTCCACGACGGCCCGCGCGCAAAATTCCAGCGGGGTCAACCAGGCTTTTCAGATCGCGCGGCAGGCGGTTGGCCCCGAGGTGCAGACCAAGGTCGTCTCCCTTTACGGTATCGGCACGCCCGATGTAATCCAGAAGTGGTACATCATCTTTTACGATCCTTCGGTCGCTTCCCACGGGCGCGCCGTTCTGGTGGAAAACAACGCCATCACCAAGACCTATGAAGCCCGCGGCGGCGCCGTCTACCAAGACCAGCTGACCTTCGATCCCTCGCGAATCACGAGCGAGACCCTGGCCCTTGACGCAGCGCAGGCGTACGCCGCCAGGCATAACATCGCTTACGGTACCGTGCACGCCCTGCTCAAACAGACGAGCCTCAACAAGCCGTTTTGCTGGAGAATTGAGCTGATTGAGAGCGGCAAGAGCCGCGGCTATGTTTACGTCAAGGCGCTCGACGATTCCGTCGCCTCCTACGCGCCGCCTACATCGGACAACTCCGAGAAAAAGAGCACCGATTTTGGCGACGATGTGAAGAATACCTTCCTCGGCATCGGCGGCGATCTCCAGGAATTTTTCACCGGCGAGCGCACCATCGACCGTTGATCCCGTACTCACCGCAAGCGCAGTGCACTCGCGGCGGTATTTTTCTCGGGCAAAGCATTACGGCCCTCCACCGGGCCCATAAAAAAACCGCCGATCCAGCGACCGGCGGTTTTTTAATTTTAAGTGAGGTTAAATTACTGGGCGGGAGGCGTTGAAGTCGTCGTCGTAGCCGGGACAGCCGGAGTGGCCGGACTTGCCATCGAAGCTGAGACCGGTGCGGGCTTCGGGGTTTTCTTGTTCAACCTTGTGGCGGTCAGCGTGCCCGAGGCATCCGTCGTGTAGCGGACGTAGACCTTGTCGCCCACCGCAAAATCGGCCAGCGTCGCCGGCTTGGTAAGGTTCACCGTGATCTTGGCCGTTGAGGCGATGGCAAACGTGCGCGTGCCATCCGTTTTATTCTCTACGGAAATCGTGTTGCCGGCCGTGTCGACTGCGGTCAAGGTGCCGATGGTTTTCTTCGACGTTGCCGTCGCCGGGGCGGGCGCGGGCGCGGGTGCCGTGGAAGTCGTGGTCGTGTTGGTTTGGGCGTATGTGGGCAGGGGCGCGCTTGCCAGGGCGAGACCCAGAATAGCCGCGAGGGCTGGGGTAAGTAGGGTTGTTTTCATATACAGATGGATTAATGTGCCCAGCTTGATGCAAAAACTCAACGCCAAGTTTTAGAGTTTTTTGGGCTGCAATTGACGCTATCGCACCGGTCGCCTAGGCTTATTCTATTCGGATGTCCCATAACCCAGCACCTTATTTCTCTCCAGGAGGCCCTTCCCCATGAAAATTACCGTTGTCGGAGCAGGTTTTGTCGGCGCCACCACGGCGCAACGTTTGGCGGAAAAAGAACTCGGCGACATTGTGCTGCATGACATCGTGGACGGCATGCCCCAGGGCAAGGCGCTCGACATGCTTCAGTCCGCCTGCCTCGAAAACTTCGACAGCGACGTGAAGGGCACCAACGATCCCGCCGATTACGCCGGCTCGGACATCGTCGTCATCACCAGCGGTTTGGCGCGACAGCCCGGCATGAGCCGCGATGATCTCCTGTTGAAAAACGCCGAGATCGTCGGGGGAGTCGCCGACAACGTGAAAAAACACGCGCCGGGCGCCATCGTCATCGTCGTCAGCAATCCTCTCGACGTCATGACCTACCTGGTCGGCACGAAGACCGGCTTCCCCAAGGAGCGCGTCATGGGCATGGCCGGCGTGCTCGACTCCGCGCGCTTCCGCTGTTTCATCGCGCTCGAACTCGGGGTCTCCTACCGCGACGTCGAGGCCATGGTCCTCGGCGGCCACGGCGACGATATGGTGCCGCTTGCCCGGTACTCCACCGTTTCCGGCATCGGCATCGAGGCGCTGCTGCCCCGGGAAAAAATCGACGCCATGATCACGCGCACCCGCAACGGCGGCGCCGAAATCGTCAAGCTGCTGCAAAAGGGCAGCGCCTACTACGCCCCTTCCGCCGCCGCCGTGCAGATGGTCCAGAGCATTGTCCGCGACGAGAAGCGCGTGCTGCCCGTCGCCGCGTGGTGCACCGGCCAGTACGGCATCAAGGGCCAGTTCGTCGGCGTCCCGGTGCAACTTGGCCGCAAGGGCGTCGAGAAAATCATCGAACTCAAGCTCACTGATGAAGAACTCAAGCAGCTTCAGGCCAGCGCCAGCCACGTTGCCGAAAGCGTCACGAAGCTGAAGCTGTAAGGGCAATCCGCCTTAATTCCGGACGCGGTGCCGGAAACAATCGACCGTGTGATCGTTTACCATCCCGACCGCTTGCATGAAGGCGTAGCAGATGGTGGGACCGACGAAGCGAAAACCCCGTTTCTTAAGATCGCGGCTCATCGCCTCCGCCTCGGGCGTTTGCGCGGGAATTTCGCCATGGGACTTGCGGTGATTTTTCTTCGGTTTGCCGCCGACAAACGACCAGATGTAGCGGTCAAAAGTCCCGTGCTCCTTCTGCACGGCGAGAAACGCGCGCGCGTTGTCGAGCGTCGCGGAAATCTTGAGCCGGTTGCGGATGATCCCGGGGTCCTGCATCAGCGCCGCCTGCTTCTTCGGGCTGAAGCGGGCGATCTTTTGGGCGTCAAACCCGGCAAAGGCCGCCCGGTAACCCTCCCTCCTTTTCAGGATCGTCAGCCAACTCAGTCCCGCTTGCGCGCCTTCCAGAATAAGCATCTCGAACAACCGGCGATCATCGTGCACCGGAACGCCCCATTCCTCGTCATGATAACGGATGTAGGTGGGATCGGACGTGCACCAAGCGCAGCGGGTTTTCATGGAGATTGTAGTTTAGGGTATGCCTTCAAAATAGGACGAGACTGACACGGTGCGCCACAGTATTCCTTTCCGGTGAAGCGTTACCGCCGTTCGCGGGACCCTTTCACCTTGACGGGTGCTATCATTGATAGCACTTTGAAGCCGTGGCCCAGCTTATTGTCCGCAACATCGAAGAGACGGTCGTTCACAAATTGCGGCAAAAAGCCGCTCAGGACGGCGTCTCGATGGAAGAAGAACACCGTCGCATTTTGCGTCGGACGCTGCTTGGAAAATCGCACGCCGGCAAGAAAATGAACTTTAAGGAATTCCTGCTTACGGTACCCGACTTCGGCGAAAACGCCGACTCCTATCGAAAGAATGACAAGCCCCGCGAGATCGATCTCGGATGAGTTTTCTCATCGACACCAACGTCCTTTCGGAGTTGCGCAAACGTGAACGATGTTCGCGTGCCGTTTGGATCTGGTATGAAGGAACGCCGGTGGAAAAACTTTTCCTGAGCGTGCTGGTTCTGGGTAAAATCCGGCGTGGGGTCGAAATCAGGCTCCTCAAAGATCCTTCATCGGGCTTGGTCTTTGAAAAATGGTTGGACGAAGTGAAAATCTTCTATGCCGCACGCATTCTTCCCGTAACAGTTGAAATTTGCGATGTTTGGGGTCGGCTTTCCCTGCATGCGCCCCTGCCCCATGTCGACGGTCTGCTTGCCGCCACGGCGATCGTTCACGATCTCACGTTGGTCACCCGCAATATTGCCGACGTGAAAAGGTCCGGCGCGCGCTGCCTCGACCCGTTTATACCACAAACGTAAGTTCGTGCGCGCGACGCGGAACCGCGCTAAAAGCATAACGTGACGGAATCTGGTTTCCACTTGAACGGACCCGTGGTCGTGCGCAGCCCCAACTGGCTGGGCGACGCCGTGATGGCCCTGCCCGCGGTGCGCAACCTCAAGACCATGATCGTGCATGATCTCCTTACCGTCGCGGCGCCGAAAAAGCTCGCCGCACTCTGGCAACTTTGCCCCTTTGTCGACCGGGTCATCGCACTCGACCAGCCGAAAAATCTTGCCGGCTCGGCGAAAAAACTGCGTGAGGGCAAATTCGGCGCGGCGGTCCTGCTGCCCAACTCCTTTCGCGCCGCCGCCGAGGCGTGGCTGGCCGGCGTCCCGCAGCGGATCGGCTACGCCAGGAGCGGACGCCGCCTGCTGCTGACCAAAGCCATCCCAGTGCCGGAACGCAACCCCGTTCGGCTGCACCAGCGTTACTATTACCAGGATTTGATCATCACTCTTGGCGGACCCGCCGACTCCTCCGTGCCCGAATTGCGCAAAGAAGCGGTTTCGAGCGGATCCCCAGCCACGGTGGCCATTTGCCCCGGGGCGGAATACGGCCCGGCCAAACGCTGGCCCGCCGAAAATTTTCTCGCCGTGGCGAAACATTTCGCGACAAAACACCAGGCCCGCATCGTCCTTCTCGGAGCGTCCGGTGATGCACCGCTGGCCGCCGAACTTGCCCGCCAACTGCCCGGTGCCGAGGACCGCACCGGAAAAACCACGCTCACCGAATTTCTCGTTGCGCTCGCCTCATCGCGGCTTGTCTTCTGCAACGACAGCGGCGCCATGCATGCCGCCTCGGTCCTCGGCGTGCCCACGGTCGCCGTCTTCGGTTCCACCGAACCGCAACTCACCGGCCCGCTCGGCCCGCACACCGCGGTCCTGCGCCATCACGTCCCGTGCAGCCCCTGTTTCCTGCGGGAATGCCCCATCGACTTTGCCTGCATGAAAAGCATCACCCCTGAAATGGCCATCGCCGCGGCGGAAAAACTGATTTAGACTCAGACTCGTTTCATTTTATTCCCATGGTTCTCCTTCTTCGCCGCGCCACCATTTCCGATCTCGAACTCCTCGGCTCGCTCAATCACCAATTGATCGAGGACGAGAAGCATCGCACCGCCCTCACCCTTTCCCAACTCCGCGAAAGAATGCGCAGTTGGATCACCGTCGACTACACCGCGATGTTTTTCGAGTACAAGGGCGAGGTTGTCGGCTATGCCCTTTACCGGGACGAACCCGGCCTGATTTATCTCCGGCAATTCTTCGTCCGCCGCGACCGCCGCCGCAAGAGCATGGGGCGAAAAGCCCTCGAGTTGTTGCGCACGCAGATCTGGCCCGCCAACAAGCGGATCACGGTCGAGGTACTGAGCGCCAACGAACCCGCGGTTGCCTTTTGGAAGGCGGTCGGCTTCAAAGAATACGCGCTGACCCTGGAAATCTTCCCGTCCGCCGTCTCGTGAAAATCTCGGCCTGCCTCATCACGCTCAACGAGGAGCGCAACCTGCCGCGCTGCCTGGGGAGCGTCACGCCGCTGGCCGATGAAATTCTTGTGGTCGATTCAGGCAGCGCCGACGCCACAGCGGAAATCGCCCGGAAGTTCGGCGCTCGCGTCGTCCACCAGGCTTGGCTTGGCTATGTCGGCCAGAAGAATTTCGCGTTGGACCAAGCCGTCCATCCCTGGGTGCTCAGTATCGACGCCGACGAGGAGATTTCCTCCGGTCTTGCCGCCTCCATCAAGCGCGTCAAAAGCGATCCCGCCGCCGAATCGCCCAGCGCACCGAACGGTTACGAAGTTTCGCGGCTCGTCCATTATCGCGGGCAATGGATACGCCACGGCGACTGGTATCCCGACCGGCTGGTGCGCCTCTTTCGCCGGGACGATGCCCGCTTCACCGGCGGACGCGTCCACGAAAAACTCGAGATCCCCGGCAACCACCCGCTCCTGCCGGGCCATCTCCATCATTACACCTATACGGACCCCGCCGATCGTGCCGCGCGGTGCGCGCTCTACGCCGGGCTCTGGGCGCAATCGGCCCACGAGATGGGCCGCCGCGCCCACCCGTGGAGCCCCGCTCTCCACAGCCTCGCCCGCTTTTTCAAGGGCTTCCTGCTCAAGGGGGGCCTGCTCGACGGCGCCGTCGGTTGGGACGTGGCCTCGGGCAACGCGCGCGAGGTTTGGCTCAAGTATCACCGGCTCCTGGAACTGAATCGTGAATCGTCCCAAAAGTAACAAACGCAGCGCCGCCATCGTGGGCGTCGCCGTCATGGGCTCGCGCCTCATGGGCGTGGTGCGTGAACAAGTCTTTGCCTTCATGTTCGGCGCCACCATGTACGCCGATGCCTTCATCGCTGCGTTCCGGATCCCGAACCTGCTGCGCGATCTCTTCGCCGAGGGCGCGCTCTCGACCGCCTTCACCACCACCTTCACCAAGACGTGGGAAAAGGAGGGGCCCGACTCGGCGTGGCACCTCGCGCGGCTCGTCCTTTCCACGCTCACGCTGATCCTCGGGATCATTTGCGTCGTCTGCATCATTTTCGGCCCCCAGGTTGTTGATCTCACCAGCAGCGGCTGGGGTCTCAACCAGCCGGAAACCTTCGCCCTCACCGTGAAGATGACCCGGCTCCTCTTTCCGTTCATCCTCTTTGTTTCGCTCGCCGCCGCAGTCATGGGCATGCTCAATGCGCGCCATATTTTCGGCATTCCGGCCAGCGCCAGCACCATTTTCAATATTGTCTCGGTCGTTAGTGGGTTTTTCTTCGCCCATTTGTTCGAGCCGCAAGAAAATTGGTTTCATCCTCATTTCGGCAAACGGGCCGTTTTCGGCTGGTGCTTTGGCGTTCTCCTCGGCGGATTGGCTCAGCTTGCCATCCAGCTGCCATCGCTCTGGAAACTCGGTTTCCGTTTCAGGTGGAAACTGGATTTCCGTGACTCGGCGCTGCGCACCGTCCTCATTCTCATGGTGCCAAGCGCGATTGCCGGCTCGGCGGTGCAGGTCAACGTCTTGGTCAATGGCCAATTCGCATCCTACATCGGTGGCCACGGCCCGGTCTCCTGGCTCTACTACGCCTTTCGGCTGGTGCAGCTGCCCATCGGCATTTTCGGCGTTGCCATCGCCACCGTCACGCTGCCCGCCGTGGCGCGGCAGCACGCGCTCGACGATCTCAAGGCCTTCGGCAAAACGGTCGAGGAGGCGCTCCGTTTTGGCTTTTATCTCACCCTGCCCGCATCGGTCGGCCTCGCCGTCATCGCGCAGCCGGTCATCCAGCTTATCTATGAGCACGGCACGTTCACCGCCGCCGCCACCAACCAGACGGCGCTGGCCCTACAGGCCTACACCATCGGCCTGGCTGGTTACTCCGGCATCAAGATTCTTGTCCCCTGCTTTTACGCCATGCAGCCGCCCCGGTTCGAGTCGCGGGAAGGCGACGGTTTCTGGAGCTCGTTCAGCCATTTCATCCGGAACGTTGTTTTTTTCACCCCGGTGCGCATCAGTCTCACCGGAATTGCGCTTAATCTCATTCTTTGCTTCATCCTCTTCTTCGGATTCCACCTTGGCCACGTTGGACTGGCGTGCTCTACCGGTTTTGTCGCAGTCCTTAATTTTTTGCAGTACGTCTATGCCATCCAGAAAAAGATCGATATTGGCGCCGCGGGCGACTGGCTCTCCTTTTTCGTGCGGATCACACCCGCGACCATGGCCTGCGGACTCGTCGTCTTTATTGGCGATGAATGGCTTCTGGCCCATCGCACCACCCATTCGCTTCTCGGCGCGGCCATTCTTTTCTTCAATATCGGCGCGGCGGGCCTCGTCTATTTTGGCCTCACCGCGCTGCTGCGCGTGCCCGAATCGGTTGAACTTGCCGCCTTTATCAAACGGAAGCTCGGAGCAACCAACGCCAACCGTTAATCGTTTTCGGCATTTACGGTTCATTGCCAAGAGCCCTATCGGGCTTATTTTTACTCTGGAGGCTGTTGCCTCCAGAAATGTGAGGTTTTATGAAATCAGTTTCCCTTTCAATGCTCCTGCTGGTTCCGCTGCTCTTGGCTGGCTGCGTTGGTGCGGGCGTGGATGTAGGGGGTTACTATCCGGGCTATTACTATGGCGATCCCTATTATTATGGATCGGATGTGGGCGTTTATTACTACAATAATAGCCATTACTACGGGCATCCCTATCACCATTACAACAGTGGTTACAGCCATGTCGCCTCCAATGCCACGATCCATGGCGGCACTCATTTCACCGGCACCCGCACGGCCAGTGTGAGTTCGTATGGTCATACGTCAGGAGCAAGCCATGCCTCATCCGCGCACGTCAGCGCGTCCGTGCGCCAATAAACGAAGCTGGCTAAGCGGTGCGGAGTTGTTCGATGAGAGGCCGGTCGGCTTCGGGGAATTGGTAGTTGAGCAAATCGCCTGGACTAACCCAGCGGAGGTCGGCGACTTCGAGCTTCTGCGGTTCACCGGAGAAGACGCGGATAGAAAAGAAGTGAAGCCGCACGTCGCGGTCAGGGTAGGGATGGACGATGTGGTGAATTTCGGGGCCGATTTCGGCCTCGATGCCGATCTCTTCCTTGAGTTCGCGGTGCAGGGCCGCTGCGAGGTCTTCCCCGGAATCGACTTTGCCTCCAGGAAATTCCCAGTAACCGCCGAGGGTGTCGTCGGCGCGGCGCTGGGTGATGAGGAGGCGGCCGTCTTCGCGACGGATAACGCCGGCGACGACATCGATGGGCGGATGGGTCACGACACGTTCATGCGGCGGCACAAGATATCGGGGGGGCTTAAGGACTTTACAGCGGAAGAAGGGCGCTTCGAGGTTGGACCCTGTTGGCGCCGCCACGGTCATTTTTTGGCTTTCTCCCAGTCGGCTAGGAACTGCTTGAGGCCGCTGTCCGTGAGGGGATGATGGAGGAGTTGCTTGATGACTTTGAACGGCGAGGTGATGACGTCGCTGCCGATGCGGGCCGCTTCCAGAAAGTGCATAGGCGAGCGGGCGCTGGCGGTGAGAATCTGTGTCTCGTAGCCGTAGTTATCGTAAATGGTGCGGATGTCGCGGATGACCTGCATGCCTTCGGTGCTGATATCATCAAGTCGGCCGACGAAGGGGCTGATGTAACTCGCCCCGGCCTTGGCAGCCAGAAGGGCCTGCGAAGCGGTGAAACAGAGGGTGACATTGGTCTTGATCCCCTTGGCAGTAAAAACTTTTACGGCCTTGAGGCCTTCAGCAATGAGGGGAACTTTGACCACGATGTTTTTGTGCCAGGTGGCGAGTTCTTCGCCCTCTTTGATGATTTCGGGGGCGGTGATACTGACGACTTCGGCGCTGATCGGACCATCGACTATCTCGGTGATCTCCATGATGAGCTGCTTGAAGGGCTTGCCGCTTTTGGAAGCGAGAGTCGGGTTGGTGGTCACGCCATCAATAAGGCCCATGTCATGCACTTCGCGAATTTCGTCGGTGTCGCCGCTGTCGATAAAGATCTTCATAGTCAGGCCAGCTTACCAGTAGCTGGCGTTGAAACAACCGGTAAAATAGGTCTGCCATGAAATCGTCACGATGGAGTTGCCACTTTTAAACCCCAAGCAGAGACGATGGTTTCGCTTAGAATCTATCCCGAAACTAACCAAGGGCGTATTGCGAGCTGAATTTGCGCACCCTTGGTTAGTTTCGGGATAGGTTCTAAGCCCAGCTTTTCTTGAGGTGGTCGAGGGCTTGGCAGTGGAGTTGCGAAACGCGGGAGGGGGTGACGGCGAGGACGGCGGCGACGTGGCGCAGAGGGACATTCTGGAGGTAGTGGAGGACGATGACCGTGGCCTCGGATTTTGGCAGCTTGCCGATGCATTTGAGGAGGTTGCGGCGATTCTCGGAACTGAGAACAGCCTGGTCTGGCCGCTTGTCATGGGGGTCGGGAAGGCGTTCGGTGAGAGAGAGGTTTTCCTCGCCGTTGCGGTTTTCGCTTATTTCATCAAAGGAAACCAGCTTGCGGGTCTGGACATGGGTCTGAAAGGTGGTGAGTTCGCCGGGTTCGATGCCGAGGGCGGCGGCGAGTTCGGTGTTGGTGGGCTCGCGGTTAAGTTGGTCGATAAGCCGGGAAGTTGCGCAAGCCATTCGCCGCCTGTTTTCATGAATGGAACGGGGCGTCCAGTCCCACCGGCGCAACTCATCGAGCATGGCACCGCGGATGCGAACCGCACAGAAGCCACGGAAGGAAGCACGCTTGGAAATATCATAGCGGTCGACCGCCCTGATGTAACCGAGCATGCCTGCACTCTGGAGATCATCTTTATCGAGGTGGCGGGAAAGTTTGATGGCGCAGGCTCGGGCATAACTTCGGGCCCAAGGGAGAAATTCAAGCAGGAGATCATACTTGTAATCCATAATGGGTTACTTATGTAATACAATAAGTAGCACGTCAAGAGGTAATTACATAGTTTGTTTTATATCCTCTAATCCGTATATGTTGATATGATTGTCTTTCGGCTTCTATTGTGACGCAGTGAAATTAAACTTGACCCACAAACTGTAAACACTTAGCCTCCCACGCATGAAACTTCTGGAGTTTTCCGTTGTCGTTGTTTTCATGTTCGTGCTTGTTATAGCTATTGTGTTGGCAATTAAGGCCAGTGTCTAAAACGTCTTCACGGACATTTCTTCACAGTTAGAAAACGACGACTCCAGCCACTAAATCAGCGCAGTTCCAATCAAGGCACTGCGCTTTTTAAGCGGAATTTTTTACATTCGTAACACAGCTTGAGTCCCTAATTCACCGCGTATTATCGCTTGCTTGTCGCCAAAAAGTATCGAGTAACCTTTGGATCTGGCCAGCGTCTACGAGTTCAAGATAGAGAATCATGTTACGACGCTCGTTCACTCTTATTTTAGGGATCGCTGTGGCAATGGGACCGGGCGCGCTTCTTTTCGCGCAAGTCGATGCGGGCGCCGATGCGTTTCATTTCAGCGGGCCCGGAAAAGGATGTCCGCAAATCGTTTCGTTGGTGGAGCGGACAGGCGGCCGGGTCGATTGGGGCGTCAACAATCTGATCGCCTACGACCAGATCGATCCGCAGGACCAGCGGTTTCAGCTCTGGGTGATGGCGCCGGACGGTTCCGGCAAGCGCAACGTTTCCAGCCTGAACCCGACGCTGGCGCAGATCGACGCGGGCAACCCGGCGTGGCATCCATCGGGGAATTATATGGTTTTGCAGGCGGCGGACATGCAGGCGCCGGATTGGGCCGCGACGAGGCCCGCGATGTACAAGCGGATCACCGGTCCGGGTGTCGGTTACAACAATGACCTATGGCTGATCTCGACTGACGGCTCACACGCAGCAGCGCTGTCGCAGCTTAATCAAGGACAAGGCGTGCTGCACGCCCGCTTCTCGCACACGGGCGGCCAGTTGCTTTGGAGTGAATTGGAATCGATGAACCCGCGGAAGTGGGTGATGAAAATAGCGAATTTCCGCGTCGGTTCCGACGGGCCGCACGTGACCGAGGTGCAGACGCTCGACCCGCTGGGGAACACGTTTTACGAAACGCACGATTTCTCGCCCGACGACAAAAAAATTCTTTTCGCGACAACCAAGAAGCCAGGTGACTACAAGCACATGAGCATTGTTGAGATGGACCTGGCTTCGGGCGCAACGAGGGATCTCACCGGCTCGGACGATTGGAATGAGCACGCCCATTATTCCCCCGACGGGTCGAAGATCATCTGGGCTTCGAGCCACGGCATTCAGCAAAACGAAGCGCTGAAAATAACCCGCAACGATTATTGGATCATGAATGCTGACGGGTCGGATAAAAGGCGGCTCACCTTTTTCAACGAGCCGGGCGCGCCCGAGTACCGGGCCTCGTACAACATCGCGTCCGACCTGAGCTGGAGCCCGGATGGAAAGGCCTTCGTGGCCGACCTGCAGTTGCGGACCAGGGGCGATGCGGCGGACGATTTCACGGGCTCGATCCTGCGGATCACGCTGCCGTAACCCCGAAAGCCAAAAGTCGAAACTGCCCTTCCTGTCGGCTTCTCGGATTGACCTGCCCTGCGGAATGGGCGAATTTGTCCCGGTCTCGAATTCGGGACGAGTGGCAGAGTGGTTGAATGCGGCTGACTTGAAATCAGCTTTACCCTCACGGGTAACGTGGGTTCGAATCCTACCTCGTCCGCTCTACTTTTAAGTTCTTGGTTATCTATGACCGAAGAAGTCTGACGGACGCGAAAGTGCAAATTTTGGCCCGATTGCCAGTAGAGCGAGGTTTTTGAGAGCTATCCACTCTTAGCCTAGGAAGATTTTTGTCAATTAGGTTCACCTAATTGACTTTATATTGCGTCCCATATTTTACGTCACCTATTGCGGAGGAAGTTTTTAGTGTAACCACGATTTCATCGAACTCTTTCCTGACGGCAGGATGCGTAAGGAGTTCCCTCGCCTTGCTTGGTCCGCAATGGGCGTAAATGCTATTGCGACTATTTGCGAGATCAACGCGGAGGTTTCTTAGATCGTCCCGTCCTGAAAGTCGGTATATTTATCTCCTATTCCAAGTGCAAATACATAAAGCTTGTCCTCCACTTAGCTACAGACTTACCGGGTTCACCTGCTGAAAGGCGCTTTCAATAGAATATGAAAATGTTGCGGCGTGCACACAAAAGATTGCGTTGGATGCGCCATGTACCCAAACTTCTTTACCTCCTTCCTGGAGCGATGGTCAGTTTCTCCAAACGCGTAAAGTTCAATGCGGCTCTGAACTGGTTTGCCTGGCCGATGGTGAACATGGCGGCAGCGCGGTATCGTGCAGCCACTCGGAAATACCAATCTGTCGTTGTCATCGTTGGTTCCCTGGGCAAGACGACCACGACACGCGCCACCATGAACGTATTAACCGGGACTGCTCCGGACTGGATACATGCGTGGGACAATTGTTTTTCGTTGATTGGGATTAATTTGATGCGGCAGGGGCCGCGAGCCCACTTTGCCGTGATTGAAACGGGCATTGGCTCCCCCGGTCAGATGACACAATACGCTTCACTATTACAACCCGATATGGCTGTTGTCACCGCGATAGGCACCGATCACCTGCGCCAGCTCGGAGGCCCTGAAGGGTTGTGGCAGGAAAAAAGCCTCATGGTGAGGGCCTTGCCGTCGTCCGGCTTTGCCATTCTCAATGGCGACGATGCCGCCGTGATGCGGATGGCAGCGGTCACGCGGGCGCGAATTCTTACTTTTGGAATGACGCCGGCCTGCGATGTCTTTGCCGACAATTTGGAAATCGATCGGAAAGGCAGCCGCTTCATCCTTCATGCCGAAGGAAAGGCTTTGCAGGTCCGAAGCCGGCTCATTGGACGCGAGGGGGTCCGTGCGCAGGTCGCCGCGGCGGCGGTAGGCCGGATTGCGGGAATCAGCTTCGAGTTAATCTTGCAACGTCTGGAAAATCAGGCTCCAACACCGGGCCGCATGCAGCCCGTCCCATTAAGCAATGGTGCGACCGCTTTCTGCGACGATTTTAAGGGGAGCTTTGAAACTTTTCATGCGGCGCTGGATATCATGGGCCAGATTCAAGCGCGCCAGCGCGTGGTGGTTTTAGGGAGCCTTTACCGCCCCCCGCCGCCGAGGGTTTTAAAATACGAGGCCATAGGGAACCACCTGGCTGGAGTCGCCGATCGTGTCATCCTGGTGGGACCCCGCACGCATCTCTACTGGAAAGGTTGGCATGGGCTATTGTCCAATGATGCCGTTACTACCGTCCGTACGGTAGCGGCGGCCGTGGATCTTCTGCGCGCCGAACTTAAGCCCGAAGACATCGTCCTCCTCAAAGGACGGGGAGAGCAAAAACTCTCCCGGATAGCTCTGACCCTTTCCCACGTGAAAGTAGGTTGCCGCCTGGAGTTTTGTCCTTTAGAGAACGTTCTTTGCCATGTCTGCCCGAAACTGAGTGCGGGATAGGTCCAATCAATTCCCGACGTTGCCATTGTCAAGACGACACTCCGTGGGGCACTTACTGCCGTCCGCAGGACCAACGAAGCCTCGGCCCAAATTCACCGCAACCCCTTGGGCCGTGACTTCGTTTGCTATGAGTTCTTAACGGATTACTCCCTCTGCGCCAGTATCCGTTGGTTGCTGGTCTCCAGCGCCTCGATTTTTTCGCGCAACAATCTCATTTCCTCGAGGACTTGTTTGACTTCAGATTCTTCCTCTTTTTGCAAGGGTTCTAGAAAAACGGTGGCGATGTAGGCCGTGATGCAGCCGAAGAGGCATACACCCGCCGCCATGAGGAAAAGCGCCACGACGCGTCCCGCCTCGGTCACCGGGTATTTTTCACACGAGACCGTTGTTATGGTGCTGAAAGCCCACCAAAGCGCATCTTCCGATGTCTTGATGTTCGATTCGGGCGAGGTCTCGAGATTCAGCTCCGCAATGGCCGCAAAAATCGCCACCAGGAAGGAAATGAGCACGACCGAGATCACTCCGGTCCGGGCCCGGTTCCGATAGAGGAAGTGCGCGATGATCTTGGTGGAGCGGAAGGCGCGGAGAATGCGAAATAGTCGGACGATCCGCAGCATGCGGATGTGGTTCGAGGCGGGCAAAATTAAAATGGGAATGCTGGAGATCAAATCGATCCAGCCCCATTTCATAAATTCGAGCTTGGAAGGCGCTTTCCAGAATCGAAGAAAGAAATCCCAAAGAAAAAAAATGCAAACGATGAAGTCGATCTTGTCGAGAATTCCCGTTGTATCCGGCGAGAGATCCCGGACGAAGGTTTGAATGGCAAAGACAATGAGGACGTAAACGGAAAGAATCAGAATGATGAGCTGAAACGTATCGATGTCCCCGTCATTCTTATCTTCAACCGCCGATGTTTCAACCTCGGGCATAATCGGGGATTCTTAGGCAAGGCACATTTGAACTGCGTTTCAAACAGGTGACGTTTGGATGTCTTTTCGGGAGATTGGGCGATTCGCCGGATGGCGTTTCCGTCGCGGGGCTTGTCACAAACTTGGCACCAAGTCGTTGTTGACGATGGGCGGGGATTCACCTTGGCTTTCCCAAGCAACCCAAGGAGACCCATGTCCTTTTCGGAAGAAAAGCCAACCAGCAATCGTAACGGAAACGGTGCCGATGTTCCTCCTGGCGCAAGCCGCACTTTACAGGAAATTCTCGAGGCCAACCGCGCTTATGCGGAAAAATTTGGCGATAAGGCGAAACTGGTCGGCGCGCCGAGCCGCCGGATGGCCATTTTAACCTGCATGGATGCGCGGATGGATCCCGCCAAATTCAGCGGATTAAGCGAGGGCGACGCGCATGTCATCCGCAACGCGGGCGGACGCGCCAGCGATGATGCGATCCGCTCGCTCGTGGTTTCATGCAAGCTGATGGGCACAACCGACTGGTTCGTTATTCACCACAGCGGTTGCGGCATGCAGTCCTATACGGATGACGATATCCGGCACTTGCTTGGACTCGATGATGACGATGCCCATCACGAGGGCACCAAGTGGCATCATGTCAAAAAAAGTTCCCAAACGCCCGCCGACATCGAGTGGCTGACGTTCAGCGATTTGGCGCAAAGCATTGTCGAAGATGTCGAGCGCGTCCGCAACCATCCGCTTGTGCCGGCTTCCGTGGCGATTTACGGCTACATTTACCACATTCACCACGGCACGCTTGAGGCGGTGCCTGAGGCCAATCGGATTGGCGCGCCGCAAACGGTGGCAGCCTAGAACTCATAATTGGCTTGGGAGTAATGCCTGGTGCATCTCGCACAGCATCTTAGGAGCGTTATCGCTACTCACGATGCTTTAGGTTAAAACGGCTTGCGTAGAGAGGAGAGTCATCTGTTTGTTACACTTCCTTCCTTGTTAGTTTTGCCAAGTTCGCCTAGGTAATTGTCATGGCCACGAAATCCCGCAAAGTCGAAACCAACGCGTTTTCCGTTCTCGGCGACGCGCTTGAATCCGCTGCCGAGAGCTTCGAAGAAGCAACGGTGAATGCCAGAGATTCCGCGAAAAAAGCCGCGACGACCGCCCGCCGGACTTTGAGCATAGGAGTCCACAAAAGCGCCTATGGCCTTTCCTATGGCGTGATTTATGCCTCGGTATTTCTCACGGAATTATTTCCTGAGGAAAACCCCTGGCGCCGCGGCCTGGAGGAAGGTGCGCAGGACGCCTTGGAGGAACGGAGCAGAATCCGCAAGCTGAAGGCCAAAACCAAAGAGGCTCCCGCCAAGTCAAAAAAGGCTGCCAAGACCAAAAAGCCCAAAGCCAGCAAGGCTGTGAAGGCGCGCGCCGATAGCTTTGACGCCGCGGTTGAAGCAACCGCTTAAGGGTATCCGAGCGGGATTTTGGCCATGACTGCCTGATCCTCCGCTTCGGGCCACTTTGAAAGAGGGTACGCTTTATGTCTTTACCCGAAACGGCCCTTGCCCCCCTCGAGCTGCCCCACCAAAATGGGGTTTACCCTGACTTGTCTAAAGCAAGCCTGAAGGGTTTGCGTCCCGTCACAAAACGGAAACGGCCTCCCGTGCGGGATGATCTGCAAGTGCTTTTTCCCGAACCGGGCCGGCTCGAATTTCGCAGCGAAAGCCGCTTTTCCACCTGGAACAACGCCCGCTGCCGCCAGTTTATCGAATTAAGTCTCGGGGTTCGCGAAGTCCGCGAAGTCGAAATCGACACATTCAACCGGACGGCGACGGTCGTTTATCGCCATGCCGGCGATCTATCACCCGTTGTCCGCAAGATGGCCCGGATTTATCGAGGCGACCTCGCGCCCGATTCCCACCCCACCCTCTCACCCGAATTACTCCGCGCGCTGCCGAAGAGCCAGCCGACGTTGCGTGTCTTCCGCTACGGCGAAGTCATCAGCACCTGGGAATTGCGCATGCAGCTTCCCGGCTGGATCCGGTTGCGCAACGCTCTCGTCCTCAACAAGCCCCACCTGGCCCGATACCTTGAAAAGGAACTGGCCGGCCTGATGGGCATCGAGCATTTCAAGATTCATTTGCGCGGCGGCAGCATAACCATCGAGTTCAATCCCCAGATCATCCACAAGCAGCAGATCGTCAGCCATCTCGACGCCGCGCTCTGCCGCGCCCCCAAGCGCCCGTTGCGGCAGGTGAGCGATCACGACTTTAAAATCGCCACCACCTCGCTGGCCGTCTCCGCCGCGGCGACTTTTTTCAATCCTGCTCTGCTGCCCTTCGGTGCGGTCCTGATGCTCTATACGGCCATTCCCAGTTTTCGACGGGCGTATCATTCGATGCGTCACGAGCGCCGGCTGGGCATCGATTCACTCGATACCATCATCTTTACGGCCTGCCTTTTTACCGGCGAGATTTTCGCCGGCGCCATGACGGCATGGTTTCTCAGCCTTGGCCGCAAGTTGCTCAAACAAACGCGGGCCGAGTCCGCCAAAGTCCTCCTGCAGATCTTCGGCAAGCAACCCACCTTGGCTCGCGTGTTAAAGGAAGGCCGCGAAATCGAAACAGCCCTGGAAAAGATCAAGCGCGACGACCGCATCGTGATTTATACCGGGGAAGTGGTGCCGGTCGACGGCGTCATTGTCAAAGGCGATGCGATCCTGGACCAGCACGCGCTGACCGGGGAATCGACCCCGGCGGAGAAATGCCCCGGCGGCAAGGTCTTTGCTTCGACCGTGATGCTGGCCGGGAAAATCGTGGTGCGCGTCGAACGCGCGGGCAAGGACACCGCTTCCAGCAAAATCAGCCAGATCTTGAACAAAACCGTCGCCCACAAGCTGCGCGCGCAATCGCGGGGCGAGGAACTCGCCGACAAGGCGGTGCTGCCCGCCCTGGGCCTCTCCGCCGTGGCGGCCGGAACCATCGGCACCAGCGGGGCGCTGGCCGTCATCAATTCCGATTTGGGCACCGGCATTCGCATGGCGGCCCCGCTGGGCATGCTCACCTCGATCACCCTTTGCGCCCAGCAGGGCATTCTCGTTAAGGACGGCCGGGCGCTGGAATTGATGCGGAATGTCGACACCGTTCTTTTCGACAAGACGGGGACCCTGACCCGGGAAAAGCCGGAGGTCGGAAAAGTCTTTTGCTGCGGCGATTATCCGGAAGATCAAATCCTGACCTTCGCCGCCGCAGCCGAGCAAAAATTCAGCCATCCCATCGCCCGCGCCATTCTCGATAAATTTGCCACGCTGAAAAAGCCCATGCCCCGTCTGGATGCTTCCAAATACCAGGTCGGCTACGGAATCACGGTGGAGATCGAAGGCTGCACGGTGCGCGTGGGCAGCCGCCGGTACATCGAAATGGAAAAGCTCGCCATTCCGGACGACATCGAGCGGGAGATGAAGGACCTGCACGCGGCGGGACACTCCTTTGTCTGCGTGGCCATCGGAAATCAACTAGCGGGCGTTATCGAACTCCGTTCCTCGCACCGGCCCGAGGTGGAGGAGATCATCTCGGGTTTGCGCGCCCGCGGCGTGAATCACATGGCGATCATCTCCGGCGATCATGAAAAGCCGACGCGCCGTCTGGCCGAACATCTGAAAATGGATCGCTATTTTGCGGAAGTCCTGCCGCAGGACAAGGCGCGCTACGTGGAGCTTTTGCAGAAGGAAGGCCGCACCGTCTGCTTTGTTGGCGACGGAATCAACGATTCGATCGCATTGAAAAAGGCAAACGTCTCCATTTCCCTGCGCGGCGCGTCCTCCATCGCCACCGACACCGCGCAGATCGTTTTTATGGAGGAGAGCCTCGCCAAGATTTGCGACCTGAAGGATTTTTCACTGGCTCTTGAACATAACGTGCAAAGAAGTTGGAACCTCATTCTGTTGCCGAACGGTTTTTGCATCGCCGGTGTCTTCCTCTTTGGCTTCAACATCTGGCATTCGGTCGTCTTCAACAACGCGTCGGCGATTTTGGCGCTGCTGAACGGCTTGCTGCCTTTGCGCAAGGCGGCAAGGTTGCACGAAGAACGGCAAAGAAGCCGTCAGTTATCGGTGGAAATTTAGCCGCGCAAAAAAATATCGCCGGGCATGGTCAAACTTCAAGACGTCCGGGATTTTTTTGCGATCCGGCGATCGACGCGCGGCTAAAACCCGGCCCACGCGAACGCAAAAACGACCGCCGCAAACACCAGGCAGTAATAACCGAAGTAATGCCATCTTCCTGTTTCAAGCCAGCTGGAAAGGAGACGAAGCGCGAGAAGACCGGCCACAAAGCTGCAAACCATTCCGACGATGCCGGGGAAGAGAAGAGAGGTCAGATGAACAGACTGGGTGAGAGCCGCATTGGCTTTAAGCATCCGATGAAATTCATAGCCAACCACGAACGGAGTGAGGATCACCGCCAGGGCAAAACTAAATTCCTCGGCCCGGCGCTTGCCGATCCCGAGCAGCAGGGCGATTGAGATCGTCACGCCCGAACGGGAAAATCCCCGGAAGGGAAGGGAGAGAGCCTGGATCATTCCGATCAAGCTGGAAGCCGGCAAAGTTACCTCCTGCTCACCGCCGTCATCTTTGGCGAAAAGTCCGGATACAATAATCAAGATGCCCGCCGCGACCAGGGCCCTGCCGACGAGCGGGAGTTGGGAAAAGAGTTGTTCTACTTCCGCCTTTGAACCTCCCCCCAGGATGATTTTTTCAATCAGTTCTTTGAGAGCGAACCCCAGGACAAACGTGATCCCGGTGGCAACCGCCAGACTGGGCAGGATGGAAAGAAACCGATTGCGGCTGGAAAAATAACTCTCCTTCCAAGCGCTCCAGAAATAGACGATCACGGCAAACATCGTCCCGGTGTGGAGCATCACCAGCAGGAAGGTCAGCTCGGGGCTCGAAGGATCCAGACCCATTAATTTTTCCGCCAGAATGACGTGGGCGGAACTGGAAACGGGCAGCAATTCCGCCGCGCCCTGCAAGAGCGACAGGATGATGATTTGAATCCAAGTAATCGACATATGGCTGGCGAGTATGCCGGTGTTGAGCCCAAAGGCAATCTACCCGTGCTTTTTTCAACGAATTGAGTTTCACTTCCATAACATGAAAGGCAAATGGCTTCTGTGGGCGCGGCGAACGCATCTGTTTCTCGGCGTCTTTTTCTCCCCGCTGCTCCTGACCTTCATCATCACGGGATGGTGGCAAACGGTGACAACCGACGACGAAAAGGAAGCCGAAGGCGGTCGCTTGCACACGCTCATGCAAAATTTGTCCAACGTGCACACGGATGATTACTGGCCACGCCCGGGTGCGAGTCATCACTCTCACATCGCCTTCAAGGTTCTCGTGGTCACGATGTGCCTCACACTCATCGCCGCCATTTGTCTGGGTCTGGTCTTGGCCTGGCAGATCAAAAGAAAGGGGACGGTCGTAATCGCCTTCGTCCTGGGGATTTTGGTTCCCCTCCTGCTGCTCTACTTCGCGTAAGAGGGTGTCACCCTCTGAGGCTATTCCTTGGCCCGGAACGCCTTGTGACCGTCCATCATCTGTTGCTTGATGTCGGCCATTATTTTGCGCGCGTCGTCCCACTGGCTGTTCTGGATGGCCTGCGTGAGCCCATCGATCGACTGGACCAGGTTATCCATGCTCTTTTGATAGGCCGTCACCATCACCGCCTGCTGATCGGGAGGAAGCGCCGCCGCTTTTTTCGGAACGAGGCCGCGCGCGGTCTGCGCCGAGGTCTTAAGTGTCCCCGTGAGCGCCAGGTAATCGCTTTTGTTCGCGTCCAGAGGCTGCTGCAAATCGAGGGCAAGCTCCTTGTAAGCTTTCGACATTTGCTTCATCGAAATCTCCAGCGCCGTATCGGCGTTTGCGGTGACAGAGGAGGTAAGACAAAAAAGACCGATCAGGACCGGGATGAAAAAGCGGGAGTTCATGGGAAATTGATCCTCTCGCTTTTTTGAAGATTTGCAAGAGGCGCTAAGCGTGATCATTACGAGGCCTTTTCAAAATACATTGCTCTAAGCAATCCATCATCCCGAGCTTGTCGAGGGATCAGCCCCCGGAAGATAATCGCAACTCTCTTGGTAGCTGATCCTTCGACAAGCTCAGGATGACAGAACCTGAAAAGAACGCCTTTCGCACCGACCTCACGACCTCCCCATCGTTGACTTCCCGGGACAATGTCATAGGCTGATAATCAAGGATTTATGGCTACCGCATATGAAAGCAGCGCTTGGGCGCAGGTGAAGGAGGGCTGGAGACAGCTTTACGGCTCCTTTCCGCGGCAGGGCGTCAGCGTGGAGAACCACGAGTTCCGCGCGGTGGCGGCGGTCGATTGGGGCCGGAGTTTTCACCGCGACAGCGTCGAGCTTTGCCTCAACCTGCGCGGCCACGGCACCGTGCGCGACGGACGGACCGAGGCGCGCTACACGCCCCATACGGTCGGCTTTTACTGCAACACCAAGTCGGACCTGAAGGCGCAGCGGGCGGCGGGTGAGACCCATTCGTTCATCACGGTCGAGTTTTCCCGGGGCTATGTCGAGTCGCAGGTCGAGTCGATGGAGGATGCGTTGCATCCGGCGCTGCGGCGCTGGCTTTCGGGCCGCGCGGGCTCGGCCGCCGACGTCGGCGTGATGTCGCCGGGACAGGAAGTGACCTTCCAGGCGCTGCGTCAGCCGCCCGTGCCGGTGGCGGCCCGCAAACTCTGGTACCAGGCCAAGACGCTTGAGCTGCTCTCCCAGGTGCTTTTCGAGCCAGCACCCAAGGAGGAATTTTTCTGCCAGCGGCAAAAACGGGTGGCGCGCGAACGGGTGGAGCGGACGACGGCAATCCTGCGCAGCCACCTGGCCGATCCCCCCGACATCGAGGCGCTGGGCGCGCAAGTCGGCTGCAGCCCGTTTTACCTGAGCCGGCTTTTCTCGAAGGACTTGGGCATGACGATCCCACAGTATGTCCGGCAAATCCGGATGGAGCGCGCGGCGGAATTGCTGCTGGAGGGACGGCACAACGTCACCGAAACGGCGATGGAAGTCGGCTATTCGTCGCTGAGCCATTTCAGCAAGGCGTTCTGCACGACGATCGGCTGTTGTCCGGCCTTGTTCCCATCGGCCAAGGCGCTGGTGGAAAAATTCCAGGCGCGGAAGCTGATTTCTACAAACGGATAAATTCGCCGACCTTCGGCAGCGCCTTGAGCGCAGCGGCGTTGGCGGTATCGGGCAGTTCGGGCTTGTCCCGGTCCGTGTTGACGAGGCAGAGAAAACCGAACGGTTCGCCGGTTGTGGCGCGGAACTGGTGCCAGGTGAGCGAGGGGATGTAGACGAGGTCATTGAGGCCGATTTCGTAAATGGCGTCGCCGACGAGACAATGACCGTGCCCGCGGATGACCATGACGGAGTGGATGTGGTCGTGGCGTTCGAGCGTGGAATGGCCGCCAGGCAGGATTTCAAAGTAACGAAGCTGCGCGCCGAGCTTCGGACCGCCCTCGAAGAGAATCTGGCGCGAGATGGTCTTGAAGTGGGTGCCATCCTCCTTGTAATTGAGGACGGACAGGCCGTCCCAACGGAAATCGCCGGCGTGGCGGATGATGGTGTTCATGGGCAAAACCGAGGATAACCGAGCTGGCTGGGACGGGCAAAATAATTAGCAACGATCCCTGCAAGACGAAGCGAGATTATAGGCAAGTTCTTCCAGCCGCTCGGCGTGCTGGGCGGAGGTAAGCGACTCCGGCGGCGGGCCGGGATTCTCCCTGGTACTCAGGGCGGCGACTTTGTCGAAGGGCGTCTTCACCAACGGGAGGGCCACGCGTCCGCAAAAGGCCCAGACCGGGCGCTTGAGTTTGCGCGCGAGCTGGCCGAGTTGCGCGGGGGCCTTGCCGAGAAGCGAGGTGCGGTCAAAGCTCCCCTCGCCGGTGATGACCAGGTCGTGCGCGCGAACCAGGGCGTCGAGCCTGGCCAAACGGCGCACGAGCTGAAATCCGTTTTCACGCCGCGCGTTGAAAAAGGCGATGAGACCGTAACCGCAGCCGCCGGCGGCGCCCGCACCGGGTTCACGGGCCACGTCGCGGCCCAGGTCGCGCCGAACGATGCGGGCAAGGCGGCGCAGGCCGGCGTCGAGGCGCGCAACCATGGCGGCATCGGCGCCCTTTTGCGGCGCGAACTGGACCGCCGCGCCCTTCGGGCCGTAGAGCGGATTGTCGACATCGGTGGCGACGACGAAGCGGGCGCGCGGAAGCACAGACGGCGGCACGATGCGGTCGAGTTGCGCGAGGCCCGCGCCGTTCAGCGGAATATCATGACCCTCTTTGTCAAGAAAGCGGTAGCCGATGGCCGCGGCAAGGGAGATGCCCCCTTCCGTGGTGGCGCTGCCACCGAGACCGACGAGAATTTCGGCGCAGCCTTCGCGCAAGGCGAGGCTGATGAGCCGTCCCGTGCCGAGATTGTTGGTCTGCTCGGGATTGCGCAGGGCGGGCGGAAGTTGCGCGAGGCCGGAGGCGCTGGTGAGGCCGATGACCGCGGTGCGACCGTTGCCCAGCAGCCCCCATTCGGCGCGGCAGGGGCGCAGGGCGGCGTCGACGGTACGGACGGCGCGGAGCCGGCCCCGGGTCTGGCGGACCATGAGTTCGACGAAGCCTTCGCCGCCGTCGGTGAGGGTGAACCGGGTTGTTTGCGCGGCGGGCCAGGCGCGGATCAGCCCTCTCTCGATGGCTCGGGCGGCGGCCTCCGACGTGAGGGTGCCCTTGAATTTGTCGGGCGCGATTAAAATGCGGCGTGGAACTTTGTAAGAAACTTCCTGCGCACGGCGATTCCTGAGCATGTCCCTGATCAAAGAGAATCTTGCCCGAGACGCAAGGATGACCGCGCAAAATCTTCACCGAATGGCGGGCGCGACGCTGCTGGGCGCGGTAAGATTTTTCGTGGGTGAAGATGTCCTGGCGTGCGCAGTTCCAGCGCTGAACGATTTTATTTTTCACGCGACAAATCACGCGAGCCGCGTACGTTCCACGCATGTCCAAGATCCGCCCTTTTCTTTACCTTAAATCCGGCTGCCCATGGTGCACCGAAGCCGAGGATTACCTGCACCAGCACGGCATCGCCTACGGCAAGGCCGACGTGCATGCGGACCAGGCCGCCTTCGACGAGATGAAACGGCTTTCGGGCCAGACCAAGGCGCCGACGATGCGCTGGGGCGAGGAAATCCTGGCCGATTTCGGCGCGGAGGAACTCGACGCTTTTTTACGCGAACGGAACGTGGTTAAATAGCGCCGATGCAGCCGTCCCATGAGCCATAAATCGCCGAAGATCGAAGCGTTGCTGGCGGGGATGGAGGTGGTGCCCGGGTTCGACCGGCATTACATCGGCTTTTTTCGCTGCTTCAACGCCCAGCTTTACTACGAGGCGCACGACGTGCTCGAGGAGGTGTGGCTGCCGATCCGGGGAAAGCCGCAGGCGAAGTTTTACCAGGGACTGATCCAGATGGCGGGCGGATTCGTCCATTTGCAGAAGGGGCGTCTCGACCCGGCGGCGCGTTTGTTTGCGCTGGCGCTGACGAACTTCGAGGCCTACCCGTCGCGGCACGCGGGGGCGGACCTCGACGCGATCCGGCATCTGTGTCATCACCACCGCGAGGAAATCATCGAGTCGCACGCCAGGCTCAACCCGTGGTCGCGGGAACATCCACCGAAGCTCGCTCTGCCCGCAGGGGCGTCGATCTAAAGGATCTTGAGGTTTTGTCGCTTACCCCGCCACTTTCCCC
>Ga0206881_10003_pt1 | contig 101829 bp, 79 predicted proteins | sample Alteio_BWOrgCont_3_FD_152867 | JGI IMG/M metagenome (GOLD analysis project Ga0206881, IMG submission 152867) | Enriched cells from forest soil in Barre Woods Harvard Forest LTER site, Petersham, Massachusetts, United States -... | ecosystem: Environmental > Terrestrial > Soil > Temperate forest >...
GAGCCCGAGATCGGTGACGAGAATGAGCCGGCGATCGGCCAGCACGTCGTCGCCGTCGGTCGGATCCTGCTCCTGGCCGGCGTCGGAGTTCTGTGCACTCGCGGCCTGCTTCGCGGGATCGGGCAGGACGCTCCCGTCCTTCTTGTAGTAGCCGTTGTCGCTGTCTCCCGTGCGCCCCAGGACGCGCAGGATGAAGAGGCCGAGCTTGCCTCGGTTCGCGTCGCTGTCGTTGACGAACTCGGAAAAATCGAGCGCCGAGTAATCGTTTTGGGACGTGTCTGCGTCGGAAATTTCCTGATGGCGGATGGTCTGCTCGGTGATGTTGGTCTCGTCAAAATTGTAGTTGGTAAAAATCGGATTCTGGAAATTGCCCTCCGACTGGCTGACCAGGTGATTGATCGACGCTGGCGTCACGCGGGCCAGCCGAAATTCCAACTGGCCCACGCCGCGGCTTTCGATCGAGAGTTTTCGCTCACCGCTGAGCGCGAGAAGGGAGCCGTCGTTCATGATGTGGACTTCGCGCGGATAAGGCGGCACCTGGCTGATCGAGGTGAATTTGTCGCCGAGAATAAATCCCCCCAGCCCGGCAAGACCCTGGTCGATCTTCACATAAATCCAGGCGTTCTCCGGCACCTTGAGCTTGAAGGAGTGGAGGGTGGCGTATTCCTCCTCGCTCGGCATGACGGTCAGCGCAACGGGCGTCGATTTCGCCAGTGTCGATGTGCCGATTTCAGCCGCGCTTTGCCAGACGTCGACTTTCTCTTCGTGGAAGGGATCGTAGTGCGATTGGGGTTTCGGCAAGACCCAGGCATGGATCGCAGCGGACAACACTTCGGTTTTCACACCCACTGATGTGGCCACAACGAGCGTCTGCTCCGGCTCGCCCTCGCTGTTGGTCGCGATCACTGCCGAGGAGGAGACAACGTGAAACAGGTCCGACGCGCTCGGCACCAGCACCTCGGCGACCTGCGTGGAATCGAGCGCAGCCTGCCCCTCGGTGGTCACGACCGAAGTGGGCACGGTGAGAACGGCATGCTCCGATTCCTTCGGGACGGAGACGTTGGACGAACGGACGTAGGCGACCCGGTCGAGCTTGTCGTAGGTGACTGTGACGCGCCCGCCGTCCTGGAAAATCTGTTCGCCACTTTCCAGACCCAGGGTGAGGTTTTTCTCGAGGCTGGCGCGGTCCACCGGATGCGAGAAGGTGAGCGTGGCGGTGACCTGCTTGGTCGCGGGATTCTTGGGGTCCATGTAGAACATCATGTCGCTGATGGCAGCCGTGAAGGGCGCGGTGTGAAACTCCTTGCTCAGTGTGTCGAGACGGACATGGGGTGAGAAAAGTGACGGCGCGAGATTGACGAGGAAAGTCGTGTCGGCGGGCCAGTTTTCCTCTGGGGTGAAGATCAACTGAGAACCACCCGACCATGACCACGTTCCCTTAAGCGCGGGCGAGAGCTTCACGCCATCGGTCACGTCCTTGCCGATGCTCTCCAGTTTGGCCACCGACTGGGCGAACGAAAGGGTGAGGTTTTGCGCCTGGAACTCGTCGTCGGGCGCGGGAGCATCGTCCATGTTGATGATCCAACCGACGCTCGGCGGTTTCGGCTGGTGGAGGTACCAGTTGAGCGTCCATCCTCCGGCAATCAGCAGAAGGACCAGTCCGGCCAGGGAAGAGACGAAGAGGGCAAGCCGCCGGGCCACGGCGTTGGTTACCGCGAGCGCCCACCCGGGCGGGCGCCAGGTGATATCGCCGATTACGGCAAAAAGGAAGCGGAGAAGTTGACGGGGAAGCCAGGTGACAGCGGCGAGAAAGCGTTTCATGGGATTGGCCATGAATCGCAACTTCCGAGCGGCTTCTTGCACGCATCGGATGATTAACTCTCGAGCGACGGTTGTCGCTACAGGCTTAATGACTCAAAAATCAGCTGGCTTGGCGCACCGCCTCGAAGGACGACTCAACCGTCACTTCAAATTAAAGGCCAGACTGCTCTTGGCGTGATGATTCCATCCGGAGAGGACGAGTCGCACATTGTTGTGGGTGTTGCCCTCCTCGATGCGGTCGTCGCCGCGGTGCATCTGGGCGAGAACGGTCTTGCGCACCTTTTGCGAGTGGTTGGGCATGGAACCGTGCAGCGTAAAGTAATGGAAAAAGACGACATCGCCCGGCTCGGCCTCGACGACGAGGGCCTTTTCGATGGGATAGTCCTTGAGGGTATCGCTTTCGGTGTTGCCCTGGCTTTCCGCCATGCGGCCGAGGCGATGGGAGCCCGGGTAGACGCGCAGGCAGCCCATCTCGTCAGTGGCTTGGGAGATGTGGATGATGCCGGCCATCATGGTGTCATGGATGCTGGGGAAATAGCCCCAATCCTGGTGCATCGGAAACGGGGCTCCTTTTTCCGCGGGCTTTTGGAAGAGCTTGCTGTGGTGGAGAATGACATCGGGGCCGCCGAGAATGGCCTGGGAAATTTCAAGAAAACGGGGCTGCAGGAACGCACGCAGCCAGGCGGCGGAATAGATCTGGACGTTGTGGGTATTGACCCAGAAGGAACCTTTGGGGGCGATTTTGTCGGTGGCGGCGCCGCCCCAGCGGCCGGCGACTTTTTCGCCGCTGTTGTTCAGTTGGTCGACGATGCGATCGAAGTCGGTTTCAAGTTCGCGGACTTCCGCGGGGGAATAGACGCCGCGGGCGTGGTAGTAGCCGTTTTCCTGGAAGAACTGGGAAATTTCAGGGGAGGTTGTGCTCATAGTTTGTGGTAGAATATCGCCAATTATAATGGCACCATGATCCATGGTTCAATTGGAATTAGAATGAAAGAGTGGTATTTTTACGGAATTATTTATGAAGACCCTCACCTCACCTTCCTTCGCGTGGCCGTTGCGCCATTTTCCGGTCTGCCAAAACACGGGTATCTTTCCGATGACGGTGCCGGGCTGCAACCGCACCTATTTGCATCCGACCATCGCGCTGCATCTGCACGACTACACGGGAACGATCTGGATCGGCGGCCATTGTTACCGGCTCGAGCCCGGAGACATCACCTTGTCTCCGGGCGGGACCGTGGCTTCTCGCTACGAACTGAAATCGAGCGGCTCGCACTTTTGCATTCACTTTGATGCTCCGCCACCGCGCCCTGGCACGGTTTTTCGTCTTCCCCTGCACATGCGGCTCGGCCCACAAACCACCGCCGCGCGGGAGCGGTTCTGGCACACGATCGACTATATGCGGTGGTCGGGTGGAGATGCCCACTCACCGGCAGGTTGCGCGGCCTCGGCTTCCCTTCACGAGTTCCTGCTCTGGCTCCATTTGCAAAGCCGGCGGGACGCAACGCCGCGTCGCGGCACGCTGGTCGAGGAGGCGTTGGCGAAGCTGGGAAAGGCCATCGAGACGTCGCTGTCCAAGCCGGTATTGATCGCGGAACTGGCCGCCGGGGTGGGGCTGAGCACCGATTACGTCGCGCGGCTTTTTGCGAAACGCTATGGAATGACGCTCCAGCGTTACCTCCTTTTGCGCCGAATCGAATTAGCCCGCCATTTGCTGGTATCGAGCGATCTGGCCGTTTCCGAGATTGGCCGGCAGGTTGGAATACCGGATCCGCAGTATTTCAACAAACAATTCCGGCGCATGGCCGGGCAAAGCCCTCTCGCCTATCGGTTCCGGCAGTCGCCAAAGTCAAGCCGCGGGATCAAGAAAGCGCCGATTCAATAACTCAAAAGAAACGGGCCTGCTTTGCGCACCGCCTCGGAGAGACCCGATTTTTGGCGAATCGCATCGAGGCTGGCGCGCTGCACGCGAGCCAGCGCACCGGGCGCGTCATCCGTGCGCAGCGCCTCACGGTAAAACGATTCCATGAAGTCGGCGGTCGCGGCGTCATCGACAGTCCAGAGGGTCATCAGCAGGTTCTGCGCGCCAGCCTCGGCAAAACCGCGACGCAAGCCGAGCACCCCCTCGCCGGCGCTCGCCTCGCCGCCGCCCGAGTCACAGGCCGAGAGCACCACCAGCCAGGTCTGGTCGAGATTAAGACCGGCAACCTTCTGGGCCGTAAGCAGACCGTCGTTTTCAGTAGGCGGAAAGACGCCCTGTCTCCATTTGTGCAGCGTGAGGGACGCGCCCGCAAAGGCGAGCAGGCTGCGCGACATCGGCTGTCCCGCCAGGGGCACGCTTCCGTCCGGGCCGGCCGGCAGCCGGGGCACGTCATCCTCCGAAAGATAAAGCCCATGCGTGGCCAGATGCAGGATGTAGGGCGAATCCTGTTGGGAAAGATTCGCCTCGGAGGCTTCGATTCCACGATAGAGGCGCGCTCCGAGCCCTGAGCCGACCGCCTGCTGGAGCAAAAGAGCCGCCTCCCGTTCCGTTCCCGGCAGAGGGGGAAAGATATCGTCGCCATCGGCGCTATTTCCTCCCCGGACATGCCCAACGGTCGCATCGGGAGAATGGTTGTAATCGGGATCGGCGAAAATAACCAAGTTCCGGCTCTTGAGCGGACGTGCTGGCTGCCGGAGGAGATCGCGTCCGCTCGAAACATAGTCGAGCTCGTAATCATCGCTGAAAAAACGGTCCTGCGGATCGAGAAGCGTGGCAAAGGAGACAAAATCGAGCTGGCCGTCGGGACTGATTACCAACCGGTGGATGTCGCCGGGCAAGACCGCCAGCACGGGCTGGCAAAGCGACTGCCAGAGATCGTGGAGCACTTCCGCGAGCGCGGCTTCGTGGACCCGCTTTCGCACATATTTTTGATAGGTCCGCAACTTCGCGTTGATTTCCGCCGCCGGGCCAAGCGGAATCCACTGGCAGAGGCCGTCATGGGTAAGAACGAGCGCGCCGTAGCCGGGTTCGTAATCGAGCCGGCCAAGATACCGGTTGTAGGCGACATATTCGACCAGCGCGGCATCGCCTGGGATGGCGGCGCGCACGTCGGAGACATCGGTGGCGAGGGCGCGGCGCGTTTTGCCGCTGCCGATTCCTTTTTCGGCCAGGCTGGCCTCGAGTTGCTGTTCCTCCTTCTCAAGTCTTTGGCGTTCGGCGAGAGCCTCCGGCGAGGGCTCACTCTCCAGAGCATTTTCCTGCAACAACAGCTGCTCGGAGAGGAGTCTCCGCTGTTCCATGAGTTCGCGCACCTCGGGATCGCGCGCGGCCCGCGTGACCGCCTCGTCCTCGAGGAGCGAATCAAGGACGACGCCCTTGGTGCGAAGGACAACTTGCGCGACCAAATCGGCATCGCCGAGGGTGGCGGGAAGATCGCACGGCTCGATGGTCTTTTCGAAATTGATGCGTTGCCGTTCCGGGGCGAAGGCGAAGACGCCGTTGAGCATGTCCTGCTGCGCATCGGCCACGTCGCGGGCGAGTGTGTCGGCCTCCGCCTGCCGGCCCAGATCGAACTTGAGACAGGCGAGATCGTTGGCGACGGCGAGCGTTTCGGGATGAGCCTTTCCGAAGGCGTCCTCATCAATCTTGAGTGCCTGCTCGTAGAGCGGCTCCGCCTCGGCCAGCCGGCCCTGGGAATGATTGAGTTGGGCCAGGGCAGCCAGGCTGGCAGCGAGCTCGGGATCCTCCGGATCGAGGGTGTGTTGCCGAATCTCGAGCGCCCGGGCAAGCAGCGGTTCCGCTTTCGCGTAGAGCTTGCGGCGGATGTACAACATGCCGAGTTGATGGAGGCTCCGGGCGACATCGGGGTTGTCGGCCTCATAGGTTTTTTGCTGCACCTCGACCGCCCGCTCCAGCAACGGCTCGGCCCGGACATCATCCCCCTTGAGCACGTAGAGCAGCCCGAGCTGGCCCAGGGTCGCGATGATGGCGGGATGATTCGCGGGGAGCCGGGCGGTGCGGATGCGCAGGACCCGCTGGAAATAATTTTCCGCCTCGTCGTAATCACCGAGACTGCTGTCGAGCAGACCGAGATTGTCGAGCGTCATGGCCGCCTCAAGGCTGTCGGTCCCGAGCACTTTTTCGCGCACGACCAGCGCCTGCCCGAAATAGTTTTCCGCCTGCGCGTAATCGCCGGTGATCCAATAGAGCGTGGCCAGGTTATTCCATGTCGTCGCGGTGTCGAGATTCTGCGGTCCGAGCACTTTCTCCCGGATGGCGATGGCTTCGTCATAAAACGCTTCGGCAAGGGAAAAGTTGCTCCGGTTTTCCTCGAGGGCGGCCAACGCATTGTCTACTTCGGCGACGGGAGCGGATTCGGCTCCCGCCAGATGCTGGCGAATTTCCAGGCAACGGTCGAGCGCCTCCTGCGCTTGTTCGTAGCGGGCCATGTCGTTGTAAAACCAGCCGAGATTAAGCAGTGCGTCCGCGACTGGCAGTGAATTTCGCCCGGAGTGTTCTTCCTGCAGGTGTAGGACGCGCAGGCGGAGTTTTTCAGCCGCGTCGAACTCGTGCACCTGCAAATGCCCATCGGCCTCATCGTTGAGGGCGACGACCAGCGCGGGAATGTCGTTGCGCGCCTCGGCCTCGCGTACTCGTTGTTGGGACTGGGCAATCGGCGGAACGGGCGCGGGCTGCGCCGGCGACGGCGGCATGCTCACGGGATCGGCGGCCCATAAACCGGGACATTCGATGACCAGCAAAAGCAGAACCAGGCCGGGGGTGAATATGCGCATGAATGTGACTGAAGTGAGACTAGGGCGTGTCTTCAAAACAAGCCAGAAACAGCACGGCGATGCCAATTTAGAATCTCGTTCGCCCAAGACCTACTTGACCGAACCCGCCAGGAGGCTCCTTTACAACCTGCGTTAAAATGACTTTTATCAAATAATGGTGTTGAGATGGCACATTCCATGCCTTAAGTTGGTTAAGAACGCTTATGAAGTTTGACTCATCTGCCCTCCCCCTGTTGCCCACACCTCAGCAGCTCACTGAACTGAATGACCTGTTGGTCAGTACCACGGAGTTGTACAAACTCTACACCACGCTTGAGCGACACCCTCGCATCATGGGCTCTCCCCGGTCACTCGAACTCTTTTCCGCCTTCAGCGACCAACTTCGCCAGGATATCTCCGTACTGGACAAACAACTCGAGATTTTGCTGTCACTTTCGCGCTCAAAAAGTCGAGAATATACCGGTAAAATTGACACGGAGACGGCAGTTTTTGCCCATGGTAGCGAGTCGGATGCGCCAAGTCCCTTCTTTTCCATCCCTGACGTGGAACCGACCAATCTCAATAAATCCGTATTTGAAACGGTAAAAAAAGCTTTCCTGATGGAAGATATTTTCAGCGACCAACTTAACACCTGCCTTCGCTCTGCCCAGCAGTACAAGCACCTGAAGCTCGAGTTGCAGCTCAAGATGATCATTCTTTCGTCGGATCAACGTTACCAACTTCTGGAAGACCGCTATGGCTACGCCAAAACCAAGAACGCTCTCTTTCAGGGACTGCGCCGTCAAACCACTCGCTTCCTTAGCGTCCTCAGCGGGGAAAATCGGATTGATATTGACCGGTAATCGGACTGTGGATCAAACCGTGGCGGGATAGACTGCTGCAAGATGTTTTTGAAGCAGACAAGTTGATCTCTTTGCAATCGGGCGCGTTTAACCCTTTGCTGCGCCAACTTTCTTCTCGTTGGCATTGATCTGAGACGGGTCGTCAGGCGGTGCAATCGAGTGCTGGATCGACGGATCGTCATCCATGTCGGGCGACTTCTTGTTATTGAGATCGTGCAAGGCGGCATAGATCAGGGCTTCCTCATCATATTTCAGCCAGTAGCCGGGCGGAACATCCTCCGCATCGACAAAACGCCAGGCGGTCAACCGGTTTCTTCCTTCCGGTTCAATGCCAAGATACTTGGCCACCGCCGGGGAGACATCCAAACCGGCCCGCGTGTACGTGTCGGGGCGTTCGTCGCCAAAAACATACTCGGGGTGGTCAGAAGTGAGCGGCCCCACATCCTCCCACTGCGCATAGCAGATATCACCCTGCTGATTCTTGATCTCGACCCAGCGATCCTTGCAGGCGGAAACTTGTTTGCCGTCCCGGGGCCGGCGCTCCCATCCCTCCGGCAGCCAGCGACGCGCCTGATCAGGATAAGCCAGATCGTTAAACGGCAGGGCGACATAGAACGGATTGACCCTGGGAGCATGATCGGCGGTAAGATAACCTTGTCGATCGTCAGGTGAATCGGAGCCGCCATTACTCGAACGCCAATTTTCGTCCCAGGCACTGCCGATATTATCTGTGGCACTGATGTTGGATCCTGGTTCGCCAATCCAAAACTCCGTCGTGATGATATCCCTTTTCCACGGGTAAGTTCGGGTTCTTTTCTCACTGTCGACGGAGTCGTAATTGTCATTGGGGTTCGACGATTCATTGGCGGGCTGATCACCGCTCGGAGAGGAGTCGTTGGCCGCAGGGGATGAAAGGAGCGGAAGCGAACTGGCGATGGTTGTCCGGTAGGACTCCGATGGAGATTTATAGTCCGAATCATCCGTTGCCGAATGGCGGGCAATAGGAAGTCCGGTTTCGACTGTGGGAACAAGCGATGAAGTCACCTCATCCGGAACAGTCGGGTTCAAAGACGTGGACGCCGGCCCCGGCAGCGCGTCGGCCACGACCACATTCGTGACAACAGGCTTCGGCCTCACGGGCGGGGGATCGATCGGCGCGAGCTTGGCGACGCCGGTGGAAACGGTGAAACTCGTCGGCGCCGTCTTCGCGTCCGGCTTAGACGTGGAAGACGAGGCGACTCCCTTGGTTGGAGAAGTGTCCGTCGTGCCTCCCGTGGCCGTGGAAGCGGCGATCGCCACAGCACTCTTTTTCTTTTTATGGGATGATTTGTGAATGACGGGAGAACCGTCGGACGCGATAGCCACAACCGGTGGCGCATTGGTTGATGGCGGCGGCGGTACTACAGTCACATCGCCTTCGGCATGAACCCGGGAACCCCAACCGATGACAACAAGACTAATCGCAGTGATGTACAGATAGTTACACGAGGTCATTGCAACTATATTTCGTGCATGGGCATCGTTAGTATCATCGGCGCTGGCGTAAAGTGTCAATCTACAAAGCACCCGGCGCATGTTGGACACGCTAACCTATCAATTCATTCAAGTTATTTATAAGGAAAACGTAAAAACACATCCGTCCTTCGACAAGGAGCAAGTCCCTTCGATTTCAACGACTGAGCGACTCGGCAATCGAGGGCACGGTCTCCTCGACAACATGCGCGCCGTTGCCGTTGCCGAGCGCGGTTGCATCGCGCTTTTGCAGCCGCATCGAGACGAATTTCGAGATGCCCCGCTCTTCCATGGTCACACCGTAGAGGACATCGGCCATGCTGATGGTCCGCTTGTTGTGCGTGATGACCACGAACTGCGATTGCAGGACGAAACGCTGAAGGATCTTGATAAAGCGGTTGATGTTCGACTCGTCGAGCGGCGCATCCAATTCGTCGAGCACGCAAAACGGACTCGGCTTGACCATGTAGATGGCGAAGAGCAGCGCAACCGCCGTCATGGTCCGCTCGCCGCCGGAGAGGAGACTGACGGTCTGGGTCTGCTTGCCGGGAGGCTTGGCGACGATGTCGATGCCGCATTCGAGCGGATCGCTTTCGTCGAGCAACGAGAGCGTGGCCTTGCCGCCCCCGAAGAGCTCGGTGAACATTTCTTGGAAATTGACCTTCACCTGCTCAAAGGTATCGGCGAAGAGCTTCTGTGTCGTGCGGTTGATTTCCTGGATCGCCTTGATGATCTGTTCCTTGGCGTTGAGGAGATCGGTCTCCTGCCCGGTCAGGAACTGGTAACGCTGCTCGAGTTCGTCGTACTCGGTGATCGCCTCGAGATTGACCGGTCCGATGGCTTCAAGCGCGGCCCGCTTCTCAGCGGCGGCGGCCTCGATGACAGCCCAATCGGTTTCCGTTTCGGTCCCGGCCAGTTCGGGCAGTTCCTCGAGTTCCTTGTGGTAATCGCGACGGATGCGTTCGCGCAGGTTGCCGAGGAAAAGCTTTTGCTCGGCAAGCTTCACTTCGTTTTCAGAACGGGCCGACTGGAGTTCGCCCTGCTCGCGGCGCAGGGCGCGCAAAATCGCCTCCTGCTCGTCGATCCGGCCCTGGGCCCCGGTCCGCTTCTCCTGGGTCTGTTCGATTTCGCCGTTGACGCGGGCCTGCGCTTCGCTCTTTTCGGCCCGTTCAGTCTCGGCGGCGGCAATTTCCTCGCGCGCCTGGACGACACGCCGCTCGTGCTCGACCGATTCACGCGTGCGCAACGCGGCCAGCTCGCGCAATTCCTGAAGGCGGTTGGCGACCGGCTCGCGCTGTTGCTGCCAGGCCTCGCACTGCTGCGACTGAGTGGCCAGCTCGATGCGCAATTCGGTCAGCGCCGCAGTCTGCGCTTCTTCCTTCGCCGCGAGTTCGGCCAACTGTGACTGGAGTTCCGTCATCTCCGTCTCCGCTTCGTGGCGGGCCGCTTCGGCGGCGGCAATGGCTTCGCGCAGACGGTTGTGCTGTTCGTGATCAACCTGTTCCTGGGCGTTGAGCCGGGTCATCTCGCGAGTGCCGTCCTCGACCTCCCGGGACATTTGAGCCAGGGACGACTGGGCCGCCCGCTCCTCCTGGCGCTGCGTGGCGAGAAAAATTTCACCTTCCTGCAGCGCGGCGCGGGCCTGCTCGACCGTAGCGGTCTTTTCTTCGAGCGCGATGCAGGCCGAATCGACAGCGGCCTGGGCATGGGCAACGCCGCCCGCAGAATCGGCGAGTTCCGCTTCGAGCTTGCGCAGTTCCGATTGGCGGGTGAGGACGGCGAGTGAAGCCCCGGCTTCCTGCCCGACGAGGAGCAGGCCGCTGCGGGTGATGAGTTCGCCGCCTCGGGTGGCAATCGTGCTCTGGGGCTGCGCCGCCTTGAGCTTCCAGCCGGCGGCGAGATCGTCAACGACGTGGGCGTCCTCGAGCAGAGCGGCGACCAATTCTCCGACGACCGGCTGCGCGGTGAGAAAACGGGTGGCATGCGTTTCGACGCTCGAGGACAGAGGCGTGGGTCGCGCCGCGCGGAGGGGCGCGAAAGCGCACTGTTCCTTGCCTGAAATTTTTTCCCGCCACGTTTGCGCCGCTGCGTCGTCCTTGAGAACGAGCGCATTGACCGCGTCGCCAAGCAGAAGCGCCAGCGGGTTCTCGTAACCGGCCTGGACGGAAATATGCTGCGACAGCGTGCCGCTCAATTCGGCGCCGGCCTGTTCCTTGAGAAGACGCTGGGCCGCCTGGGGCGCACTGGCATGCTGGTTTTCGAGCTGGGCGAGCGCATCGCGCCGCGCCTGCAGGCCTTGCTGGGTTTGGCCGGTTTGGGAACGCGATTTTTCGGCTTCGCGTAGTTTTTCCTCGGCTTCGCGGCGACCCTGCTGGGCCTGCTGAAGTGCTTCGCGCCGGGCGATGAGTTGTGTTTCGGCCTCGGCGACGCGGGCGATTTGCCGGGTGGCGGCGGCCTGCGCTTCATCACGCCGCTGGGTCAGCGCGGCCTGTTCCGACTGGAGAGCCTCAACCCGAAGCTGAAAATTGCGCTGCTGCAGTTCGAGTCCCGCAAGTTCCTGCTCCTGCTTTTGGAAAAGCCGTTCCTGGTGGAGCTTCTGCTCTTCGATCTCGGCGCGGCCGGCCTCGACGGCGCCGATTTTGGCGGTGAGCATCTGGAGAGATTCCTGCTCGGCGTCAAAGCGCTGCTGGGTTTCGCCGCGAAGCTGGGTGAATTTTCCGACCTGGGCGTTGAGGTGGGCGAGTTGCTCCTCACCGACGCGGATTTTTTCTTCCGTGGCGGCGATTTCCTGCCGGGCCTGATCGCGCAAGCCGGCAAACTCGTCGACGCGCGCACGGTTGGTGGCGGTCCGCTGCTCGGCCCGCTCGAGGGCATTGCGGATGGCGTTCTGCTCTTCGCGCAGCCGGACGAGCTCGGTCTCGACGAGGGCGAGGTCGCCGCGCGACGAGCTGACTTTCTGCTCCTGTCCGGCGACGCTGGCGTCAAGCTGCTCCTGCTTCTGGCGCGCGCCGTCGACCTCGGTCTGCAAAGCGCCGATGGTGGTGGAAAACGAATCGAACTGGTGCCGGCCGAGGCGGTTTTCGAGCGCGGCCAGTTCCTCAAAGCTGGCCTGGTAACGGCGCGCCTTGCCGGCCTGCCGCTGGAGGGAGCCGATCTGCCGCTTCACTTCGCGGATGATATCGGCGAGACGAACGAGGTTGGCCTCAGTGTGCTCGAGCTTGCGCAGCGCCTCCTTTTTTTGGCTCTTGTATTTGGTGATGCCGGCGGCCTCCTCGAAGATGGCCCGGCGGTCCTCGGGACGCGATGAGAGGATCTGGTCGATCTTCCCCTGCTCCATGATTGAATAGGCGGAACGGCCGATGCCGGTGTCCATGAAAAGGCTGTTGATGTCGCGCAGGCGGCACGGGGTCTTGTTGATCTCGTACTCGCTGGCGCCGTCGCGGAAAACGCGGCGGGTGATGGTGACTTCGTTGTAGACGACGCCGAGGTCCTGCTCGCAATCGCCGAAGGTCAGCGATACTTCCGCCATGCCCAACGGCGGGCGCGATTCCGTTCCGGAGAAAATCACGTCCTTCATTTCGCCGCCGCGCAGCGCCTTGGCCGACTGCTCGCCGAGGACCCAGCGGATGCTATCAAGGACGTTGCTTTTGCCGCAGCCGTTGGGGCCGACGATAGCCGTGATCCCCTTGTGAAATTCGAGCGTGGTGCGATCCGCAAATGACTTAAATCCGACGACGTTAAGGGACTTCAAATACATCCCGCGTTTGTACGCCTGCCTCGTTACCCCTGACAAGGAAAAACCACTATTAGTTGTGGTGTTTCTTAAATTTTGCTACTATTTGTTGAAATTCAGAGAGTTATGACAGACGGGAAATGAAGCGACTGAATTTTTGACAATAACAACTGCCCCTGAGACATCGCGGGGGGCTGCCTCTTGCGCGCTCCGCGCGCCCGGACAACGAGTTGTCCGGGCCACCCGATTCTCCCTCAGCCCATTCCGTTAATTCCGTCTAAAATTCAGCGACCACCGCTACATGAGGATCACTTCTTCGTCACCGCAGCGCGGACTTCGTCAAGCCTGCCGGCGGAGCCGAGCTTCACGCTCTTGTGCTCGATGAACTTGGCGTATTCCTCGATGAAGATTTTGCCCGGCGGACGGAAATCGAATTCATTCGGGTGATCGCGGAAATACTCGCGATGGACGCGGGTCCAGACCAGGCGGCCATCGGTGTCGATGTTGACCTTGGTCACGCCGAGCTTGGCGGCGGGGAGATATTCCTCCTCATTCACGCCGCAGGCGGTCGGGTCGAGCATACCGCCGGCCTTGTTGATGCGGAGCACTTCCTCCTTCGGCACGCTGGAACTGCCATGCATGACGATGGGCAGGCCGGGCATCCGCTTTTGGATCGCCTCGATCACCTCGAAGTGAAGCGACTGCTGGCCCTTGAATTTGTAGGCGCCATGACTCGTGCCGATGGCGGCGGCAAGCGAATCGCAACCGCTCTTCGACACGAACGCCTCGACTTCGTCGGGGTTGGTCAGGCAGGCGTTGCCCTCATCGACCTTGATGTCTTCCTCGACGCCGCCGAGCATGCCGAGTTCCGCCTCGACGCTGAGCCCCTTGGCATGGGCGCGATCGACCACCCGCTTGGTAATGGCGACGTTTTGCTCAAATGGATCGTGCGAGGCATCGATCATGACCGAGCTGTAGAACCCGCTGTCGATGCAATCGTAACAGGTCTCCTCGTCGCCGTGATCGAGATGGACCGCGTAGATGGCCTGGGAAAAAATCTCCTCGGCGGATCGGATGATCGCTTCGAGCATCCGTTTCTCGGTGTATTTACGCGCGCCCTTCGAGATCTGGATGATAAAAGGCGACTTGGCGGCAATACACCCTTTGAAAAGACCCATGGTCTGCTCGGCATTGTTAATGTTGTACGCGCCGATGGCGAACTTGCCGTAGGCGACCTTGAAGAGTTGGGCGGTGGTGACGATCATAGGGTAGAACTTCGCGGGGTGGGTTGAAATGTCGAGGCCGGTTATGCAACAAACAGGCAAAAAGGTGAAGCTAGTGCCGTGCCGAACGTGGCCCTCTCACAGAAAAATCCGTCATCCCCCAGCAATGGCGGGAACGATGCTCACCTCGTCACCCGATTTAACGGGCGTCTTTAACTATCAACTCTCAAAAATCCGTCATCCTGAGCGGAGGCGAGCCGATTAAGTCCGTCTTGGCCAAAAAAGCAACCCGAGCCGAAGTCGAAGGACCTTCGTTGCATTCAGGACAGGCGTAGGTCCTCCCATCTTGGATTCATTTTCAGAATAAGACCGATCTTCTTTGCTCGGGACCAGCCTTTCAATTGTTTCTCCCGCACGATTGCGCTCAGCATATCGGGATAAACCTCATAATAAACGAGCTGATTGATTTTATAGGTTTTCGTGAATCCTTCGATAACACCCTGTTTGTGTTCCCAAACGTGGTTTTCAAGGTTACTGGTAACGCCGATGTAGAGGCGGCGCGAATGGCTGCACAGGATGTAAACGTACCCCGTTTTTTCCATTTTCTGGTTGTTTCGGGCTAGGTCCTTCGACTTCGGCTCTGGGAGCCTCAAAGGGAAAATATCCCTCCCGATTCGCCTTCGCTCAGGATGACAGCATTTTTAATGCGGAATTTCACCTACTCTCATCCCCCCGCAATGGCGGGAACGATGCTGACCTCGTCACCCGATTTGACGGGCGTCTCCTTGTCCTGGAGAAAGCGGACGTCTTCGCCGTTGACGTAGATGTTGACGAATCGGCGCAGATTGCCCTGGGCATCAAGGAGTCGTTCGCCGATGCCGGGGTAGCGTTTATCGAGAGCGGTGAGCAGTTCGCTGATGGTGGTGCCTTCGACTTCAACGGTGTCGAGGTTATCGGTCAAGGGCCGCAGCGGGGTGGGGATGGAGACGGGGATGGGCATACGTTTTTGGACAGGATTAACAAGATTAACAGGATTTTGGGAAGGCCGATTGAGACAAGAGGAACATGAAGGACATGAGGTAATATTTTGATTTTAACAGCCTGTTATACCGAGCTTATCGAGGGATGACAGTTCGGGTTTGAGATCATTTTTTAAAAAATCGATCAAGGCTGTTACCCAAGGAATAAAAAAATTCGAGAGTATAGCGATGATAGCTATCACAGGAAGAACCAGAAACCCCACATGGACATCGGGAATGTAAATTCTCTTCTTGGGCTTTTGCATGGGTTTTTAAGCCGCCGCCGCGTGAACGGCACTGTCATTCGCGATGAGCGCCTCGAACTCGCGCAGGCTCGGGTTGATGAGTCGCGGCGCGGGCAGATGAGGCGCAACCGCCTCCGCCGTCTTGAGGCCGTGGCCCGTGATACAGAGCACCGCCGATTCGTTGGTAGGAATCCTGCCGCTGGCGATGAGCTTTTTCGCGCAGGCCACGGTGACGCCGCCGGCAGTCTCGGCAAAAATGCCCTCCGTCTCGGCCAGGAGCCGGATGCCCTCGATGATCTCCTCATCCGTCGCGTCCTCGCAGGCGCCGCCGGTGGCACGAATGGCGTGGACCGCGTAGTAACCGTCGGCGGGCGTGCCGATAGCGAGCGATTTGGCGATGGTCTTCGGCTTCGGCACCGGTTTGATCAGGTCGGTCCCGGCCTTGAATGCGGCGGTGATCGGACCGCAACCGGACGCCTGCGCGCCGTGAATACTGAACGGTTGCTCCTCGATGAGGCCGACCTTGATCGCCTCCTGATAGCTCTTCGTGATTTTGGTGAGAAGCGAGCCGCTGGCCATGGGCACCACCGTGTGACGCGGCGTGCGCCAGCCGAGCTGCTCGGCGATCTCGAAACCCATGGTCTTCGAGCCCTCGGCGTAGTAGGGGCGCAGGTTGACGTTGACGAAGCCCCAGCCGTACTTGCCCGCGATCTCGGAACAAAGGCGGTTGACTTGGTCGTAGGCGCCGTGGATGCCGATCACGTTGGTGCCGTAGACGAGGCTGTTGAGGACCTTGCTCTGCTCGAGGTCGGCCGGAATGAGGACGTAGCTTTTCAAACCAGCGCCGGCGGCGTGAGCGGCGACGCTGTTGGCCAGGTTGCCGGTCGAGGCGCAGGCGACAACGTTGAAACCAAGTTCCTTCGCCCGCGAAAGCGCCACGGAAACGACCCGGTCCTTGAAGGAAAGCGTCGGATAATTGAAGGCATCGTTCTTGACGTAAAGCTCGCGCACGCCGAGCGCCTTCCCCAAGTGGTCAGCCTTGACCAGCGGCGTGAAGCCGGTTTGCAGGCCGACGGTTGGCTCCCCGTCGATGGGCAGCAGTTCCCGGTAGCGCCACATGTGGTGCGGACGCGATTCGATGAGTCCGCGGGAGATGGAATGCTTGATCTGCTCGTAATTGTAGTCGGCCTCGAGCGGCCCAAAATCGTATTCGCAGACGTGGACCGCCTTCTTGGGATATTGGCGCCCGCATTCGCGGCACTTGAGATAACTGAAAAATTCTTTGCCCATAATTCCAATCTCTTATCGAGGATCGCCTCGCTGAGATTTGGGACAGGAAAGACAAGCGCCCCGGTACGAGTGGGCACTCGCTCCTTATCCTCCCCGGAGCGGACCGCATTGGGCGGCCAACACCGAGCTGGGTTTGGCACCTGGACGGCGGGGAATTTTTCGGATGAAAAACTTCCGCCCGGTTGCCGCGGTTTCACAGGGCCAGCCCCTCCACCGCTCTCGATAAGTTGCCGTTAGTCTACGGACGGCGGAAGCAATGTCAAGGGGAAGTGGCAGCCTTACGACGCAGCGGACTTGCGGCTCTTCTTCGGCACAGGCGCGGGAGTCCCGGCGGCGGAAGGCACTTCAATCATCTCGAAACTGAGTTTGCCTTCGGCGACTTCCTTCAGCGCGACATCCATGAACGTGAGCTTCGGGTCGTAGGCCACCAACGGACGAAAACCCTGGCCAAGCTGGCGCACGCGCTTGGAGACAATGTTGACGAGAATTTGCGGACTGTGCACGGTTTTGAGGGCTTCCTGAACGAGCGTCTGTTTCATAATGGATGGGGGGAAAAGGCAACCGCCTGACCTGCGTCAAGCGGAAAAGTTTTAGCCTGCCGGAACGTCTGGCACAAATCAAGCTTATCTTCCGCGTTTTTTTCGGGTGGAAAAAGTTAACGAAATGGCGAGAAGGATTGCCTGCCGCGGATTCACTCTCCCTCGTCAACGGAACCAACGCGCCAGCCCAATCTTAAGTGTTGGTAATGGTGAAGCTTTTGCCTCGCCCTGATGTTATCTTGCGCCCATAACACTCGACGACAAAACTATTCCCATGGAAGCCGTACCTGTCTTTGCATCCACCGCCATCACCTCGGGCCTTCCGCCGGTCCCCGGCGCCGAACAGGCCCGTCAAATCACCTACGGCCATGCCGCCCTTGCCTCAACCACCCAGGCGGTGAAAGAAGCCAGCGCGTGGGTCTATCCTCTACGCCAGGAAATCGGGCGCGTCATCATCGGCCAGAAATATCTGATCGACCGTCTCCTCATTGCGCTCATCGCCAACGGTCATATCCTGCTCGAGGGTGTGCCCGGCCTGGCCAAGACGCTCGCCCTGCGCACGCTGGCCGCCGCGGTGCAGGCCCGTTTTCAACGCATCCAGTTCACCCCCGACATGCTGCCGGCGGACATCGTCGGCACACTCATCTACAACCCGCGCGACGGCACGTTCAATCCTAAGCTCGGGCCCGTTTTCGCCAACTTCGTGCTCGCCGACGAAATCAACCGCGCTCCCGCCAAGGTGCAAAGTGCGCTGCTCGAATCCATGCAGGAGCGACAGGTGACCCTCGGAGAAAACACTTACAAACTGCCCGAGCCGTTCCTGGTCATGGCGACGCAAAACCCGGTCGAGCACGAAGGCACCTATCCCCTTCCCGAAGCACAGGTCGATCGCTTCATGCTCAAGATCGTGGTGACCTATCCTTCCCGTGCCGAGGAGCGGGGCATCCTCGACACGATGGCGACCACCGCACCGGACCTCACCGTGCAACCGGTCGTCACGCCCGAGCAAATCCTCCAGGCGCGCCAGGTGGTCAACACCATCCACGTCGATGACAAGGTGCGCGATTACATCGTCGACATCGTCATCGCCACGCGAGATCCGAAGGCCTACCGGCTCGAGTTCCCCGGCTGGATCCAATACGGCGCCTCACCCCGCGCAACCATCGCGCTGACGCTGGCCGCCCGCGCGCTCGCCTTCCTCAACACCCGGGCCTACGTCACGCCGCAGGACGTGAAGGAAGTCGCCCACGACGTGCTGCAGCACCGCGTCACCCTCACCTACGAAGCCGAAGCCGAAAACCTGAACTCGCGCGACATCGTCCAGAAGATTTTGGATACCCTGCCCGTACCTTGAACTTTTTTTGACAGGATTAACAAGATTAACATGATTGGAAAGGCAGGGAACGTTAGGCAGAAGAGACGTGAGAGACATGAAGAAAAAACTCGACGTCCCTAACATCATTTTTCATGTCCTTCATGTTTCTCCGGTCAAAATTCTTCCCCATAATCCTGTCAAAAAAATCGGTTAGTCATGGACCCCGCCGTCACCCGAGAAATCCTCAAGAAAGTCCGCCAGGTCGAACTGCGCACGCGCCGTCTCGTCACCGATGCGCTCGCGGGCGAGTACCACTCCGTCTTCAAGGGCCGCGGCATGGACTTCGACGAGGTCCGCGAATACAGCCCCGGCGACGAAGTCCGGCTCATCGACTGGAACGTCACGGCCCGCACCGGCACGCCCTTCATCAAGAAGCTGCGCGAGGAACGGGAACTGACCATCCTGCTCGCCGTCGACGTCAGCGCCTCCGGTAAATTCGGTTCGCGGAACCAGAGCAAGCGCGAGCTCGCCGCCGAAATCGCCAGTGTGCTCGCCTTCTCCGCCATCCGCAACCGCGACAAGGTTGGCCTGCTCCTCTTCAGCAACGAGATCGAGCAGTTCATCCCGCCGAACAAGGGGCGGCAGCACGTCCTGCGCGTCATCCGCGAAATTCTGTTCTGCACGCCGCAACGGCGCGGCACCGACGTTGCCTCGGCGCTCGATTTCTGCAATGACGTGCTGCGGCGCCGCGCGGTCATCTTTCTCATTTCCGATTTTATCGAATCAGCCGAGGCCTTTGAGCGACTGCGCCGTCAGCTCCGCCTGACCAACAAGCGCCACGACCTCGTCCTGCTTCACCTGCGTGACCGCCACGAAGAGGAACTGCCCGCCATCGGACTGCTCACGCTCGAGGACCCCGAAACCGGTGAGGTCATGGAAGTCGACAGCAACGATCGCCGCGTCCGCAACGGCTTTTCCCTCCTGGCCCGGGAACGGATGGATCAATTCCGCCGCGCCGCGCGACAGGCCGGGGTCGATACGCTCGAACTTCGCACCGGCGAACCCTACAATCAGGCGCTCTATTCCTTTTTCCAGAACCGTGCCAGCCGGAGATAACGATGAACCGCGGCCGCCTTCTTTTTCTCGGTTTTCTGCTCTCCGTCGCGCCTCTTCTCTCCCACGCGCAGACCAACACGCCGGACAACTCCACGACCGCGCCGGCCGCTCCCGCCGCCACCAACGCGCCTGATCTTGCTCCGGCCCCGCCTGCGGCGGCGGCTCCGCTGTCCGGACAGATCGTCTCCCCTGACGGCACGGCGTCCCCACCCGCGGAAATCGAGGATATCCGTCCGCCCTTCTTCTATCTCCACTCGTGGTTCTGGCTCTGGGTCGCGCTCGGCATCGTGAGCGCTCTCGCCCTTCTCGTCCTGCTTTGGTTCTGGTTCAAACCGGAAAAATGGCTCAGTCCCAAAAGCGCCTACGACTTGACACTGGAAAAGCTGGAAAAGGCCCGCGCCCTGTTGAACGTGGAAAATCCGATGCCCTACGCGGTCTTCATTTCCGAGACCATCCGTTCCTACCTGAGCCAACGGTTCCGTACTCCCTCGACCCACCGGACCACCGAGGAATTTTTACGCCTGATGGAAACCGATCAGGGCACACCTCTGTCCGCTTATCGCGACCTGCTGCGCGATTTCCTCCGGGCGTGCGACCTGGTCAAGTTTGGCCGCTACCAGCCCGATCTCTCGGAACTGGAGCAGGTGCAACAGCGCGCCTTTACTTTCGTCACCGCGACAAAGCCTTCCCCCACCCCGGACGACTACAATCGGAGGAGCGCATGAGCGACAGCTCCTTCCAATTCGCTCATCCGTGGGTGCTATCCCTGCTGCTGCTCGTCCCGCTGCTTGCCTTTCTGCGTGGCCACCGGGGCAAAGACGCCGCAATCCAGTACTCGGGCCTGAGCCTGTTCGGACCCCTGGCGCGGGGACGCAAGGTGCAACCCGGCGGCTGGCTTTCGGCCCTGCGCTACCTTGCACTGATCTGCCTGCTCCTCGCGCTGGCGCGCCCCCAAAGGCTCGACGCAAGCACCCAGGTGCAGGAAAGCGGCATCGACATGATGCTGGCCATCGACCTTTCCCCTTCAATGGATGCGCTCGATTACCACAAGGATGGACAGGACATCAGCCGCGTCGAAATCGTGCGCGAAACCGTGGGCAGCTTCATTCAGGGCCGTCCGAACGACCGCATCGGCATGGTCGTTTTTGCCGGCGAGGCTTACCTGATGAGCCCGCTCACGCTCGACCACGACTGGCTGCTGCAAAACGTCGACCGTCTCCAGGTCGGACTGGCCGGCGACGCCACCGCCATCGGCTCGGGCATCGCCGTCTGCTGCAACCGCCTGCGAGACCAGCCGGGCAAGTCGAAGATCATCGTCTTGCTCACCGACGGCGCCAACAATTCGGGCCGGATCACTCCCTTCGCCGCCGCCGAAGCGGCCCACGCCCTCGGGATCAAGATTTACACCATCGGGGCCGGTTCGGCCGATGTGGCCAAGTTCCCTGAACACGACAACTTCGGCAATATTGTCGGCTACACCACGATCCCGTGCGACATCGACGAAGGCGCGCTGCAAAAGATCGCCGACATCACCGGCGGCAAATTCTACCGCGCCACCGACACGGAGACGCTGGAGCGCGTCTACAAGGAAATCAACTCGCTCGAAACGAGCAAGGTCGCGGTCAAACATTTCGAGCACACCCGCGAGTATTTCGCCTGGGCGCTTTACCCCGGCCTCCTTTTCCTCGGCCTGGAAATCGCCCTGGTCAACACCCGCTGGAGAAGAATTCCCTGAGGAGCATGCCATGATCTCCGAACTTTGGAACCGTCTCGATCCCGGATTCTTCGCCCCAATCTGGCTCGGAGTCGGGCTCCTGGCCGTTCTGGCCGTGTTCCTGCTGGAACTTGGTTCCCGCCGCCAACGGCGACAGGCCATCCGGCTTTTTGCCGCCTCGCATCTCGTCCCAGCGCTGACCGCCAGCGTCTCGCCCGCCAAACGGCTGTTCAAGCGCATCCTGCTGATCACCGCGGTGGCACTCCTCTTCGTGGCGCTGGCCCGGCCCCACCTTTTTTACGACTGGCGCGAGGAAAATCGCACCGGACTCGACGTCCTCGTCGCGGTCGACTGCTCCAAGAGCATGCTGACCCAGGACGCGAAGCCGAGCCGAATTGAACGCGCCAAGCTCGCCCTGGCCGATTTTGCCGATCAACTGCCCGACAATCGTCTCGGCCTGATTGCCTTCGCCGGCGACGCGTTTCTCCAGTGCCCGCTGACCCTCGACCACGACGCCTTCCAGACCGCCGTGCGCGAACTCGACACCGACACCATCCCACGCCCCGGCACCGACATCGCCACGGCCATCGATCAGGCCATCGATGCCCTCAAGAGCCAGCCCAATAACCTCAAACTCCTCATCCTCGTCACCGACGGCGAGGATCTCGAGGGGCATGTGCTCGACGAGGCCAGGGTCGCCGCGCAAAACGGCCTCAAGATTTACACCGTCGGCGTCGGCACGCCCGAAGGCGGACCGATTCCGCTGGTGGACGACTCGGGGGCCGTGATGTATCTCCGCGACAGCTCCGGCCAGATCGTGCAATCGAAGCTCGACGAAAGTACCCTGCGCCAGATCGCCTCGATCACCGGCGGCGCCTACGTTCCGCTTGGGCAAAGAGGCGAAGGCCTCGATGAAATCTACAACCGTTACATCGCCCCGCTGCCCAAACAAAACCTGGAGGAACGGCGCGAAAAAGTCCGCTTCGAACGCTTCGAATGGCCGCTGGCGCTGGGCATCCTGCTGCTCATCTGGGAATTTCTGACCGGTGAACGGACCGAGGTGCCTGCTGAGGCCATGACGCCCCCTTCCGGCCCAGCCCGGCCCGTCATTCGGCGCCGCAGCCCAAAACCAGCTCTGGCCACTCTCGGCCTGCTCCTCGCCATCGCGCCGGGAACCGCCCACGCTTCCGATACGGCCACCGCGGAACGCGCTTACCAATCGGGCGACTACCAGGATGCGCTCGATCAATATCGCCAGGCCGCCGAGAACCAGCCCGACCGCAGTGATCTCCAGTTCAACCGCGGCGACGCCGCCTACAAGGCCGGCAATTATACCGAGGCGGAACAGGCCTTCCGAAAAGCGCTCGAGACACCCGACCTCAGCCTCCAGGAAAAGTCATACTACAACCTCGGCAACAGCCAGTTCAAGGACGGCGAGGCGATCGAGAAGGTCGACACCAACAAAACCATCGACCTCTGGCAGCATGCGCTCCAGTCCTACGAATCGGCCCTCAAGCTGCGTGACTCCGCCGACACGCGCCACAATTATGAGATCGTCAAGGAGATGCTCGAGCAGTTGAAAAAACAGCAGCAACAACAAAACCAGCAAAACCAACAACAGCAAAACAACTCGTCTCAACCCCAGCAAAACCAGTCGGATAAAAATTCACAGCAGGACCAAGGCAAGAACAGCCCGCAACAGCAAAATCAACAAAACGCAAACAACGGCCAAAATCAGCAACCGACGCAGCCGTCGGGCAATAATCAGCCACCAAGCCAGCCCGATGCCGGGAAAAAGGACCAGAATGGTCAACCGCAGCAGCAATTGACTAATGCCACCCAACAGCGCGCCTATTCCCAGGGCCGGCCCGAGGACAAGGAAGATCCCGGCATCAAATCGCGCGAGGAAGCGGAAGCCCTGCTCGATTCACTCAAGGAAGACGAGCACCACATCACGGCTCGCACGTACAACGCGCTGAAGAACAACAACGAACCACCGCCACCACCGGCCTCGGGCAAGGATTGGTGAACCGCATGAACGCCATTTCCGCTCTCACGTGCCGCGCCTCCTGGCTCATCCTCTGGCTCGCGCTTGGGAGCGCCCCCAGCCTCGCCGCGGCCACGATCTCGCAACAGATCAACCCGCCGGAGATCAACCTCGGCGATTCGGCCAACGTTACCATCACGATCCAGAACGGGAGCGCTTCGGGCATTCAGCTCCCCCACGTTGACGGCCTTGAAATCGCGGGCTCATCAACCCAAATCATGAACACCAGCATCAACGGAGTGGAGTCAAACGCGCTGTCGATCACGTTTGCCATCGAACCCACCCATGCGGGCGACTTCACCATCCCCGCCTTCGACGTTACCACCCAGGATGGCGGCACGCTCCACGTCCATGAAATGAAACTCCACGTCCTCAACTCCGCGACGGCGCCTGCCAGCCCCACCGCGACCCCGGCTTCCCCCGCGTCCAATCCTCCCTTCAACCCGAACGGTCCCGTCGTCATGCCGCCGAATAGTTCCTCCACAGCCGGCACCGGCGGCCAGGACAACAGCACAGCCAATCCCGCCGACTCCAGCGACACCGGTTTCAAGCCGCCCATCGACCCCGATGGCCGCCCCGCCAAGGTTTTCCTCGTCATCACGCCAAAAATCACCAAAGCCTACGTCGGTGAAAACATCCTGATGCGCGTCGAATTTTATATCCGTAACGACGTTGCCCACCAGCAGGACTCCCTCCCAACGATCGACGGCAGTGATTTCCTGATAAACGACCTCTCCATCAGCCCGAAGCAGGACAACGTTTCGCTGATGAACGAGGACTACACTTGCTTCAGCTGGATCACCGCCATTGAGGCACCCAAGAGCGGCGATTTCCCGCTCCAGATGGAGCAGGACACCTGCTGGCTAAAACCGAACCAGAATAACGCCGCTCCCAACGATCCCTTCGGCAATATGTTCGGACAGCCCCCGGAACTGGTCCGCGGGAATATTCCGAGCAACCGACTGGTCATCCATGTCGACCTCCTCCCCGAGGAAGGGCGCCCGGCCAATTTCACCGGCGCCATTGGGCAGCTTAAAGTCTCCGCCGATGCCGCGCCCACGGACGTTGAGGTTGGCGACCCCATCACGCTTCATTTTACCATCACCGGTGAAGGAAATTTTTCCTACATTCAATGCCCGAGCCTCACCGCCGATCCAAACTGGAAAGCCTACACCCCCTCGTCGAAGGTCGAGTTCGACGAAGAGTCACGCACCGAGGGCTCCAAGACCTTCGAACAGGCCATCATCCCAAAAAAGAACGGCGCCCTCCCGCTGCCAGCCGCCAGCTTCAGCTATTTCGATCCCACAACCAAGCAGTACGTCACCGTGCCGATCTCCCTCCCCAGCATCAACGTCACCGGCTCAGCCCCCGTTGTTACCGCCGCGGCGTCTAGCTCTGGTGCCGACGATTCAACCCCCGCAGCCACCGCGGCCCCAGCCGCTGCCGAGTTTCTTCCCAACCGCAGTGAAGCCGGTGCGTTCCAGGCCAGCCTTGCGCCCGTTTACCAGAAGCCTTGGTTCTGGGTCCTGCAAGGCGGACTGGTCTTGGTCCTGCTCTCCGGCGGCGTCATGACCTTCCTCCGCACCACGACCAACACGAGCGAGGATCGCAACAAACAGGCCCGGCGGCGTCACTCGCTCCTCCAGGAAGAAAACGCCATGAGCGAAGCCGTTCGCAATGGCGACGCCCTCGCCTTCTTCCTCGCCGCACGCCACGCCGTGCAATTGCAGCTCGGCGCGCAATGGGGGCTCACGCCCGAGGCCATCACGCTGGCCGAAATCCGGGAACGCGATCCTCAACTGGCCGCTTCGCTCGAACCGCTTTTCACCCAGGCCGATGAAATCATTTACTCCGGCGGAGCCGGCGATGGCCTCGACCTCGCGCAATGGGAAATCCGTGTGCGCGAGGGACTGCACCAGCTTCAACCCGCCTGACCATGAACGTCCTTTTTCAACTCCCGCGCCTGCTTGTTTTTGCGCTCCTTCTTTTCCCGCTGACCCTGCGCGCCGATGCCGACCTCGACGCCGCCAACCAAGACTACTCCAGCGGCAACTACGAGGAAGCCTCCAGGCTCTTCCAGCAAATCATCGACGTGCGCGGCTACTCCGCCGCCCTCTGCTTCGACCTCGCCAATGCCGAGGCCCGCGCCGGCCATCCTGGCCTCGCCATCCTCAACTACGAGCGAGCCCGCTACCTTGCGCCCGGCGACGCCGACATCGACCACAACCTGCAACTCGCCCGCAAACAGGCCGGGCTCGAAAGCGACTCCTACCGCTGGTGGCAGATCGTCCTGCGCAATCTCACCATCGGCCAGTGGCTCGCCATCGTCGACGGCTGGCTGGCGCTCATCGCCCTCGCCGTGCTGGCCAACGCCTTTTCCGCAAACCTTGCCCCCTGCCTGCGCCTGCCGCAACCCGTCCTGAAAAGAATCGTCAAAGGCGTCCTTTTTGTCTGCATTCCCGCCTTTCTCTTTTTTGGCTACGTCGCCCTGATCGCCGCGCCGCTGCGGATCGAAGGCGTTATCGTGGCCAAGGGGGCCATCCTGCGCCTCTCGCCTTTCGACAGCGCCGAGCAGATCGGCACGCTCCCCGAAGGTGAACTCGTCACCGTCGAGCAACGTCACAACGACTACCTTTGCATCGCCGGCCGCGACAACCTTTTTGGCTGGGTCCAGGAAAAGGAACTTCAACCCGTCATCGACGGGAGTTTTTAAGCACGGAAGAGCCGCTCGTCTGTCACACCGGATCCCCTTTTTACAAGTCGTCATCCTGAACAAATAAAGGTAACGGAGTCCTCAACGGACTCGTAGCATTGACCCTAAACAATCGGGCGGATAGTCCGTGTAAATGGTGAGGTCTGACCCCTTCATATCCGTTACTTTTATATTTGTAGTAGGGGTCTGTAGTAGGGGTCAGTCCTTACTATTTACACCCTCTATCCCAGTAATTTGCCCGCTCCGGCTGCTTCTTGTAGCCTGCGGCCGTCTGGACAACGCACGCACGCGTAGCGTTGCCGGGCTATCCGAGGAAAGCACCATCGCCCGGCGGTCAACGGCCACCCTCCCGTCCAAAATTCCGTCATTCCGTTAATTCCGTCAAAAATTCAGCAACGGACTAAATCCCGAAATTGATCCCGACCGCCTGTGCGGTCTTGACCACCTGACCATCCGGCGGGACGTGCTTGATCTGGCCGACCGCCTCCTTGATTGTCACGGCGCCGATCTGGTAGTTGAGGTAGCTCACCATGTGGCCGAATTTCTTTTCCTGGATAAGCTGCACCGCACCCACGCCGAAGCGCGTACCGAGGTTGCGGTCCTGGGTGGTCGGAGCGCCGCCCCGCTGCAAGTGACCGAGCACCACGGTGCGCGTCTCGCGGTTGGTCCGCGTCATGATTTCCTGAGCCACCTGGGCACCGATACCGCCGAGCCGCACCTCACCCTTCGTCGCGCCTTCGACCGTCAGCACTTCGCCGCCTGTCGGAGATGCGCCTTCCGCCGCCACGATGAGAGTCGAGGCCGCGCCGCTCGACATCCGTTTCTCGACGAAGGCCGCGAGCCGCTCGTAGGAAAAGGGCATTTCGGGAATCAGGATTGCATCGGCGGCGCCGGCCAGCCCGCCGTAGAGGGCGATCCAGCCCGCGTGGCGGCCCATGACCTCGAGCACCATCACGCGCTTGTGGCTCGCCGCCGTCGTGTGCAGCCGGTCGAGGGCGTCCGCCACGCACTGCACCGCGGAGTCGAAACCGAACGTCGTCGCCGTCGCGGAAAGATCGTTGTCGATCGTCTTCGGCACACCGACCACCGCCACGCCGTTTTCAAAAAGCTGGTCCGCCGTCGTCAGCGAGCCGTCGCCGCCGATGCAAACCAGCGCGCGCACACCCAGGTCCTGCAGCGTCTTCTTCGCTTCGTCGATAATCGGCTGCGGAATCAGCGCCTTTTCGCCCAGTCCCTGCTTGGCCACGAAACGGCCCCGGTTCGTCGTGCCGATGATCGTCCCGCCGATCTGCATGATGCCCTGCGTGTTGTCCAGCGTCAAAATCCGGTAGTTCACGGGCGAAAGCAGTCCCTCGTACCCGTCGATGAAGCCGAGCACTTCCCAGCCGAGGGTATGTGCCGACGCGACCGTCGCCCGGATCACTGCGTTCAGGCCGGGACAGTCTCCTCCGCTGGTCAGCACCCCTATACGAAATCGATGCACGGTTAATGGCTATCGTGCTTTTGGAAAAGTGCAAACTGAAATGACACATTTTCGTCATTTTTTCTCAGCCTGTCGCAAACGCAGGCATGAATTGCATTGCCGGTATTACCATCCGTATTGCAAAAAAAAGCGGTGACGCATGCTCAACTATCTGCATTCTCGCTCCGTGCAACGTGAGTTTTCTGAATCCCAGCCCGAGTTGATGGACCTGCCCAACCAGGACGAAAAAGCCCTGCGCAGCGATCTGGAGAACATCGCGCGACTCAACGGCGCTTTCGGCGGACGACGCGCCGTCGAAAAGATTTTCCATTTTCTCGCCGGCTCCCATCCCCATCTTCTCCTCGTCGATCTCGCCGCCGGTTACGGCGACCATGGCCGCAACCTGATTATGCAAGCCCGCGCACGCCAAGGCGAAGTCACCGTCATCGCCGTCGATTTCCAGTTCCAGACCCTTCGTCTCGCGCGCGAAGCGACTCCGCCCGGCCAGAAAATGTTCTTCGTCCAGGCCGACGCCCGCCGCCTCCCTTTTCGCGACAAAGGCGCCGACCTCGCCTTTTGCAGCCTGGCCCTTCATCACTTCGCTGAGAACGACGCGCTCACCGTTCTGCAGGAAATGGCCCGCATCGCGCGCCGCGGCCTCGCCTGCGCCGATCTCGTTCGCAGCCGGCTTGCCGCGCTCGGCATCTGGCTCCTCACCACCTTGATCGTGCGCGACCCGATGGTTCGCCACGATGCCCGCCTCTCCGTCCGGCGCGCCTTTACCGCCGACGAATTGACCGCGCTCGCCCGCCGCGCCGGCTGGCCGGGGCTGCGGCAGGTCAATTTTTTCTGGTTTCAGCAGGCCGTCCTGGCCCGCGTCGACGCCGTCACCCGGACATGAGAACCTCCAACATCATCACCATCCACGCGCCGCTCGAACGCATCTTTGCCGCCGCCTCCGATCTCGCCCGCTGGCCCGATTTCCTCTCCCACTACCGCTACAACCGGTTCCTTTCCCCGATGCCGTGGGGCGGCATCGTGAAGATGTCGGCGGTGCGCAGCTTCATTCCCACCACCTGGATTTCGATCTACCGCGTCGATGCCGAACGGCGCCAGTTGCACTTCGAGCACCTTCGCTCCACCTTCAACGCCACGCGTGGCATGATCGTCGTTTGGCACTTCACCGAGACGCCCGACGGCGTCCGTGTCGAAATCACCCACGATTTGGAATTGCACTGGCCGCTGATTGGTGGCTTTGTAGGGAAGTACATCGTGGGACTCTTCTTCATCCATCACATCGCCAGCCGTACCTTGGCCGGCCTCAAGCGCAAAGTCGAAAGCACCCCCGCCTGACATGAGCAGTCCACGCGTCGTCATTACGGGGATCGGGGCTCTCACCTGCATTGGCCATGGCCGCAAAGGTCTCTGGGAAGGCATCCTGCGCGAACGCTCCGGCATCGGCTTCATCACCCGGTTCGACACTTCCGCCTACGACGCAAAATGTGCAGGGGAAATCAACGATTTCGAGCCTTCCGAGCATTTTCCGCCCCACAAGCTCAAGCGGATTGACCGCTATGCTCAGTTTGCACTCGTCCTCACCCGGCAGGCGCTCGACGACGCCGAGTTAAAACTCTTGCCGGAACATCCACGCACCGACGTCGGCGTCAGCTTCGGCACCGCCCTCGGCGGCATCACCACCGCTGAAAATCACCACGAACATTATCTCCGCGACGGCATCCGGGCCGTGCCCGCCGCGCTCGCGCTCCAGGTCTTCGGCGGCTCGGCCCACAGCAACATCGCCATCTCCTATGGCATACGCGGCTATTGCACGACCAATTCGAACAGTTGCGCCTCCGGCACCGTCGCCATCGGCGAGGCCTACCGCATCATTCGTGAAGGCAAGGCGCAGATCATGATCGCCGGCGCCGCCGAAGCACCACTAGCCGCACTCACCTACGGCGCGTTCGACACCATCAAGTCGATGGCCAAGGAGACAAAGGATCCGTCCGTCGCCTGCCGCCCGTTCGATGCAACCCGCACCGGATTCATCATGGCCGAGGGAGGCGGCAGCGTCATCCTCGAATCTCTCGAACACGCCCGCGCCCGCGGCGCCCATATTTATGCCGAAGTCCTCGGTTACACGCTCAACAACGATGCCTACCACATGTCCTCCTCACTGCCGGAGGGCGAATCGGCCATCGAATCGATGCGCAGCGCCCTCGAGGAAGCCCAGTTGCGCCCCGACCAGATCGACTACATCAACGCCCACGCCAGCAGCACCCCCATGAACGACGGTATCGAGGCGCGCGCCGTAACGAAATTTTTCAACGGCAAGACTCCCGCCATCAGCGGCACCAAGGCCTACTACGGCCACCCGCTCGGCGCATCGGGCGCGATTGAGGCGGCCATTTGCTGCCTCGCCATGGAGAACAGCTACGTTCCGCCCACGCTCAACTGCCACGAACCATGCCCGGAAATCACCCCCGGCTTCGATCTTGTCCGCCTCAAGGGCCGTCCTCAGCGGATCAGGTACGCGCTGAGCAACTCCTTCGGGTTTGGCGGCATCAATTCATCGCTCGTCTTCGGCAAGGTCGAATAATACGCCCACATCGCCGGTAACCTATAGGTCTTACAGGGCGCATAAAAACCGCCGTCTTTCAGCTGCCACAAAAAAAAGCGACCCGGAACGCCGGGTCGCTTTTTTAGAAAGATGTTTTTTAGTAACGGTTACGGCCGCCGCGATCTCCGCCGCGACGATCACCACGATCTCCGCCGCGTCCGCCGCCGCCACCACCACCACCACGATATCCGCCGCCGCCGCCACCACCACCACCACCGCCTTCGCCGCGGGGTTCCATCGGGCGAGCTTCATTGACGGTCAAGGCGCGGCCATTGACTTCCTGGCCATGGAATTTCGCGATGGCTGCCTGGGCCTCTTCCGCTGTACCCATTTCCACGAAACCAAAACCGCGGGGACGTCCTGTCACGCGATCGTTGATCATTTGCACCCGCGCAACATTGCCCGCCTGGGCAAAGAGATCGGTCAGGTCATTTTCCGTCATGCTGAAGGGCAGATTGCCCACGTAGAGTTTAACGCTCATTATTTCCTTCTTGGATGGCTCGCTGATGTTTCCGGGATCGGATCTACGCTGCCACTGAGCTAAAACTCACCTAGCATCGAACGATCAACTTACCGTACGTTCGGAATCGTAGGAAAAGACACGTGCGGCGCAAGACAATTCGGGCGCAAAAATCTTTATCCTCCTTCAGTAAAAAATTCCACTGCATAAGCCCAATCACCTTTTCATCCTGCAACTTCTCCCACCCTGCGTAATGTAAAAAACCCGCCGATTCCGCGGACTTTCCTGTAGACTCCTGCGCCGCTTGCGTTACGATACACGCGTTATGATTGTTTCTCGCCCGAAGCTCTCGTGGTTTGAGAACCTATACTTGCCCGGGATTTTTCAGGGTCTGATCATCACCGCCCGTCATTTCATCGACCAGGTGCTTGGCCGACGCAAGGTCACGCTGCAGTACCCCGAGGAAAAATGGCCCATGCCCGACGGCTACCGCGGCGCGCCCACGCTTGTGCACGACGAGGACGGCCGTGAAAAGTGTGTCAGTTGCCAACTCTGCGAATTTATCTGTCCTCCGCGCGCCATTCGCATCCAGCCCGGCGAAATCCCTCTCGACTCCCCCTACGCCAAGGTCGAGAAAGCGCCCAAGGCCTTCGACATCGACATGATTCGCTGCATCTACTGCGGACTCTGCGAAGAAGTCTGCCCCGAGGAGGCCATCTTCCTCCTCAAAGACTACGCCATCACCGGCCTCTCCCGCGCCGAAATGGTCCATCATAAGGAAAAACTTTACGAACTGGGCGGCACGCTGCCCAAACCCATTCATAAATGGGACAAGGATAAATAACTCGAATCGGGCAAGAGGGCCATCCCGCGAAGACTTGAGGCAACTCGGCGACTGGAGAATGAAATGATGCCAACGGCAAGATCACCCCTACATGCATGCCACGGCACCGACTGAAACCAAGCCATGGACGCCCTCTTCTTCTGGTTCTTCTCCCTCGTTATGATCGTTTGCGGGTTGGGGGTCATCCTCAACCGCAATCCCGTGGCCAGCGCGCTCTGCTTCGCCTTCAGCCTCGTCAACATGGCGGCGCTCTTTATCATGCTTGGCGCGTACTTCCTCGCCGCTGTCCAGATCCTTGTCACCGCCGGCGGCGTCATGGTCCTCTTTCTCTTCATTATCATGCTTCTCAACGTCGAAGCCGCCGAGAGCATACCCCGGCAAAAACTCTGGATGGGCCTCACTCTCGCCCTCGCCCTCATCTTCATCTACATCGTAAGTCTCACCCTTAACGCAACCCCTCGCGGTTTCGTTCCACAGAACGCCCTTGCCGGGGAATCGAGCAGCTTCGCACGCGGCGCGCCCACACACCCCGCCGACCTCCGCGACGACACCCAGCGCATCGGCAACCGCCTCTTCACCCATTTCGTCGCGCCTTTTGAAATCACCAGCCTTCTCATTCTCGTCGCCACCATCGGCGTCGTCGTCATCTGCAAGCAGGACGAACCGCACCGCTCCCCGCACGAGGAAATCTCCCGCGAAGCCCCCCCCGCCCGGCCCAAAAAGGAAACCGCCCTCACCCGGTAACGCGAGCCATGGAAATCACCCTCAATCATTACCTCGCCGTCGCGGCCATGCTCTTCGTCATCGGCCTTATGGGCGTCATCATGCGGCGCAACCTCCTCATTATCTACATGTCGCTTGAGATGATGCTCCAGGCCGCCAACCTCACCTTCGTCGCCTTCAGCCGCTTCTACAGTTATCACGAGACCCGCTCCTATAACCACATCGACGGACAAGTCTTCGTCTTTTTCGTCATTACCGTCGCCGCCGCCGAAGTCGCCGTCGGACTGGCCCTCATCGTCGCCCTCTACCGCCTCAAAGAGACCACCCAAGTCCAGAACCTCACCACGCTCAAGTTCTAACTCTCCCATGGATATCGCCTACGTCGCCTGGCTCCTTCTCCTGCTGCCGCTCATCGCCACCGTCGCGATTCTTCTCCATCTTCACCGCAAGCCCCTGGAGGCCATGATCGCCTCGGTTGGCTCCGCCTCGCTCTGCTTTCTCATCGCCCTCGCCGTCGCTTTTGATTGGGTTCCGCAGCCTGCCGCCTGGAACTGGATCTCCTTCCCCGCCTCCGGCAGCATCCCGAGCCTCACCATCGAAGTCGGCATGATCTTCGACCCGCTGGCCAAGGGCATGCTCCTTATCGTCACCGGCGTCGGCCTTCTCGTTCATATCTTCTCTATCGGCTACATGGCCCACGACCCCGCCCGAGGCCGCTTCTTCGGCGGGCTCTCCATCTTCATGTTCTCGATGACCGGCATTGTCATCGCCACCAACCTCATCGAAATGTTTTTTTTCTGGGAAGGCGTCGGTCTCAGTTCCTACCTCCTCATCGGCTTCTGGTACACCCGCGACAGCGCGGCCTACGCCGCCAACAAGGCCTTCGTCTGCAACCGCCTCGCCGATTTCGGCTTCATGATGGGCATCCTCCTCTTCTGGACCATGATGGGCACTGTCTCAGTCCTGCCCGATAAACTCGCCCAGTGCTACTACCAGAACGCGATGCCGCAAGTGCACAGCATCCTTGGCGACCAGGGCGAATCTCCCGTTCCTGGCAGCCCCCTCCCCCTCTTCGCCCACGAGGGAGGCCTCGTCCAAGGATCACCCTACCTCCTCACCTTCATGGTCCTCGGACTCTTCGCCGGGTGCATGGGCAAATCGGCTATGTTCCCGTTCCACGTCTGGCTGCCCGACGCCATGGAAGGCCCCACCCCCGTCTCCGCCCTCATCCATGCCGCCACCATGGTCGCTGCTGGCGTCTACATGCTCTGCCGTGTCTATCCGCTCCTCATCCTCTCCGACTTCGGCATGGATTTCATCGCCTTCATCGGTTGCCTGACCGCGGTCGGCGCCGCGCTTATCGCCGTCCAACAAAACGACATCAAGCGCATCCTCGCTTACTCGACTCTCTCCCAACTCGGCTACATGGTCATGGCCGTCGGCTGCTACGGCCCCGCCGCCGCCATGTTCCATCTCACCACCCACGCCTTCTTTAAGGCCCTCCTTTTCCTTGCCGCCGGATCCGTCATCCACGCCCTGCACGAAGAACAGGACATCTGGAAAATGGGCGGACTCTTCAAAAAAATCCCACTTACCGCCTGGACCTTCGGCATCGGCCTCCTCGCCCTTATTGGCTGCCCCTTTTTGTCCGGTTTCTATAGCAAGGATTTGATCTTGGCCTTCGCCTACGCTCAGCATCCCTTCTTTTTCTGGGTCGGTTCCTTTACCGCCTTCCTCACCGCGTTCTACATGACCCGGCTCTACGTCATCGCCTTCCTCGGCCCCGCACGAACCCCAGCCGCCGAACACCCGCACGAATCGCCCTCGGTAATGACCGTCCCCCTCGTCATCCTCGCTGTCTGCTCGATCATCGCCGGCTGGTCGTTTATCGGCATCAGGAACTACTACCACGCCTGGGCCGTCAATCTCCTGCACACCACAGGCCAAATGCCGCTGACCGGTCAGTACATCTCCCTGCCTGAATTGCCCGGATTTTATGGTTACGTCCCCCTCGCGTTGGTCGTCTCAGGCGTCCTTGCCTCCTACTACCTCTACCGCAACCGCTCCACTGATTCGCTTGACCTCCAGATCCTCGCTCAAAAATTCTACATCGACGACTTCTACGACCGCAGCCTCGTCGGCGGCCAGCAGCGCGCGGCCAACCTCTTCTCCTGGCTCGACAATTGGGTCCTCGACGGCTTCATCCTTCGTGGTGCCGCCTACGTCACGGTCGGCGTCGGCGAAATCCTCCGCCTCTTCCAGACCGGCAGCCTCCAGACCTACGCCTTTCTCTTCAGCCTCGGCGGCGCTGCAGTCATCTACTTCGCCCTCTTCGCGCACTAAATCCTCCCACTCAATGATCTCCCCGCTCCTTCTTCTTCTCCTGGCACCGCTCGCCGCCATCATCTTCATCATCTCCGGGGCTCCCGCACAACGCACCGCTAGCATCGCCGCCGCTTTCAATCTCGTTCTCTCCCTTGGCCTCCTCTATAATTACCCCGCCGCACAAGGTGGATACTGCTACGTCATGGATTACCCGTGGGTCACCCTGGCCGGCGTGCCCCCCATCCGATTTCACCTTGGCGTTGACGGCATCAGCCTTCCCCTCGTCTTCCTCACCGCCATCGTCACACTCGCGGCCATCGCCATCTCCCCTCACAACATCCGCCGTTCGGCCGAATACTATTGTTACCTGCTTCTTATGTCCCTTGGCGCCATGGGCGCCTTCACCTCCCTCGATATTTTCTTCTTCTTTATCTTCCACGAGTTCGCCCTCATCCCCACCTTCCTCCTCATCGGCATTTGGGGCTCGCAAAACCGGCAATTCGCCTCCTTCCAGGTCACCATCTACCTCATGGCCGGCAGCCTCATTCTCCTGGCCGGTCTTATCGCGCTCATCATGGCCCTGCCGCCCCTGGCGCGCACCTTCGACATCGTCGCCCTCCAGTCCTACATCGGCCGGCATCCCAACGTCATTTCCCACCAAGCCCAGGACATCATATTTCCCATCGTGCTCGTTGGGTTCGGCATCCTCGTTGGGCTCTTCCCCTTCCACTCGTGGGCGCCTCCGGGATATGCATCCGCGCCGCCTGCCGCCGCCATGCTCCATGCCGGCATTCTGAAGAAATTCGCGCTCTACGGCCTCATCCGCATCGGCATTCCCATGCTTTATGACGGCTTCACCGACTGGCTTCCCGTCATCCTTACTCTCCTCGCGGGCAACTTCATTTACGCCGGGCTCATTACCATAGCCCAGAAGGAACTCCCGACCATGATCGGCTTCTCCAGCATCATGCACATGGGCTATCTCTTCCTCGGCATCGCCTGCTGGAATATCATTGGCATCAGCGGCGCCGTCGTCCTCATGGTCGCCCACGGCCTCTCCGCTGCACTCCTTTTCGGACTCAGCGGCGAAATCACCCACCGCGCCGGCGAAAATCGCTTCACCGAGCTCGGCGGCCTCGCCCAGCGTGCACCCATGCTCGCTGTCCTCTTCAGCTTCGCCTCCATGGCCTCCATGGGCGTGCCGGGGCTCGCCAACTTTGCGGGTGAACTCATGGTCTTTTTCGCCTCGGCTCGCTTCTTCCTCCTTTTTGCCGCCTTCGCCGTCTACGGGACCGTCATCACCGCGATCTTCCAACTCCGCGCCATCAAAACCATTTTTTACGGCCCCATGCCCGCCCGGTACGAACCCCGCCCGGCTGCCGTCCTGGCCAACACCCGGGAAACCATCCCCGCCTCCCCGGGAATGACCGACACCGCCACCCTGCCCGAGTATACGCCCTACGTCCTCCTCATCGTTGCCTCGCTCATCATCGGCTTCATGCCCTTCCTCCTCCTCCACATCATCCAACCCAGCGTTTCCCTTCTTCCTTTCATTCCGCCGCGGCACTAGAACTTTTATCCAAAGCAGCCATGATCAGCGCCAGTTATCATAATCATATCGCCTATTTCTCTCCCGTGATTTTTCTCACGGTCTGGGCCATGGGTCTATTGATGGCCGAGGCGTTTCTTCCCCTCACTCCGCGCCAGACCGCCTGGATTGCGCTCGCCGGCTTGTTTCTCACCGGCCTCCTCACGCTTGGCTTCGACACGGGCCCGTGGATTTTTTGGAACGCACTCTGCAAGTGGGACGGCGCGGCCAAGTTCTTCAGCCTCTTGTTTATCGTCACGGCCATGCTCGTCATCTGGATGGGAGACGAAGTCCAGGAACCGGTTCCCCACGGCGGAGGTGAGTTTGTCGTGCTGCCTCTTTTCACCACCATCGGCCTCATGCTCCTCTCCATGGCCAACGACTTCATGCTCCTCTTCGTGGCGCTTGAACTCGTCACCATCTCCTTCTACATCCTGGTCGCCTACCAGCGCCGCAGCCCGGCCGCGCTTGAGGCCGGAATCAAATATCTGATTCTCGGCGGCCTCTCTTCCGCCTTTCTGGTCATGGGCATCGCCTACATTTTCGGACTCACCGGCACCACCCGCTTCGATGCCATCGCCTTCCAACTTCAATTTTACCTGCGGACCGGCGTCGCCTTCGGCCTGCTCCTCGTCCTCATCGGCATCGGTTTCAAGATCGCGATGGTCCCCTTCCACATCTGGGCTCCCGACGTCTATGAAGGCGCTCCCAACTCCATCACCGCCTTTCTCTCGGTTGGTTCCAAGGCCGGCGGACTCATCATTCTCATGCGCGTCGTTCTCGGTGTTTTCGGCGGGCCCGATGGCGCCACCATTTGGGTGCCCGTCCTGAGCGTCGCCGCCATCCTTTCCCTCATTCTTGGCAATCTCGCCGCCATTCCCCAGCGCAATTTGAAGCGGCTTCTGGGCTATTCCAGCATCGGCCACACCGGTTTCATCCTCGTCGCTGTTATCGGTGCCGTCACGCTCCTGCCCGGCCAACCCTCCCCGCTCTACATCACCGACCGCATCACCGGACAAATCGCCGTCAGCGTCTACCTCGTCACCTACCTTCTGGCCACCTTCACCGCCTTCATCGTCCTCGCCGTCCTGAACCGCCGACTGCCCGGCCTCGAAATCCATCATCTGGCCGGCCTCTCGCAGCGCTCCCCCCTTCTCGCCGCCGCCTTCTCCCTCTCCCTCATCTCCCTCGCCGGTGTTCCACCCTTGAGCGGTTTCGTCGCCAAACTCATGGTCGTCCTGGTCGCCTGGAACCGCGGCCTCTACACGCTGCTCTTCTTCACCATCTTCGCCGCAGTCGCCGCGCTCTACTACTACCTCGGCCCGATCAAGGCGATGTACTGGTCCGAGCCGCTCGACGAATCTCCCATCCGCGTCAACCTTCCCACCACCATCGTCCTTTCCATCCTCATCGCGCTTCTTATCGGCACCGGCTTCTGGGCCCAGTCGATCGCCAGCCTCGTCAACAACTCGAATCTCGCCCAAGCCGCGATCCACGCCGCTGGTTCTCTCGTCTGCAAGCAGTAGTTGCGCCCGCCGCCCGCAGGCGGCATATTAAGCCACGATGGAAGAAAACCCTCAACTCCCTGAAGGAGTCAAACTTGGCAATGACAAGCTTTGCAAGCTGACCGATAAGGCGGCGGAAAAGCTCCATACGCTCCTGACCCGTCAGGGCCGTCCCAACGGGGCACTGCGCCTGGCCGTCATCGGGGGCGGCTGCTCCGGCCTTCAGTACAAGATGGATCTCGTCGATGGCCCCGTGAAGCGCGACTTTTTCGTCCGTTCCCATAACGTCAACATCGTCATGGACCCAAAAAGCGCGCGGTTCGTCCTCGGTTCCCTGCTCGATTTTAGCGACGACCTCCAAAAAGGCGGTTTCAAGGTCACCAATCCCACCGCCACCGCCCACTGCTCCTGCGGCGAAAGTTTCAGCGCCTAACATGAAATAAAATCGAAATCGCCGCGATTTTCTTTTCACCATGTCTCACCACAGCCACGCCGTCCTGATTGCCCTCATCACCGTGTTGGGATTGGCCGCCTGTGCGCAAAACTCCGTCGCCATCCCCTCCCAACCCTTCGGCAGAACGCCCCGAGGCGAGAAGGTCACCCTCTATACGCTCACCAACAAGAACGGCATGAGCGTCAGCATCATGGACTACGGCGCGACCATCGTGAAGATCGTCGTGCCCGACCGCAACGGCAAGCTCGACGACGTCGCCCTCGGCTTCGATCACTTCGCCCCCTACCTCACCCAAACCGCCTACTTCGGCGCGACCATCGGCCGCTACGCCAACCGCATCGCGCGGGGCAAGTTCGAGATCAACCGCACCGTCTATCAGGTTCCGGTCAACAACGGTCCCAACTCGCTTCATGGCGGCCTGCGCGGTTTCGACAAACGCATCTGGAAAGTCGAGCCGGTCGAGTCAGACAACCCGGCCATCCGGTTCTCGCGCTTCAGCCCCAATGGCGAAGAAGGCTACCCGGGCAATCTCTTCGTCAGCGTCACCTTCGTCCTGACCGATGACAATCGGCTGCAAATCTCCTACCGGGCGACCACCGACAAGCCAACCTTCATCAACCTGACCAACCACACCTACTTCAATCTTGCCGGGGCGGGCAATGGCTCCATTCTTGACCATATCGTCACTCTGCACGCCAGCGCCTTCACGCCCGTCGACGCAGATCTGATCCCCACCGGCGAAATCAAGGACGTTGCGGGTACGCCGTGGGATTTCCGCACCCCGACGCCCATCGGGCTTCACCTCAAGGAAACTGGCGGCACTCCGGTCGGTTACGACCACAATTTTGTGCTGACCAAGGGTTTCTTTTCCAACTTCGATCTTGCGGCGGAAGTCGAGGACCCGAAAAGCGGTCGCGTCCTGAAAGTCTACACCGACCAGCCCGGCGTCCAATTCTACACCGGCAACTTCCTCGACGGGACGCTCACCGGCAAGGGCGGCAAAGTCTACCGGCAATACGGCGGTTTCTGCCTCGAAACTCAGCATTTCCCCGACTCCCCCAACCACGACAACTTCCCCTCCACCGTGCTGGCGCCGGGCGATGTCTTCAAGAGCACAACGATTTACGCCTTTGGCGTGAAGTGAAGGTTTAACTTTCCGTCCAATCGAACCACCCCATGGCTCCCAGCTTCTTCAGTTCCGTCGTTTCCCTCAGCCCGATCGACGTGCTGATCATTGTCATCTACTTCATCTTTGTTCTCGGCATCGGCTTTTATCTCAAGCATTTTGCCAAGACGGGCGAGGAATTTTTCATGGCGGGCCGCGAGATGACGGCATGGATCGCGGGTCTGGCCTTTGTTTCCGCGAACCTGGGCGCGCTCGAGTTGATGGGCTGGGCCGCCAACACGTACCAGTACGGTATCATGGCCGCCCACTGGTACTGGATCGGCGCCATTCCGGCGATGCTCTTTCTCGGCCTGGTGATGATGCCGTTCTACTACATCAGCAAGACCCACTCGGTGCCGGGCTATCTTCTGCTGCGCTACGGCCCGGCGGCACGATCCCTCTCCGCCATCACCTTCGCCTTCATGACCGTGCTGATGAGCGGCATCAACATGTTCTCCATGGCCAAGGTGATGCAAATTGTCCTGGGCTGGAATTTCGATTTCAGCATCTGGATGTCGTCGCTCACGGTTGCGCTCTACGTCGTTCTCGGTGGCTTGCTCTCGGCCATTTTCAACGAGGTGCTCCAATTCATGCTCATCTGGTTTGGCGCGCTGCTCATCCCGATTCTCGGCCTGATCGAAACCGGCGGCTGGAACGGAATGGTCGCGCGCATCAAACAAAACGTCCCCCTCATCCATCCCGACAACCCCAACCTCGACTACACCCACATGTGGCGCGTCATGGGTAATCCGGCCGACAACGCAATGGGCATGCACTGGACCGGCATCGTTTTCGGTTTGGGTGCGGTCCTGGCCATGGGTTACTGGACGACCGACTTTCTCGTCGTGCAGCGCGTCCTGACGGCGAAGGATTTGCGCGCTGCGAAAATGGCGCCGATCATCGGCGCGGCCTTCAAGATGCTGGTGCCTTTCATCGTCATTCTGCCGGGACTGCTTGGACTGGCGGTTTTGCCCATACATCTGGTCCCGGAAAACGATCCCTCCATGACCCATGGCGGCCACAGCTACAACGAGGTATTGCCCCTGATGCTCGCCCGCTACTGCGGGCCCGGCGTGCTCGGCCTCGGCATCACGGCTCTGATCGCGGGTTTCATGTCGGGCATGGCCGGCAACGTCACCGCCTTTTCCACCGTCTGGACCTACGACATCTATCGCCCGCTGATCAAGACGGATGGCGACGACGCCCATTACGTCAGCATGGGCCGCTGGTGCACCATCATCGGTGTTTTCATCAGCATCGGCACCGCCTACATCGCACTCTCCTTCGGGAGCATCATGGACTACGTGCAGAGCCTGTTCAGTTTCTTCATCGCTCCGCTTTTCGGCACGGTGTTGCTCGGCATGCTCTGGAAGCGCGCCACCGGCGCGGGAGGATTCTGGGGCCTTCTGGCCGGGGTCGTCTCCTCCATCGGGATGTTCACCTGGGTCAAAATCGACCACGACACGGCAATCACCTATGTCGCTCTCTCGCCCCACGCTTCGGCCCAGGCGGAGAACATGTACTCGGCGTTGTGGTCCGGGCTGATCTGCGTGGCCGTGACGATCATCGTCAGCCTGGCGACCAAGGCCCGGCCCGAAGAGGAATTGGTTGGACTGGTCAGAGGCTGCACCGAGATTCCGCCCGAAGGCGACTACCCACTCATCCACCGGCCCATTTTCTGGGGCGGAATCATCCTGATCATCTGCGTCATCCTCAACCTCATCTTCTGGTAAATGGGCATGAAAGAACATCACGTCTCGATCTGGTTTTTAATTGGCCTCCAATTCACCCTTTACGGCGTTTTGATCTTGGGTGCCGGAATTTATGAGTGGCTTAATCCCGCACCGCCGGAGTTGCAGTTAGTCCTGGCCAACCTGCATGCCGGCGTGTGGCTCGGCGGAGTCATGTTGATTCTCGGACTCTTTTATACCTGGAAATTTTGGCCGCGAAAACCTGACCGTGGATAAAGAAGTCCAAGCAGGCAAAATCAATTGTTACAATCAGGTGACAATCGGAACTTTTTCGTCTAAAGGGTCTTATGGCTAAAATAAGACGAAAAAAGCGCTCCCCAAAGATCAGGCCCGAAACGGCCAAGGAGATTTCCGTTTTGGCGTGGATTCAAGATGCCTATGGCAACGTTCTTCTCGTTCAGCAGTCCGTTGGCCGCCAACTCTGGTCCTTGCCCGGTGGCAAGGTGCGCGCGTCGGAACCGCTGAAGCAGGCGCTGCGGCGCGAATTGAAGGAGGAAATCGGGCTCACGGTCGTTTCGGCCAAAGTTGTCGATCTTTTCGACCGACCCCTTAAATCGAGCATGGCGGTGCTCTTCCAGACCAAACTGCGCAAGGGCCGGCTGAAGCTGGCCGAGTCCGAAATTAAAAGCGCGGCGTTCGTCGGACGACTCCCGCGCAACGCGACTCCTTCGGTGCGCTATTTCTGGTCGCGGCAGCTTCCGCTTATCAGCGTCCGGGGCAACGTCCTGGATATGTAATATCTCAATGAACGTGCTGAAAGATGATTGAGGCTGCGCAAGGCCTCAATCTTTCAGGGAGAAGCGTTACAGCCGCGCGCAGCACCTGCCATCCGCAGGACCAGATGGCAATTGCCGTGCTTTTCCGTATCGTTGCCATCACGCATGAACCGATCCCGCTCCCAGGAACTTTTTGAACAAGCCCTGCATTACCTGCCCGGCGGCGTCAATTCGCCCGTACGCGCATTTCGCGCCGTGGGTGGCACCCCCTTCTTCGCGCAAAAGGCCCACGGCGCCCGCGTGGAGGACATCGACGGCAATGTCTACATCGATTACGTCTGCACCTGGGGGCCGTCGATCATGGGTCATGCGCACCCCGAGGTCATCGCGGCGGTGAAAGCGGCGGCGGACCGCGGAACGAGCTTCGGCATTCCGAATCCGCTCGAAGTCGAGCTGGCGCGAAAAATCTGCGACTGGGTGCCGTCGGTCGAAAAAGTCCGCCTGACCAACAGTGGAACCGAGGCGACCATGAGCGCGGTGCGGCTGGCGCGCGGTTTCACGCGCCGCGACAAGATCATCAAATTCGAGGGTTGCTATCACGGCCACGTCGATTCGCTCCTGGTGAAGGCCGGTTCGGGCGCACTCACACTCGGCCAGCCCGACAGCGCGGGCATTCCCGCCGCGCTGGCCAGTCTCACCCTTTCCCTGCCCTTCAACGATGCCGAGGCCCTGCGCCATGCCTTCGGGCAAAACAAGGGTGAAATCGCCGCGGTCATCGTGGAGCCAATCCCGGCCAATGCGGGGCTGATCCCTCCTCTGCCCGGCTTCCTCGAAACGATGCGCAAACTTTGTACCGAAAACAGCACTCTCCTCATCTTTGACGAGGTGATGACCGGTTTCCGGCTGGCCAGGGGAGGGGCCCAGGAACTACTGGGTGTCCGGCCCGATCTTTCGTGCTTCGGCAAGGTGATCGGCGGCGGCCTGCCGGTGGGCGCTTTCGGCGGACGCGCCAACATTATGGACCATCTCGCGCCGCTCGGCCCGGTTTACCAGGCTGGCACGCTATCCGGCAATCCGCTGGCTATGGCGGCGGGTCTGGCCCAGTTGCGCCTGTTGGAGGAACAAGACATCTTCGCCCAGCTGGAAAAGATGGGCGAACAGCTCGAAGAGGAAACACGCGCGGCGCTCAAGTCCGCGGGGTTCCCCTACACGTTCCATCGTTATGGATCGATGTTCTGCCTCTTTTTCACCAGCCGGCCCGTCCGTCAGCTCAGCGATGCGCGGACCGCCAATCTGGACCATTTCGCGCGCGTCTTTCACGCCCTGCTCGACCGGGGAATTTATATCGCACCTTCGCAATTTGAAACCGGCTTCCTCAGTGCCGCCCATACCGCCACCGACATCGACCAAACCTCCCGCGCCCTACGTGAAGCCTTGCAGACCTGACTCGTCGGGCGATCAGGCCGGAGACAGGGCCGGCCGCGCCCCGATAACTTCCAGGGCATCAATGCTTAGCCGATGAAACGGCGCAGGATTGTTCTCGATCCGGGCGCGAGTGAGAACTCCTTCATAGTAAGCCAGGAAAACGTGGGCCTTGGCCTTGGCATCACGACCCTCAATTTCACCCGAGGCCTGACCGTCGGCAATCGCCCGCTCCACACAGGCCATCAGGCAATCGAGAAGACTGCAGATAAGCAGGCGGATCTTCTCATCCTGGGTGGCTATTTCCGCGCCAAGTGTAAAGAGAGGGCAGCCAAGAACCTGCCCAGACGCTTCGTAGGCGGCCACCTGACGCCGGGAGATAAAATCAAGATAGCCCCGCAGCCGGTCCAACGGAGCGACTTCGGGCCGGAAAATCTCATCGATGACCACCTTGCGTTCGTCCCACCAGGCATTGATGGCCGTCACTGCGAGATCGGATTTCGAATCAAAAAAATGGTAGAAGCTGCCCTTTTTAACACCCGCCCGCTCGCAAATGGCATCAATGGTCACAGCCCCATAGCTATACTCCCAAATCAGCTCATGAGCTGCATCCATCAGGCGCTGGCGCGCATCGCTGGTCCTTCCCATAACCTTGGAATACCATAAGCGGTGTTTTCAATAGGGCAAGGGCGCATGGTGTCGTACTTCTCCTGCTTGAACTGAATTCCGAGTGCACCATGGCTTGTTACAACTTGAGGCTCCATCCTGTTACAGTCAGGCCGGGTCGCCGAAACAGAGGCATCCTAGAAGCTGCCTTGAAGTTCAAACCGTCGGGTTGACGCCTGCAAACTACTGTTGCGGAGGAGGGAGAGGCAAGTAACCGAGATTAACCAGGCTGATCGCATAAAACCTGCACTTTTCGGGAGGATAAATGTTCGTCGCTGAGGTGAGCCAGCCACGGCCATCTTCCGTCTTATGGTGGTACAGGGACCAGGCGGCATTCGCAAAATAATAGGAGGCGTTCGAGCCAACCTGATTGAAGGCGTCGAGCTCCTTGGCCGCGACATCCTCTTGTCCACCCAAGAGGTCGCACAAAAAAACCTTGTAGGAGGCAATATCGCCCATATCCGGATCCTGCTCCACGGCTACGAAACCGGGACGGGCGGCGGCATACCTCTTCTGCATGAACTGGATGTCGGCCAGGTTGAATCTTACCAGCACATTTTTGCCATCAAACTGGAGCGCAGTCTGGTAATCCTTCGAGGCTTGGTCCCAAAGCTTCTTTTCAAGGTAAATCGTGGCGCGCAATTCATAACCGTCCGAGTCTTGGGGCGCAGCCTGGATGGCGGCGTTCGCCTTGGCCAGTGCGTCATCGAGCCGTTTTTGCTCCAGGAACTGCAAGCCTTGGCTCAACAGGACAGGAACCTGACTGGCTGACGGCGGGTTGGCGCTGCTGCTCACCGGGGGGAGATCAACCATCGGCGTGGGCGTGGCTGGGCTGGTGGTTGCAAGGGAATTTGTCACCGGATCGTTTGGACCGGGCGAAAGGTGATCCGAGGTGGACCCGAGGGAAAGACGACCCGGGGTGGACTGCTGGGCGCGGCCAAGAAACACCAGCGCGAGCGCCAGAAAGAGAAGAAGAAAGAGACCCAGCCCAATTTTTGTGCCTGAAATCATATGAGCCAGCGACTCTGCCAGAATTTGGGAATTTTGGCTAGAGGTTGTCCGAAAAGTAAGCGCGAATCACACAGAATGGATTTTTGCCTTGGGGCAAGGAGTCGCGCGAGGAGCAGAGGCAATTACCTTGCCGATCCCGACGACGACGACTTTCCCCGGCGAGGAGCCAACAGCCAGACGTCGTTTAGAAATCGACCCGGATGCCAGCATTGACCGAATTGGCGATATAGTCGCTCTGGCCGACCTGCGCGTTGTAGTTGATAAACAACCCGACCGGCACGCCGTTGTAGCCGGTGAACGCGGTGTTCAGCCCGACGCCAACCAACGCGAAGTCCCGCTGCGGCGCGTATGTCCCCACGTCGAACGAACCCGTGGCCGGCGCCCCCGGCAAGCTCTCGCTGATGCCGCGGCTGTTGTCCATGAATTCGTGGTACCACTGCGCCCGCAATTCAGGAATAAACGTCAGGTCCTTGCCCAGACTGTAGGCCTTGTTCAGGTTAAACCCAACATGGCTGCGCAACGAGTCGATGTCCTGATCGCCTTCGCTCAGGTTAAGCGCGCCCGCTCCGGTTTCGGTGAAGCTGTCGATGTCCAGATGGGTGTATTGCAGACCCACTTCCGGCGTGATGTTCCAGCGGTCACCCAGGTGGAAGTCGTAGCCCCCGGTCCAGTCGGTGAGGAAGTCATCGCCGCGCGGCGTGCTGCTGGCGGTGTCCCCGCCAAAGGTCGTGCGCGTGTCGTTCAGCTGAAGGCTGCCGCCCCCGCCGATGCCGTTGACGTGCCAGTTACCGTCGCGCCACGTGCCGTAGAGCGCGGCCAGTTCGGCGTTGAGGCCGATCTTGCTCCCGTCGTCGAAATTGGCGCCGCCCGTGGTGTAGCTGCCGAGGATACCCAGCACGAGGTTGGGCGTGACGCGATAGTCAACGCCGAGGGTCGGACTGCCCAAGGTCGAGTGGAATCCGGAGAGGCTGCTGGTGCCCGATTCATTACCGAGGGTCACGTTGCCCGAGGCCCAGACGCCCCAGCTTGGTGGCGGTGCGACGGCCGCGATGGCCTTGCTGTCGGTCGACATTTCGGTGCCACGCAGGGCCAAACCGCCGGTCATGTGCAGGAGCGAGTCGAGCTGCGAACTGGTGTCGCTGAAGGCGATCATGCTGCCCGCATCGCTGACATGAAGACCGCCGACATCGATGCCGCCGAGCTGGTTGCCGGTAAGCAGGTTGTCGAGGTGGCTGTTGAGATCCGAAGCCAGCGTGGTGCCAATATTTACCCCCAAGGTGTCGATGCCCTGGTTGATCTCGCGGCCCACCAGTTCGTTGAGTGCCGCTTCGGGATTACCTGCGGCAGCGACGTAGAAGAGGTCGAACTGGGCGCCCGGGGAACCGGGGCCGTTGTAGGCTGGCAACGGATTGTCATCAATGGCCTTGGCCACATTGATCAACCCCGGATCAACGACCTGTTCCAGGGAGATCGCATTGTCGGTGACGTTGAAATTATTCCACGTGTAGGTATTCGTGCCGATGGTGTACGTTCCGTCTTTGGTGGTGCTGTTGGCGAGGAGCACCTCCTCCTGTAGGCCCGCGGCTTCGGTGGGCGTGAGCCCAACGAGATTGAGGTCAAGCGTGCTGGTGACAAGGTTTGAAGTTAAAGCGCCTGTCAGGGAGGTCCGGCCCAGCACCGTGACGGTACTGGCGGCCCCACCGGTGCCATTGACATAAAGCGCATTATCGAACGCGCTGATCAAACCGCCCGCCATGGTCACGACGGCGCTGCCACCGAAATTAACCCCGTATCCATCGAAAGCAACGATTGTACCCGAGTTGGAGAGCGTGCCGTTGCTGGAAGTGTAAAGGCCCAACGAGGAGACCATTTCACCCGAACCGGTATTGGTGATATAGCCGTTGCCCGCGATTTGAATGCTTTCCGAGCTGTTACTGGTCGCAATGATCTCTCCCGAGTTGACCACGGTTTCGTTGCCATTGCCGACGATGGCATTGTTACTTTCCGACTCGATTTCTCCCGCATTGATGATCATGCCGGTACCGGTGATGTCGATGGCGTCGCCGGTAAGTGACTCGATTTCACCTGTAGAACTATTGTTAACCGTACCTCCGCCGGTGATAACAATGCCGTTGGTATAGCCCGCGATTAGGGCAGAATTGATAACCGAGCCGGCACCATCAATTTCCACGCCGTTGGCATACCCAATAATGTAGCCGCTTAAGTCTTCGCCGGCGCTTGAATTGGTTACGGTGCCACCGTCCTCGAGCAAAACACCATCGTGGCCGGCGGTCGGGTTGTTAAAAAGCACATTAGCACCAAGAATAATGCCCGTATTGGCTACCGTACCGTAGCCTGTGATCTCGACGCCATTCTTGGTGTATCCTTGAATTTCGCCGGCATTGGTCACGGTGCCGGTGCCATCGATTTCCGCGCCGTTGACGTATCCTCCAATTAGACCATCGCTGGAATTGGTCACTGAGCCACTGCCCAGTAAAACACCATCCTTGCCGGTCGTTACGTTGGTGGAGGTAATGTCCCCACCCAAAATTTCACCGTCGCCATTGGTGACCGTTCCGGCGCCCGTGATATCAATACCATTGCCTGTATACGAGCCAATGGAGCCGTCGATATTGGCAACCGTGCCGTTGCTGTCGATTTCCACGCCGTTGGTATACCCGACAATGCTGCCGTCGTTGGAATTGGTCACCGTGCCGCCGTCCTCAAGCTGAACACCATCGTAGCCGGATGTCGGGTTGGTACTTGTCGTGTTCGCACTGACAATCCTACCGGAATTATTGACCGTGCCGGTGCCGTAGATGACAATGCCATCATACCCGCCGCCCGTAATCGCCCCAGAGTTGGTCACCGTGCCGCCATCCCCTATGTAAATACCCCCCGCAAGAGTCGAAGTAATCATACCGGAATTGGTCACTATACCGCTGCCGTTTATTTCAATGGCAACCTCATCATACGAGGTGATCGATCCGGCGTTGGTCACCGTGCCGTTGTTGAGAATGTAGACACCAAGCCACTCGGTGGCGGAGATCGAGCCGGTCGAGGTGTTGGTCACAGTGCCATTGCCCTGGATGTTGATGGCCATCCCACCGCCATTGCTCTCAATAATCGAGCCGGAGTTGGTCACCGTGCCAGTTCCATCAATTTCCAATGTGGCCGTGGAAGGACCCGAATCGTTGAGCGTGACGTTCTGATCAACCGTGATGCTGCTGTTGTTGCCAACTAAAACGATCGTATTGGTGTTTTGCAGGAGTAAATTCGTGGTCGTGGGGGTGGGGCTGATGGTGACGGTATACGTGTTACTTCCGTCTTGGAAAAAGGAATCCATATAGTTTCCACTGGCGTTCGTTGTGGTGACGGTGCTGCCCTGTTGGAAAAAGGGCTGGGTGTACCCGGCCTCGGCCTGTACTGAGCAGGCAGCGAAGAAGAGGGCAACATACGCAGCCTGAATAGCGCGAAGATTCTGTTTGTGGATCGAGTTCATTGGTTTCATGTAATTTTCTCCCGATGGCTTTGACTGCGAACAAGTAGAAGACACGTGTCTGTCTGGCACGCTTTCTCCCCCCCCCCAAAGTTATGAGGGTGGAGAGGTCTATAAATTAATCAATATGAAATTTTAGCTCATTTTTAAGGGAAGGAGAGAACCTTGGTAGCGGAGACAACTTTGTTTGGCTGAAACAGAGTGGCTCTTCTAAAAATAGGCTCATCTGTAAATGATTCCCGCACTTCCCCAGCGGAATGATTATCCTTGGACTCCACCCTTTTTGAGCCTGCCGGAAGAGGCCGTTACACACGACCTAAACCACCGAGGCGAGACTGAATGAAGCCAGCCGGAATTTTGCTCCCATGAAAAGCCCGGGGTGAACCATCATCGTCAATGGAAATGACTGCAGGAAACCGTCTTCTTACTTTCGATACGAACTCAAGTCCCCCTTTTGCCCGGCCCACCCCAAACGCCCACCGAATGGCATTCTGCGCCCCAAAAGGTTTGTCCAACGCCTGTTTTTATTTCGACTGGAAGCCGGTTTAATCTCTGTTAAGGTAGACAAGAGGCTATGAGAAAGATTCCTCTGCTGTTGCTCCTCGTGTTTCTCGGCTGCGCCACGCAGGTCCGCGCCGGAGGGAGCGTCCATGTCAGCGGCGGCTATGGATGCGGCTATCACGGCTCCTCTTGCGAGTACGGCCACTTTTACTGCTACGCGCCCGGCTATTATGTGCCTATCTTCTACAGCACGGGCTATTACGCCTATCCCGGCAGTTACGACGACAGTGCGCCCTACGTCGTCTATTCGCCCCCCTCAACCCCATCCGACAACCCCGGCGCTTCGCCGCCCGCACCTGCGACTGCACCCACCCCGGCCCCGGCACCTCAGATCAATCAACAAAAGGCCCCCAATCCGATTCCTTACGGATTCAATATAGGCACCAAGCTTGTCCAGTCGCCCTGGAGCGGTTTTGTCATCAACGGCGCCACCAAAGCTCCTGAACAGGTCGTCTACGATGCCAACACCGGCCAGGCCTTTCGCATTCCGCCTCTCTAGAGGCTAAACATTACAATTCGAGCACTCGTTGAATTATCCTTGGGGGTAAAATCAAGGGTGTTATTCTTTTAGTCAGAAGCAAGACAGACGGATTCCGCTACGTTTATGAAGTCGAATTTAACATGAGCGGTTACCCTGATTCCAACACCGTCAACTCTTGCTGAGCCCCGTTGCATCAAAGCACTCGAGAAATATGCTCTACTCAATTTATTACCTAAACAGGCGCTGGATGATCTCACCGCGTTCGTAGCGCGTATACGGGTTGGGCGTTAAGCATTTCCTGAAGGAGCCTTTACACGGCAGGAACTTTGCTGAAGATGATGCAGACGAGGGGGGACGAAACTTGAAATGAAAACAATTCTAGTCATCGATGATAGCCAAGTGCTGGTTGGGATCTACACCATGGCGCTTCGCCAGAAGGGCTATCACGTCATCGAAGCGAATTCCGGTATCGCAGGTCTCGCCATGGCCCGCAAGCACCTTCCCGACGTGATCATCAGCGACATCGACATGCCGGGTGGAGACGGCGCAACCCTTCTTCGCGAGATCCGGCATGATCCGGAACTGAAATCGAAACAAGTCGTGCTGATGACCGGGAGACCCGACCTTGTTACCCCACGCAAAGGCATGGAGGAAGGAGCCGATGACTTTCTGCTTAAGCCGGTCAGCCTCGAAACGTTCCAGAACTGCGTGGAAGCGCGATTTAATCGGATCGCGATTAGCTGGCGGGTGGAGGACCGGATACTGGCCAATCTTCGCTCGTGGATACCCCAGCAACTGCCTCATGAATTTTTCACCCCCATGGCCGGTATCATCGGCCTGTTGGATCTGCTCCGCGCCGACTTGCCTTCGTTCACCCCGGCAGAGGTCAGCGACATTCACAACGAAATTTATAAATCAGCGCTTCGACTCCATCGCACGCTCAGAAACTACCTTTTGATTCTTGACCTTCAAAGCGCTGCCTATGAACCCACGTTGCCGCCCCTTTCGCCCCAGGAAGCACAAGAAAGCATCCATGACGGTATCAGCGAGGCCTTGCGACAAAACGAGCGTGGAGAAGATGTGAGCTTCCAGGTGGATGCTTGTTCAATTTCCGTGAAACCCGGAGACCTCAGTCGCATGGTCGAGGAACTTGTCGACAACGCCTGTAAATTTTCGCGTCAGGGAAGTCCAGTGACGGTCGTGTTGGGTGCTGACGGGCGATTAATCATTACGGATAAAGGCCGAGGCCTGACGAACGAGGAGATTAGCCGCATCGGAGCCTTCCAGCAATTCGACCGCAAAAAGCATGAACAACAGGGCCTCGGCCTCGGCCTGGTACTCGTTCAGAAACTGGCCGCCTTATCCGGCGCGAAATTTCTCATCAAAAGCCAGCCGGGCGAGGGAACGCAAGTGGAGATTGCTTTTCCAACCTTACCTCAGACTTAACCGACATCCTTGACTGATGTGCAAACTGCGTGGGGCACATTGTCGAGCAAGAGCAATTTATTAAATCGCCAAACAATCGTTTTATATGCGCGGCATTTGGCACGTCTCTTTTCCAGGCCAGATTCGGGTCACCCACGCCACGGCAAGGATCAAAAGAGCCTGCAGCGGCAATCGGGCCCAGCCGATCCAGGGCTGGGAAGGGAAACCGTAAACTTTGATATGGGCCAGCGCCATGTAGATGTTTGCGGGAAAAATCGCAACGAGAAGCAACATCAAACCCCAACCGGTCATGACCTGAACCCGGCGCTCCGGAATCAGAAGCCCCATCCCGCCAAGCAACTCAAAGACACCGTTGATCTTTATGCAAAGAAGATGGAAGGGAACCCAAGGCGGCATCACAGGGAGAAAAAGGGCCGGATGAACCAGATGCACAGCCCCGGCGAAGAGAAAAAGCGCGGCCAAAGCCAGACGCACGATAAAATGGGCGCTCAAGCGAATAAGATGGCATGTTTCCAACGCAGCGGCACATACCAAGTGTTTGTGAATGGCAAATAAGGGGAAACAAATCACTTCCACAGGTGTTTCTAAATCTAGCCGCAAACGATCCGAAACTCTCCCAACGGGAACGATTGCCAGCATGCCGCACCATTTTTCGAGCCTACCCTAAGCAGAAAGTACCCCATGAGGATTTGAGTCCAAGCTGGGATCACTTTAGCTAACAATTAGTATTTCAAAAGAGATGATAACATTTAAGATCAGAACGAGCTTATTCGTATTCGTCTGCGCCGGCATCCGGCGCACCTAACCTACTCAAAGAGGGTTGTACTCATCTTCGCCGAAAGCAGAAAGAATTGACCTCCACTTCTTCTTGACGATCTCGATATGGAAAACGAGGAAGAATTTGTTCCAGATGTGAATAAGGCGCCCGACGGAGACCCCGGAGGCCCGGTCGAATTCGGTCTCGACAACGAGGCCGGGGACGAAGCACCCGATAAGACGCCGCGAGTCGCCCCGTCCATCATGCGGATCGGCGATTACGAAGTGATCCGGGAACTCGGTCGGGGCGGCATGGGGATTGTTTACAAGGCCCGGCAACGCAGCCTTCACCGTATCGTCGCCCTCAAGATGATCCTGGTGACCAAATTCGCCAGCGAGGTGGAGCGATTGCGCTTTTTCCAGGAGGCGGAAGTTATCGCCTCGCTCAGCCATCCCAATATCGTCTCCATTCACGAGATTGGCGAGCATGAGGGCCAGCCCTTCTTCTCGATGGATTTCATCGAAGGAACCAGCCTCAAGGACCTCGTGCAAACCAATCCCCTGCCTTGGTCGGAAGCGGCGCGGTTTGCCCTGCTCATTGCGCAAGCCATGGAGGTGGCCCATGCGCACGGAGTGATTCATCGTGATCTCAAGCCGCAGAACATCCTGGTCGACAGCCTGCGCAATCCCCACGTGGTTGACTTTGGCCTGGCCCGCAATCTCAATGCCGACTCCGGCCTGACCATGACCGGCGCCTACATCGGAACTCCCAACTACATGTCGCCCGAGCAAAGCAGCGGCACGGCGCCGGTGTTTCCGTCCACCGATGTCTATGCCATTGGCGGCATCCTTTACGAGATGCTCACCACGTTGCCGCCTTTTATCAGCGGAAACCTCTCCGAGCTTCTCGATAAGGTGAAAACCAAGGATCCCCTCGCTCCGAAATTGATCAATCCCTCCATCCCCCGCGATCTCAACACGGTTTGCCTCAAGTGCCTGCAAAAGGACCCGGAACGCCGCTACCAGAGCGCCGCCGAACTGGCCGAAGAGCTCAATTGCGTCCTGCGCGACATCCCGATCAAGGCCAAGCCGGTCGGCGCCATCGAGCGCGGCTGGAGATGGTGCAAGCGCAACCGTGCCCTCGCCTCGGTGATCACCGGCGCGACGGCGATCATCCTGCTCGGCACAACGACGGCGTTCATCGTCCTCAGCCAGGAAATCATTCAGGCCAACACGGCCGTGGCCCAGGCCAATCAGGCCAATCAGGACGTGAAGAATGAAAACAAGGAACTCGAAACGGTTCTTGCGGAAATGACCCATGCAAACGGCACCGTGACGGCAAAACGCGATGCTGAACAGGACCTCGTCCAGGCCATCCAACTTTTTCACGAATTGCACCTGTCGGAAGCGCAGGCCGCAGCCGATCAAGTCGTCGCGGCCCAACCGAGCCTGCCGGGCGGTTGGTATCTCCGAGGCCAACTCGCCCTCGTCCAGGAAAATCTTCCCGTCGCCCTGAAGGACTTGCAAATAGCCGCCCGCGCCGCCAAGCCCAATGGCTTGGATCCGACCGGCCAGGCGCTCCTTGCCCTCGTGAACCAATACGCCCTGAAGGCCCAACAAATGCCGGATGGCAAACTCGGAGCACGGGATGCGCTCGATCTCCTGCGCAACCTCCAGGGCAGTGACGAATACTTCGCTCTTGTCGCCGCCCAGCAAAAAACATGGGTCCTGCTGTTGCAATCCATCAGCACGGCGCTGGACTTCGACAGCAAAGCCCAGTTTGCCGGTCCCGATCATGTCTCCATCGCTTCTCAAGGCAATGAAGTCATCCTGACCTTGAGAGATATTCCGGATGATCCCGACCTCTCCGCGATCAGGAATTTTCCGATCTTTACCATCCTTCACATTGAAAATACGAACATCAGCTACCTAGGACCCTTTACGGGCATGCAACTCTCACAAGTCGATTTGATCCGCTCTCCCATTACCAGTCTCGATGCCCTCAAGGGCATGCACCTGCACAGCCTTACGCTCAAGGGCACCCGGGTGCAGGACCTGACTCCTTTACGAGGCATGAACGTGCTGCGCCGGCTCGATCTATCCGATACGGGAGTGAGCAATCTCGTACCGCTGGCCGGTTTGAATCTGGAAAGTCTAAGCCTGCGCAACACAGCGGTTAAACAAATCGCGTGTTTGAAAGGCATGCCCCTGCAGGAACTTGATCTGCGCGGCTGCAAGATTCTCGATCTCAACAAGTTTACGAAACTGCCCCCGATCTATTTCGCGCCCCAATCAAAATAAAAGCCGCGAGCCATAAGTCGTCGTCGCGCTTTCCCCGCGGGTTAACCAGTCTGGACGAGGCTTGAGCGCACCACATCTCCGCTGAAATGAACAAGGCTCGTAGAACGCCTCGCAGGAAGGCAGGGAGCGTCCTTTCAAGTTTTGATCATACCATTGCGGACGGCATATCGAACCAAGTCGGCGAATGAGGTTAATTTGAGTTTGCGCATGATGTCAGCTCGCATATTTTCCACGGTACGTACGCTGACACCCTGCTTTTTGGCCACGGTCGAATTGTTATGCCCGTCGGCCAGCAGCCCCACCAGCATCTGTTCACGCTTGGAGAGTCTCTCGTCGTTTGGCGCCTTGTCTTGAGCTTGCTTCTTCTGTGCATGGGTAAAGCGAGCAAAAATGATCTCAGAGGCTTTCTCGGTAAAAAAGGGTTTATGCTCACTCAGGCTCCTGATCGCATCGATCAAGAATTGCCCCGCTTCACACTTTAAGATGTAGCTCTTGGCTCCGCTCGCAAATACATCGCGGATCTGTTCGTCCGATCCATTGCTGCCGGTAAAAATAAGAACTTCACAATTCGGAAGATGGCGCTTGATCCGGCGTGTCACCTCGAGCCCGTCAAAGCCCGGCATCTCTAAATCGACCACGGCAATGTCAGGGCGTAAGCGACACGCCTCTTTGATGGCTTCGGGACCGGTCTCAGCCACGCCGCACACTTTCCACCCCGGTTCGCGCTCAATCAAGGCGCGCGATCCTTGTCGTACGAGATCATGATCGTCAGCTAATAATACTCGAAGTGCTTTCATTTGTGGGGGTCTTCACGTTGACTTTCGAGCTGTTGGGATGACCACTAAGAAATCAGGAATACCGGTCAATTGATGGAAGCCGAACCTATCGTAAAATCGACTGCCCTCGTAACCTTCAGAACCTTTACGTATTCAATTCTAGTCGAGAACCGTTCAAAACTCAATGGGGCACCCAACATGGTCCATTATACCGTTGGATTCAAAACCGTCTGCTGCCGCGGTGGTCTCGATAGCGGGCGAAGTCAGTGCCAGGATTCGGCCCAAATTCAACGCGTCACGCCGCTCACGCGGAATTTTCGGACAGCCTCTACGCATGGATAATCTTGTGGCGAATGGCGTATCGGACGAGATCACTCAGCCCTGCAAGCTTCAACTTCCGCATAATGGTGGCCCGATGGGTTTCTACGGTTTTTACGCTAATACCGAGCGTGCGGGCGACTTCTTTGTTGCTTTTCCCTTCAGCCAATAATTGTATGGTTTCGCGTTCACGACTGGTCAGGTCATGGGTTAGGCTTGCTTGAGGAGGAATCGGTTTAGCTGCCTTTTGGAGGTGAAGCGATTCATGGGCCTTGGGGGTGAGATAGAAGCGATGCTCTCCAACTGTTTGCACGGCTTCAGCCAAGTATTTAGTCGCATTCACCTTGAGAACGAACGCTTTCGCACCGGCCTCAAAGGCACGTTGGGTCGTGTCCTCTGAATCCTCGCCGGAGAGGACCACAACTTCCGTATCCGGAAGAAGCCGACGGATTTGCCTCGTGACGTCTAATCCGTTCAGACCTGGAAGATCCAGATCCATGACGGCCACATCAGGCTGAGTCGACTCCGCAAGCTTGAGAGCCTCTCGACCGTCGGCAGTTTCCGCGCAAATTTCGCACCCAAGGCGAAGTTTAAGAAACATCGCGGTGCCCATGCGAAGTATCTCGTGATCATCGGCGAGCAAAACACGGAGAGGCCTCTTTACGATGGGCGGCTTCAATGCCAATGACCCTAAATCTGACCGGGCAGATTGCAAACGTATATGTGGCGGATTGCTGCCAGAGCGCGACAAGTGTGATATCGCATCGCCAAGGCTCCCCCTGCCAAGGCCACGTCACTTACGCCGCTTGTATTGGCGTAAGGCACTTCCAGTCCAAGGGCGCATGGCAACATCACATCTGAAACCCTGCGCGTCTATAACAACGCAGGGATGAATTCCAAAGGGGCGCCGTGGGCCGATGCGTTGGAGGCGAACGCATGAACAATCAATCTACATAGTTTCCACATCGGTACTGCGGGAAGGCCACTGGTGAAATTACGGTGTCCCCAGAGAGGCGTTCGCCGGAGCGGCGCTGTACTTTGAACGTAATGAAAGAGTTCTCCGAAGCAATCCAAAGTGGCTGGGGCATGTCGCCCATCGGCTTGACTGCAACGAAATTCTCCACGAGCCGGGCGCTTGTTGCGCAGAAATCTTAAACCACAGAACAGGAAACATGCTTATGAAAACATTATATATCGAGAACAATAAAATGCCGGCACCTCTTGCACACGCTCCTTTTAAAGGGCATGGGCACGAAATGGAATGCTCTGCGCTGGGTCGCACCGGCTTACAAAAGCTTCGTCAATATCCAAATATTTTCGGTTCAATTGCTTCAAGACAACTGTTCCTCTGCGTGGCGAGCTTTCTTCTGGCCTGCAATCTGTCTCAGGCTTCCGTCCCCGTCCCAAGTCGGGAAGATGACGCCAAGCTTCGCGAAGCCATGGCTTCTTTAGCCGGTCCCTCCTATTCGGTAGCCGCTCCGCCAACTCGCGGCGTTGTTGTTTCACCTGGTATCGCGACATGTGTCCTGCTTCAGTCGGCCAATCCGTCGAGTGATGTGCTTCTCCGCATTACCTCAGGCCCTTTGAGAGGCAGCATCGTGAACGGGTCTTATTCGGACAATAAAATGGTGTTCATCAACATTGAAAATATCAAAACTCCCTACGGAACCGATGTTTGGATGCCGATCACTAAAGGCGCGGATTGTGAGGGAGTGGTCGATATTCCACGCGTGCAGGTTGATCGCAGCGAATGGACCGTGGTGAAAAACGGCGGGACGCTCAGTGCCGGGACAACCGTCCACCTTCGGATTCTGGATGACGTACAATTCGATGCCCCGTCCGAAATGCCGACCGTCCTGCGCTTAGCTCAAAAATAATGTCTTCAGACTATTCGGTAAGATTCGCCTAAGGAATTCCGCTTCATTTTTCTGCCGCTTGACAGACAATAAATCCGAACGCTGTTCGGAGCGGGCTCCAGATGGTATCAAGCAATAAGGTGCAAATACTTGATGAAACTACCCCGTCACTCCGGCAATCTCATTGATCCAATCACAGTCAGATCGAAGCTTTTTTAACGCTGCCAAATCCTTCTTAAAAATCGGCTCACTGTGGATACAATCTTGCAGGCATTTGAGATGACGCTCCAAAGTCGGGGGAACTGATTTGGGCAGGGAATAGATCATCCAGTTATGGTGACGGTGGGCTTCCACAAGACCGTCTTTCTTCATGCGTGAGAGGTGTTGGGACACCTGAGCTTGGGTCCGGTCGAGAATCTCTTGAAGGTGACAGACGCAAAGTGGCCGGTGCTGCACCAAATTGAGAATTCGGAGCCGAGTCTCGTCACAAAGACACTGGTAGATCCGAATAAGCTTCATCTTCACAAACATAGGTCTTTGACAATATGCGTCAATGCGAATATAGATTTGTTTCCAACTTAGTTTATGACCACTCCAACCAAGCCGACAGTTCTTATTCTTTGCACGGGAAATTCATGCCGCAGCCACATGGCGGAAGGCATTCTCCAAAAAGCTGCTGGCGACGTGATGGAGGTCCATAGCGCGGGTTCCAAGCCTGCCGGTTATGTCCACCCAATGGCCATCAAGGTACTGGCTGAGATCAGCATCGACATTTCGGGCCATACCTCCAAGCACATGAATGAGTTTCTAAATCGTCCGGTTACCACGGTGATTACGGTATGTGGCAACGCGGATCAGGCTTGCCCCATGTTTCCTGGGCAGGTTAACCGCTATCATTGGGGCTTTGATGACCCGGCCCATGCCACAGGCACAGAGGAAGAAGTTCTGGCCGTTTTCCGCCGTGTACGAGATGAGATCAAACGTGTTTTTGAACCCTATGCCTTCGGCTATCAGGATGCCCTGAAAACAAAAAGTTAGTATGCCGCTCAAAATTGAGTTTCTTGGAGAAGTGCTGGGCACATTTCTATTGGTTTTCTTCGGCTGCGGAAGTGTCTGCACGGCGATTACGACCGGAGCATTGGTGGGAGTCTTTCAGGTGGCCATCGTTTGGGGCCTTGGAATTGCCACGGCCATTTATCTGACCGGGGGATTGAGCGGGGCGCATCTCAATCCTGCGGTAACCATCTCATTGGCGGTTTACCGACGCTTTCCCCCGCACAAGATTGTGCCATACATCGCTGCCCAAATGTTGGGAGCTTTTCTGGCCTCAGTTATTCTGTTCGTCATCTTTTCTGATGCTATTGATTCTTTTGAAAAGGCTCACGGCATAGTCCGGGGACAACCGGGGAGTGAAGCCAGCGCCATGGTATTCGGTGAATACTTTCCGAATCCCGGCGGCAAGCCTTTGACGGACGACTCGCGCAGTATCATGCCGCAATGGAGGGCCTTTACCGCTGAGGTGATTGGAACCGGCATTCTTTTGCTGGTCATTCTGGGTGTGACGGATGAACGCAATACCTCATTTCCAAAGGTGCTCACGGCTCCCACCATCGGGCTGACGATTACGATGCTTATCTCCATCTTCGGGCCACTCACCATGGCTTGCTTTAATCCAGCACGTGACTTGGGGCCAAGACTGTTCTCGTCGTTGGCTGGGTGGGGTTCGCTGCCGTTCGCAGTAAACGGAATTGGCTGGCTGACGGTTTACTGCGTTGCTCCGGTCTTGGGCGGCCTGGCAGGAGGAATGATTTATCATTTCTGCTTGGCCAAGAACTTTGCTTGTTTTCCGCAAGATAAGATTGATCAGCCGTAAGCGAGAGACGGAAAAGGGATTCAATGGCTGTTATCACCTTTTGGTCGGACATCGACTTCCGATAACCTCTTAAGCATGCTCCTGCTCATCGTTCTCGTCTTGTTCCCGTTCGTAATCTGGCAGGCCAATAAAAAACTCCGTTTCGTCCGAGCCAGCCTCGCCTGGCCTACGGCTCCGGGAGTGGTATTTACCGGCAACGGAGAATCATTGAGGTTGCAGCGGTAACGGCGGCGCGCTGGTCTTTTCCCTCTTCGCCTGTTCCTGCAATCCCATGGTCAACGCCGTCATTCCGGTAAGACCGCCGAGCTGCATGCTTTCCACGGCCGAACTGGGCACAATGACGATCGAGGCATTACTTTTCAATCCCTCATAGAGCATGTTCATGGCCCGCAAATGGAGGGCTGTGGGGTTGTCGACATAGGTCTTGGCCGCTTCCCCGAATTTCTCCGCCACCTGCCGTTCCGAATCTCCCAGGATCACGCGGGCCTGCCGTTCCCGCTCCGCCTGAGCCTGCATCGACATCGCATCCTCCAGCGCCGGGGGAATCAGGACGTCCTTGACCTCCACCGAAATGACCTTGACGCCCCAGGGCTCGGTACGCTCGTCGATGATTTTCTGCAACTCGCCGCTGATTTTTTCCCGGCCCTCCAGCATGTCAGAGAGCATGGTCTTGCCGATGACGTCGCGCAGAGCCGTTTGCGAGGCCCAACTGATGGCGACTTGATAATCGGCCACGTCCAACGCGGCCTTCTTGGGGTCGATGACCTGCCAAAAGAGGACGGCATCCACGTCGACCGGCACGGTATCCTTGGTCAGGGTTTTTTCCGCCTTGAAGGAAGTCGGGATGATCCGCGTATCGATCCAGTAGGGGATCATGTCGATGATCGGAATGATAAAAAAGAGCCCCGGCCCCTTCAGTTCGTGGAAACGGCCCAGCCGTAAAATCACCGCCCGGTCCCATTGATCCGCCACCTTGATAGCGGAAGAAGCGACGAGAGCAACCGCAAAGGTGATGACTCCGATGCCTGTGCCGAGCACGTTCGAAATGACGCCAACGACAAAAGCAAAGACTCCGCCGACGCCCAGGATGATAAAAAAGATCAAGGTTGCGAACGGGTTGGGTTTTCTCATGGGAGTTGCCTTTCAGGAATGGATTGGTAAATGGGGACTGCTTTTTGGCGGCCGAAGTTTCCTCGTTTAAATTTACGCTTCATTTTGCAACTCGCCAATGAATCCGCAAGGGAGCTTGGCCATTTCAAAGAGAGTTTCAAGGTCATGCGTCAATGAACGATTGCCCTTTCATCTCACCCCTTTTAACCTGAGCTTGAGCAAACCACGCTCAAGAATGGACAAAAACAAAAGATTATTGCCCATCCATGAAACTAAAACTCATCCTCTCGCTGATCTGTTCTGTTTTTTTGTTAAACACCCCTTCATTTGGCGCAGCCACCAACTGGAGAATCATCAACCGCATCCACATCGGTGGCGATGGTGGCTGGGATTATCTGACGATTGAATCTGAAACAAATCGCCTTTTTATCAGCCACGCCAAACAAGTCGTGGTGGTGGACTTGAAGACAGACTCAATCATCGGCTCCATCGCCGCCAACGGAGTCCACGGCATCGCCCTGGCCCCCGACCTTAAGCGCGGCTTCATCAGCAACGGAGCCAATAATACCGTGACGATTTTTGATCTCACCACGCTGAAAATTCTCGCCACGCTCCCCGCCGAAAAAAATCCGGACGCCATTTGTTACGACCCCATCACCCACCGCGTCTTCGCCTTTAACGGGGGAAGCGGAACCGCCACGGTGATTGATGCGGCAAAACAAACCGTCCTGGACGAAATTCCACTCGAGGGCAAACCGGAATTCGCGGTGGCGGACGGTCGCGGCTCAGTCTTCAATGCCCTGGAAGACAAGAACCAGATATTGAAAATTAACGCCAGCACGTTGGCCATTGATGCGCGCTGGGACCTGCCCGAGGGAAGCACACCCTCGGGGGTGGCCATTGACCGGGTGCATGGACGCCTTTTCATCGGCTGCAGGAACCAAACCATGGTTGTCATGAACAGTGTCTCAGGCAAGGTCATCACCACCCTGCCCATCGGCAAAGGCGTGGATGCCTGCGTTTATGACCCCATCGGCAAACGTGCTTTTGCTTCCTGCGGCGACGGCACGATGACGGTCGTACAGCAAGGCAACAACGACACCTATGCTGTGGCAGAAAAGGTGATCACGGAATCTCGTGCCCGAACAATGGCCTTTGATCCGACCACCGGCACCGCTTATCTGCCCACGGCCAAGTTTGGCCCGACACCCGATGCCACACCCGATCAGCCCAAGCCACGTCCAGCAATCCTGCCCGACAGCTTTGAAATTCTTGTGCTCAGAGCTTCATCTACGTGATGAGAAGAGGGTACTCCCAGTTGGAATCGACCCAACACTCCACGATCGTCTCTCGGCCGTGCCTACTTCAAACTGGCATGAAATTCGGTCCAATCGTCCAGGTTATTCAACCGGACGGCATCCTTGATCAGACCTTTGTCTTCGATGCCCGCGCCGGTCAAAATCGCTTTGCGGGTCTCATCGGTATGGATGTAACCCCGGATGGCGGCATTGAGCTTTTCGATGACCTGCGGATCGATTTTGCCTTTTTTCTTGAGAATCCATTTCTCGAATTCCGGATAGGAGGGGAGGCTCGTTTTGAGATATTCCAGCGTCTCGACGCGGTCGAGATCCAGGGCGGTCAGGACCATCTGGTCGTACCCCTGTCCGCAAAAATCGTAACCCTCCGGCAAAAGATTCTTTGCGGACAACAAAATCTTCTGCCAAAGCCGTGGAAGATGGGCAATTCCCAGAGGACCCGTCGTGTCGGAACTGATGGTTGGAACAATTGTTTTCATGCCCGCACTTTATCAGCGTCGATGGGCATGAAAAGTCATTTGCACGGATTCTTTGGGGGCACGTTTGAGAACTCTTGTCGAAAGCAGACTGTCCTAAGCCCATCCTAAAACTAACCTATGGAATTCGACGTTTTCATCAGTCATTCTAGCAAGAACAAAACCATGGCGGACGACGACCCAGGGCAGCTATCAGGCCGTCGGGCAGGATTCGATGCAACTTACCGGCCCCCTCGGCACGGCGACTTGGTCCCGGTAGTAATTGTTGGGATATTGTGTTGATAATTAGGTCATGGGACTCCTGTTACCTTTTTTCCTGACGCTGCTGCTGTACAGTTATCTGCGCCGCCTTTCGACTGAGCCGGTGGACCGGCGACAAACGGTTTTGCTTGTTGCCATGATCCTGGGGGTCTTCGTGGCCTGGGGAACGGAGCTACTCAGCGCGATCCATCTGCTGACTCGGATTGGCGTCTTCCTTTACTGGAGCCTGGGCTGCCTGGCGGCGCTGGGTCTGCATTTTTCGGTCCAAAATCCGCATCCTTCTACTTGGAAATCGATCCGCGTCGTCCTCCACGAGGCGGGCGTGCTCTCGTTCGCCATGGCGCTGACGATTACGGTGTTTGTGACGGTAACGGGCCTGGTCACCTTATGGGCCGTGCCGAACAATTTTGATTCGATGATCTATCATTTGTCCCGCGTGATTCATTGGAGACAAGACCACTCGATTGCTTTTTACGGCACCAGCGACGATCTGCAAAATTCCGCGCCTCCGCTGGCGGAATGGACGATTCTCCACCTGACTTTTCTTCAAGGCAACGCCGATCTGGCCAATCTCGTCCAATGGCTGTGCTATGTCGGCTGCATCGTGGGAGCGTCGGTGGTTGCCGAGATGCTGGGCGGAAGTTCCCGCGAAGGGTTGATTGCGGCTTTCTTTGTCGCCACGCTTCCGGCCGCAACTCTGGAGGCGACCAGCACGCAGAACGATTTGGTGATGGCGTTCTGGTTGACCTGCCTGGTCTATGGCTGCCTGCTGCTCACCCGCAAGGTAACTTACCGGGCAACCAGCATCGTTGGCGCCGGGCTCGGCCTGGGCCTGTTGACCAAAACCGTGGTCGCTCTCTATGCCACGCCGTTCGTGCTTTGGGCGGCAGTCATTCTTCTGGGGCACGGCGTCCGCAAGGCGGCGCCTCACTTGGTTCTTCTCGGCCTGCTCGCGCTTACTCTGAACCTGGGCCACTTCTCGCGAAATTACCTCACGTCGCAAAGTCTGTTCGGTCCCGATCCTCAGAACAAAAAGGGCATGCATTTGATGAGCAACGACCTTCACACTCCGGGCGCCGTGTTCTCAAATATTCTGCGAAACCTAAGTCTCCATGCGGTTGTGAATCACCAAAAATCATTCCCTGAGCATCTGGTCATCCGTATCCACCAACTTTTGGGCCTTGATCCCAGCGATCCCCGCACAACTTTTGCAAACAATAAGTATTTCATCTACGACGATGGGGAGGATGGCTCTCCGATGCCATTTCATCTCGCGGTCATCATCCTGGCTTTTGGCCTCGTGCTGCTTCGATTTCGCCGGAATGCCGGGATCGCCGCCACAGTGGCAATCTGCATTCTGAGCGGCGCATTTTTATTCTGCCTGATCTTAAAATGGCAGCCTTTTCATTCACGACTCCATCTGCCCCTGTTCATCCTTTCCGCGCCCGTTGCCGCCCTTCTTTTCCAAGGGGGACTCTTTCGTTACCTGCTTGCACCCGTCGTCGTTCTCCTGGCCTGGATGAGCCTGCCCGACGTCTTTGAATATCCTTGTCGGCCCGCGCTTGGTCCCAATAGCGTCTTTATCGCCTCTTCGGATGACCAGCAGTATAGAACCTACTTTCCATTGCGGGAACTTTACCCGAGAATTATACAACTCCTGCTGCAAGATCATGTAAAAGAGGTCGGTTTTATTTCGAATCACAACCAATGGGAGTACCCTCTAGCAGCCTATGGCAATTTCCACTCCCGATGGAGGACCGATCAGGTGCTGATTTGGGGTCGCTACGCACACTTGGAAACCAAACGCGTGCCCGATGCACTCGTCTGCGCACGACGAGGATTGGGCGAAATCCTCGTCGTTCACAGGCGAACCTATCATAGAATTTACACCGGCAACGATCCGTCGACGCAGCAATTTCTTGTTTCGGTTTATCTACCGGTAAGCGCCCCCGCTCCCTAGAACACTCGAACCGAGCTTGTCGTGATGAAGATCCAGGGACTGAGCAGCCCACGAAAGGGAACGGTGCTGCTCACGAGCGGGCTGCCCGGATGCAAAGCAATGTCGATCTCCCCTGGAGCGCCAAAACAGAAGATGTTTTTTCCCGAAAGAAAAAGATTTTTACATATTGACTGGAAAACATTTGCAGACCGCCACAACCTAACCAACTTAATGCCAATTATTTGAGAAGATTGAGCCGGGTTGGCATGGAGCAAGCAGCGGGATGGCATGAAAATTCTGCATTTTATGGCAATAGCCTTCCTGGCGGGTGCGGGACACGCCGTTGCCGGTACTCCGGAAGCGCAAGTCACTGAATCGGTGAACAAGGTCCAGTACGGTCCGTCGCAATCATCGGTCGAAGCCTACCCGGCACCGGTCGGCACGTTGGTGCAGGACGGATCGTACGTGCAAACGGGTTCGGCCTCGCGGGCGGAATTGCGATTTCCCACGCAGAGCATCGCACGGCTGGGCTCGAATACGATTTTCAATTACACCGCTTCGTCAAACCAGGTGGATCTCAGCGCGGGGACGATTCTTTTCTGCAAGCCCAAGAATGCGCCCACGCAGTTGAACATCAAGACCGAGGCGGTTACCGCGGGCATAACCGGGACAACCGGATTTGTCCAAGTGCAACTCGACAAGCAGGGCAAGCCGGCCCTCTTCCTCTTCGGGTTGATCGAGGGTCACGCCCAAGCATTCGCTGGCGGGAAGGCGTTTCCCATCACGTCGGGGCAATTCCTGCTGGTCAAGCCGGGTTTGTCGCCGGAACTCCTGAACTTTGACGTGCCGAAACTGGTGAAGACGTCCCCGCTGATCACAAAATTTAAGGTACTACCCAACGAGATCTTCATCACCGAAGCGGTGCAGAACTATCTCGACGACGAGCGGCGCGGGTTTATCCAGCCGCCCGCCAGCGGACCGGGTCCGGGTTTTACGTATGACCTGCCGGGCGTGCCTCCGATAACGATCGACTCGGTGCAGAATGCCGAGCGGGAAGGATCACCGCCTTCCAACCCGAACCCGCCATCCAGGCCAAACGACGGGTAATCGGAGACTTTCGGCGCAGACTGAAAACCGCGCCAATTGCCTCTCTAAGGAGCCGGGTTGTTTCAAGGAGGGGTTTTCAAATTCAACTTCGAGCTTGGGTCTGCACCCGCCATCGGCTATTCGGGAGTTAGCCATGATCGACTTCACTCGAGCTTTTGATTCCGCCTGGGAACGGATGACCATCATCCTGTTTCAGCCCTTTGATCTCGGAAAATGGCTTACCATCGGCCTGAGCGCCTTCCTGGCCGGTCTTCTTTCGGGAGGCAACGGCATCAATGGCTCCTACAACTATAATAATGGCAAATTCACCGGTTTTAAGGGCGGTGCGCAGATTCCCAGCCTCGGCATCCAGCAGCTTCACTCCGACCTTTCCAGCGCCCTGGCCGGGGTCCAGATCGGAATCATTGTCATTGTGGGCATAATGATCCTCCTTTTCGTCCTGGCACTGACCGTTGTCATTTATTGGTTGGGGGTACGGGGGCAGTTTCTGTTCATCGACAACGTGGTGCGCAACCGGGGCGCCATTGCCTGGCCCTGGAGTTATTATGCGCGCCACGCGAACAGCCTCTTTTTGTTTTATCTTCTCCTCATCGTTGCCTCCCTGTTCGTTTTCCTACCGATTCTCGCCGTGGCCGTTGTGATGGGAATTCCCCTCTACATCCATCAGCGCTGGCCGGAAGGCTGGGAAATCGGCGGCTTTGTTGTCCTTGGATTGATTTACGCGGTCGTGGCCGTCGTTCTCAGTTTCATCTTCTTCATTTTCAAGGAATTCGGCGTGCCTCTCATGTTTCGCAATGGCCTCCCGGCCCGCGTCGCATTCATGGAATCGCTCAGCCTCATCCAACATCACTTTGGCAGTGTTTTCGTTTTCGTCCTGCTTCGCATCGCCCTTGGGCTCGGCATTGCCATTCTCTCGATCATCACCTGCTGCCTCACCTGCTGCGTCACAGCGCTGCCCTATATCGGAACCGTGGTGCTGCTTCCCGCGCTCGTTTTTGTGCGGTGTTTTTCTCTCGACTGCCTTGCCCAGTTCGGGCCGCAATACGATGTTTGGACCGTCGACGTCCCACCCGACAACCCGGCGTCGGGTAAAATGTAGTCGTCGTTCAGCAGTCAATTTTCACCGCAAACAGCGCGTTTGTGTGCGCAGCCGCCTTCCACCTATGCCGAGGCCCAAAATTGACTCACAACGCGGCCTTGCCAAATTTTGAAGACACGCCCTACTTGGCGTCTACCTTGCTCTTTATAAAACCTGAAATATAGTGTAGCCATCAAATGCAAAGTTCTTGTCGAAACCAATTTTTTATCGCTCACAGCGGCGCTGGCTTAACGAAGCAATAAATAGAGCTCTTTGGCGATCAATAAGGTATCTGCATTCACAAAAGTCGCGGGGCTTTACCCTACATCAGTTTCAGCTTAGACCTTGCAGACACTAGCGCCAGAAAAGTTATCCTTGAGCAGTGAAAGCCAGCCTTATTTGCACATTTATCTCGCTTTTACCTCCGTATTCACTCTTTTCGGGTCACTGCCCCTCCGTCTGTACCGTGAAGATCAATTTTATCCCGCCCTCCACCTCCACCATCTTGGTGGCTTACGTAAGATTGGATTAGATTGAGGCAGCTTAGCAGAGCAAAATGGAAAGACCATGAACAGGCTACAGAGCTGGATTATCGGGCCCAAAAGCGAGCGAAAGCTTCTTTTCGGGTTGTTCTGCATGATCGCTCTCTGTGTGATTGGACTGATCGACTATTGGGCCGATTATCGTCTGTTGTTCACCGTGCTCTATGTTTTGCCCATTGGGTTCGCGACGGTTTATGTCAATCGAATCTATGCCCTGGTTCTTGCGGTTTTAAGTGTACTTGTCTGGAACCTCGGAGACATCGTGGCGAATGCCCCGTCTCCGGGCGTGGGCATCCGGCTTTGGAATGACGGAATCGTCTTTTCCTTATATCTGATCGTCATCTACCTCCTTCATGCCCTGCATCAAACTTTGGTCGGATTGGAAACCACGGTCCAACAACGCACCAAAGCGCTCAGAAATGAAATGAACCAGCGCGAGCGATTGGAGCGCGAAATTCTCGATTTGACCGAACGCGAACGCCAGCAATTTGGTCAGGAACTGCACGACGTGGTCTGCCAGGAACTCACCAGCATCGCGATTGCCGGACACCTCGCGATTAAGAAGCTGTCCGCAAAAGGCATGGATGGCGTCGAGGACATTCAGGAAATAGCGCAAATGGTGGATCGAGTCCTGAGCAAAACCCGCAGCGTTGCCGGAAGCTTCTTCACGGCGGGATTTGACGTGGAGGGCCTGGCCGAGGCACTTCACGAGGCCGCCCGCAATATCGAGGAGAGAAGCAGCATCAAATGTGAGATTGAGTGGCAGAAGCATCTTTCGAATTGGAATGAAGACGTGGTGATGCATCTCTTTCGGATCGCGCAGGAGGCCATGCACAATGCGGTCAAGCATGCCGAAGCTTCCCGCATCAAAGTCAGCTTGAAGGAAACCACGCAAGCAACCGTGCAGTTGATCGTCGAGGATAATGGAAAGGGCCTGCCCGCGTCTGAGAAAAGCACCAAGGGGCTGGGCCTCAGAATCATGGCCTATCGCGCCTCGCTCATTGGTGGAACGCTGACGAGAGAAAGTCCTCCCCAGGGAGGCACGCGAGTGACCTGCATCGTTCCGCTCCAAAGCGTTTTCAAGGAAACAACCCTGAGGCACTAATATGGCAACGGAAAACACGTCAAATCCCCAACGCACCATCTACCTGGTTGATGACCATCCTTTGGTGAGGGACTGGCTGTCCCGCCTGATCAATGCAGAGGGGGATTTAAAGGTCTGTGGTGATACGGACAAGGTGGATGATGCCATCCAAGAAATTCAGCGACTTAAACCGAACCTCGTTATCATTGACATCGGCTTGCGTGGAAGATCGGGAATTGAATTGATTCGTTTCCTCAAAGACCAAAATTCGGATGAACTCATTCTCGTGCTTTCCACGCATGATGAAACGGTCTACGCACATCGTGCCCTGAAGGCGGGTGCGCGCGGTTATGTGAATAAGCGCGAAACAACGGAAAGGGTCATCCAGGCCATCCGGCGTATTTTGTCCGGTGGGATGTTTATCAGTGAAGCTCTGGCCGAGTCTCTCGCCCTGGGTTTGAGCCAAAACAGGCATCCGACTTGGGCTGGCGACGTGAACTTGTTGAGCGACCGTGAACTTGAAGTTTTCCGCTTGCTGGCCATGGGCCGGGAAACCTCCGAAATTGCCAAGGATTTATCGGTCAGCCTTAAAACCGTTCAGAGTTACTGTGCCCGGATCAAGGAGAAGCTCAACCTGCGCAATGCGACGGAGTTGCTCCAGGCCGCTACCCGGTGGTTCGATGCGCAGAATAGCTTATAAAGCTGGCTCTTCATTCGGAATAAACCCGAAGATGATATAAACAACATAAGTTAGCTATAGCAAACTTATCATTGACTGGTAAGAAAGACCGGCTACTTTCGCGGCATGATCTTAGTTCGCGAGAATTTGTTCATGCCCGGACGAGCACTTCTTCTTATGGGTAAAATACCAAGTTCTAAGCGCGAAGTCGGTGAGACCAAAGACATCCAACCGCAAATAAAAGGTATCCCATCGTTGGCGAGAATGCCAAAGATCGTCTGTACTGTTCCGCCGGGGGCATCTGTAGTATACCGCCGGAGAACATAGCCCGAAGAGGAGGAAAAGAATGAAATCGAAACCAGCCAGACACTTCAACTATCGCTTACGACTTGCCGTGTCCGCCTTTATCTTCATCGGATATTTTTCATGGCTGGGCAATCTTTCCGCGCAAACAGCCGACGGTTCAGTTCCCGCCGCCGATCCCAAAACCGTGGCTTCTGCAGCCACAACCCCGCCAGCGCCCGATCACATCAATTTGTGGAACGAAGATGACGCGCAAAATCAAAGTTGGATGTTCCACTGCCAGAATACGGACATCGTCCAGGGCTACCCGGGCATTGCCTCTCCGTACGAGGGAACAAACAGCCTGCCGTCGGGAGGCCAGGTGCGGGAAACTGTTTCCTTTGATTTCTATTTCGGAGCGCATATCTGGCCCGGGGGCGAGTTATATTTCAATCCTGAGGCTTATCAGGGCTTTGGCTTGGCCAATACCCTCGGCATAGCGGCCTTTACCAACGGCGAGGCTTTTAAATCCGGGGAGCAGGTTGGAAATTTCATCATTCCACGACTTTTTTACCGACAGACATTTGGATTTGGCGGGGAACAGGAGCAACTGGGATCCGACGAGCTTCAGCTGGCTCAGAAGGTCGACGTTTCCCGGTTGACCCTCACCGTCGGCAAAGTGTCCTTTGGGGACTTCTTTGACGATAACGCCTATTCGCATGACCAACGCACTCAGTTCATGAACTGGACCCTGGTCGATAGTGGTGGTTTTGATTCCCCCCAAGATGCGGATGGGTACACCAATGGAGTTGTTTTGGATTTTAATCAGAAGAACTGGGCGGTGCTCTGGGGCCATTTTATGGTGACGAAATATCTGAACACTCATGCTCTCGATTACGACCTGACCAAAGCTTGGGAGGAACTTCTGGAATTGGATGAGCGGTATTCGATTGGAGAACACCCTGGGACCGTACGCCTTTTGGGCTGGTTGTTGTCGGCGAATCTTGGCAGCTACTGGGACACGGTCAATGATCCCAGCGCGGGCATGGATATTACGCAGACCGCCAAGTATCGGTATCAATATGGCTTTGCTCTCAGCGCTGACCAGGAAATCACCAAGGATTTGGGTGTCTTTACCCGCATAAGTTGGGGTCAGCCGAATGACGACTGTTTCATGTTCACCGACATGTCACAAAGCGTCGCCTTGGGCGCTCAGCTCATGGGCACGGCGTGGTCACGACCAAATGATGTCGTTGGCTTGGCTGATACGGTGGGTGCATTGAGCCAAGGTCAGGCGACCTATTTCAACGATGGCGGGTTGGGGTCAATCGTTGGGGATGGCCAACTCAGCTACGCGCCAGAAAATGTCACTGAGACCTACTACAATGCCCAACTTGACGATCATGTTCATCTGACCGGGGACTTTCAATTGGTCGATAATCCCGGATTTAACTCGGCTCGTGGGCCAGTCTTTGTCTTCGGGGCGCGACTTCACGTCGAGTTTTAAAATGTGTCGAGTTACTTTCAAGTAACTCTTTGTAGGGCTGAGACCTACAAAATATTTCGGGCCTACCCGATAGACGAATCTCCAAGCCTCACAATACACTGCCAACATGCCGTACCAGCTTAGTCTTTCTGATTGTCGCATGCGGATGTAACTCGAAAGCACAAGCACTTAAGTTTACGATGAAACCTCCATTCCATTTTGCCCAAAGGGCAGCCGCAGTTGCTGCAATGGTTGTGACAACCCTATTTCTGGTGACCGGGTGTGGCCAGTCGTCCGATACCAGCCCGCCGCAGGACGCGGATTCAGCACCCAACGCCAACCCGTCTGAGGCAGCGGTGACCTTAACGGCGGACCAACTGAGCGCGATCAAGATTGAGCCGGTGGGAACGCATTTTTTCCCCATTGAAAAAGAGGCGGTCGGCAACATTTCTTACGATAAAACGACTGATCCCTCGACCAAGTCGCTGGTGGCGAATGTCACCGAAAGCGACATTCCCCTCATGCGTGTGGGGCAGCCGGTTGAGGCGAAGGTGCTGGCTTATCCTGACCGCGTCTTCAACGGTAAGATTTCAGCATTGGGTGGCAGCGTCTGGGATTCGGGCGGCAACCCGGCCGTCGATCCAACCGTCCACACGGTCATCGTGCGCTGTGAGATCGTCGACCCCCAGAATGAACTCTATCCCGGGATGCTCGCCAGCGTGGTGATTCAAGTTCAGGACCCGGTGGAGTCCACCGCCATTCCGATGAAAGGCGTGGTCCGGAATGGTGACGGCACGATGGCGGCCTGGGTCACGACGAATCGCCACCGCTTTGTCCAGCGAATCGTCAAGGTCGGCCTGCAAAGTGACGGCCAATATCAGGTCCTCGCAGGGTTGCAACAAGGGGAACTGGCCGTAACCGATGGGGCGGTTTTTCTGAGCAACATCCTCTTCGCCCCGCCGAGCGACTGATTGATTCGATCAAGGCCAGCCATGCTCAAATCTATTGTCGCTTTCTGCCTGACCCGCCGCGCCATCGTGGTATTCGGATTGTTGCTCTTTGCCCTGGCCGGTTTCGCCGCTTTTAAGAGCCTCAACATTGAGGCGTACCCGAATCCGGCGCCGGTTATTCTGGAAATCACCGCACAGGCGCCGGGTCTGTCCGCCGAGGAGATGGAGCGTTACTACACGATTCCCATGGAGGTTGGACTCTACACGACACCCGGCATCCAGATCATCCGTTCCACGTCATTCTATGGCCTGACCTTTGTCCGGGTTGTGTTCAAGTATGGGGTCGACTATGACTTCGCTTATGCCCAGACGGTTATCGCGTTGCAACAAAACGTCACCCTTCCGGGTGGTCAGATACCTTCGGTCAACCCGAACAGCGGGTCCGGGGAGATCTATCGTTACACGGTGGAAGGTCCGCCCCATTTTGGGCTGACCAATCTTCGCACGGTGCAGGACTGGATCGTGCTGCGCCGGCTCCTGTCCATTCCGGGCATCGTGAATGTCAACAGTTGGGGAGGCATCACCAAGGAGTTCGATGTCGAGGTTAACCCGGTCAAACTCGAAGCCTATGGCATCACGATTCCTCAAATCATCACCGCCTTGGGCAACGCCAATATCAACGTTGGCGGACGCGAAATAACCATCGGCCAGCAGTCCATCAATATCCGGGGCATCGGCCTGATCGATGACGGCGGCAACGATGATTTGACCCAGGGTTACAAAGTGGACGACATCGAAAATATTGTCCTGACCCAATCGAATGGCGTTCCCGTACTGATCAAGGATGTCGCAAATGTGAAGGTGGGGTATGTGCCGAGGCTCGGTATTTTCGGCAAGGACTATGACGACGATGTGGTGGCGGCGATCGTGGTGATGAACCGCACGCAGAAAACCGCCGACATGCTGCCCAAGATCAAGGCCGAGGTCGCCAAAATGAACAGCGATGGCAGCCTGCCACTGGGGGTCAAGATAGTTCCTTTTTATGATCGCAGTTCGCTCATTTCGGTCACCACCCACACGGTTTTACACAATCTGATTTTCGGATGCCTTTTGATCTTCCTGATTCAATGGACTTTCCTCGGTGATCTGCGCAGTGCCATTATCGTCGGACTGAACATTCCGTTTGCGCTGTGCTTTGCCATCGTTCTTCTCGTAATCCAGGGCGAAAGCGCAAATCTTCTCTCGCTCGGCGCGGTCGATTTTGGCATCATCGTCGACTCGGCGGTGATTCTTGTTGAGAATATCTTCCGGAACTTCCAACGACCCGCGGAAGAAAGACAAGGCCTGCTGCAAAGCCTGGCCCAAGACCTTTGGGGGCCAGACCCGACGAGAGCCTCCTCCCATTCGACCCAGGTGCAGGGATGGACAGACCGGTTGCGGCTGATTTTGATCAGCGCGATCCAGGTCGATAAAGCCGTGTTCTTTTCCGTCTTGATCATTGTCGCCGCTTTTGTGCCGCTCTTTACGATGCAGGGAGTCGAAGGAGCGATCTTCGGGCCCATGGCGCGCACCTATGCCTACGCGCTGGCCGGGGCCTTGATTGCAACTTTCACGGTGACTCCCGTGCTTGCGTCCCTGCTCATGCCCGAACAGGTGAAGGAAACCGAAACCATGATCGTCCGTGCCCTGCACCGCCTCTACCAACCCGCGCTGCGTTTTGCCCTGGCTCGCCGCGCAACCATGATGGCGTTTGGCATCGTTTTTCTCGTGGTGGCGGCCTTTTTCGGATTGCGGCTGGGAAGTGAGTTTCTCCCGGCGTTGGAAGAAGGCAATTTCTGGATTCGTGCTTCCATGCCGAGCACGCTCTCGCTGCAGGACGGCGAGGCGGCGACGCGAAAAATGCGCCTGATTCTCCTGAAATATCCGGAAGTCATCACGGTCACTTCCCAGCATGGCCGGCCTGATAACGGAACCGACGCTTCCCCCTTTTCCAACGTCGAGCTTTTCGTTCCGCTCAAGCCGCTCGATCAATGGCCGGCAGGCATGACCAAGGACAAACTGACCGATCAAATCAACGCCGATTTTGAACGTGAGCTACCAGGGGTTATCTTCAACTTTTCGCAATACATCCAAGATAACATCGAGGAGGCGATCTCGGGTGTCAAAAGCGCCAATTCGGTCAAGATACTCGGTCCCAATCTTCAAACTTTGACGGATCTCGCCGAGCAGGTCCAGGATCAGATGAGCCAAGTCAAGGGCATTACCGACCTAGGAATCTTTCCGGTCCTGGGTCAGCCCAACCTCAATATTAAGGTGGACCGGGCCAAGACGGCACGATACGGCCTGAATTCGGGCGACGTGAACACGGTGATCCAGGCCGCGATGGGCGGTGCCTCCGCGACCACCGTGCTGGAGGGCGACCGGTCGTGGAGCCTGATTGTTCGTTACGCGTCCGAATTCCGAGACAGCGTCGACAAGATTCGCAACATCAAGGTGGCTTATCAAACCAGCGCCGGGACTACCGCCTACATCCCCTTGAGTGAGCTGGCGACGATCACATTGGAGAACGGGGCGTCCTGGATTTACCACGAAACGGGGGAACGCTTCATACCGGTCAAGTTTAGCGTGCGCGGACGCGATCTGGGCGGCACCGTCGCCGAAGCCCAGGCGCGCATCGCTAAAAATGTAAAACTTCCGAGCGGTTACCGAATCGTCTGGGCCGGTGAATTTGAAGATCTCAAGCTTGCCCAAGAGCGCCTGGCGATCATTGTGCCGATCAGCCTTCTTCTCATTTTGGGTTTGCTCTACACCCTGTTCAACTCAATTCGGGAGGTCCTTCTGGCGTTGTTAGGGATTCCCTTCACCGCCGCCGGGGGCGTGCTCGCCCTCTATTTTTCGGGACTGAACTTCAGCATCTCGGCGGCCATAGGTTTCATTTCGTTGTTTGGCGTGTCGGTGATGATCGGCATTCTCATGATCACCTACTACAATCGCATACGGCTTCGCATACCTGAACCGAGAGACGCCATGTTTCATGCCGCCTCGATCCTCATGCGGCCGCTGCTGATGATGAGCCTTTCCGCCGGCATCGGCCTCTTTCCGGCGGCGATTTCACACAGTATTGGGAGCGAGGTGCAGCGTCCGCTCGCGACGGTGGTGGTCGGGGGCATGATGATCGGCTCCATCATGCTGCTCCTCGTTGTTCCTGCACTGCAACTGATGTTCCTGGGCCGTAAATATGTTCCCCCGGCTCAAACTGAATCCGAATGAAAACAACCTGTTTCCTTTTTGCGGTAGCTGGTTTTGGGGCGTTAACCCTTGGGTTCAGCTCTGCCGACGAGCCGTCAGGTCAACCCTCCGGACAAGGGTCCCACCAGAATCATAACACCGGCGACCATACCGCCAACTCCCTGCATGACAGCCAGACGAGTGGCAACAAAGATCAGACGGATGTAAACCATCCACCATCTGATGCCAATCGTCCTATCTCTGAGAAGGTCGGTCAGACTGGTCCGACTAAAACTCCGTCCCAACACCCACCGGCCAATAATCCTTCTCACCAGACGTCTTTGCTGAACAAAAACAATTCCATCGCAAAGGATGGATCACTCATCAATAAGCCGGGGAGCAACAGCGCGCAATTTACCAGACCACCGGTGGGCGGAGGAACCACTGCGCTATGGCCTGACCTCGTTCGCAAACAGCCTGGTCCCACCGCGAGCCTCGGTGGCTTGACGGCCTCAAGCATCAAAACCTCGACGGCGGGGATCAATGGCACCGGGATGAAACGCACCATCCCCAGGTGATTTGACAAAATGAAACTATTTCGAAAACCCCGCACGACAGGCTTGACGGCACTCGCCGTCTCGACGCTGCTGGCCGGTTGCGCGGTGGGTCCCGATTTCAAAGAGCCCGCGCCGCCAACCGTCAACAGCTATACACCAAGTCCGCTTTCGACCACGAGCACATCTCCGGATGTTGCCGGAGGAGAAGCCCAGCACTTCGTCACGGGGCAGGACATTTCGGGAGAGTGGTGGATGCTGTTTCACTCCAAACCGCTCAACGACTTGATTGAGCGCTCGCTCAAGGCCAATCCCAACATCAAGGCGGCCCAGGCCGCGTTAAAGGTGGCGCATGAAAATACCCTGGCTCAGGAAGGGGCCTTTTTCCCCAGTATCACCGGAGATGCCACCGCCCAGCGAGCGAAGGCATCGACTGTCGTTTCGCCCCTCCTCAACTCCAATGCGGTTTATTACAATCTTTACACGCCCCAGGTTAACGTGTCGTACGTGCCGGACGTCTTTGGCCTTAACTGGCGCACGGTGGAGTCCCTGAAGGCCCAGGAGGAACAAGCGCGCTTCGCCCTGGTCGCGACGGATATCACACTGAGCTCTAACATAGTTGTCGCTGCCATTCAGGAGGCGTCTTTGCGGGATCAGATTGCCGCGACCAATGAACTTATCTCGGTCAACACCGACATGCTTCGCATCGTGCGCAACGAGTTTGGGAAGGGGTCCGACACCGGGCTTGATGTTGCCGCACAGGAATCCCAGCTCGCGCAAGTCACCGCCACTCTGCCCCCGTTGCTCAAGCAGCTGGCCCAACAACGCGATCTTCTGGCAGTGCTTGCCGGCGGCTTTCCCAGCGAGGATCCGGTTGAAACGTTTGAGCTTTCGACAATGCAACTGCCGCAGAACTTGCCGGTAAGCCTGCCGTCGCGGCTGGTGGAGCAGCGCCCGGATGTGCGCCAGGCCGAGGAAAACCTGCACGCCGCCAGCGCCCAAATTGGCATCGCCGTGGCGAACCGGCTGCCGAACATCACCCTGACCGCCAATGCCGGAGCCATGGCGTTGGAAGCTGGCCAGATTTTTACGCCCGGCACGGGCTTTTGGACCCTGGCCGGCTCGTTGGCAGGACCGATTTTCGAGGGGGGCACCCTGCTGCACAAGGAACGCGCCGCCCGAGACGCCTATGTTCAGGCCGAAGAACAATTTCGCGCCACCGTTCTCACCGCCTTCCAAAACGTAGCCGACTCATTGAATGCTCTGGAACAGGATGCCAATGCCCTGAAGGCCGCCGCTCTTGCCAGGGACGCCGCCAGCACAACCCTTGATCTGACCAAGCGGCAATTGCAGTCCGGCACCGCCAACTACCTGGCCGTCTTAAATGCGGAGCAAGGTTATCAGCAAGCTGTGCTGAACCTCGTTCAGGCCCAGGCCAATCGCTATGCCGATACCGCCGCTCTCTTTCAGGCTCTCGGCGGCGGTTGGTGGAACCGCGTTGATCTCCCCAAAAACTAATCAACGCAAGTTTATCTCAGCATGGTTAGTTAAGTATATTAGATTACTTTCCTCTTCCACTATTTCAAAGCCTCAACTCCAAAAGAAAGTTCGAGCCGCCATACTAACTTCTGTGATCAGCTGATGAATTTTAACATTTAATACCTCATCTTCAACAACTTAGGGAAGCCATTTGCCGGTGCCTTTGCGTTGCCATTCATGGTGACTATAAAACGATCCATATGTTCACTCGCCTCTAGGATTTGGCATATTCAAGAACAAATCTTCAGTTGACATATATTACAGTAAACCTGTATTGTCACATTTGCTGTTTAACTCGCAAGCCGACAAATAATTCATCGGAGGAGTAGTGGAAATCACAATTCATCTCGACGGAAAAAATTACGGCCCCTACACGTTGGATCAAATCCACGAGTCTCTTAGTAATGGGAGCCTGGATGAAAATGATTTAGCTTGGCGCGAGGGATGTCGGGATTGGTTACCGCTCAAGGATATCATCACTCCGGTAACTTCACCTCCTCCACCTCCATCCAAGTTACCGCTGCGACCCCTGGCGATAAACAACTTGGACGCAAGCTTTGATCTCAAGGGTTCTGAAACAACACTAACCAGAGTAGATAAGAGTCTCAAACAAATGCGGTTGGAAGCAGAGCAGCTTGGGATGACGACCCTGTCTCAACTGGCGAAAACACTAGGAGTGGATGAAGCCACGATATCGAGATGGGAGGAGGATGAAAATTCAATTCCATTAGAATATTATAAGAAATGGCAAGCCGCCTGTGGAGTGCGTCAGCGACCAGCCTCTGTGCTCTCGACTAGCAGGATAATTCGCATCCATAAAAATGTCGCAGATTGAAAGAAAGTTTGTTACAGGGCGTGTTTTCAAAATAGGGCAAGGCCACGTTGCCCTATTTTGAAGACACGCCACAGGGACTTTATCTCAGACTTATTGTTTGGATCGACAGACCGATACTTAATTATCGCGCTGTCGTCCCACTAGACCTGTCCAAGGAGCCAATAATTGCGTTAAAAACACTCTCTGCTTCGTGTTAGACTGAAAATCCGAAAGCGCTACGACAACTGGTTTTCATACACACCGAAAGGAGCGAAATTTTCGGACAGCTCCTAATAGGAGCAGACCACCCCAGATCATCGTCCACGTGCTAGGCTCGGGAACAGCCGTGACCTCAAGGTCCACTTGGTCGTTTCCGTAGCTTAATGAGAATTGATCGGAATTATAGCCTGTCGGCAAACTCAGATTGAGTGTGCCCGTTTCAATACCCGTATAGGAGAAAAGATCATATGTTCCCACACCGAAGTCGCTTGAGGTCAGAATATTAAGTGTTGCATTATCTAAGTTCAGATTGCCATTAACCGCGACTGTCGAATAAGTCTCGCCTAGCTGCGCTGAGCTCCCCAGAAGGAAATCGACCTGCGCATAAGGACCATTAAAGGTGAGATTGTGGGTCGTCAAAGTTCCAGCTGTAGCTAGTGTGAAGGGAGTATTGGCAAGGAGACCGACCTCAAGGATGCCGTAATTAGTTGCGCTGGTGCTATTGACTGTCAGGTTGCCTGCCGAACCAATGCCGCCGAAGGTGGCTACCGCTGTGCCATTGCCCACGTTCACTGCACCGCTACTCGCGAGTGATCCACCATCGAGAAACAATCCACCGGAATTGACCGACGTTGCCCCGGCGTAAGTATTGTTGCCGCCGAGGACGAGATTACCAGTACCCGTCTTCGTCAGGCCTGCGGTGGTAGAACCCCCATTTTCGATTACGCCGGAGAAAACCGTGGAGGTGTTGTTGCTGCCGACGGTCAGGTTCGAATTATTAAGCAGGACGTTGCCGCCGCCGACGCCGCCGCCCACCGGAATGCTCGAAAGCGATCCGAAATATTGTGCCGCCGAGCTACCGCTTAGGTCGAGGGTCGCGCCAGACATCACGGTAACCGCCGTCGCATTGGAAGCCGTACCATTGCCGATAGTGGCCGCACCGCTGAGGGCCACGGTTCCGGAATTGATCGTCGTCGCCCCCGTGTAGGTGTTCGTGCTGCCGAGAGTCAGCAGCCCCGCGCCGCTTTTGGTCAGGCCGATCGAACCGCTGATCACCGCATTAATCGCCATGCCGGCCCCCGTATTATTTTGAAGCACAATCAAATCTGCGTTGTTGCCACTCGTAATTTTTCCCGGCCCGTTAATGGTCACGCCATTGGCACCGACATTGGACGTTTCCAAAAGGCCGCCACTAGTAAGCGTAAGCGTGTCGCCGGAACCAATGCCGATCGTGCTGGCGCCAGCCGCATTGATTTTCAGCGAGTTGATCGTGGTGTTGGCCGAAATGCTCCCATTAATGGCCGTACCATCATCGGTAACGTTGGCCGTGGTAATGTCACTATCGTTCGAGGTGGTCCAGTTGGCCGGATTGTCCAGGGTGGCGATCGTAACTCCCAGGTCGTTCGTCGTTCCTTCCGAGTAGCCGGGAGCGTTCAGCTGTGCTGTGCTGCCGGTCGGTTCATTGGAAAGAACGATATAATCTCCCACAATTTCCACGATGGTTGTACCGGCCGGAATATTAGTGCCGGTTACGGTTTCCCCTACGGTAAATTGGCCTGGATCCGAGACCGTTAAACCTCCTAGCGTCATCGAGACACTGCCGTACTCGTTTTCTGTGGGATCTTGACTGATCATGATCTCGTCGAAACTAGCTTCAACACTCGTAACCGTCGTACCGATGGGAATACCCGGACCGTAGACAGGTTCCCCTACCACCGCACTGGAGGCACTATTATCGTAAAATTCGATGTAGGGATCGCCGGCATAATAATAGTAGTCGGAGGTAGCAACCATGTTGGAACCGGCGACACCGGCTGATACGCTCGGAGTCAATGCAACAATGGTACCGTCCTGGTTAGTCGCGAAATCACTCATTCCATTGGCCGTGGCCCAACCGCCGATAATGCCGTTGGTGTTCGCCGTAAACGTCGTGATCGCGGCTACGCCGCCGCCGCCACCTGAGGTGGTCGTGAAGTCGACTGTGCCACCCGCAGAGCGACTGAGATGCGTAACTTCCAGCGTAAAGTTGGCCGTGCCGTACGCCGGCGTGCTGACGTTGATGGATGAAGCACCGGGGTTGATATAAGTGTAGTAGCCGTTTGATTGAGTGAAGGCTGTAGCAGCATTGCCCAGCCCCACGATCGATCCACCTCCGAGGTTAAGATAACCATTCGGCTCAATCTCGTTACTCGGCGCAACCTCGTCGGTGGCATTGGTGGTGTAATTAAGGACCAGAGTCCCTTGGTTGACCGTCTCGCCCCCTTCCGTGGTAATGCCGTATTGGGTGTCGGGAGCACCCCAATTAGTACCTGTCAGGGTCAACGTTCCGGTACCCACCTTCGTGAATCCACCAATACCGGCGATCTCCCCGCTAAAGGTGGTCGACGTATTGTCGGTGCCAATGGTCATCCCTGCCGGGCTCAGGATAAGATTGCCGTCACCGCTAAGCGATCCGATGGAAATTGCGCTTGCCGCCTGCGCTAGATTGAGTACGGCGGGAACGGAATTGGCCGAATTGATCGTCACGTCGGAGTTGATTCCCAGGGTGCCCAGACCGGTCACAGCCAGGGTGCCGCCGTTGAGAATCGTGGCGCCGGAGTAGGTGTTGAGGCCCGTCAAAGTAAACGTTCCGGTGCCGTTCTTGGTCAACGATCCGCTGCCGGAAATCATCCCATCGAACTCACTCGAGCTATTGTCGGCTCCCAGCGAAATGCCGCCCGCGCCATCGACAATGCTTCCCTCACCGGTGATGGAGGTGAAGGTCTGGGCCGCGCTACTCCCGGCAAGATCGGCGATAGCTCCTTGCGAAACATTGAGAGCCGAGCCGGACCCGAGCGTCGTCGATCCAGTCAAGGCCAACGTGCCGCCGTTGATCGAGGTCGGTCCATAGTAAATGTCGGTGCCGGAAAGGATCAGTTCACCCGCACCCGCTTTGGTCAAACCTCCAGAACCTTCGATAGTCGATCCGATGGTCAGGCTGCCGGCGGTATCGTTTTGCGTAATGATGAGATCCTGGCCATTACCCGTGGCCAAAATGCCACCCGTAATCGTTGAGGCATTATTACCCACGGCAGCAGTTTCCAGAATACCGCCTGAATTGATCGTAAGCGTACCACCCAAATTGATGCTCGATCCTTGCGCTCCTTCGAATAAGAGAGAATTGATGCTCGCACCGGAACCAGCGGTGCCGCTGAAACCCGCACTATCATCGATCACGTTGGCGTTAGTCGTCCAATCGGAGGCATTATCGGAAACGGTTTCGATACCGCCGACCGAGCTTGCTGCTACGATCTTACCACCGGACACGGCCGCCCAATCAGTCATCGAATTGACGGTGGCCCATCCTCCCAAAATGGTTCCCCCCGTATTCGAAGTGGCGATGGAGGCGCCTGAGCCTGAAGTATTGAAATCGACCGTGCCACCCTCATTTCGGGTAATGGCGCCTAATCCAAGAGTGGTTGATTGGTTGAGGCTCTCCACCTCAATGGCCGAGCCGCCTTGGTTCACGACCAAGCCGTCCGCCGTGTCGGTTGTTCCCGTTGTGCCATTGCCATAGATGTAAAGAGTACCGCCGCCGAGAATCAACGAGCTCGTCGCGCTCAGCATGGAAGCGGTATTGGTGGCATGATTGAGCAACAAGATTCCATCATCAACCGTGGTCGATCCGGTCGCATCATTGATTCCGTTGATCGTGAATTCTCCAGTCCCGATCTTTAGAAGACCGCCGCCTGCCCCGTTGAAGGTTCCTGAAAAGGTGGTATTGGTATTATTCCCGCCGACGGAAAGGATATTCTCTCCAAGATTAACTATCGTGCCGATAGCGCCGGTGAGCGAACCGATTACCGCAGTGCCCGTGCTTCCCGACACATCGAAGGTCGACCCGGTGCCGCTCAAAGTCAGCGCGGAATCGCTTCCTGCCGTGCCATCGCCGTTCAAGGCCAGGGTTCCCCCGTTGATCGTGGTGGCGCCCGTGTAGGTATTAACACCACTAAAGGTCTCCGTGCCAGCGCCGGTTTTGATCACCCCCAGCGCGATATTGGTGGGTGTGGTGCCGTAGACACTTAACTGATTGCCTTGGTCGGCGCCATAAGGAAGCTGCAGAAGAAGCGTGTTTTGAATCTCACCCGAAAAACTTCCGGAATTGCCACCGTTGCCAAGAGTCAACGTACCGCTGCTCACATTGGTCGGAAATTTGCCCGTGATGAGCGAGCTTAAAGCGACTATTCCACCGCCGTTCAAGCCGCCGATGGTCACTGAGTTCCCGTCGAGATCCAACACGGCCGGAATGCTCACCACCGCTCCCGATCCCGGATTCACGCCGTTGGTGCTGACATTGAGGGTGACATCCCCCGTATTCGGAAGGGCATTGGCATTCTCCAACACCAGGCGGCCTGAATCGACGTAGGTTGACCCCCAATCGTATTGGGTCAGCGTATTATTGCTATTGTAAGGATTCGCGGCATCCAACCAGATCGAGCTGACGCTGCTTGACCCTGAAGCGGCCGTGATCGTAAGGCCGTTGGCATCAGCGATTGTCCCATAGATCGTCCCCTGATTGCTGCCGCCCGAGATAGCTATGGTTGCTTCTTGCCCATTAAAATTAAGGTCGAGATTGCTTGCCACCGTCGTGGAACCTACGGTTGCCCCGCCCAGAAATAACAGACCGCCATCGCCCAAAGTAAGGGTATAGGGACCTCCCGAGCTGGTAAGTGCGAACCCGGCATTAACTTCCAGCGAATTGACCTCCGTGCTGCCAGTCAAGGCGTCGTTTGTCGTCAATTGATAATCGCTTGCCACCGTAACTCCCGAAAAATTAGTGCCCGCAATATAATTGGTGTCCGTCGTGGCCGATTCCAGCTGGAAGCCGTTCGTGCTGTTGTAAACCGCAAAGCCGCTGATGCCCATGGTTTGCTGACCGCTGCCTGAGCTGCCGATGTAAGCCCATGGAATAACGATTCCACTAACTGGCGTGCTCCCGTTGATCTCTCCGGCCGTCACATAATTGCCACCCGTGGCCACAGTTCCAACGGTCAGTTCGGGCAAATAGAGCGTTGCTCCCACGGAGCGATTCAATGCTGTTATCTCTAACGTGGCATTATCGTCGGCACTGCCCTCACTGACGGCCTGGAGCATGGAGACGCCCTGCAGTGCATTGACGGTCCCCAGGTTTTGCGTCTCTGCGGTGCCACTATCGCCGCCTTGAAAAGAAATATCACCCCCGTAAAGATTAAGGACCAGAGATCCTGAGGTCAGCCGGTTATTGACAACCGTATTCGAGGAAGATGTGTTAAGGTCGCTTAAGTTGATATCGGAGCTGTCACTGTCCAGGAAAAGTTCAGCTCCGTTGCTAATGTCGATGTTATTCGAGGCCAGCTTGCCGTTATCGAGCAAGGTCAAGATACCGGCCTGGATGTTGGTTGCTCCGAGGTAAGTATTGATGCCCCCCAGCATGAGATTGCCGTTGCCCAGCTTGGTAATGCCCGAGCCCGTATTACCGCTATCGGTGATAGGCGCATCGATAAAGAACCCATCGTACGCTCTGCCGGGATCCCCCCCCAAATCGGTGGTGATTGTGCGGCTGGCCCCTCCAAGATCCACCGCGTTCAAATTATAGCCCGAGAGACCACTGGCCGCTTCCCCCAAGGCCACAGTGTTCCCGATATTGCCATTAAAACCAGCGGTGGGAGCAAGCGAGGAAAGGCTTTCGTAGATATTATTGACCGAAAGATTGCCCTTCAGGGTCAGCGTTTCCGGCGTACTCGTTTCCGAGAGAAAAAACCAACCGGTTTCGGCTAGGCTCGTGAGATTGGATTGGGTCAAGGTATTGGCATTGATCGTCAATCCGCCGGTAAGCGTCGTTGGGGCATTGAAAAGAACCGTTTGGTTGTAAGTTCCCTGGACGTTTTCAGTAAAAACATTATTGATGACCCCGTTCAGCCAATTGGTTGTGTTCTCGTAAACGGCCGCAGCAGGCAACTGGCCTGAATATAAAGGCAGGTCGTAAGTCGGTGTATTGACCCAGCCGCCCTGCACGGGCAACGAACCCGCATTGGTCACCTCGAATTGGAGATCCCCGGCATTAATGATGAAATAGCCAGAAAACCCACCGGTATTCGTGTAACCGAAGTTACTTGCAGTGAAATTCGTGCTGCCAAAATCGATCAGCGTGTAAAGACCCGGCGCCAGACCATTAGCGTTGGAAAAAGTAAAGGCGTATTCGCCTACCGCTCCGCCTTTGGTCAAAGTATTCGTGCCCAGGTTGAGAACATCGGACGTTCCGGGCGCTCCCAGGGCAAAGTCCATATCGCCGCTGTTCCAAGTCAAACCGCCCGCAGTCAGCGTGCCGACGCCGTTGACGCCGGGTGAAAGAAAGGAGCCACTATTTAAAGTAACGCCCTCGCCGGTGCCGCCGATTCCCGTCAGAGTGCCTCCTGAGTCGATGGTCACACTTCCCGTTCCTGTATCAGTACCGGCCAGCCGGAGCACCCCCCCGGAGACGGTGATGTTGCCGGAGTAAGCAGCGTTATTACCACTCAAAGTCCATGTGCCCAGTCCGATCTTGTTAAGCGAACCGGAACCGGTGAAAACACCAGAGTAAGTTGTCGCCAGATTATCGGCTCCCGTGGAAAGAGTGCCTCCGTCCATGATGATGGTACCGGTGCCGCTATCGATGGATTGGATATCTCCCACCGTTTGGGTGAATCCATTGAGGTTCAGAACAGCGGGATTGTTCACGTCGAATTGCACGGCGGTGCCTGTCGGCAACGCATTGTTGACACCGATGACGAGCGTTCCATTGTGAAGAAAGGTGGTACCCGCGTAGGTATTGACTCCGTTAAGAGTCACCGTCCCGCTATCGTCCTTCGCAAAACCACCCAGGCCAGAAATAGCTCCGTTGATGGTGATGTTATCCGCGCCTTCCGCAACAAGCAGATACCCGTTGTTGGCAATATTTCCGTTGAAGATCATATTCCCATTGGTTGCCTGCCAATTTTGCGAGGCGTTCAGGGCAATGGCGGAATTGAACGTCTGGGTGTTGGAATCCTCATTGCTGATGCCGTCCAGACCCAGCCACAGCGTGCCGGAATCGAAGGTGAATCCCGTCGTACTGCCGCCCGTCGGTTCCCGAAAGAGAATGCCCCGCACCGACTGACTGGTCCCGAGATTAATAGTCCATTCTCCATTCGCCGCGCCAGAATCAAAAACGACGGGCACGCCATCGGGAACGGCTCCGTCGGTCCAGTTCACGGTCCAATTGCTCGAATTTCCAAAGGCACTTCCCGCCGCGCCGGTCCAAACATTGGCTGTATTGGTCGGGTCATTGATCGGATTGTCATAGATCAGCCACGTAATCGTGTAACCGTAGGGGGCCATGGAGGCATTCGCTAATGCCGAATTATTTTCGTTCCCAGGACTGTTGAGAAGCGTGCTTGCTGTTGCATCGCTGAGATAGGTGGCACCAGCAATGGTCAACTGGCCGTCGTAAGTAATGAGCTCCGGACTACCCGAATCGCCGCTTTCCGAGTCCTCATAGGTAAGCGTGGAGGGGGGGCCATCATAACCGTTTACCTCGAGAAGGCCCGTATCGCTCCCGTAGGTGCCGCTTAAACCAGCAACCGTGGCAGTCGCAAATTGCTGCGTACCGCTGGAATATGTATCGGCGGGGGAGGCGGTGGTGCCACTACTGCCCGTAATGATCATGGGTTGGCCGCTATAATCGCCGCTGGAAATGTCTAGAACTGGCAGGATCTGGAGGTTGGAGGAGGCACTGACCGGTTGCGAAAGAATCTCGATATTCATGTCGCCGGTCGGATTAACACTGTTGGCCACCTGCACCGTTTCCTCCTCCTGGGTGCCATTCACGGTTACACCGCTGAAGAAATCGATTGTGGCACCGGGGCCGAAATGATTATGCCAGGCCCCTTCAAGGCTGATCGGAGAGATAAGCGCGTCACTATGAAGGCGCCCGGTACCACCCCACCCCGTACCGCCAAGACCTGAAAGATTATAGCCCAACAGTACAAAGTTTGAATCGGTATTCGGAGTCGGGGTGGCCGTCCCAATCCCTGCGATGAAACGCCAGGTTGAACTCTCGTCATTATCGCCTAAGCCATCGTCTACAATCTGGATGGCAGAGACTTTTTGTCCGGCAAAAGTCAGCAAGAGAAAGATAGCGAGCAGGACTTTCCCTCGAATACATCGTTGCATGGATCTAAAGCATTTCATGAATTAATAATTTTAGATAATTCCTTGCTTACGATCCATTCAAGGGGGAAGTGGGGCGTTCAGAGAACCAAAATTAAACCGAGGCGCATTAATTCATTAGTTTAAAATTAAGAACTGCTCGTTGAAGGTTACGTCAAATGCAGATTTTGTTTTCACAAGTAACTCCTCTCACAAGGCAAGACATTTCTGCAATCGTTGATAGAAACACCAGCCTCTCAACCTTACAAGCCTGAAAATAAATAATGGCAACCACCTTGTCCTCAGCTTTCTTGCGATGAAATCTCCGCACTCGAAACCGCTCCCGCAGCAAAATGTCGACCCTCTCCTCTCATTTCATAGGCGAGCCTTCCAGCCCCTTTAAAAGGAAGAATTTTTGCTGTCGTTACAACATTTTACCTGTTTAAGGCCCCCTTGGCGTCTACACCCCGGATGAAATTGGGCTACTGGTAGGACGACTTCATCGCATTCCTCATGCACCACTTTAAGGAAAGCCGCTACACGGACGGCTTGGTCGCCGCCCTCGAACAGGCGGGCCAGGCCCTCAAAACCCACTTCCCGGTCAGCACTCCAGCCCGCGCCAGCCGGCAGGATCTTGTGGAGGAATAACCCCGCCTCTCCCTGGCCTGCTTGCAAAAGTAGAATTGCGGGCGCTCCCAGTTGAAATCGAACCAACACGCTACGGTTTAGAAGCGCATTGTTTGGGTAACCTGGAAAACTTCCAGCTATATTAGATTAGGAATTCAGTTGGGCGAAGAGTTGCACTCAAGATGGTTCAGGAGCGGGGTTAATCCCCGAGACCAGTGAAACGTTCACGGTTTCCGGCAGGCGCGCTATGTGTTGGTACTCAGGATTCGCTTCCTGAATTTTGAGGATCGAGAAGATCTCTTTCCAAGTCGCGACCAATCCGTGCGGGCAGGGCGGCAGATCGTGCCGAATGGCCGCGTGGAGCCGACCCAGGTTGTAGCAAGGAACGGCGGCGTACATGTGATGCTCGGTGTGAAAATTCATGTGCCAGTAGAGAAACTGGACTACGGGGTTTACCGTAAACGTCCGGCAGCAGAACCGAAAATCGGGGACGTTATCCTGCAGTCCGATATGTTGGGTGTTGTTGCAAAGTTTTGACAGCCAGCCGCCGTAGGCGTGGGTGAAGGTGGTCAGGAGGGGAACGATCCAAAGATGAAAATAAATCGACAGGCCGATGATCAACGCGTGGCCCGCAAGCATGGTTCGCGCCCATTTGACCCTGGACTTTCGCTGCTCGGAACCCTCCGGATAAAGGAACGTTTCCCATTTGCTCTCGAAACGGTCGCAGGCGTAGCTGATTGCTGCCTTGATCGGCTCGTAAAATCCCCTCGGAAAGAGGATCCCTGCGCGAAGTAAGTGGCTCAAGGCGAATTTGCTCGGCAGAACCACTTCCAAATCGTCCGGCGGATGAAGGGTATAACGATGATGCCGAGTATGGCTCATACTATTGAATCCATCGACGTTGTGCCACCCAAAAAAAGCAAAGAGGCGGGTAAAGAAGGCATTGAGGAATTTGGTCTTGAAGACCGTACCATGCTCCAGTTCATGGACGGCGTTACCACGGAACGCGCAGACCGTGCCGTGCAGAAATAAGAGCAAAAGGGTTACTCCAAGAGGCCAATGTCCCGACGCATAGAAGGTCAAGGACCCCGTCGAAATCAGCAGCCCCAGGTAGCTGAACGCCTGAAAGGCCCCGCGCCAATCGCTTCGCTGGTGGATGGCTTTCATGAACTTGGGATCAAGAGGCGTCCGGTACCAGGAGATGACCTGCGACTGCGAATCGGTTTCCTTAAGAAGACAAGATGAGTTGTTCATTCACGCATGATAATCCATTTGTTTGATTTTGATTTTGAATAAATTACATGATATAATTTCGAACGTGACATCCACCCCTCACTCTCCTCACTCTCGTCTTACTATTCCATTAAGCCAACAAGGGATCGCAAATGTCGTGGTACTAGGACGTTATAACTATACGGAGGCAGGCCAGCGCGACTATCCGGGGTTCCATCAGCATATCCATCGGAACGAGATCGAAATCTGTTTTTTGGTCAAAGGACGGCAGACCTATTATGTGGGCAGCCAAACCTATACCATGCGAGGGGGAGATGTCTTTATAACTTTTCCTGAAGAGAGACATGGTACGGGATTTGGTCCCGAAGAAAAGGGGACGATGTATTGGTTGCGACTGGCAGTACCAACGGACCAAGCAAGTTTCCTCGACCTCCCCCCTGCGCAGGCGCAGGCTGTTTTGCAAGGCTTGCTAAAGATTCAAACAAGACATTTTTACGGATCTCCAAAAATGAAAGAGCACCTGGACTCCGTCGTCAAAATAAGCCAACAACCAATTGCCCCGTTGCGAACGGCAATGATAACCAACAGAATTCATGCATTTTTGTTTGAGACGATCGCCTGTTCCCGTCGCTGTGAAAGCCGCGCACATAAAGAATCTCTTTCGCCTGTTATTAGATATATCGGTAGTCACCCTGAAGATAGGCTGAGTGTGCCCGAGTTGGCAGCAAAAGCCAGGTTGTCTCTAGCAAGATTCAACATGCAGTTTAAGGAGGAAACTGGAGTTCCTCCCGCTGAATATGTTCTGAGATCGAAGGTTGAAGAGGCACGTAGGCGCTTGGAAGAAGGCCAACATACGGTTACACGAATCGCATATGATCTCGGTTTTTCTTCTTCACAATATTTTGCAACTGTTTTTAAGCGAATAAAGGGGTATCCCCCCAGTAGACTGCCGATTATAAAAAATCATCGCGCCTATTCTCCCTGCACAATCAATAAATTCAGCAAATCTTAAAGGTCCTCCGGATGAGTCAATGCATGTGACGTAGCGCTTGGCAGTCTCGGCAAATGCATGGGTATCCAAGTCGACACCATCTTAACTCATGCATGGCGGTTAAAAGTCCCGCAAAAGGGAATCGATGCTTGGTCGTAACCTTTACCGAATATTCCTTAGTTTGGTTATATGGGTAGGCTTGAAATTACATGAATTTGACCAAGCGTGAACTAGTTAACCGCATTAGCCATGAAACCGGAATGGTCCGGCGGGATGTACTTAGAGTGATTCAAAAATTGCTCGATAGTCTCACCGAAAGCCTCTCCCAAGGTCAAACCGTCGAACTACGCAACTTCGGCATCTTTAAAGTGACGCACCGCAAGGCACGCGTCGGGCGCAATCCACTCCGTCCCGAACATAGCGTATCGATTCCTCCCCGCATCGTGGTGAAATTCAAGGCTGGCAAGGAAACAAAGTTCAAAGTGATGAAACTTGCTCAAAGCATCGTTAATCAGGCTCCAATGTCTTCTTTTAAGCTCCAGACGCAACCCGGAAAATCATAGCAAGTCGGTAATGACTATTCTCCACGACGGCTAAGACGGACGGTTTCAGCCATAGTGCTGTAAGAGTTGCTCCATTTTTTTACAACAATCAGGAAATAATTGAAGTAAAATATAGGACTGTTTCCGGTCGATGATCTTATCAGAAGGATAGTCCGACTCATTTCTAAAATTGTGCATAATGGTGAGAATAGCTGACAAACATATGTCCAGATCCTCCCGGATTTCCTCTGGAAGACCGATCCTTTCCTGCTCCAGAACCTTGCAGAATTTATTGATCTTTCGAAGAATTCCGCATTCTTTCCTAATTAAGGAAGAGATTGTTCGATGCTTGGGATTTTTATCGATTGCTTCGATAAGCAGGAGAAAGGCATGTTCCGTAGCAACACCCAGCATTACCGTTGCGGACAGAATGCAATCTGCTCTGAATGCCTGAAGCGCCTCTTCCAGATAGAGGAGGGAGACATCATAGCGCGGCCTATCGATTGTAGTCGCCCATTGTGGGCTCAAATGAGATGCCATTATTTCAAGTCCCTATAATGGAACTAAGAAATGTGCAGCAAAAGTTACGATCAAGAGCAAATTTTTTTACAAGACCTTTGGACAACCCAGCATGAGCTAAGAACCTGACCATGATTATACGGTCCATCCTCGGGGAGGCAGCAGTCCGAACAGGACTCTCGTGTCCAGCGGCGGGAATGGCCTTCCCATACCTTCTAACGGAAGTTTTCCTTAGGGTCTTCACATTTTTGATTTTGAAGACACAGCCCAACTGATATTATCCGCTTATGCCCGTACATGAATTTCCTACCACGCAGTGGTCGTTAATTTTAGAAGTGGGCGAGAAAGATCCGGAAGCTGCCAAACGGGCTTTGGTGCATTTCTGTGAAAATTATTGGCGTCCGGTTTTTTGTTATATTCGCCATCGCGGAAATAGTTACGAGGATAGTTGCGAACTTACACAGGAGTTTTTTCTACGATCTCAACAAAAGAATTATCTCCAAGGCCTTAAGAAGGATCGTGGGAAGTTCCGCTCGTTTCTTTTAACCATGGTTAAGGGATTTCTGGCCAATGAATGGGATAGGAAGATGGCCATAAAGAGAGGTGCAGGACAAGTGTTTCTTTTTGCCGATGTCCAGGAGGGGGAACGGAGCTATGCCAAATTCATCGACTCCAATATGACACCGGAACGCATTTATGATCAACAATGGGCGACACTCTTGTTGGAACGTGTTCTTATCAGACTTCAGAATGAGTGGGATCAAATTGGAAAACTGGAGCTCTTTGAATACCTCAAGCCCTGTCTAAGCGGAGAAGGCGGGAAGTATCGTGAAATCGCAGGACAATTTCAATCTACGGAAGGTGCGATTAAAGTGATGGTTTATCGGCTTAAAGAACGATATCGATTTCTTTTGCGGCAGGAAATTGCAAAAACCGTATCTGAGCCGGAAGAGGTAGAAGATGAAATTCGGCATCTCATCAGCTTATTTTAGGCGTAACAATTGGACTTACTTAATTAGGCAACCTTGTAAGAGCAACTTGGCTAAACCTCGCTTTTTTCGTCACATATGGAAAACATTTTAGATGGTTTGCTTGTCGGGAAGTTACTTGAAGCCGGGCTGGCTAGTTTCAGCTTGAAGATACATTGCCCCTTCTGCAATCACTCTACCGATTGGATCGACGGAGAAAACCACCTCGCGGTGTGTACGGCCTGTGGGAAACCCTGGATGATCGACGTTTCAGAGGAGGTTGAATTATTTGAAAATCCTCTTCGCCGCATGGGCAAGTTTGAATTAATTACGCGATTAGGGACAGGATCATTTGCCACTGTCTGGCAAGGGCGTGACCTTGATTTAGGACGAAAGGTGGCCATTAAGATACCCCGACCGGATCGATTTCGATCTCGGACCGAAGAGGAGAGATTCCTACGGGAAGCTCGTCTGACCTCCCGCTTGGAACATCCCAATATTGTTCCCGTATATGAAATAGGACATTCAGGGACTTTCCCCTATTTAGTAACAGAATTCGTTGAGGGCAGCTCAATGGCCGTCTGGCTAGAACATCACCGGCCCACATTTCGACAAACAGCCAAATGGATGCTGGCCGTGGCTCATGCGGTCGATTATTGCCACAACAAGGGAGTGGTGCATCGCGACCTAAAACCGGCCAATATTATGTTGGGACCGCAAAGGATGATGGGAGAAGTTTCTTTGCATCATGATTTCCAAGGTATTGAAGGGCCACCTGCGATGGAAGATGAGAATCGAATGGTGCCGCGCCTGATGGATTTTGGCATGGCCAAAATGCGGATTGAAGAACCAACGCTTACTCTGAATGGCCAAATATTGGGGACTCCCATTTACATGAGCCCCGAGCAAATTCGCAATGGCGAGTCTGTAGATGGAAGAGCGGACATCTATGCCGTTGGAATTATTCTTTATCAACTCTTAACCGGAGAATTGCCTTTCCGAGGCACTCAGGAGATGTTGATCCAACAAACACTGCATGACGATCCCCAAACACCCCGAAAACTCAATCAGAGCATCCCTAAGGATTTGGAAGTCATCACATTAAAATGCCTTCAAAAGGAACCTTCTCAGCGTTATCAAACAGGCAACGAACTGGCCATGGACCTTCAATTATGGCTGGAGGCAAAACCCATTTTATCACGCTCGATCACTTGGTGGGAAAGATCCAACCGCTGGCGCAAACGCTATCCCACCACAAGTACATTACTGACCTTGCTCATTATGGTCGTTGTTAGCGCCATTGTTTTAATTACCTGGCAATGGAAAAAAGCTGAAGATCAAAGGCGACTTGCGGTTAAGAATCTGGCAGAGGCGCGACATGCGATTGATGAGCTTCTGACTGAAGTCGGCAATAACGTCCTATTAAATCGCCCAGGCATGCAACCTCTCCAGAAGGAATTGCTGCTACAGGCATTAACCCATTATCAGCGGCTGGTTGAAAATGATCCCGGCAACCTTGAACTGACTCGTGAGCTAGCAAGGATTTGGACGTGGGTGGCCTCCCTGGCTTTTCAAACCGGAGATGCCGCTGATTCCTTGAATGATTACGACAGGGCTATTGATTTATATAACAAATTGGTTCAAATCGACGGTATCCACTCCATTGCCAACTATGAACGTGCTATCATATATCTTAATAAAGCCACAATTTTAAGCAATATGAGGCAGGATGAAGAAGCGATATCATTTGATGAAAAAGGGTTAAAAGGTATTGAGCTCATGCCGGTTGATGCCAAAGGGCTCTACGAACAAAACCGAACTTTGGCAACAATATATGCTAATATGGCCGCATCTTACGGCCAGTTAGGTGCCTATGATGAAGCCAGTCAATTTAATCAAAAAGCGCTGAATTTAGATCTGGATCTCGAGAAAACTAATAAGAATGACTGCTCGCTTGAAGCTGCCCTTGGGCGAGACTGGATGAATGAAGGCCTCTTATCTGATGCACTGTGCGTAAAAGAACAAACTCTTCAAAATTTATTGATGGGTCTTTCATATTTTAACCAAGCGCTAAAAATAAAGCCTTATTCATTGGAATATCAGGCTGCAGTAGCCAGGGGAAACTTAGAGCTTTCGAACTGCTTTCGCAATACAGGTCATATGAAAGAAGCGTTTCAGACTGCACAAGACTCATTAGCGTCTCTCGAGAAGATGGTGAGTGATAACCCGGCAATAGATGAATACAGGTATCTTCTTGCTTGGGCTAATCAAGAAATAGGCTCTTATTATGACAAGAACAATAAACCCGATCAGTCCATCGTTTTTTATCAACATTCCTTAACTATTTTAGAACAACTTAGCATAAGTGATCCACAAAATAATTACAAATGGAAGCTCTCTGAAATCTATTTTGGCTTGGCGCAAATCTACTACGAACAAAACAATACATTAGAAAGCTTGGCTTTTTTTTACAAGTGCAACCACCTACGCAAGGAACTTCTCGCCAACAATCCCAAAGCCATGCTCGCTCACCAACGCTTGATAGAAAGCCTGGAAGAGACCGAAAAGGTTCTTCAGCATGCAAGCCTTCAGGATAAAGCAAATGAGATTCAAGGCGAAATTAACGGATTAAAAACCGGAGCATGAAAGCTAACTAGACAGTTATCGACCTATTATAAACTAATTCCATTTGTTCAACCTGTATCTATCTTGCCATTTTTTCACAACCCTATCTCTAATGTAGGCATCACAGCCATTATTTCAAATTTGTCTAAAACTTAATCGTGAACCGTTTTCTTATCACTCTTATTACGTTGAGTTGCGTTTTAATAGCGCTATCGACCTCTCGTGCAACGGCCCAGATAGCCCCGGAACTGCGTGAGGATGGCGTCCTTTATTTCGAAGGAAATTTGCCGGATAAAATCACTTCCACGCTGCATACTTCGGTTATTGTTTATCTCCATCGTGATTTTCGCATGCCATTGGCCACTTTCTACCCCAACCAAAAAATCGAGCTGATCGGAATGAGCCCCGAAGGCTATCTGATCCAGGCCTATTACCGGAACAATACAGTATCCGGCTGGATTCATCCTGCAGATCTTCCCTCAGATATTGATCCTGCCCTTTTTACGAAGGCCAAAGAGAACCAGGTCCATCATGACACGGTGGCGGTGGCCATTGCCAACAAGAGCGTCATTCAGGGAATGACGCCGGATGAGGTTACACAATCCGTCGGGAGCCCAGAACAGGTGATCTCCCGCACCGACTTGAACGGATCCTCCCTTACTTGGATCTATACGACTTACAAGGAAGTACCCCAATATACCTATGCAGTGGATCGTTTCGGACGGGCTGTTCTACAAACCATTTCCGTTAAGATTCCAATAGGGCAACTTACCGTGGATTTTAGTAATGGAGTCGTAACAAGTGTGACTGAATCCAAAACTGATCTCCAGAACCAAGATATCCAAACGAATTGATCTCTTGGCGGCAATCACTGCTTTTTTGATGTACGCGACGCAAGCTCCTGAATTTATTTACACCAACAAATTGTTAAGCAAAAGAGGGTCTGCTTTAGTGCTCCTAGGTATACTCCGCGATGTAAAAAGGATTACTGCTAAAAAATCTGCATTATGACGTAACCTTAAGCGAGCATTCCTTAGTTCTAAGGTAGTGAACTTATGCCTATCAGCCCATTTTGGATCTTTTGCACGCGCTACTAATAGCGTTTCCCCTACCACAGGTTGGACCAAGGCGTGTTTTCAAAATAGGGCAAGGTCGCGTTGCGAGTCACTTGTGGGTTATAGCGAGACGCGAGGAGGGAGCATACCCTCGATCATTACGGAGATGCTACTGGCGATCGGTAGAGGTTCACCTGCCCATCTTCGAAATTTCGTTTAGACAAATATAGTATACCTCAAAAACAAACTTACCTATGAATGACGCGACATCTCCTACTTTAATTCTCGCCGTTCCTGGCTCACACGAAACGCAGGAGCTGTCTCGCCCGGAAGTCCTTAGGGCAATTAAACGGGGCGAGATCGGCCTTGACTACTGGGTTTGGAGCCACTCCGAAAATGATTGGAAACGAGTGGCCGAAATTCCGGAACTTCAGTTCACTCCAGAAGAAGAAGAGGTACCGGCTCCCCCAATGAACTCAAGTCCCGTTGTTGTTGCTCCGGCCCGGACACCACAACCAAGGGCTTCCACGACGTATTCACGACCAATAGAAATCGAAAAAGACTTCCCCATCCTCGAAGTGTTTTTCGCCATTACTTTTCTGATCCTCTTCGGGATTATTATTGCAAACTATATTGTGATCAACAGCCCCCTTAACCAAGCTCTTGCCCTGACGCCATTTAAATCGGTCCGCGTCTACGCTCATCTGGGCGGTTTTGTTCAGCCCGACACGCTGGTGATTCATGTCCTGCCTGACCAGGGATTCAATTCATCCAATTTCGCCGACTTTCTGGCTGTTTTGGCGAAGCGCACTCCTCTTTCACCATTTACGGGCAAACCCTTTGGCGCTATTGGACTGTCGTCTTCGTGGAGAAGCCAATATATGGTTGCCGGAACCGATTGGCAGCAGCTGGGAGCGATGGAAACCACAAGCAGCGGGGACAAAGAGAAATTTGTAACCGAGCATTTTATTCAAATGAACGGCGCTTCCCTTGTCTACAACCGGAGACGGGATGATGCCACCGTAGTCGCCACCCATGAAGCAAAAGCATGGCAAGCCCTATTCGCCAATTTTCTCCCCAAAATATCGAGCCTTTCCGTGCAGTAAGGATAAAGCCATCTTTACCTTATTCGATTTCAGTCTGCAGGGGTTGGTTAACTGGCCTGCTGTACCAGAAAAAGGATGCAACCGCCTCCTCCGGCCCGATTCCGAGGTAAAATGGGGAGCGCTCCCAGTTGGAATCGAACCAACACTCTACGGTTTAGAAGACCGTTGCTTTATCCGTTAAGCTATGGGAGCCAGGGTCAGCGGCCATCCTGCCGCCGCAATACATCCCTCTATCGTTATCAAAACAGACAAGAATCTGCCATCCAACACTTCTGTCACGCAAAACGGGAAATTACATACCGGTCGGTGATCAACAGGCCCGGCTGGCCCGCGACAAAGATGCGATAGGTCCGGGTGGCGGTCGCCGCATCCGCGGAGCATCCCAATTCGGCCGCCCAAGGACCGGCCGGCACGGATTCACAACTCAGCAACTCGCGGTACGTCTCGATCCGCCGTTCACGCATCAGTTCGCCGATGCCGAGCCGCCCCTGGACCAGGTCCCCGCGCACGTCAGGCCAGAGAATGTCGGCACGAATGAAGCTTTCCGCCAGGCCGTAGAGCCGGTTGGTTGTTCCGCCCCACATCTGGATGCGCCGGCGCAAAACGGGGTCGCCCTTTTTGACTTCGAGCGGGGCCAGGTCCTCGCCCAGCGGCGCTTCCGCGTGCAGCAGGGTCCTGACCTGGATCGGCTCGCGGTAATAGGCCTCAAGGAATTTGGTCACCGTACCGTCCGACAATAAAAGCGTCCGCAAGACGGGCGGCACTTGATCGAGCCATTTTGAGGAAGAGGCATCCACGCTTTCCATCGTAGGGACTTTTGCCCACTCCTCAATCCCCGGCGCTCGCACTCCCGGCATCGACCAGAACCTCGCTCGCGCTCCCGTCACCCTCTTCCTCGAGATTAAGCCAGCTTAGTTCCTCCGGCGTCAGCGTCACCGGCAGACCCTTGAGCGTGCTCACCGTTTCGGCGATCACCCGGGGCCCGACCAGCGCAAACGCCGTAAAGGGCTGGTTCAGCACGTAAGCCAGCGCGATGTTGATCGGCTGCACGCCCTTTTTGCCCGCCAGCTCGATGGCCCGTTCGCGCCGCTGGAAATTATCGTCGCTGTACCAGCAACGCACCAGTTCGGCGTCCTCCTTCCGGTCGGGATGGGCCCGGTCGGTGAAGAAACCGCGCGCCTGGCTGGACCACGCCAGCAGCGCAATGCCGCTCTCGGCGATCCATTTTTTGAACAGTGGATCGGTGGCGGAGATGCAATCGTTCCATACCGGCGCGACCATCCGCGCCAGGCTGAAATTGTTGCTGACGCAGGTGAATTTCTGCAGGCCCTTCTTTTCCGCGTAGGCATTGGCCTCCTGCAGGCGGTCCAGCGTCCAGTTCGAGCCGCCGAACGCCTTGATCCGTCCGGCGTAATGGTGCTCGTTGAGCAGGTCGACGAACTCGCCCACCGGAATCTTGAGATTGTCCCGGTGCATCATGTAGACGTCGGCATAATCGGTCTGCAGCCGGTCGAGGCTTTCGCGGAACTGCGAGTCCAGGTGCTCGGGCGTGCAAAGCGGTGTGTGCGCGCCCTTCACGACCACCGCCACCTGCGAACGAATCCCCCGCTGGCCAATCCAGCGCCCCAGGATTCTCTCCTGTTTTCCGCCGCCGTAAATGTAGGCCGTGTCGAACGCGTTGCCGCCCCGCTCAAAGAAATCGTCGAAGATCGCCGCCCCGTGCGCGATGCAATCCTGGTTGTCGCAGCCGAGAATCAGGCGCGAGACCGGCAGGCCAACGCCCGCGATGTTGCCGTAGCGCATCGGCGCATCGGCCCGCTTGCCCAGCGGCTCCCGGCTCACCGTCGGGAAGGAAAACTCCGGCTTTTCGCTCTTGTAAACGAGCCCCGCCGAGGCACGCCACGCGTCGAGCGCCGCCATGTTGCCGAGCGTGTCGGCCACGGTCATGTGGGGGCTCTCCAACTGGCCCTGCGCCAACGCGTCGCCCACCGAGTCGGCTTCCAGCGCGTAAAGATACTCGTCGGTCTTGATCACGATTTCCTCCGGTTTCGCCGCCCCGGCGCGGTTCAGAAAAATCGAGGTCGCGCCGCCTTCCCGCGCCATCAGGTAAGGGGTGGGCAGATCGAGCGAGCCTTCCGTGCCAAAAATCTGCACACCGTTACGCTGGTTCAGCCCGACGCCCGTCGCCAGCTGGGCGAGAATCCCGCCCGGAAACTGCGCCGAGGCCACGGCGAAAAGATCGGTCCCCGTGTCGGGGTGAAGATGCGCGAAACCGTTGATCTTCGTCGGATTGGCAAACGGCTGCCCCTGCGCGGCGCCGGCGATCAACCGGGAAATGGACGTCGTGTAACACCCGACGTCGAGGATGCCGCCGCCACCCAGTTCGTTCTTGAACAGGCGGCCCTCCGCGTTAAACCCGGCCCGGAAACTGAACGTGGCCTGGATGACCGAAACCTGTCCGATGACGCCCGAGTGGATCAACTCAATCAGCCGCGCCGTTTGCGGATGGAACCGGTACATGAACGCTTCCATCAGGAAGACGCCGTTTTCCCGCGCGGCCTCGGCCACCACCATCGCCTCGGCGTGGTTCAGAGTCAGCGGCTTTTCGCAAAGAATGTGCTTTTTCGCCCGGGCCGCCTTGATGCACCACTCGGCATGCTGCGGATGGGGCGTGCTGATGTAGACCGCCTGCACGGCAGGATCGGCCAGGAGCTTTTCGTAGCTCCCGTGCGCGGTCACCGTGCCAAATTCTTGCGCAAATTTGTCTGCCGACTCCTGCTGGCGGCTGCCGACGGCGGCGAGTTTTCCGGTACGGGACTTGGCCAGTCCCCTGGCAAAAGTGTGGGCGATGGCGCCTGTTCCGATGATGCCCCAGGCCAAAGGTGAAGTGGAAGTGCTCATGCCTATCAGCCTGTCGCCGGACCCTCATTCTGGCAAGTGGCCCAAAATCAGTTTTAATTGTATCTATTATAGTTTTTATGCCTATTTATTGGGATGAATATGGCAAACATCCAACTTTGGAACGCATTGCCCACACTTCGTCTCGTCTCCTTCAGCCCACATCACCGCACCCGCCAGCTCCACTGGCATCTCCACCCGTTTTATGAACTGGGCCTCGTCCTGGGCGGACGCTGTGACTGGCGCCTGGGTCCGCGGCGGCTTTCGCTGCGTCCGGGTGAAGCGATCCTGCTCCGCCCACGGGTCCGCCACTGCGAAGAAATCGAAGTCCATGGGGAGGCCCGTCTTGGCTGGCTCGGCTTCGATTTCGAGGGCGAACCGCCGGCCTGGTGCAACCGGGCCATCCTGCTGGAGGATGATGCCTCGGAAATCGCCGGCTATTTCGACGCCATTTCGAGCGAGCACCACCTGGCCGACGCCCGCTCCCGCAAGCGCGTCGGGCTTGCCCTGCAGAGCCTTCTCCTCCTCCTCGAACGCCGAGCGGAAGGCTCTCAGCAGCGTCCCGCCTCGGTTCCTTCCAGCCTCAATCCGCGCCAGGTCCGGATCGTCGAATCGGCCGCCCACTACTTCCGCAGCAATCTGCGCCATCCGCTCGGCATCGCGCAGGTCGCCTCTTATCACTCGCTTTGCCCCGCCCACTTTTCCAGCCTTTTTCGCCGCCATCACCACGTGACTCCCCGTGGTTTTCTCCGCCAGATCCGGATTGAGCGCGCCGCCAATCTCCTCGCCGAATCAGACCTCGCCCTCAAGGAGATCGCCGCCCAGTGCGGGTTCGTCGACGCGGCCCACCTTTGCAAATCGTTCAAGCAGGAACACCGCCTCACGCCCAATATCTTCCGCACCCGTATGCGCAAACCCCGCACCTCCGTCATCAGTTAATTATCATGGTCGAAATCGATTCCCATCCCTCGGTCGAAAGCGACGCCCTGCGCCGCGAAGCCGCCGCCGCGCTGCGTGAAAATCGCATCGACCCGAAATTTCTCTACGTCACGCCGCGCCAGGCCGAATTGTGGCGCGAGGTCTTTCTCCGGCACTCCCCCCTGCACGGTAATGCCGAATTTGCGCGGATTTACCGCGAGGCGTTTGCGAAGGTGGCGGAGCAAATCGGCGCGAAAAAATGCTTTCTTGTCGGCCTCGGCTGCGGCACCGGCCTCAAGGAACTTGAGTTTCACTCGGCCCTCACCGCCCGCGGCGGAGAAACGCTTTTTGCCGCCATCGACGCGAGCCGCGACCTTGTCCGCGAATCGGCGGAACGCCTCGTCGCCGCCGGCGCCGCGCATCGCCGCAGCCTGGTCTGCGATCTCGCGCAGGCCGGCGACATGGGCCGGTGGCTCGATGACGTGGGCGGCGGCCTCCCGCGCGTCATCACCTTTTTCGGCCTGTTTCCCAACTTTTCGCCCTCGGTCATCACCCGCCTTTTCCGCGCAATCCTGCGTCCCGGCGATCTGCTGCTCGCCAGCGCGCATCTCGCGCCGGTCACCGATGAAACTAGCGATGGCATCCCGGCGGCAATGAACAGCGTCCTGCCCCAGTACGACAATCCCGAGACGCTGGCCTGGCTCCGGGCCGCGCTGGAAGAAGCCGGTCTCGAAAATCTCGTCGCGCCGCCGGAAATGAAAATCGACCGGATCGAGGAAATCCCCGCTTTCATCGCGTCGGCCCGCTGGAAAAGCGATGCCCCCTTCGACCGGTGGGGCCATCGTTACAAACCGAAACCGGATGAACCGCTGCGCGTTTTCTACAGCCTCCGCTACACGCCCGCGCTTTTCGAGGATCTCCTGGGCCGCGAGCGATTCGACGCCGAGCGTCTCGCCCTCACCGCGTGCCGTCAGGAGGCGATTTGGTCCATCCGGGCCGGTTGAGCGCGCTCGCGTGCGGCGCAATGTTCCACCCGCCGCCCACGTGCAGGTTCGATCCGGTCAACGCCTCGCTTTCCTCCCCGAGCAGAAACCGCACCGGGCCGAGCACGTCCTCGGGCGTTCCGAACCGGCCCAGAGGCATCTCCGTCACCGGCGTATCGCAGACGCTCCCGTCCAGCACGCCGGGCGAAACCATGTTCACCGTGACCCCGTGGGACGCCTCGGTCTGAGCCAGCGTCTGCGTCATCATCCACAGCCCCACCTTGCCGATGTAGTAACTCATCGCCGGTTCAGTGAACCCGATCCGGTCGCTCATTGAATCGCCGATATTCACGATCCGTCCGCGCCCGCTCCCGCGCAAATGGGGCAGCGCCGCACGTGTCGCATAAAAGGCCGCGCCCACCGTGCTGGCCAAGCCCTCGTCCCACTCCGCCTGCGTCAGTTCCTCGAACCGGCTCCGGTTGAACACCCCCGCGTTATTGATCAGTGTGTCGAGCTTTCCAAAGCTGGCGACGACCCCGCCGATCAGCTTTTCCCCGTCGATCAGGCTGGCCAATGGGCTGGCGAAGATCGCGGCCATGCCGCCGGCCTTCACGATGGATGCCACCGTCTCCTCCGCCTCGCTTCGCGACGTTCGATACTGGATCGCGATCCGGTGCCCGTCCTTCGCCAGGGCCTGCGCCAGCGCCGCGCCGAGGCCCTTCGCCGACCCCGTAATGAGAACCGTTCTTTCCATGCGAAAGGATGGGACGTTCCGGCCTGCCAGGACAAGACCGCACATTGAAGATTTTATCTACCGCCGGCGTCTTATATCGACATTAACATGAGATGTTTTTCATAATGTTAGTTGACGATTTTTGCTTTTGTTGTCTATTCAACAAAGGAAACTTCTGGAAGCGGGGAAACCAAAACGACTCCATAATAATCAATGAGTTAACCCATTAACTGACTTTCCTCGATTTTATGAACTCTGCCGATTTTACTCCCGAATTCAGCGCTGAGGAGATCACGTTTATCGCGGCTCGCCGCTATTTCACCTTCGCCCTATTCAAACTCCTTCCGCTGCTCCGGCTTAAGGGCTTCCCAGAAAGCACCTCGGATTACCAGATATGCAGTTCTGACGGCTCGGAACTGCGAGAGGATAATCAACATCAGCTAGACGGGCAACTGGTCCAAATTCGATTGAAATTCTCCCATGAGACGAAGGATCATTACTTCAGCGTGATCCTTACGAATGACGAAAATTGGCAATTGATGATCACGATCAGGTCCAGCGTGGCACCCGAGAGTTTCTTCATCTCGGGCATTGAAATTGACGACCTGGATGTAGCGTATTTGAAGGTTGATGATGCCCTCTTGAACACAATTGAAGACGTCCTAAACGGACGAGCCGTGAAAACTCGGACGCAAACAGTTTATGTCGCTTCCGCAGCAGGACTACACCCACATAAAGCGGGCAGTCCTTAGGACGCGACAGCGACCGACCTTTTCTCTTGCCGCATGGTCGGCGGTTTTCTAGTTTTAACGTTCACCTTTCGCGTGCTTCGTTCCCCCACTGTTGGCGTTGCGCAGCACCCTTTTTCATCTTATGCCTGATAATCTGTTTTCCCCGAGCGAACGCATCGAACGCATCAACGTGGCGGAGGAGATCCGCAACTCCTTCCTCGATTATTCGATGTCGGTGATTATCTCGCGCGCATTGCCTGACGTGCGCGACGGGCTCAAGCCTTCGCAGCGCCGCATTCTTTTCGCGATGCACGAGATGGGCCTGCATCCGGGCCGGGCGACGTCGAAGTGCGCCGGTATCGTCGGCGATACGATGAAGAAGTATCACCCCCACGGCGACATGGCCATTTACCCGACGCTGGTGCACATGGCCGAGCCATGGTCGATGCGCGAGCGGCTGATCGAGGGCAAGGGCAATTTCGGATCGGTTGAGGGCGATCCACCCGCGGCCATGCGTTATACCGAGGCGCGGCTGACCCATCTCGGCGCCATCCTGATGGATGACATC